>ERZ808275.29-NODE-29-length-105564-cov-6.675269_pt1 | contig 105564 bp, 90 predicted proteins | sample MGYA00520894_ERZ808275 | MGnify/ENA primary metagenome ERZ808275 (study PRJEB31516, sample SAMN03275598) | gut metagenome | biome: mammalia-associated habitat; material: feces | host: Papio cynocephalus | place: Kenya | collected 2012-08-03 ... | reverse complement strand
TTTTTTAGAAATACCTCTTTTGAGGTCTTTTTGTCGTGTTTTTAACTTTATACGTGAATTCATATGGAAAATTATTTATTTTATTCTTGATTTTCCTTATCTAATTTTTTATTTTTGAACACTATTCTTTTATTTTTAAAATCAGTATAATGTAATAGATTAAAGAAAGGGTGACTTAAAATGATTGAAATCCATGATGTCACGAAAGTATATGGGAAAGGGCAACCAGCCGTTTCTCACATGAATTTAACTATAGAAAATGGAGAAATTTTTGGCTTTTTAGGGCCAAATGGTGCGGGTAAAACCACAACATTAAAAATGATGACTGGTATTTCTCCTATCACAGAAGGTTCTATTACAATTGATGGTTTTGATATTACAAAACAAAGTTTAAAAGCAAAGCAACAATTTGGGTTCGTTCCTGATAGTCCTGATGTTCTATTACGTTTAAAAGGGATTGAGTATTTAAACTTTATCGCTAGTATTTATAATGTGGAGTGTACGATTGCAAAAGAAAGAATCTCCTCTTTAGCAAAACGCTTTGAGATTCAAGACGCTTTGAATGATAAGATTTCCTCTTATTCTCATGGTATGCGCCAAAAATTAATGATGATTGGTGTTTTATTACATCAACCCGCTAACTGGATATTAGATGAACCCTTAACTGGTTTAGATCCAAAATCTGCTTTTACTTTAAAAGAAATGATGCGCGAACATGCGGATGCTGGAAATACGGTCCTTTTTTCCACACACGTTTTGGATGTGGCGGAAAAAGTATGTGATCGAATCGGCATTTTATCGCACGGAAAACTCGTATTTGTTGGAACGATTGAAGAATTAAAGAAACAAACAGCGAAAGATGAATCCTTAGAAGAATTATTCTTGGAGCTTACAAGTCATGAGTAAAACTTTAAAATTAGCTGCGGTTATTTTTAAAAATAACTCCAATTTATTTGCCCAAGTTAATAATGGAAAGAAGTCAAAAAAAGGTGGAAAAGCAACAGCGATTATTTTAGCCATTGCTTTTATCTTTATCGGTATCAGTATTTTTACGATTTCTTATAGTCTTTTTTCCGTTGCACTTCTTGATAATCAAGGAAATCCTAGTACCTTAGATACAGAATATATTAAAAATATTCTCACGGTTTTCTTTCCTTATCTCTTTGGCTTTTTATTTATTTTCTTAAATTCGCTCGTCGTTTCTATTTTCTTTTTGTCCAATGATTCACATGTTTATTTAGCTATGCCAATCAAGCCTTATCAAATCTTTTTAGCGCGTTTTATTTCAACATTATTAACTAGTTATATTTTAGAATTTGTTTTATTGTTTCCTATTTATCTATCCTTTAATTTGATAACAAGTGCCGGACCTCTTATTTATTTAAATGAGGTTTTGCTCTTCTTATCCATGCCATTTTTACCTATTTCTATCACTTTTATTTTAACAATCATCATTGATTTAATTGTGCACATTCAAAGACATCGCGAAGTTTTTTCCTTTATCTATTCAATTCTAATGATTGTTGGAATCATTGCCGTTGAATTTGTTGTTCAATTTGCTTTACCTGGTGAAGATCCTAAAGAAGATGTCGCTTTGATTGCGCAAGCAAAAGAATTAATGAAAAGCCAAGCAGAATCACTCTCTTTTTTAAATTTCATCAACCATTTCGTCGTAGATGGTTTTACACGAAATGGCATAAGTGGTTTGCTCAACATTCTTGCTTTCGTAGGTATCTCACTCGGTGTATTAGGTATTATCTCTTTTATCAGTAATATTTTTTATCAAAAATCCATTATGGGTGAAGGTGAAGTAACGAAAAAGAAACACCACACGAATGAAATCAAAAGTTCTCATCATTCTACTTTTCAAAGTTATGCTCTAAAAGAATGGAAAACGATTGTACGTTCTCCTTCTGCTTGTATTCAAATTTTATTTCCGCCCTTTTTTCTTATCATCATTCTTTTTATCTCTATTTTTGCTACTTATTCCAGAAGTCAAGCAACAATGGAAGAATTAGCCGAGGCCATTGAATACTTTAGAAGCTTTATTGCTTTAAATAGTCCTATTGCTCCATTTCTTATATGCGCCATCAGCGCTTTATTTAGCACAATGATTTTAGCCTCTGCAAGTGCAATTTCTCGAGAAGGAAAAAATGCTTATTTATTAAAAGTATTACCGATTTCTCCGATGAAACAAATCCACGCTAAAATGAGCGTTGGTGTTTTATTCGCTACCTTCTTTATGCTTATCATATTCATTGGAGGAACCATTTTCTTACAATTGCCTTGGTATTTACCCCTTCTTTATTTCCCGCTTTCTTTCTTTACAATTGTCATTATCAACTACATTATGATTTTAATGGATTTAAAACATCCATATTTAGATTGGGAAAATGAAGTCGCGGCTATGAAGCAAAATCGTTCCGTTGTTATGACAATGCTCATTTTACTCGGATTATTTTTTGCCATTATTTTGCTTGGAATACTCTTTTATTCTTTAGCGATTCCAGGTTACTTTTTATTAATTTCACTTACAGCAATTGTTGCTGGACTTATCATTTTAATAGAAAAAAAGATGCAGAAGAAGGATATTCTCCTCTTCAAGCATCTTGAAGATTAATTTCTATTTATGATAAGTTTCATGATGTAATATCTTAAACGCGCGATAAATTTGCTCTAAGATAATCACTCTTGTGAATTGATGGGTAAACGTCATTGGGGATAAGCATAAACGAAAGTTTGCTCTTTCAATGACTTCTTTAGATAAGCCTAAAGAGCCGCCGATTACAAAGGAAAAAAAAGAAACGCCTTCCGTCATTTTATTATCTAAGAAATTAGAAAATGATACAGAGTCCATTGCTTTTCCATGTAAATCTAATAAAACAACAAAATCATTCTTTTTTATCTTTTGAAGGAGTTTATCTCCTTCTTTTCTTTTAATTAATTCTTCTTCTTTTAAAGAAGCTTTATCGGGAATTTTTTCGTCCGCTACTTCGATGATTTCAATTTCAGCGTAAGCTTGCAAACGCTTTTTATATTCTGAAATTGCATCTAGAAAGTATTTTTCTTTTATTTTACCTACGGCAATAATGGATATTTTCATAACTTTATTTTATCTCCACCGATGAGTATCTCATATTGAGAAGCGGCTCGAATTTGAAACCGATCTGGGTTTATTTTTTCTTTTCTAAATACGCGTAAATATGCTTCTAAAGCTTTTTCTTCCGTATTTGCTTCTTGTGATAAGTGCGCTAAGACAATTTCTTTGGTTTTATCACCGATGCACTGCGTTAAATAGTAAGCACTATCTTCATTACTTAAGTGACCTTCATCGCCTAAAATTCTTTGCTTTAATTCATAAGGTCGATTTGTGGCCAATAGCATTCTTACATTATGATTGCTTTCAAAGATGTAATAATCTGCATTCTGCATATGTTTTAAATTGTTTTCACTTACATAGCCAGTGTCTGTCATGTACACTAATTTTTCTTCGTCATCTTCAATCACAAAGCCTAAAGGATTCTTAGCATCATGAGAAGTCGGTAAAGTAAAAACATGAAAGCCTGCAATGTCGTAGTGACTATATGGGTCTAAATAACCAGATTCATCGATATCATACGTACCTTCTCCAGCAAACATAGGGATGTCTTTTAAAAAGCGCAATCCTGCCGTGTGATCACTATGATCATGTGTGATTAAAATAGCAGAAATGTCTTCTAATCGATAAGGAGTCTTGGATAACTGCTCTAAAAATCTTTTTTGGGTAAGCCCCATATCGATTAATATTACATGTTGATGAGACGCTACTAATGTCGCATTTCCTTTGGAACCACTAGCTAAAACGTAAAATTCCATTACTCATCTTCCTCTTCATGGGGACGAGCAGAATCATCAAAACGGCCAATGCTTTTCGTAAAGGTTAATTCAACTTCACCAATTTGGCCATTACGGTTTTTAGCAATTAATACTTTTACAATAGAGACACTTGCATCTTCTCCATTTGGCGCTTTCATCTCTTCTTTATTAGCGTCGCCTTTTTTATCTTGCGCATAGTAATCTTCTCGATAAAGCAATAAAACTTGGTCCGCATCTTGTTCAATAGATCCGGATTCACGTAAGTCACTTAAAACAGGTTTTTTGCTTCCTGTACGGCTATCTACCGCACGAGAAAGCTGGCTAATTACAAGAATAGGTATTTTTAATTCACGCGCTAGTTCCTTTAAAGAACGTGAGATTTCTGATACTTCTAATTGACGACTTTCAATCTTTTTAGCGCCGGTAGTAATTAAACCGATATAGTCAATCATAATTAATGAAAGATCAGGACATTCGGTTTTAAGTTTTCTAGATTTCGCTAAAATATCCATTAATTTAATACCTGGAGTGTCATCAATGTAGAGTTTAGTTTCAGCAAGTTCATTCATCGCTCTTTCTAATTCTAATTGTTCACGTTTTGTGAGAAAACCTGTTTGAATTTTTCCTAAATCTACACAGGAACGATTCGCTAATAAACGTAAAATCAATTGTTCGGATGGCATTTCTAATGAGAAAATAGCGACAGGTGTATTCGTTTTAGAAGCTGCATTAAAAGCAATGTTTAATCCTAAAGCCGTTTTACCAACCGAAGGACGGGCTGCTAAAATAATAATATCGGATGGTTGAAAACCATGCGTTTTCATATTAAGCTCACGATATCCAGTCGTTACCCCTGTAACGCCATCTTCGGAAGCTTTTTTCTGGGTTAAAAGCATTTGGCGCACTTTTTCAGTCACTTGTTTAGAAGTGGAGAAAGAACTAATTCTTCTTTTTTCTGCGGCTTTATCCACTCTTCTTGCTGCATCACCAATAAAGGTACCAATATCTTCAATTTCATTTTCGTTATATTCTTTGATAATATCATCCATCGTATTTAATAACGAACGTAAATAGGATTGATCTTGGACGATATGAATATAGTGTTCGGTACTAGAAAAACTTACAATGGATTCACAGAGTTCTTGTAAATATTCAACTCCACCTACTTTATCTAATTCTTTTAAATTGATTAATGCTTCCGTTACGGTTTTGATATCAACCGGAATCCCTTTTTGTTGTACGTCTAAAATAGCACTAAAAATAATTCGGTGCTTGATATCATAAAAGTCTTCTTCTTCAAGTAGGCTTGATGCATCCAAAAGCGATTCCTTTGAAAGCATCATCGCGCCTAATACTGTTTTTTCTACTTCAATATTGTTCGGTTGCTTCTCAATCATGGATTTCACCGCACTTTTTCACTCACATGAACTTTAAATGTGCCAATAACGCCCTTATAAAGTTCAATTTTCATTGTGGTTATACCAAAGACATTGACGGTGTCTTTCTCCACAAATTTACGTTTATCTAAAAGAATACCATGTCTTTCTTTCATTGCTTCACAAACTTGTTTACTGGAAATAGAACCAAACATCCTTCCATCTTTTCCTGGTGTTGCTTGGAACTCTAAAATAATATCTTTTAAACGGACAACAAGTTCTTCCGCTTCTTTTTTCTTATTGGCTTCTTCTTGTTTTTTTGCTTCGATTTGATTATCTAAAATCTCACGACTTCTTTTCGTAGCAAGAACTGCTAAACGACGAGGTAATAAGAAGTTATTGCCATAACCATCACTTACATCGACAGTTTGTCCTTTTTTTCCTACGCCTCTTACATCTTGTAATAAAATAACTTGCATAAAGAAGTCCCTCCTTTTACTTCTAATTAAGCTTCTTGAGAATCGCTTAAATCGGATAACTCAAGTATTTTTTCTCTTACTTTTTCACGCACATCTTCTACCGTTAAGCCATGGGTTGTGAATAATACCGCCGCGCGATCAAATTCGCCACCACCATAGCCATCTGGGAAGCTTTCTGCGACACGTTGTACGTTATATTTGCCATTACCGCGGCAACTCACTTTAATGCCATTATCACTTACTTTACCAATAACAAAGCAAGCATCAACGTCCTTTGTAGCTACGTGCTCATCCGCTACTTTAGCTAAAATATCTTCATCTAAAAGTGAGTTTGGATTTTTAGGATCAGTTGCACAAATAATGAAAATGTGAATGCCACCACTAATATAGAAATTCAAAGAATTATATACAGCAGATGTTCCCGCACCAATACTACATTTTAATTGATAGGTTTCATAAGCTTCTTTTAACATATTACTGGCATTTTCTGATTTAGCACCCCGTTGAACAAGCATATTACAAGCGGAATATGTTGTGGTATCTACACGGTTTTTAAAGAAACCAGTATCTAGCATAATACCAGATAATAAAACATCCGCGATTAATGGATTCATCTTACAATCTTCTTCGGTATATTGAAGTAAGTGAGTTACCATTTCTGAACAAGAAGAAATCGATGGATCAACGCATTCAAGAATAGGAGCAATTTCCATATCTTTTGTATTTTTCATGTGGTGATCAAATACGATGACTTTACTTGGCGTCATAGATTTACTATTTCTATCAAAAATTTTACTTAGCAACGAACCAACGGGGTTATATACATCGGTAAGAATAATTAAAGAACGATCATCCATTAAATCAGGAACATCATTCGGAGTAATAAAGATAGATTTTAATCCTGATGAACGCAATGTTTGAAATGCCGTTAAAGTATTCGATTGCGCTGAGTTGCTATCAAATACTACATAAGCAGGAATACTTTCACCATTATTACGATGTACCGTTTTTACAAAAGAATAAAATCCTAATGAACTACCTAAGCTATCCATATCGGAAATTTTATGTCCAGAGATAATGACATTGGATGCTTCACGAATACTGGAAGATAAAGATTGAGCATAGGTACGATAACGCACTAAATTCTGCTGTCTTTGCACTTTATTGGTTCCACCAAATACGGTTTGACCATCAATATCCGAAACAATAATTTGGTCGCCACCACGACGTAAAGCAGTGGAACACGCTCTTGTTGCTTTGCTTTCAAGAGATACAATACTTTCATTGAAGCCATGAGCGAAACCAATAGAAACCGTCATAACCGTTGCGTCATCACCACGAGAATTTTCACGAATAGTTTCTAATAAAGTAAAACGTTCTTCACGCATCTTATTAAAGTTTTCAAAGTTACTAATAATTAAGAATTCATCATCATTGGACATAACCGCAAGTGCGCCATGCTCAGAGAAATATTTATCGATTAAGTGATGCGTTTCAATAACGACATCATTAAATTTCTTAGTTTCTAAAATTTTCGATAATTCATCATAAGTATCAATAACTAATTTACCGATAACAATTGCTTCTTTTAAAGCCATTTCATGTTCTTCGGTATAATCGGAAACATCGCGGAATAAGAATAATCTTGAATCACGTAAATATTCCACATCAAATGTTGTGTTATTGACTTTGATTTGCACTGTTTTTTGTTCAGTTTCTTCTTCACTCTTAAAGAAACGAAGTGGTTCAAATAAGCTATAAATATTCATATCAAGCATATTGATTTGACGGCTACTTAAGAATTCATTGGTCCAAATGACCATGTCATTTTTATCAACAACCGCTAATCCTAAGCGTGAGAAATCATAGGCTTCTTTTACATCTTGACCAATAATGCTTGCTACATCTAAATCCGTTTTATGGGACACACGTACAAGTTTTGAAATATAAATCAATACTAAAAGTGCATCAATAAAGATGAAAGCGGAAAAAATAATGGATATCGCTAATGTATTTTTGGATAACGAATCCATCCATGGAATTGAAGCTTTATTTTGGAGTAATAAAATAAAAGCGATAATAAATACGATTTGTATAAAGCCAAGAATAGAGCCAATTACTGTAAATTTATGTAATACATGGCTAATATTGGTTCGATTCTTTTTTTTCTTCTTTTTCGCTTGTAAAGCCGTAACTGCATTCATTGAATATGAAGTCGGAACTTTTTTCACGATGATCACCTCAATCATTATTTAAGTATATTATACACGTCACCCATTAAAAATAAAATAGAACATAGTTCTATTATTTTTAAGCGCGGTAAATTGGATTATTTTAGTTTTCTTTTTTATTTAAATCTTTTTCTTTATGGTAAGAAATAAAAGATTGTACTACTCCGTTAATGACATGAAGTGGGAATAATACGATAAATAAACAGGCAAGCAAATAAATCCACATTTTATTCTTTTTTCGTGCAAGTTGAGAAAAATAAACTAAAGAAATTAATAAGTAGACTAAAGAGAGAATAATAATGATATTTAAAAGAATTTCCCATAGGGTGCGAAGCCAACTTGGAAATTGTTGATAAAACATCATTGAGCCAAAAACAAGAATGCTCATCATGCAGAATACGATGTTAACCGCAAATGGGAATCGAATTTTTTGAAATGAAAATTGCTCTGTCTCATGTTGAAATATTCTTTTTGATAAAAGCAAAGTAACATAATGAAATAACACGCCTTCTAAAAGACTCATAATCGCAATAATACTAGGCACTAATCCTTTAGAAATGGCTTCAACCATAATTTTCGTTTCATTATTTAATTGAGGTAATCTTTCAAATAAAGCCTGCAGAACCGAAGAAATTTCATCATAAATCGAATAGCCATAAAGAAGTTGAGAGAAAACAAGCATGGTTAAAACATTAATCACAACAGAGCCTAAAACGGCAATAGTAATATGAACGCCTTGCTTTTTCGTTTTATAAAGACTTAATCCATACAATAATCCAATCAAATTGCCACTTAAAACGAAAAATAGTCCGTGTAATGGATTATGCGCTAACGACAAACTTGAAATGGCAATCATAGGAATTAATCCTTTAACGAAACCATATCGCATCGTATAAAGAGCCACTGGAATAGGAATTAAAAAAGGAAATAATTCTTCTATTTCTAATCCCGTTACATGAGAAATTAAAAGGATAGCAATCGCAATAGCGGTTGTCATTGCTGCATCCGTTAAATATTTTAATTTATTCATTTTTTCCTCTCCTTTCCCTATTAGAAGAAAAGCCCCCGAAACCATACTTCGGAGGCCTTATGTTTTTTAATTTAATTAGTCGATAACATATGGTAATAAAGCCATATAACGAGCATTTTTAATTGCTTTCGCTAATTCACGTTGATATTTTGCACAGGTACCAGTCACACGACGTGGAGTGATTTTACCGTTTGGAGAAATAAATCTCTTTAATAATTCGACATCTTTGTAGTCGATATATGCAACTTTATTTTTGGTGAAATAGCAAACCTTTTTACGAGGTCTAATTTTTTTGAAACCCATTGTTTCATCCACCTTTCATTGATTAATTTTTTATTTTTTAAAATGGCAAATCATCATCTGGAATATCAATAGATGATAAGTTACGATTGCCACTATCTTCAGCCATGTCATCGAAAACTGGCGTTTCTTCTTTTGGCGCCGTTTCGGTGCTCGTGCCTTTTGGTTCTAAGAATTGGACAGAATCACAAATGACTTCTAAAACATTTACTTTACGTCCGTCTTTAGCGTCATAAGTACGTTGATTTAAACGACCTTCAACACCAACAAGCGAACCTTTTCTAGTAAATCTCGCCATATTGTCTGCAGCTTGATTCCAAACTGTACATGGAATAAAACTTGCACTTCTTTCTGCTCCGCTTTTCACACGGTTATCTACCGCAATGGTGAAGGATGCGACAGCAATACCAGAACTTGTTCTTCTAAGTTCAGGATCTCTAGTTAAACGACCTACTAATACGACACGATTAATCATGATTGAATTCCTCCTTATATTCTTTATTCAGCATGACCGAGAACGATCAAATGACGAAGAATATTGTTGTTAATTTTGGCAAGACGATCAAATTCTTTCGTAGCCGCTGCATCAGCAGTAACTTTGACTACAACGTAGAATCCTTTCATTTCGTCTTTGATTGGATAAGCTAAATCACGAAGTCCCCATTCATTGACATCATCAATGGTTCCACCGTTATCGGTGATGACTGCGTTCATCTTGCTAATAGCAGCTTTGCGTGCTTCTTCATCAAGATTAGCTCTAACAATATACATAATTTCGTACTTTTTCATGAGTACACCTCCCTTTGGTCTTTTCTGGCCAATTTTAGCATTGGCAGAGAGTATTCCTATGGCCTTCACCCCATAGTAGAATTATTATAAAATAATTCTTCTTGGTTGTAAAGAAAAAAAGCGTAATCGACTTGAGGTTCTCAAGTATTCATTACGCTTTAAAATTGAAAATTCCTAACTTTATTGTATTTTTTCTTTTTCGTCCAAAAGTTCAGATATACTCTGTATAACCGCTCTTCTTACGTATCTTGCTCCAAAACGCGCTAGATCTGTATTGTTAACGTGGACATCTTCTTCGTGAATTTCTTTGACAATTTCCATGCTTTGTGCTTCTTGATATAACATTAAATACTGATGAATTAGTTGCTTTTTGGCCTCTTCATCAAAATAATCAAAAAGAATAATATCGTCTAAACGATTAAGAAATTCTAAACGAAATTGTGAAGATAATTTGGTATAAATATCTTCTTTTCCATTTTCTACATGGAAATGCATTCTTCTAGAAAAAGATTCTTCCTTACCAAAACCTTGATTTGAGGTCATGATAAATATAATGTTGGAGCAATCCACTTTTTCTTGTGTGGCATCGTAAAAATACCCTTCATCGAAAATGCTTAAGAAAAAATCGCAGACATCGACATGGGCTTTATCGATTTCATCTAGTAAAACTACGGCATTTGGATGTGCTTGAATTCTTTTTATGAATGTGGGTTTACTATCATAGCCACTATAACCGGGAGCAGAGCCAATGAGTTTATTTAATGAAGCACTATCTTGATAAGAAGCCATATCTAAGCGAATAAAAGCTTCTTTATTCTTCAAAAAGCATTCCGCAATAATTTTACTTGCTTCACTTTTTCCTACGCCTGATGGTCCGGCAAAAAAGAGAACTAGAAGTGGGTGTGACGGCAATCTTGCCCCATTTTCAAGAAGTCTTAACCATCGATAAATCTTTTCAATAGCGGGTTTCTGCCCAATTAATTTTCTTTCTAACTCATTTCTTGTGAAAATGGCTTTGTTTTGAATATCAATCGTTACATTATAAAAGCTTTCCATTGTCCGCACAATATTTTCTCTAGTTAATGTTTTATTTGCAATAACTGAACTATTATCTAAAATATCGATAGCTTTATCTGGAAAAGAACGTGCTGGAAGATATTCATCCGCTAAATCCACAATAAAGCGAACTAGATTACGAGGGATTTTAATTTGATAGTAACTCTCATAAATTGGCACTAAAGATTGTAGGATTTTTTCGGTTTCACTGGCGGTAGAAGGATCGACTTTAATCAGTTGAAAACGACGGCTTAATGCTTTATCTTTTGCAATGGTGGAATGATATTCATCCGTTGTCGTTGCTCCTATAAGTTGAATTTCTCCTCTCGATAAATAGGGCTTTAAAATATTACTTGCATCAATAGCGCCTTCCGCTCCACCAGCTTTAATAATATTATGGATTTCGTCAATAAACAGAATAGCGTTCCCGTCTTCTTTCACTTTTCGAATGATCTTTTTTAATTTTTCTTCAAATTCTCCACGGTATTTTGTTCCGCCTACTACGGAAGAAAGATCTAATTCATAGATCCTTTTATTTTCTAAGCCTTTTACTTTATTTAAAGAAAGCAAATACGCTAATTCTTCTACAATAGCGGTTTTCCCAATTCCTGGCGCTCCAACTAAAAGAGCGTTCGGCTTATTTCTTCTGATTAAAGCGCGAATTAATTGATCTAATTCTTTTTCTCTACCAATTAAAGGATCTTTTTTGGTTTTACTTAATTCGTGCAGATCGATGATATTTTCTAATTCACTATGCTTTTTCATTGCTTTTGCCATTTGTGCCATCATTTCCTTTTTCTTGACTTTATTATTTGTTAAGAAATCAGAAACCATGCCTTCATTATCTTCCACTAACACATAGGCTAAGGATTCAAGAGAAACTCTTTCTTCTTTGTTTTCTTTTGCTTTTTGTACCGCTCTTTCTAAAAGAACTTTAAAAGAAGTAGTATACTCCATAAAATATACGTCTTCTTCTTTTCTTTTTTTCTTTAGCTCTTTTAAAAAGACTTCATAAGTGATTCCATAAGGTAGTAAAAGTGTTGATAATAAAGAATCACGTGCTTTTAAAAAAGCAAGAAAAAGATGTTCTTTACCAATAAAAGAACTCGATAAATCAAAAGCTAAAGATTCGGCAACCGCAATCATTTTTTGAGATTCAATTGAAAACTTTTCTAGCATGCTTTCCACGCTCCTAACAAAACTTATGTTTTACGATTGATATTTTGAACATAAATTGAATCGTTAAACAAAAAAAGATTCGACAAAAAAAGCATAGCGTTCTATCAAGAATACTATGCCTTTTAAGATTCTTTAATTAGCCAATGATGTTAAAGGATTCCATTGTGACTTGTGTATCTATGGTATCAAAATCCATTTCTACACCATCAAATGGCTTTTTAATGCCATGAACAAAGTTTGCCATATAAGTGTCCGTATAAGGGCCATCGGCTTGCGTGTTTCCTTTTGCAACAAACACTAAGGAGGTTAATTTGTCATTATCAATAATAAAGGTAAATGTATCAATGTTTTCAACATTATAACCAGTATTAATTTTCTTATGGAGTTCTCCTTTAATTTCCAAATGTGTTCCTTTCTTGGTTCCCGAAACTGCCACTTGGAAAGAACTTCCACCATCAAGATTTGTTTTTCCTAATTCATAATTAATAAAGCCACTGTAAATGTTATTAATTTCATTCCAATAAAGTGGGTTAGCGTCTAAATAAGCACGAGCGCGATTCACTTGACTTTTTAAAACGCCCGCCATAGATGAGGTAATGTATTTATCAAAAATACCGCCTCGAATAATATATTCTTCCATTGCTTTCGTGAAAATCCGATAGTTGGCTTTTGTTCCGTTAATCGGAGAATCATCTTTATCTACTTTTTGCATATAACCTATGTTATCGGTGATATTATCGCTATATGACGTGATTTTTCCACTAAACATCATTGCGCCTAACTCCGTTTGATCTGTATTTGCAAAATCAAAAGCATTATGATAAATCATAGAGTATTGTGTCTCACGAACATCATTAGAATAAGCATCAATTTTTCGGATAATATCGAGTGTGATTTCATCATCTAGCTTCCCATCTTCTAGTTGTGAAACATCCACAACTTCATTCGGTGCATCATGAATTTTGTTTTTATCTTGAATGTCATCATAAGAATAGTACGTCTTTGAATAATTTTCTTTTTCTCCTAATTTTATGTTACGAATTGTATAACGAATTAACGAAGAAGTTCCTGTTTCATAATCGTCACTTAAATCATTCTTCATTGCTCTTTCTTGGTAAGAAACACTGACAAACTCTTTTGCCTTTTTGTCATATTCAACATGAAAACTAATTGTATATGGGCGATACGTGTTGTCTCCTGGATAGGAGCTTTCTAAATCATAAATTTCTACGCCATCTTGTTCCTTTATCTCAAGAACTGGTTGTGTATAGTCACTATCGCTTGGGAAATAAGTAGATGGATCATTAAATGCATAACGCGCAGTTGTTATAATAGAAAGATAATTAAAGTAATCTTCAAATGTATTATAAACATCAGTTTCATAACAATTAACGTAGGATTGATCTTTCATTGAATCGCAGATAAAGTAATCATAAATATATCCATTTTGAACAAAGATTTGTCCTTTTGCTGGTATCGTAAAGTCTACTTTAGAAGCGGCAACGTCGACTAATCCATCCACTTCAATCGAATCTGTAATCGTTTGATTCTTAAACAATTGAAATTGATGTCTTGCTTCGTAATTAATAATACCTGAACTGCCCGCACCGCTTACAACATATTTAGCGTTATTGTAATAAAGGTATGAATAAGTACGATCAACAAAGTCATAAGAAATTACTTTATCTAAATCAAATTCACTTAATTTTTTAGCAATCTTTTCACGGCTTGCTGGTGTTTTATCTTCCGTTTTACCACATCCTGCAATCAGTAAAACAGATGTCAAAGATACCGCTGTTAAAATTAATTTTTTCATACTTTCAACTCCTCTTAGGCTACTTTATTAAAGGTATTGAGTGGAAAATTATTATCGTATAATCCATCATTTTCACCTTCATAAATACAAATCAATTTAAGATGTAAAGCACTTGCATCATCTTCAATTTGATAAGCAATACCCGTTTCTATTACAGGGAAGCTATAATCATCTGTATATTCGCTATAATCATCATTTGTAAGGGTTACTTCATTAAATGTAATCGTTTTATTGGTTTCATCAATAGTAATATCACAATCAAAGATGTATTCATAAGCTTCAAACCCCCGCATAGCGGTAACACTAAATCTTGCTTTATTTTTAGAAACAAAAGAGATTTTAGCTAATTGCACCTTATCTGATTCAGTTAACGAATCATCTGAACTTGCATAAGTACTTGCTAATAAAACATCCATAAAAGAAGCAGAACTGTCTTTTTTTGTAACTTCAATTGCTAAGCTCTTGGAAATATTTTTATCTAATTTACTTGTAACTGTTAAAGTTGCACTTCCCACTTCATTACTAATAAATGAATAAGATCCATCTTGATTTTTGGTAATAGCACCAACGCCATTTAAAGTTACTTCCGCTTCTTGTGAAGCCGCTTCTGGTAAAACTTTAAAAGTAATCGGCTCTAATTTTTCTCCTTGTTGAACTTGCACTGAATCTTTGCCTTCTCCATTCACTTCGATAGAAATTGAAGATGGCATGGTGACGCCAACATTGACCATTAACGTTTTTTCAATTTGATTTTTAGATGAATAAACCGTTAGTTGAGAAACGCCTGATTTTAAAATTTTAATGGCTTTTCCGTTATCAAGAATCTGAACAACATTTTTATCGCTTGCATCATCAACAAATAATCCATCTATCAAATTGGTAGCGATAGAAGGATTTGGATTTTCAAAACTAAGATAATAGGTTTGTCCTTCTTTATATTCTGTTACTTTTGTTCCATTCGCTGTCGTTAAAATTGGCGTATAATCATTGAAATATAAATTTTTGGGATCTAAATCATTAGTTTCTTGTGTCTTTAAATCTCCATAAGTTTGGGTATATTTCGTCTTATAGAGTTCATAGTATGTTGGATTTTCTTTTAGTGTTTCTGTATTAAAATCAAAAGAAGTAGAATCGTAAACATAAGAAGTCACATCAATGGAAATCAAATTTTCATTATCATCAAAATCATAAATTCCTGTATTAAAGAAGACTTTTCCATTAGAAACGTTGGAAGGTCTTTCTTCAATAAAGTAAGTCTCAGCTTTTAATTGATGTGCATCACCAGTGATTTTTAAATTTGTCAATCCGCCCATTCCAAAATACATTGGTAAAGAAGTAAATCCTAATGAGTTTTCATATAAACCACTGAAATGGAAATATCCAATCGCGGATAATCCCACGTGGCTATTCATCGTATAGCGCGTAGAATCTTGAATTGCTAATTCTCTAGTCGTTTGTGTGGTTTTATCACTAATTTCATCAACAATAGCTTTCTTTAAAGGCGTTGTAAGATGTTTTCCTTCTTGATTCACTTGGAATTCATAGTAGTTACCATCATCGCTCATACCTTTAAAAATTCTTGAGTCAATTGTGCTCTTTGTTGAAGTACTTGCTCCTTCCAAAGTCACTTCAGTTTCGTTATGTGTAGTTCCTAACATATAGCGATTGGAGGATTGTTTATAAATATCATATTGAGTGGTTTGAATGGTGTGATAACGATTAAGTTTTGTTCCTTGGAGTTTATCGTAATCAAATTCAAAGTCAAACTGATAACTAGAGATATTTAAGTTCTTCTCTCGTTGATAAGACGCTTTTAGTATATTTAAAGCTTCACTTACATCTTTTTCGCCTTCTGAAACAACTTTAATGAAGATTTCTTTCTTTAAATCTGTTCCTTTGACTTTGAAAGTTGCCGTCAAAGAGTCCGTTCTCTTAAGAGGAAGCAAGGATTTCGTTGCCTCATGATATTCCACAAAACCATCTAAGCTAAAAGACACTTCTAATTGCTCATCTTCTGGATCAGTTGAAGTAAAAGTGATTTCTAAAGGATAGGATTGATTTAAAATCAATTTATAAAAAGTGTTAACTCCCGATTGAATGGTATCCACTTGGCCTTTGAACGCTACTTGAAAATCAGTAACTGTAGAATCGATAACAGAAATATCCATCGTATCTACTTTATTTCCGTCATCCGATGTAACGGTAATCTTACAAGTGCCTTTTTTACGAGCATGCAAGACATTATCAATGGAAACATAAGCAACACTCTCATCAGAAGAAGAATAATGAACGAGTTGATTGGTAGCGTTCTTTGGTAGTACTTCAACTTCTAATGAAATCGACTCTCCTACTTTAAGCGTCGTTTTCTCCTTATTTTTGATAGTGACTGATTCCACATGAACGTCTTGGTCTACATAAGAACTATTTGGGGATGAAGACGTTGTTGGTTTTGCTTCTGAACAGCCCATTAATAAGGAAGTTATTAAGGCTAGTCCAAATATCAAATTTTTATTCATAAAATATTTCCTCCTATTTTTAATATCAAAAATTATAAACTCTTTTTTTAATTATAACAATCTATTGTTATCAATTTTCTTTTAAAGCATTAATTAAATCGGCAGTTACTTCACTTGCGATTAAAAGTCCTGCACTTGAAGGCACAAAAGGAGTGCTACCTGGCGCTCTTTTTTTACCATCAACAATAACATTTTTTTGTTGTTCTTCTTTAGAATAAAGAACTTTTAATTTCTTTATTCCCCGTTTTTTTAATTCATGGCGCATTACTTTGGCCAAAGGGCACATAGAGGTTTTATAAACATCAGTGATTTCTAATAAAGAAGGATTCACTTTATTTCCTGTTCCCATGCTTGAAATGATAGGAATATTCAATTCTTTTGCTTTTAAAATAAGAGCAATTTTTGCAGTTACACAATCAATTGCATCCACAATGTAATCCACACCTTCAAAATCAATAGAATCAATATTTTCTAGTAAAACAAACATATCTAAAGTTTTAACATCCACTTCTGGTTGAATGGTTAACATTCTTTCTTTCATGGCGTCAATCTTTTTTTGACCAAGGGTTTGATAAGTGGCAATGAGTTGGCGGTTGATGTTACTTTCACTTACTATATCATGATCGATTAAAATAAAGTGCCCAATTCCCATACGCGTTAAGGCTTCTACTACATAACCTCCCACGCCACCTAGGCCAACGACCATGACCTTTTTATTTTCTAACGCTTCTAAAATTTCTTTACCATAGATTAAAGCGGTTCTTTCTAAAGTTTTTCTCATAGGCTTTGATTTTCTTTCTTTTGAATCAATGTGGCTAAACGATGCATCCCATCTTCCACATTCTTTTTCGAAGTTCCAATATTTACACGGATAAAAGACGCTCCGTTTAATCCATATTCCATTCCATCCGAGACATAAAGACCTGTCTCTTTTCGTAATTCTTCTACAAATTCAACACTGTTAGAAGAATAATAAGAAATATCAATCCATAAAAGATAAGTAGCTTCTTGTTCAACTAAATGAAGATGTGGTAAGTGCGTATGAATAAATTCGGTTGCATATAAACGATTTTGATCAATATATTCAATGAGTGCATCTACCCATTTTTCTCCATAAGTAAACGCGGCAATATTCGCAATCATCGAAAAAGCATTGGGTTCTGCCACTTCATCCGTATTTAAACCGCGGTCGACAATTTTACGGATCTTTTCATTAGGCACGATTACACACGCTGATTGTAAACCGGCTAAATTAAAGGTTTTAGATGCTGCCACTAACATAATTGCGTTATCTAATAAATCGGAATCAAGTAATCCTAAAGAATTATAATGTAAGCCTGGGCGTACAAATTCACAATGAATTTCATCCGAAAGTAATAGCACGTTATATTTTTTACAAAGCGTAGCGATACGCGTTAATTCTTCTACACTCCATATTTTTCCTACCGGATTATGAGGATTACATAAAATCATCATTTTTGTAGATTCATGAGAGAGTTTTTCTTCTAAATCAGTAAAATCAATGGAATACTTTCCGTCTTTATACACTAAATCATTGGATAAAACGGTACCTTGATTATTTAAAATTGAATTATAAAAAATATTGAATACGGGAGATTGAATGAGTACAGAATCCCCTTTTTTTATAAAACGACGAACAATAGAAGAAATGGCGGCAACAATACCGGAAGAATAAATCATCCATTCCCGTTTCCATTCGACGTGATGTCTTTTCTTCCACCATGATTGAATGGAAGAAAAGAATTCTTCTGGAATAATAGAATAACCATAAATGCCATGTTCTGCCCGTTTGATTATGGCTTCTTTTACTTCTGGAGCGGTCTCAAAATCCATATCCGCTACCCACATTGGAAGCTCATTCGGCTTTATATCCCATTTTAAAGAAAAGGTATTCCAACGAGAAGGTGTATAATCAAAATCGTACTGCTTCATATCTTTACTCCTTTTCTATAATTTCGGTTAAGGAAGGATCAATTAAATCCTTATCTAAAATGATTTCTTGGATATGTTCTGCTTCAATTTTCCCCGAAATCGGATTTTTCACTGAATCAATGTCCGAATCAATTTTGGCATCAATACCACTACAGAACTCAAAGCATAAGTTGGTATTCAGTAAAATACAATCTTCCATTTTAATATTTTCCATATAGCACATGCCTTGGGTTGAATCAATCGTACAACGAATAAACGTAATATTTTTAGAATTCCATCCTAAATATTCTCCAATAATCGTCGAATCATAAACGACGACATTTTCACAATTCCAAAAAGAATCTTTTGAAGTCATGGTCGCGTTATGAATTTCAATATTTCTTCCACCATCAAAGGCATAGTTCCCGCTTAAAGTAAAGTTTTCAATGGAAACATTTTCGGCATTCATACCAAAATAATCGCCTTTAGCGTTGACATTTTTTAAAACGATATCCTTACAGTTCCAAAATGTTTCTTGAGCATTCGGTAAAGATACATTTTCTAAATAAATACCAGAAGCTCGACGGAAAGTTTTCGGTGCTTCAATTAAAGAATTACGAATCACAATATCGGTAGTGTACCAAATACCTGAACGCGCTGTTTCTAAAAGTGTAGTGTTTTCTACTTCAATATTGTGAGAATACCATAAAGGATATTTCCATTTAAAAATACAATTTTTTAAATTCAAAAAAGAACTTTCTTTTAAAGGAGATTCACCATCCGCAAAAGTTACATTTTCTAAGAAAAGATTTTCACTATGGTATAAGGCTCTTTCTCCAACAAACAAGCCACCTTTTACATGTTGCATTTCGTTCTCCTCCATCAATTATCTAAAAAGTATGGCATTTCTGCCATACCTTTATTATATACCTCTATCGCGCATACATGGGAATAAGATAACTTCACGAATGGAAGTTTGTTCCGTTAATAACATCACTAAGCGGTCAATTCCCATACCGACACCGCCACATGGTGGCATACCATATTCAAGAGCTTCTAAGAAATCGGTGTCCATTTCATTGGCTTCATCATTTCCCGCATCTCTTTCTTTCAATTGTTCTAAGAAACGATTTCTTTGATCAATCGGGTCATTCAATTCAGTATATGCGTTAGCGAATTCATGCCCACCCATATAAAGTTCAAACCTTTGTACAAAGCGATGATCTTCTGGGTCCATTTTGGTAAGTGGTGAAATTTCAACAGGGTGTCCGCATAAGAAAGTTGGTTGAATTAATTTTTCTTCGCAGAACTTTTCAAAGAACGCGTTAATAATATGTCCAACGGTAAAGTGTTTTTCTACGGCAACACCATGTTTTTCCGCTAAAGCCTTGGCTTCTTCTAAAGTATAATGATTCTTTTTAAAATCAATTCCGGTTTCTTGAAGAATCATATCGCACATGGTGACTACTCTAAATGGTTTGGATAAGTCAATCTTTTCACCTTCCACATCAAAGATATTAGTGAAAACTTCTTTATTGGCCACTTTTTCAGCAGCGTGACGAATCATGCCTTCCGTAATTCTCATCATGGAAGATAAATCACCATACGCTTCATATAATTCAATCGTTGTAAATTCTGGGTTATGGGTTAAATCCATACCTTCATTACGGAATAAGCGTCCGATTTCATAAACTTTTTCTAAGCCACCAACGATTAATCTCTTTAAAGGTAATTCGGTAGCGATTCTTAAATAAAATTCTTTATCTAAAGCATTATGATGGGTCTTAAATGGACGTGCCGTCGCTCCACCTTGAATGGGTTGTAATACAGGGGTTTCCACTTCAATAAAGCCTAAAGAGTCGCAATATTCTTGAATGGCTCTAACAATACGTGGTCTCATGATTGCGACACGTTTCGCTTCTTCATTCATAATTAAGTCGACATAACGACGACGATATCTTTCTTCTTTGTCCGTTAATCCATGGAATTTTTCAGGAAGTGGACGAAGGGCTTTCGATAAGTGTGTATATTCAAAGCATTTAACAGTAGGTTCTCCAGTTTGGGTTAACATAACTGTACCTTTTACCCCAACGATATCACCTACATCCGCCATTTTGAATAAAGTATACATATCTTCACCAACATCATTAATACTGATATAGACTTGCATTTTCCCTTTTAAATCTTGAATAGAGAAGAAACTGGCTTTTCCCATTTTACGAATAAACATGATACGTCCCGCAATTGCCACATGTAAATCCATTGCTAAGACCTCATCATGACTCTTACCTGCGACTAAAGTACGAATTTCGGTGGAAAAATGGGTTCTTTCATAGGCTTGACCAAAGGGATCAATACCTCTTTCCATATATTTTTCTAATTTGTTTCTACGATTCATTTCTTGTTCTGTTAATTTTTGTTCTTCGCTCATAAAATTTTCACCTCAACAATTTATTTTACCTTATTTTTCTTTCTTTGAGAAGTCACGAAAGTTTATTCATTTGCACTTCAATCACACTTTTGTTCTGCTTCTAAAAGAATGCGATAGAAATCTTCTTCTGTTTCCATTTGTGAACTTAAAAGATAACGATAATTCTTCATATAAGGGTAACCTTTTAGATAATGGGGCGCTATCCCGCGAAGTTCACGAATTGCTACCTTTTCCCCTTTTAATTTCTTTAAAAGTAAGTAATGCTCTTTTAAATATTTCAAATTTTCCGCTAACGAAGGAAGTGGTAATTTTTTTCCTTCTTTAAAATAATGATCCATTTGTCGAATTAAGAAAGGATTTCCTAATCCACCTCTTGCCACCATGATTGCGTCTGCATGTGTTAACTTTTGAATTTCAATTGCGTCTTCTAATGTAAATACATCGCCGCTTACTACAAGTGGCACTGTCATCATTTCTTTTAAGCCCACTAATAATTCATGATGGGCTTTTCCTGTATACATCGCTTTTTTTGTACGCGAATGAATCGCAATCATAGAAACGCCCGCTTTTTCCAACTTTTGAATGACGCTTTTAAAATTAATATGTTCATCGTCCCAACCTAAACGAATTTTTGCGGTGATGGGTTTCTTTGATTTTTTTACTAACGCTTGCATCATATCAAAAAGTGCCTCTTCATCTCTTAACCAAGAAGAACCCGCGTTTTGTTTGGTCACTTTAGGAACAGGACAGCCTAAGTTGATATCAATAAAATCATAATCAATGTTTCTATTTTCTATAATATCTATCGCCGCTAATAAAGTTTCTTTTGAGCCACCAAATAATTGAATACCGACCGGGTGTTCTTTCGGTGATATCTCTAAATAACGATACGTTTCTTGATTATTATAAATTAAGCCACAGTCGGATACCATTTCTGTATAGGATAAGGCGACACCAAATGGTTTCATGAATTCTCGATAGGCAACATTCGTAATTCCCGCCATCGGCGCTAAAACGACCTTGCCATCTACTTCAATATCTTTAATCTTCCACATAACTATACTACATAAAAAAGGAAAGGATTACTCCTCTCCTTCTTTTCCTTCACTTTCGTCTTTTAATGGTTCAACTTCAATTTCCGTAGGAGCACTTACGTTTTCTTCCGGAAGTTTACGATGTTCTAAAAGATAAGCAATTTGTTCAGAAGTGATGGTTTCATGCGCTAACAAGGTTTCGGCAATGAGTATCACATCATCTTTATGTTCTTCTAATAAAGAAAGTGCTTTTTGGTGTGCATCATCAATGATGGAACGGACTTCTTTATCGATTTCATATGCAATTTGCGTGGAGAAATTCTTTTGTGAAGAAGTATAATCTCTACCTAAGAAAACAGAGCCAGAATCGGATTCGTATTGAATGGGTCCTAAAGAGGACATACCATATTCAGTTACCATTAAACGAGCAATACGAGTAGCGACTTCAATATCGTTTTGGGCACCAGTAGAAACATCTTCAAAGAAGATTTCTTCTGAAGATCTTCCACCTAAGTAACCAACGATTCTTGCAATTAATTCATTCTTCGTAGCTAAGAAACGATCTTCTTCTGGTCCCATTAAAACGTGACCACCGGTTCTTCCACGAGGAATAATTGTAATCTTTTGTACTTTATCGGAGTATGGCATAAATAAGCCGATGACTGCGTGACCTGCTTCATGGTAGGCAACTTGTTTTCTTTCTTTTGCCGTCATACCTTTAGAAGTTTTGGCTGGTCCACCAATACGACGATCAATCGCTTCATCAATTTCAGCCATGGTTACTTTTTCTTTATTACCACGAACCGCTAAAATGGCAGCATCATTTAAAATCGTTTCTAAGTCAGCGCCAGAGAAGCCGGTTGTACGATGAGCAATTAAATCAAAGTCAACACTTGGGTCAATGATTTTATTACGAGCGTGAACACGTAAAATAGCTGCTCTTCCTTTACTATCAGGTAAATCAACCGTAATCTTTCGATCAAAACGACCCGCTCTTAATAAAGCCGGATCTAATACGTCATCACGGTTAGTAGCCGCCATAACGATAATACCAGCATTGTCAGAGAAACCATCCATTTCGACTAATAATTGGTTTAATGTTTGTTCTCTTTCATCGTTGCCGCCACCCATACCAGCGCCTCTTTGACGACCGACTGCATCAATTTCATCAATGAAGATTAAGCAAGGAGCGGTTTGTTTGGCTTTTTTGAACATATCTCTCACACGTCCAGCACCAACACCAACAAACATTTCAACGAAGTCAGAACCGGAAATGGAATAGAATGGAACGCCCGCTTCACCCGCTACAGCTTTCGCTAATAAAGTTTTACCTGTTCCTGGTGGCCCAACTAACAAGACACCTTTAGGCAATTTAGCACCAAACTTTGAATATTTCTTTGGATTTTTTAAGTAATCCACCATTTCTATTAATTCAGCTTTTTCTTCATCTTCGCCAGCCACATCATCAAATTTCACTTTGGATGTATCTTCTCTTCTAGCACGAGAACGATTAAATTCCATTGCTTTATTATTGGAACTATTCATAGAGGCATTTAATCGAGAGAAGACGACAAAGGTAAGAATAATACCGCCACCAATAATTAAAATCGTTGGTAACATTTCTAAGAACCAATTGGTTTCAAAAGCGTTATTTAATTTATAGTTAACACCACTTACATAGTAATTATTTCCATCTTCATCTAAGCGGACACTCGTTTCAAGAATTTCCATAATATAGTACTTTTCATCAGCATCATCGACAACTCCATCGTGGTTTGAATCCACTGGGAATTTCACTGTGTTAAAGGTATCTAAATCGGCTTGACGATAAAAATCTGTTTTAATATTTTTTCCAGTTTCTTCGTTGGTTTTAACATAAGTACCAGAAATAATCGCTACGGTTTGTTTTTTGGTTACCGTTACTTTTAACACTTCTTCGTTATAAAGAATATTAGCGATTTGTGTTAAATCAGTAGACTCTGTTTTATTACCCGATGATCCAAAGGTAATCCAAACAAAACTACCAACTAAAATAAGCATAATGAGATAAGGCCAAATAAAAGATAAAGCACTTTTCTTTCTTTGTTCATTCATCATTTTTACCTCCCTTTCTAATTGTATCTATTAAACTTTTGTTTACAAAAGTTGTAATCAGAATAACATTCCTAGTATTAAGTATTATACATTAATTTACTAAATATTCAATGAAAAAACATCCAAAATCAAATACCTAATTTACTTTTGACAATAAAATTGTCTTGAGGCTTAATTCGATAGGCATAGCGATAACGAGGGATATAAATAATTTCGCCCTTTGCATTTACAATTACTGGCCATATTTTTCGTAAATCTATGGGCATTTTCCAATCTAAAAACAAACGATTTACCATTTTTTTCTTATCTTGAATCCAATAAAAATCGCCGACATGGAAATTACGAATGGTTAAAGGATAATCTTCCTCTTTTACATTACGATTCGAAGTGTCACCTCTAAAATCTAATGAAAAATAAGGTGTATCTAGAACTCCTGGCTCTTTTAAAACATAAGCATAATCAGAAACTTCTACTTCTTGTTGCATATAGATCACTTCATATGCCTTGACCAAAGAATATGGCTTTTCTAAAATCATTCTCCAGTTTGGCTTTTTAGAATGAATAGCCTCTAAAATTAATTCACCTTTATATTTACTAAACGAATATTGAGGAAGGTAGCGATAAATGAAGTCATGTAAACAAAGTAATTGACATTCTTTATCTAATTTTAAAAAAGCACTGATATTGATAGTGTTATCTTGATATACTTTTTCAATTGTTAAAAATTGTTCTGCTCTTTTTTCATTTAATTTTCTCTTTTCTTCTTGATATTGACGAACCTCTTCATCAGAAAGTTGTTCCACGATGGAATGACGAATGCGATTGCGTTCATAATCATTTTCTAAATTTGAAGAATCAATCGAAAAAGGAATGTGATGTTCTACACAGTAATGATATAAATCTCTTTTTCGATAACTCAAAAGAGGACGAATGACCCGCATGCCATAAAGCATTCTTTCTTCTTGAATACCATAAACGCGTAAAAGTTTTTTCTTTTGCATGAAAAAAGTTTCTACATCATCATCCGCATGATGGGCTACAAATAAACCTTGTGCTTTATATTTTTCATAAACAGAAGCAAAAAAGCGATAGCGGATATCGCGAGCCCAAGCTTGAAAGTTCATATGTTCTAAAGGATGACCAGCTTCTAAAACATGAATGGGAATACTTCTCTCATTACAAAAAGCTTTTAGTTTTCTTTCTTCTTCATCGCTTTCTTTACGCTTATGATAGTTCACATGACAAACCACTAAGTTTTTCTTTTGTTGAATGAGCATATTTAAAAGAGCCATGGAATCAGGGCCAAAAGAAACAGCGACAAGGTAAGGATGTGAAGATTCTTTGCTTTCCATTTACATCACCGTTATTATTTTATCATAGAATTTCACAAACTATCATAGTAGCGTCATCAAAATGTTTCATAGAAGTGATGGAAAGTTGAAAAAGACTACGGAAAAATTCATTCTTATTTTCTATTTTTTGGAAAATAATCGGATCTTGATCTTGAATAAATTGGCTAATACCATCACTAGTAATCAAAAGGATATCGTTTTTTTCCAGTTGAACTCTTTTACTTTCCACTTCTACTTCATCTAATAAGCCGATGGGAAGTCCACCATTAGGAAGTACGAGCAATTTGCCATCACGGATCATAAAGGTTGGACAAGAGCCTCCTTTATAATTGGTGAGTTCTAATGACTGTAAATCAATATGGAAGAAATCAAAAGTCGAATAATTATCTCCATCTAAACTGATGCGGAAAAGGCGGTTCAATTGATCCAAATTCTTTTGCACATTTGGAGAATGCTGATAAAGCGCTAAAAAGGAATTTAATAAAGATTTTGCTGTTCTTTCTGCTCTTTCATCATGTCCCATACCATCGCATAAAAGCGCAATAAACTGGGTATCCTTTTGTAAAATTTTTAATTGATCTCCATTCGCATTTGGATTACATCCTTTTTGATAAGTGAGATAAGAAATTTGATGCATGGGTTCTTTTTCAAAAACATAGCGATGATGAGAAGAAAAAAGAATTCGTTCTTTTTTGATTAATGTATAACGTTCTTTTTTGATTTGTTTTAAAAGATCTAGAATGTCATTTTCTTGTTCAGGACTCAATTCTTCTTTTACTATAAAAATCCATTTTTCTTTTTGATAATAGAAATCTTCAAGAGGAATACCTGAAATTTCTAAATGCGCTAGTAGTTTCTCTCTATGATAATCTTTTTGATTCGGTAAACTTTTTATTTCTTTTAAAGGTTCTTTTAAGCTCTCAATTAATTCGATAATCGCCTCTTTACGCCGCAAACATTCTTGATAATAGTTTTCTTCATTTAAAAAGATAGCGGAGGATTGTTGTATGGATAAAGTGAGCTTATATGGTGTAATGCAATCTCGATTAATACTTTTTCTTAGTGTTGGTGTGAGTTTACCTTGTACCATTGTTTCTAAATCTTTTGTTAATGGGCAATAAAGTAGGTGACTACATTTTGCACATACACTTTTAAAGACACGTAACCTCGCTTTTTGAACGGGTGTTTTCTCTTGTTTTCCTAATTCAAAGTCCATCGCGGAAATAAAATCATAAAGATAAGAAATGGATTGTTGTGTTTGAATATATTGATTTTTATTTTCTTGGTTTTGTAAAGTTCGTTCTCGATAAACAAATTCATCTATCCATGGAGTGATTTTAAAAGAAAACATTAAATAAAGAATGCAACTAGCAATACCTTGATAAAAAAGACCATTGGTGTAAAACAAAGGATCTAACGCTAAAAACACGAGAAGATGGACGATTAAAAATGCAACGATCTTTTGCTTTTTTCCAAACAAAGCCGCTATTAAACTAGGTCCAATCACCATCAAAGCGTAAGTTAAAGGATATTGATACACAAATAAAATCATTAGTGCACTACTCGTGGCTAAGCTAATTAGTAGCATTTTTTTATCTTTGGGAACGCATAACAATAATAGGCGTATAAAAACAAACCCTAAAATTGGATGAACCATCGATAATGTAAAACCAAAAAGACCCGCAAGCCATAGCGTTACATCTTTTACCGTCTGCGTTTCATCCTCTATTGCTTTTTGTAATTGATTGAGTTCTACTGTCCATAGATAGGATAATCCTGTTGCTATCAAGCAAAGTGCTAAATGCGTAAAAGACCAAGACTTTATACACATTAGAAGTGTTAATAATCCACATAAAACAACTAAATCCACCCGTTTCTGTACGAATTTATGATGAATTTTTAAGAAGAATTGATGAAGCAAAAATAAAACAAAACTAATTAATACGATTTCTAGTCCATAAGAAGGATCAATAAGAAAAGCCATCAGTGACATCGTCGTAAAAGAAAATAAATATTGAACCAAAGACTTTTCAATACTTAAATACAGAATAACAAGAATAAGAGGATTAAATAAAAAAGCTTTTTCTAAAAGAACACTCATTATACCTAGCGTCAAAAGTAAAAATGAAGAACGATAACTGAATAAAGCTACACTCGTTTTTTGTTTTTTTCTTTCTACTATTTCCATGAAAATCACCCAGTTTGATTGTAGAAGAAAAAAGAAGCGAACGATGTCGCTTCTTGTCTTAATTTTTACCAATAAATGAGTGGTTGTCCCTTTTCCACTTCTACATTTTCATCTTCGTCAAATTCAATATAATAGCCGTTATCATCTTTCGATGGGTTTTGATAATCTTTTTCCATGTTCTCAATTAATCGCTCTAATTGCTGATGATAACGATAATTTTTCACCAATTGAAAAGAAGTCAAAAAAATCGTCACTAAAGAAAGAATAAAAAGACCAAAAAGGCAATAACTAATGATGCGATGTCTCTTTTTTTCTTCTTTCATGAACCATCCCTCTTTTCTTTTTTTTCATTATAGCACGAAATTTAGAAATTGTTCGAGAAAGTGGCTGCCCAATTTTTATATCTAACCATTTCATTTTCTTTTCCATCCAAAGGTTAATCCATTTTGCATAAAATTTTTGATAGAAAAATAGACCTAAAAGTCCTGCTAAAAGATAATGAAGGTTCAATTGGCCTTTCGCGTAATGAACTAAAAAAAGAAAATAGAAATAAGCACAAGCGGAAAAGAAAATAATATCGAGAAGATAACGAATGATTTTGCCTTGCCAATGATAAAACAAGCGATTATAGACACTATAGAAAAATAAATAGAGCATGCTAAGCGCTAAAGTACCTATAAACACTTGTATTTGTGTAAACAAAGTCATTATTTAAAGATTTTCTTAAAGAAACTTTCTTTCGCCACTTCTTTAGATTTTCCCACATAAGCCACACTATCAATCGTGCCTTGAATGGTTAATGTCTTTTTTTCCATATCCATCAAACCTAAGCTTAAGTTACTTCCTTTAATATGCAAATAACCGAGTTCTGTTTGTACTAAAAATTCAACGTGCGTAAAACTATCGAGTTTAACTACCCCTGTTAATTCTACGCCTTCTCGGTTTTTTATCGTGACTACACTATTTTTTTCTTCCATAAAAAAACCTCCCCACTTCACCTTATGAAGGTTGGGAAGGATTTAGCACTTTTAAAGAGAGGACTTCATACATTTCTTTCGTATCTTTTTTTAAGGCTGTAGCGGGTAAACTCGTTACTTTAATGGTTAGTTCTTTCTTTCCTAAGATGAGACGAATAATATCGCCTTCTTGAATTTCTTTAGAAGGTTTCGCTATTCGATCATTTACATAAACCACATCTTGATCAATAACTTCTTTCGCTATCGTTCTTCTTTTAATTAATCTTGTTACTTTAAGATATTTATCTAATCGCATGTTTCTCACCTATTGTTATTGTATCATACTTTTAAAATCATCGTTAAAAGATTTCGAAAGGCTTGAATCATTTTGATGTTTTCTTCATTTAAAGGATTCTCATGAAGAATTAATAATCCACCTAATATTTCACTATTATATGCAATAGGGAAAACGGAAAAAGAATGATGTTCTCCATAAGGTAAAATTGTTTCATCGGTTAAAGAAAAGTTTTTACGTTCATATAAACGGTCATTAATACCTTTTTCAATGGGAATTCCTTCATGAATTTCATCTGGAACATTATCGCTTTTCGTTAAAATCTTTCCATCACAAATGATCATTGCGGGATGATGAAGTTCTTTTGCTAAGGTAAAAACAATATTGGTAATCATATCGTAGTTTCCCACAAAAGCATTATACTTTTGTATTTCAATTTTTCCCGTTTCACTAATAGCAATCTCTAAACGATCACCTTCATTAATTCGTAAACGATTCCGAATACCTTTAGGAATGACAATTCTTCCTAATTCATCAATTCTTCTTACTGCACCTATTTGATTCATGTTAACACCTCAAATAGTAGTATGTGACACTTTTTTGTTAATCATGAAAACGATGGGCAATTTCTTCTACTTTTTCCATCAATTTAACAAGTGTGTTGGGCCAATCATCTTTCTTTGTCAAACGAATTTTAATTTGCTTTTTCACAATGGTCACTTTAATTAAACTTAAAAACGGGGTCAGTTCTTGAAATAAAACAATACCAATACCATTTCGGTTACTAAGTTCTGCATTTAATAAAATATCCACATAGTCGGCATATTCTTGTAAATCATCAAAAGTCGGTGTCTCTAAATAGAAATCAATACGTTTCTTTAAGAATAATCGACTGACTTCTAAAGGTACTTTACCATAAATATCGGCAATTCTTTTTTCAATGGCTTCTAATTCTTCTTTTGTTTTCGCGCCTTCTATTTCTTGATACATTTCGATTTTATCGCTTTCGTTTGCGTATTTAGAAGGAATATATGCATCAATAGTTAAAGCTTTTTTGGCTTTAACTTCTTCTTGTTTTTTACCGGTTTTCTTTTCTTCTAATACTTCATTTAATAATTGAATATACATATCCATACCGACCGAATCAATAAAACCTGCTTGCTCAGCACCTAAAATATCTCCCGCTCCACGAATCATTAAATCACGTTGGGCAATACGATATCCACTACCCAGTTCGGTAAAGTCTTGAATGGCTTTTAATCGTTTTTGCGCCACTTCTGATAGTGATTTGTTAGGCTTATACATTAAATAGGCATAAGCAATACGATTCCCTCTACCGACTCGACCTTTAATTTGATAAAGTTGCGATAAACCAAAATGATCGGCGTCTTCAATTAAAATCATATTGGCATTCGCAATATCAATACCGGTTTCAATAATGGAAGTACAAACTAAAATATCTAATTCTCCATGATAAAAGTGGGTCATGACATCTTCAATCATTTCGCGATCCATTTGTCCATGTACAACTCCAATATGCGCATCAGGAATCATCTCTTGAATTTTTCTAGCGGTACTATAAATGGTAGAAACTTGATTATGCAAGTAGAACACTTGTCCTTTTCTTGCTAATTCTCTTTCCATTAATTCACGAATCATGCTCACTTTAAAGGGTACAACGTAAGTTTGAATAGGCATACGATTCGTAGGGGCACTGTTGAGTTGTGATAATTGGCGAATACCGACTAAAGACATTTGTAAAGTTCTTGGAATTGGGGTTGCCGTTAAAGTTAAAACATCGACATTACTCTTTAATTCTTTAATTCTTTCTTTTTGTTCCACGCCAAAGCGTTGTTCTTCATCGACGATTAATAGACCTAAATCATGAAATTTAATTTCTTTTGAAAGTAAGCGATGGGTACCAATGACTAAATGAACACTGCCTTCTTCAATCTGTTTCAAGTATTGTTTTTGTGTCGATTCAGGTACTAAACGAGAAAGAATGGCTATCTTTACCCCAAACATACTAAAACGATCTAACGCTCGTTCATAATGTTGTCTTGCTAAAAGGGTGGTTGGACAAAGTAATCCTACCTGTTTTCCACTTAATATCGCTTTAAAAGCCGCTCTAAAAGCAATTTCAGTTTTACCAAACCCGACATCGCCACATAATAAGCGGTCCATAGGTACTGGCTTTTCCATATCTTCTTTAATTTCTTTTAACGATCTTTCTTGGTCTTTGGTTAATTCAAAAGGAAATTGACTTTCAAAGGCTTTTTGAAATTCATCATCTTCTTTAAAAGCAAAGCCTTGTACTTCAAGACGTTTAGCATAAAGAAGAATTAATCTTTCTGCCATATCATTTACGCGTTCTTTAATTCGCCTTTTGGTCTTTTCCCATTCGGTAGAACCGAGACGATTGAGTTTTGGACGTGCGCCATCTTTACCCACATATTTTCTTACTAATTTAAATTGCTCTAAAGGAACATATAAAACATCGGTTCCCGCATAAGCAATATGAAGATAATCACGATGAATTCCATCCACTAATAAAGTGCGAATGCCTAAGAATTGGCCAATACCATTTTGTTCATGAACGACATAATCCCCCACTTCTAATTCTTCATACGATTTTAAAATGGTCGCTTCTTTATAACGACTTAAAAAACGGGATACGTGATTACGATAACCAAACAATTCATGACTTGTTAAAACGGCAATACTTTCTTCCACCAATTCAAAACCACTTTCCATATTACCTAATAAAATTCCTACTTGTTCTTTGGGTAAAGAGCCGTCATCATCTAAAACATCAAAAGGAACATTCATTTCATTTAACACATCAGAAATCGCTTCTTTTTGTTGAGCACTAGAAAGAACGATTAAAATTTTCTTTGCCGTTTTTAAATAGGATTCAATTAATAGTCTTGCTCCTTTAAACGTTCCCTCTCCTGCTAAAATTGGACGTAAAGAGAAAGAGATTTGATCATCACTTTCCACTAAAGAGGATGTTTTTAAATAATGATAGTGGGTAAGAAGACGAGAAAAATCTTGATACATACTTAATTTTCTTAAACTTCTTCCTTCTTCATAAGCTTCAAGAAAATAATGAGTCTCTTCTTCTAATAAAGTATTAGAAGATTGGACACACGCTCTTTCATCCACAATTAAAGTCACACTACTTGAAGCGTAATCTAAAATGGAATAATGTTCGTTTTGTAAATAACCATAATAAGGATAAAGCGTTGATTTAACAACGTTATAGGATAAGTTATCCATATCTAATTCCACTTTTTGTTTTAAAAGTAGTTGCTTTTCTTCATCAAGAGATGCTTGATCTAAAGTCAGCCGCTCTAATAATTTAGCTTGAATTTGTTCTTTTTCTTCTTCGTTAAAAAGTAAATCAGAAGCCGGTAAAACATCGACACTGTCTCTTGTTTCTTTTGAACATTGGGTAGGAATATCAAACAAACGAATACTTTCAATTTCATCATCAAAAAATTCAATACGCAAAGGTAAATCCATGTTCACACTAAAAATATCTAAAATGTCACCACGAATAGCAAATTGTAAACTTTGATCAATTTTATTCACTTTTTCATATCCCATATGAATGAGTTTTAAACGAATTTCTTCTAAAGAAACATGATTGCCTACTTGAAAATGCAAACAACTTTCTTCATAAAGCTCTTTTTTAGGCATATAGCGGGTCGCTGCTGCAACGTGAGTAATTAAAATCTTTTTAGGATTTTTTAATAATTCGTTCATGACGTAAAGTCGCTGCGCAAGCATTTCTTTAGAAGCCGAAACAGCTTCAACCCGTAACATTTCATCCACGGGGAAAAATAAACAATTTTCTTCTCCTACAAAATTAGAAAGTAAATCATATATTTTTTGAGCGTGATAAAGATTAGAAGCTACAATGTTATACCCTTCTTTTTGATGTTGATAAGCGGTAGCCACTAATAAGCTCACACCTAATGTATCATCCACCGCAAAAAATCCCTTTTTCGATAAAAGGGACCCTACGGCTTTACTTTTTTCTAGTATTTGAAATAAGGCTTTCAAGTTCTCACTTCCTAGTTATATTTTGACATGGCGTGCTTAAAATCTTGACGTACAATCATCTTTAAAGCTTCTACAGTTTTTTGTATCGCTTGATCGATTTCTTTTTGATCTTCAGGACTTGGTTTTCCTAAAACATAATCAACTACATTATAGGTTGGTTCGCCAATCCCTATACGAATTCTTTTAATTTGGTCATTTTTAAAATGATCAATAATGCTTTGAATTCCTTTATGTCCACCACTTGATCCTTTTTCACGTAAACGAATTTTTCCTGGTGGAAGGGCCATTTCATCATAGACAACTACAATGTCATCCACATTGATTTTAAAATAATCGGCAATTTCTCTTACAGATTGACCCGAAAGATTCATAAAGGTTAATGGCTTTAATAAAAGCCAATCTTCATCTTCTAAGCGTAGACGACCATATATTCCGTGAAAAGATTCTTTATCGATATCCACTTGCATAACATCAGCAAAGGCATCAAGCGCCATAAACCCCATGTTATGTCTTGTTTTTTCATATTCTTTTCCCGGATTTCCTAAACCAACAATTAATTTCACGACTATATCCCCTTAATATGAGCATATTATAACATAGATAGATATAAAAGGAGGCCCTATGAACAAGAAAAAAATTATCTTCTATGCATGCATTCTTTTAGGTCTAACTTTAGTCAACCAAATGTTTTCTAGTTATAATTATTCTTATTATGTAGATGAAGCGGCATTAATTACCCTTCAACAAGCAAGCTTAGCCAAAGTCATTTTTCTTTGCTTTGATGGCTTAAATGATCTTTTCTTCGGTTATTTATCCGATAAGTTTGCTTTTAAAACAGGAAAAAGAAAGACTTGGCTCGTTTTTGGTCTCCCTTTATTTTGCGTTTCTTTTTTATTTACCTTCGCAGTCGATAGCGAAATGAATCTTTCATCTACCCAATTCTTTTTATATTATATTTTTATCACAACGATGTTTGATAACTTCTCTTCTTTAATGTATGTAAATTATAATGCTTTGTATCCTGCCATATTTTTAAGCGAAGAAGAAAGAACTTCTGCATCTTCTTACAAACATATTTTTGAAATATTGGGAACGGGAATTGTATTTTTATCCGCTCCAATATTAAAAGAAAAATTAGGTTATTTAACTACATGTGCTATTTTTAGTGCCATCTCGATTCTAATCATTATGGTTTCTTTAATGAATGTTAGCGAGCCCACCAATCGCGATATTGAAGCAAAACAAAAATTTTCTTTTACCTCTACTTGGAAAGCTGCTTTTAAAAACAAAGGTTTTATATGGTATCTTTTATCCAATGCTTCTTTTTTAATTATTTTAGGCACCCTTGTCACCATTTTGCCATTTCTAATGAAGTATACTTTAAAAATTAATGGCATCCAACAATCCATTGTTACTGGTGTTGCTTTCGTTTTATTATTCTTTTCTTTAAAGGGCTGGACCCGTGTAATTAAGAAAAAAGGCCATAGATATGCTTACCTATGGTCTTTCCGTTTACTTCCTCTTGTTATTTTTGTTTTAGCTTCTGCTTTTAACTTTTGGACAACTTTAATTGCCGTTTTGCTTGCCGCTCCTTGTTTAGGAGGAATTTTAATTACTCCTGATTTAATGATGGCGGAAATTATTGATCGAGATTATCAAAAATATCATGTGCGAAGAGAAGCCGTATTAATGTCTATTTCCAGCTTTGCTAGAAGACTTTCTTTAATTATTGCCGCTCTTCTTTTAATGTTAATTTCTTCTTTCTCCGGCTATCAAGATGGCGCAAATCCTGGAAATCATCCTGAATTAACATTCCGCTTGATCACCATGATCTTCCTTCCCATTATCGGCTTAATTGGAACGATTTCTGCCCAAATTTATCTAAAAGTTACCGCGGAAGAAAACTAGCGCATATTGGTCCTTGTGGGACGCCTTCAATACGGACATGCTCATGATGACATGCCCCTGATTCTTGGAAACGGCACATGCGATTATCACAATGCACATTATGACCATCTAAACGCGTTGCCATTTCTAAATCTTGGGCGAATTCAAATTCGAATTCCGCTTGATGCTCGTTTTCTTTTGTGCGTTGAGAGAACGATTCGCATAACGCACTACTCCCTACATGAATTCTTGAAAGTACACAATGTGTACAGTGGTTAGAAGCACATCCTTTTTCATAACATTTTAAATGTGGCATAAAATTTTCTCCTTTCTAATCGCTATTAGTATTTGATGTCTTTATTTTTTTATTCTCATATTTGCTTTATAATAATGTTATAAGGATGGGTTGTGTCATGAGATTAGATCGTTTTTTAGCACATGCGGGATTAGGAACTCGAAAAGAAGTAAAAGAACTTTTAAAATCGAAAGTTGTGGAAATTGATGGAAAAATCATTACTTCCCCTGCTTTTCAAGTGGATGAAAATCAAATGACTGTCATGGTTAACCATCAAAAAATTGATTATCAAGAGTTTCATTATTTTCTTTTAAATAAACCCAAAGGATATCTCTCGGCCACTGAAGACGCTTTTACGCCTACCGCTTTAGATTTAATTCATGAACCTTATCGTAATCTAGCTCCTTGCGGACGGTTAGATAAAGACACAACGGGTTTAATGTTAATTTTAGATAACGGAAAATTATCTCATTTTTTGTTATCCCCTGTTTCTCATGTGGAAAAAGAATATTTGGTTACTGTTAATCATCCATTAAAAAAAGAACTTTCTGAACAATTTTTAAAAGGGATTACTTTAGATGATGGTTATCAATGTTTGCCTAGCCAATTTACGATTGTCAATGAAACCCAAGCGCACGTCATTTTAAAAGAAGGAAAATATCATCAAATTAAAAGGATGTTTGAAGCTTTAGGATATTATGTCATTGATTTACACCGTGAACGTATGGACACTTTAACACTTGGCGACTTAAAAGAAGGAGAATATCGTTCATTAACGGATGAAGAAATTGAAGCGCTTTTAAAACATATGCGTTAATTAAAGAATAAAACTCAATATCAATAACCCTACAGAAATGGTAGGAATTGAAATTAAAACGCCATAGCCCATGAATTGAAGAAAAGAAAACTTCACTTCATGTTTTTTTAATAGATTAGAAAACATAATACCTGCCAAGGCACCAATTGGTGTTAAATAAGCACCTAAATTAGAGCCCATAATCGTCGCAAACATAGCTTGATTTAAACTTGCTCCTTCCAATGATTCCATCACGGAACAATAAAACACACTCATGGGAATGTTGTTCATGATATTTGCTAAGAAAAAAGAAGAATATCCATAAAGAAATAAAGGATTTCCTTTATTGAATAATTGATAAATCGTATTCGTAAAACCACTTTGTTTAAGTGAAAAAACAATAATAAACATGGAAAGCAAAAAAGGAATCAGTTCCCAAGGAAGTCTTTTGATAGCAAGTAATAATTCATGTGATTTCTCTTTCTTTATCCATGAAATAATGAGTGTACTTATCAACAAAGAACAGGCAGAAAGCACACTAATCTGCCACATTTCAATATGAATATAAGATGCTACTGCTAATAATAAAGTACAAACGCATAAATGAATGAGACCATTAATTACAAAAGCTTTCTTTTCTACTTTTACTTCTTCTATTTCTACTTCCGCCTTTACTTTTAATTTCTTATAAAAAAGCAAAAACAAGATAAAAAAGGCTATAACTGAAGCACTTATCGTTGGAAGTGCCATAATTTTTAGATACTCCATAAAATCAACGCCATAAGAAGTTGCAATATAAATATTCGTAGGGTTTCCAATCATTAACATCATACTCATCGTATTTGCAGCTACAAATTCTGAAATCAAATAGGGAATCGGATCAATATGAGCATGTTTAGAAAAATAACAAATAAAAGGTGTGAAAGTTAAAATGATAATGTCGTTAGAAGTAAACACCGTTAAAAAAGATACAACGATATATAAAATAATAAAAAGTTGGATTTGATTTTGCGTTGCGTTTTTTAACAAACGAAAAGCTAAATAACGAAAAAAGCCAACTTCATCAAGAAAAATTGATAGTAATGTCATCGATAAAAATAGCAGAAGTATCTTTAATGGATTCATACTTGAAGAATGAAAACTAGTTTCAATCACTTCTTTCATATTGACTTGTTTAAATATAATTAGAATCAACGCACCCACAAAAGGAATTATCCAATACGTTGATATCTTTACCCTTTTTATCTGAATAGAGGGAAAGAATAAGATGGCTAAAATCATAATTACAAAGATAATACAAGATAACGTTATCGCCAGCATACTTCTCTCCTCTTTCAATCACTCTATTCATTTTAGTCCGCTATAAAAAGAATGCAATCATTTTTCTTTAATTATTATTTAAAACATAGAAAAGATAGAAAAATGTATTTGTCCTCTTTTTTATTAAAGTTCTAACGAGATAGAATAGCCCTTAATGGAAATTATTGCATTTTAGTTGAAAAACGCTAATTTCCCATATATTATTATCTCACACGCTTTTTTAGCGTGACGCATAGGAGGTCATGAATAATGAAAATTCACACAAAAATCGCCTTAATGACTTTTGCCACATTAGCATTATTAGGCGGTTCTATTGAAAAAAATGTGCAAGCAAAAGCTGATGGTAATGCTGAAGTTGCTACGATTTTAAAAGATGAGATTTCTGCATTGAACGCTGATCAAGTTACCTATCGTACTGTCAATTACTATATTCCTCAATTTAAAGAAATTTATGAAAAATATGGAAACTATGAATGTCTTTATCACTCATATTCTGAAGTTGTAGGAGAACCCGTTGATCTTTTCTTTATCCCGTTCGATGAAGATACTTGGGTTAAGTTAGGATATCCTTCAGTTGGTCATTTTGATGGTTGGTACTCCGATGAAACCTTTGAGACTCCATTTTTAAGAGGCACTCTTCTTGAAGAAGGAGAAGACGCTCTTAAACTTTATGGATTATTTGATTACTCTACGGACTATACTTTCTATTTAGATGATAGTGATTCTGTTTTTGGTAACGAACCTTATATTTATTTTAAACGTCAATATGATGATCAAGAAAAAGCCGCATGGCCAGGAGAAGCTTTAACCAAAAATGAAAATGGCTATTATGAAATTCCAATTGATGTTTCTTATGGTTATGACACGATTGTTATTAATGATGGGACTTCTAACCAAGAAACTGCTATTCAATCTGTAATTTTTGACGCCAACACTGTTCTTGATCAAGATGTATTACTCGTTGGAACACAAAATGAAGACAAAACCTATAATCTCATTGCTCCTGAGTATACAACGATTAACTATTATGATGGAGAAAATTTATTAAGCTCTAGTAAAGCTAAAAAAAGTGTAGAATTTAAGCCTGCATTCTACGAAAAAGAAGGTTATCGACTTATAGGTTGGTATTTAGAATCAACATTTGAGACCCTTTATACAGGTGGCACTCTTGCTGACGATTCTTTAAATTTATATGCAAAATATGAAGAGGCCGAAGATTTCGAACTTTATATTGATTTTTCTATGTATAGAGGTTTAGGAATTAATCTAACGATTAATAATATTGCAGTTCATCGTTGGTCAGCCAATTTTGATAACCCATATGCCACCGATACCAATAATCTTCCTAATGATGTAGTAAAAATTTCAGATATATTCTATAAATTCACTTTCGATGCATCTAAATCCTTTGATCAATTGCAGATTAAAGTAAATGACAAGCTTTCTTTGACTATTAATTATAACCAATACATGAAAGGTACTTTCAGTGTTTATCCTGGCTCCGATGATGAGCTCCGCGCAATGTTCCTTCCCGAAATGATTCAAGCTCATATCAAAAATGAAGGAATTAGTCTTCCTATTTATTATCCCATGGAAGGTGGAAATATGGACGCATCAATTGGAGCAACATCAAAAGAAGCGTCTGCCCTCACAACTGGTGTTTCTCGAGTCACTTGTGAAGAGGGAGAAATAATATTTAACACAGATAACATCACTGAAGAGCAAAGAAAAAACGCAATTATTACTTACTTTAAAGATCGTGAAGCAGGCTACTGGTGTGATAAATCCGCTAATTATTTAGAATATCAAATTTTAGCTAATGGCTATGAAAATGAAATAATTGATGAAGCTGGCACTACCATTGGTGACCGAGTAAACTATTTAACCGCTTTAGCACAAAAAGCCAATCCTGATAGCCAATCTGCTAGATTTAACTATGCGAATATCACACATAGCAATTCATTCTTTGTGATCTTAGTAGTATCTTTAGGGCTCTTATCTATTATTGGTTATTATTTATTCAATAAGCGTAAATTAGAAATCTAATTACATTATCTCATAATTTTAGTAATTTATCGCTTCACTGCCCTACTTGTCAGCAAAAGAAAAGCACTCACTCAAAGTGCTTTTTTTGTATTTAAACAAAATCTTCTAATACCTCGAAATAATTTCGTATGCAAAAAAATAGTATTTATTGCTAATCGTAATAGTATGCTTTTAACACTTTTAATAATTTTTATCCTACATATTTAATAAGACCAAATTTTAATTTTTCAGTTGCAAGATAATATATTCTAATATATTATTATTTCGCACGCTTTTTAAATGTGGAATGCAAGAGGGGGAAGTATTATGTTAAAAGCTAAAAAATTAGCCGTAATGATTTTAGGCACATTAGCATTATTAGGCGGTTCTATTCAAAAAAATGTGCAGGCAAAAGCTATAGAAGAAACAGATAATGTCAGTTTTGCTGTTGCTGGTACCTATACAAGACAATATACAGGAGAATCTCAAAATTGGGATTTGAATAATATTGATTATATGTATCACGATAACACTGACAATTGTTACCGAATGACTTTCGACAATAATCTTAAAGTCGGTGATGAATTTAGAATCCTTTGGAAAACCAGTTTCACTGATTGGTCCTTAGAAAATTCTTTTGGTTATGACGAGGCTTATGTTGATGAAGAAACGAGTAAATATTTTACAAAAGCCGATGATAGTGACAACTTTAAAGTTCTTGCTGAGGGTGAATATGATTTTGTTGTAAAAGATGGAACAACTACACCCTATGCAAGTCGGTTCACAATTAAAAAGGTTTTTCGCCGTTGCGTTAATTTTTATCTTCCACAATTAGAAGAAAAAATGGAAGAGTTTCTTGAAATAAAAGATGGCTTGCTAGAAAGCAGTGATAAAATTATAGGCGATCCAGTCTATACACAATATCTAGAATATGATGAAGCGCAATGGCTTGAAGAAATTGGCTTTCCTCTTTCTGGACGCTTCGCTGGTTGGTTTAAAGAGGCAACTTTTGAAACGCCTTTTACTTACGGAACCATTCTTGAAGATGGAGAAGAAGCGCTTAACCTTTATGGATATTTTGATGATTCTACCGACTATACTTTCTATGTGAATGATACCAATTCCGTTTTTGGTAGCACGCCTTATGTCTATTTTAAACGTCAATTTGATAATCATAGAAAAATCGATTGGCCTGGAGAACCTTTAACCAAAAATGAAAACGGCTATTATGAGATTACAATCGATGTTTCTTATGGCTATGACATGATGATTATTAATAATGGGGCTTCTGAACAAGATACTGCTGTTCAATCTGTAATTTTTGACGCCAAAACAGCAAGTGATCAAGAGATTTATTTAATTGGTACTCAGAACGAAGATAAAACTTATAATATCATTGCTCCTGAGTATGCAATGATTAATTACTACGATGGAGAAACACTATTAGGCTCTGAAAAGAAACTAAAGAATATCAATGTTCAACCTACATTCTTTGAAAAAGAAGGTTATCGACTCTTAGGTTGGTATTTAGAGCCAACTTTTGAAACTTTATTTACTAATAGTGTCATTACTGAAGATACTCTAAATTTATATGCAAAATATGAAGAAGCTGAAGATTTTGAGCTTTATATTGATTTTTATTACGAAAATTGGGCTGGTGGAAATGTAGCAGTGCATCGCTGGTCTTCCAATTTTGATAATCCATATGCAACCGATATCAATAATCTTCCTGATGACGTAGTGCAAATTACAGATAAATTCTATAAATTCACTTTTGATGCATCTAAATCATTTGATCAACTAAAAATTAAAGTCAATGATGACTTTACTCTTACCATTAACTACAATCAATACATGAAAGGTTCTTTCAATATTTATACTGGTTCTGATGAAGGTCTTCGAGCAATCTTCCTCCCAGAGACAATTCAAGCCCATATTAAAAACGAAGAAGTTAAAATACCTGTTTACTATCCAATGGAAGGTAAAAATATGGACGCACCTGTTCCTGGATTCACAAAAGGAAAAGTTGCTTCCACAACTGGCGTTTCCCGTATAACTTATGAAAATGGCAATATCGTGTTTAACACAGATGGCATCACTGAAGAGCAAAGAAAGAACGCAATTATTACTTACTTTAAAGATCGTGAAGCGGGCTATTGGTGTGATAAATCCGCTAATTATTTAGAATATCAAATTTTAGCTAATGGCTATGAAAATGAAATAATTGATGAGGAAGCCGGCACTACCATTGGCGACCGTGTAAATTATTTAACCGCTTTAGCGCAAAAAACAAACAATAATAGTCAGTCTGCTAGATTTAACAATGCAAGCATTACAAATAACAACGTATCTTTTGTGATTTTAGTAGTAGTCCTAGGATTCATATCAATTATTGGTTATTATTTCTTTAACAAACGTAAATTAGAGATTTAATTATATTGATTGAATTATTCAAACAAATCTACGATATTTATAAGGAAGCACCCTTTAAGGTGCTTTTCTTTTTACCCAATTTATTTGTTTTTACTATTTAGGAAACTTCGTTCTATAAGCACAATCAAAAACGTGCGCTTAATTCAAAAAAAATATTTTTTGTTACACTTCTGCTGCTTTGTCTAAAAATTTTTTGATTTTTTTCTTCTATATCTATTAATAATTCTATATGAGTTTGCTATAATGGTTATTGTAATTTAATCATACAATTGATATGAAAAGGGGAAATGAAAAATGAAAAAAATTACCAAGAAAATGCTCTTACCAGTTATCGCACTTTTAGGACTTGCTAGCTGCGGTGGTCAAACAGTTAAACCTGAAGTGGCCAAACAAAGAGCGCAAAAAATTGCTGAAGTTCAAAAATCAGAGGACTTTGAATTGCCAAAGAAACTCTACATTGATGAAGAAGCCGTTATTAAAGGCGAAATGGTGTCTCCCACTGGAACAGAAAAAACCAATGTTACAGTATCTTCTCTTTTTAGTCTTGACTTAGAAAACTTCCAAGTCTATATGTCTCTTAAGGGACAAGGAGAAACAGATAAGCAAAAAAACTATTCTTCTGAAATATGGTTCTATTTAGAAGATAATACTTTCTACGCTGTTTCTGATATTGATGGAGAAAAGAACTACACGAAAGTCACTGTTGAAATTAACAACTTTAACTTCTCTGAAGCTGCCGCTAATGTTGTTAATCAAGTATATGACCTTTTAACTTCTGAAGATTATTTAAATCTAGATCAATACACTTCAGGTGTAAATAACGAAGTTACTGAAGGATTTAAAGTTGATTTTGGAACTCCATCTGTCACCTATACTTCTACCGGAGATGGAAACTTAGGTATTACACAAAAAGCTTCTATTAATACAAAAATCGAATCTGAAGGTGTATCCATTTCTGCTAAAGGTAGTTCTACTTTGAAAGTACAATTCGATAATTATATCCTTTCTTCACTTTCTAGTAATTGCAATGTTGATTTAAATGCTGGCGGTGAATCCGTTAGTCTTGAAGCAAAATCAAATACCAACGTCCATTTAAATAGCACGCAATTCAGCAAACCAAATCTTTCTGATTTCACAGAAAAAACCGTAGCATAAGATTTTTTAACTTCAAAGAGCGCGATATTCTCGCGTTCTTTTTTTATACTTTTATTGTCAATGTATATTGACATATAAAACAATGAATACTAAAATATGCTAGTTGACTGAAAAGTCAATGGGGGTGATGAAATGGAAAATAATTCAAGTTCCTTAGTTAAGGACACAAGAAGAAACAATATTTTACTTGCCGCTTTGCCACTTTTTACGATACAAGGCTATGACGCTGTGAAAATTGATGATATTACCAAAGCTTGTGGATGTTCTCATGGGCTTTTTTATCACTATTTTCCTTCAAAACTTGAATGTTTTAATACCATGATCGATGAAGCCTTTGCTTCGGGAAGAATTAACTACCCCACGGATTGGTTTCAAGGAGAAAAACCAATAGAAAAAATGCAATCTTTTGTTTCTCATGTTCATAAACTTTTGAAGGATGATGAAATAAACTGTTGCTATTTTTATATCTTTTTAACCAACCCTTTTCAAAGAACCCTACCTTTTAAAAAATGTTCTGCTAAACATTCACTTTATTACCGATTAAAGGAAATCATAAAAGAGGGTCAAGAAGAAGGAACTTTCTTAGAAGGTTCTCCTCATGAAATGGTTTTACTCTTTCTTTCCTTTTTAAAAGGTTTGCTATATGAAAGACTTCATGCTGAAGTAATTCCGTTTCAATGTCCAAGAAAAAAAGTGATGTTAAGACTTTTAATTAAGAGCGACGCTCTAGAAAAAAATGACGAGAGGTGATTTATGTTATGTGGAAAAAAGTTAAACTAATTTTAAAAAGTGTCCGAGAGTATAAAGTCCCCGCTTTATTAACGCCTTTATTTATGGTGGGTGAAGCGGCCATGGAATGTGCTTTACCATTAGTTATGTCTAAATTCGTTGATAAAATCGAAGTCGTTTCCGATGTAAAAGAATTATGGATGTATATTGTTGCTTTAGTATTAATGGCGGCTTTATCTTTAACTTGTGGTATTTTAGGTGGTAGAACAGCCGCAATCGCATCCACAGGATTAGCGAAAAACTTAAGAAGTGATTTATTTAAGAAAATTCAATCATTTTCTTTCGAAAATATCGATAAATTCTCTAACTCTTCTTTAGTTACTCGTATGACAATTGATGTCACTGATACTCAGCAAGCTTTCCAAATGTGTACGCGAATTGTAGTGCGAGCACCTTTAATGTTTATATTCTCCGCGATTATGTCCTTCATTATCGGTGGAAATATGGCTTGGATCTTCGTTTGTATTATCCCATTTGTAGCTTTTGGTCTTTTATTAATCATGAAACTTGCTATGCCAATTTTCAAAAGAGTCTTTAAACAATACGATGCCTTAAATGAATCTATTCAAGAAAACGTTTCCGGTATTCGGGTAGTAAAATCCTATGTTCGTGAAGACTTTGAACAAGAAAAATTCAATCGTGCAAGCACCAATATGGCCAAAGAATTCATTAAAGCTGAACGTATCTTAGCGTTCAATAACCCTTTAATGAACTTCTCTATCCACTTATCTAACATTTTAGTTTGTACTTTCGGTGCAGCTTTAATTTTTAAAACAGCAAATCCAATTCCTGATCCCGAAAATCCTGGCAAAACGATTATTGAATGGGGCGCATTATCCGTTGGTCAATTATCTTCTTTATTAACCTATGGCGTTCAAATCTTAATGTCCTTAATGATGGTTTCTATGATTATCGTAATGCTTTCTTTATCCTTAGAAGCAATTAATCGTATTGCTGAAGTATTAGAAGAAGAACCTACAATCAAAAATCCAGAAAACCCATTATATGAATTAGATGATGGTTCAATTACCTTTAGAAATGTTTCCTTTAAATATAAAGAAACTGCTGAAAAATATACGTTGGAGAATATTAATATTTCCATTCAAAGTGGTCAATTTATTGGAATTATCGGCTCAACCGGTGCTGGTAAAACTTCTTTAATCAACTTGATTTCAAGATTATATGATATTAACGAAGGTGAACTAGATGTCGGTGGTCACCCCGTTCAAGCATACGATTTAGAGACTTTAAGAAATAACGTCGCGGTCGTATTACAAAAGAACGTTTTATTCTCTGGTAGTATTATTGAGAACTTACGTTGGGGTGATATTAACGCTAGCGAAGAAGAAGTAATTAATGCTTGTAAAATTGCCCAAGCTGATGACTTCGTTACTTCTTTCCCGGATGGTTATAATACCCACATTGAGCAAGGTGGTAGTAACGTATCAGGGGGACAAAAGCAAAGATTATGTATCGCTCGTGCTTTGTTAAAGAAACCTAAAATTCTTATTCTCGATGATTCCACTTCCGCTGTTGATACTAAAACTGATAAATTAATTCGTATGGGCTTAAGAAAAGATATTCCTGATACCACGAAAATCGTTATCGCACAAAGAATTTCTTCTATTGAAGATGCGGATCAAATCATCGTCTTAGATAATGGTCATATTGATCAAATTGGTACCCATGAAGAATTATTAAAAACCAATAAAATTTATCAAGAAGTCTATTATACACAAAATAAAAAAGACGGAGAGGAGGATGAATAATTATGGAAGGCACAATGAAAAAACCACAAAAAGCTAAAAAAGGAACATTTGGTCGTCTTGTTAAGATCCTCTTTAAAGAATTTAAATGGCAACTCATCCTTGTTATGTTCTGTATCGTCATTACCTCTTTTGGTAATTTAGCCTCTTCTATCTTCGTAAAAAATATTACCGACGCTTTAACAAACGCTATTAAAGCTGGTACAGATCCTTGGGAAAAGTTAACACCTCTTCTAATTATGATGGCCGGTATTTATGTCATTGGTTTATTAGGATCCTTTACTTGGAACTATGTAATGGCGATTACCACTCAAAAATTCTTAAACTTTATGCGAATCAAATTATTTGATCATATGGAAACATTACCGATTAAATATTTTGATACCCACGCTCATGGTGATATCATGTCCATCTACACTAACGATATCGATACCATTCGTCAATTAGTCAGTCAATGTTTACCTAACATTTTCCAAACCTCATTTACCGTCATCGCGTTATTATTCGTTATGCTCCGTTATAGTGTTTGGCTTACCTTAATCGTTTTATTCGGTAGTGTATTTATGTTCTTAAACACCAAGCATATTGGTGGAAAATCTGCTAAATACTTCGTCAAGCAACAAAAAGCTTTAGGTCAAGTAGAAGGTTATATTGAAGAGTCAATTAAAGGATTAAAAGTCATTAAAGTTTTCTGCCATGAAGAAAAATCAGCAGAAGCTTTCGATGAAATTAATAACCACTTATGTGATGTCGCTACTGTAGGTAACATTAATGGTAATATTTTAGGTCCTATTATGGGCAATATCGGTAACTTCTTATATGTATTGCTTGCCGTATTTGGAAGTGTTTTATTAATTCTTCAAAACAAAAATCCAGATACCCTTTATAATTTAACTTTATTTGGATTTGAAAAAGTGAGTTATGGTGTTCTTGTTTCTTTCTTGATGATGTGCCGTATGTTTACCAATAACATTTCTAACTTCTCACAACAATTCACCTTTGTCGTCATGGGTTTAGCTGGTGCCTCTCGTGTCTTTGATTTAGTCGATGAGCCAAGTGAAACCGATGAAGGTTACGTCACTTTAGTACATATCAAGTATAATGAAGATGGAACATTCGAAGAAACCGATGAAAGAACACGTTATTATGCTTGGAAACATCCTCATGGTGATGGTACCACAACTTACACCGAACTAAAAGGCGACATTCTTTTAACCGAAGTAGACTTTGGTTATACTCCCGAAAAAATCGTCTTACATGATGTTTCTATTTACGCTCACCCTGGTCAAAAGATTGCATTAGTTGGCGCAACAGGAGCTGGAAAAACCACCATTACCAATTTAATTAACCGTTTTTATGATATTGCTGATGGTAAAATTCGTTATGATGGCATCAATATTAATAAGATTAAAAAGGCCGACTTAAGAAAATCCTTAGGTATTGTTTTACAAGACACTAATTTATTTACCGGTACCGTTATGGAAAATATTCGTTATGGTCGTTTAGACGCTACCGACGAGGAAGTTTATGAAGCGGCAAGAATTGCTAACGCTTATGACTTCATTACTCGTTTACCCGAAGGGTTTAATACGATGTTAAATGGCGATGGTTCCAACCTATCACAAGGTCAACGCCAATTATTATCCATTGCCCGTGCCGCGGTTGCGGATGCTCCAGTGATGATTTTAGATGAAGCTACTTCTTCCATTGATACCCGTACTGAAAAACTCGTTCAAAAAGGCACCGATCAATTAATGGAAGGTCGAACCGTATTTGTCATCGCTCACCGTTTATCCACCGTTCGTAATAGTGACGCAATCATGGTCTTAGATCACGGTTACATTATTGAAAGAGGAACACATGAAGAGCTATTAAAACAAAAAGGCACCTATTATCAACTCTATACTGGCGCTTTTGAGCTCGAATAATAGTTCACTTATCATTCATTTTAAGCACTCTTTTCTATAGAAGGAGTGCTTTTTTCTATTTTCTTCCAGTTTTTCATTATCGCCTTATCCGCATACTAGTTATGAAAGAGGTGCTACGAATGAAAAATAACTTTGATTACAAAAAAGGACTCATCACTTTCTTATTGATTGTATTTTTAGGGTCAGGAGCCATCTATAATCAAAATAAAAGTCAAAATAATGAAAGTGTTCCTTATCAAAAATTCCTTTTACAAAAGATGAATTTTGTTTTAAAAAATCATGCAAATCTAGGTTATTATCCGAAAGATATTTATGAAGTCAATGAATGGCTAGAAAAAGAACATTATCCCTTCTCTTATTCCACTTATCCTATATTTGGGTGGAAACAAGATACCAACCAAATTGTTTCGTATAATGATTTTCCTAGAAGTTTAACGCTTTTTTCACAAAAAATATATCAGTCCTCACATTTACACGCTGCAATCACGTGGATAAAAGAAAAAAATGTCGATTATGCAAAACTCGACATTATGCAAAATATAACCGAAACTTTATCGATTGAAGCCAAAAATTATCTCCTTTTGGATTTCCATCAAAATCAAATCAATAGTGATTCTTATGGTATTAGTTTACATGGTAATGGAAAAATTAAAATCCAAAATGCGCACATTACATGTAAACAAGATAGTGCTGCTGGTATTGCCATTTTTGATCAACCGAATGTTGAAATTGATCAGTGTACGATTGAATCTTCTTGTTACGGAATTACTGAAAATCCAAATTCAACAAAAAGATCCACGGTTAAAATCAACAATTGTACAGTTCGTAGTCCCTATCCTCTTTATTTATGCGCGAACGGACAATATCGAATTGATCAATCTATTTTCTATGGAGAATCGGTCTTCTCTAGTGGCGATATATGGATTAACAATTCTCAATTTTTAAGTGAAACCACTTTAGCGGAAGCATTAGATAGCGAATATGTTTGTAAACAATTTCTATCTTTAAAGCCGCAACAATGCGAATCCTATGGTGATTCCATTCTCATTGTCAATCATCGTGAAAGAAGTTCCGCTATTCAATCTTTTAAAATCAACAACTCAACGGTTTATATCCCTATGCGCAACCAAATCACTTTAGGATATGGAATTCGTTATATTGACTTGGATGACCTTAGCGAAAATTACATATTCTCTTCTATTTTACAAATGAAAAACATAACATTTTCCACGTTATTCTCTCCGCAGCAAAAGATTCTATCAGCGGTAGATGTTTATTGTCAAAAAAAATAAGCTCGTAATGAGCTTATTTTTCATCTTTGTCTTTCAAAATATAAAGAATACCGATTGTTCCTCTACCACAATGTGAAGAGATAACACAGCCTGCTTCTGTTACCATAATGCTTTCCTTTGGTACCATTTTAGAGAGTTCTTCATACAAATATTGTTCACCAATTGGAGAAATAGAATGGGTAATCATGATATGATCTAAATCCACATTTGGCAAATCTTCACGAATCATATCTAATAATTCATTGTATGCTTTAATCATTTTTCCTCTTGGTTTACGATACACACTCATTTTACCATCACGAACAACGATTTCAGGATGGATGTTTAAAATCTTACCAAAGTAATAAGATGTTGATGAGCATCTACCTCCTTTATGAAGATATGTTAAATTTTCTACCACAAATTGTGCTTTTACATTAGGAATAATAACTTTCTCTAAATAGTCAGCAATTTCGTGAAGACCTTTACCTTCTTCTCTTAATTTGCATGCTTTTAAAACGGAAAGACCAATACCTGAGGATAAGTTTCGTGAATCAACAACACGAATACGATTTTCATCAAAATCTTGCGATGCAATTTTAGCTGCTTGATACATCGAAGAGAATTCACTAGAAATTAAAATACAAAGAATGTCATAACCTTCTTTGATATATTGATCAAACATCTCCTCAAAGAATTCTGGATTTCTAGCGGCCGTCTTTGGTAAAACACCACATTGGTCTACTAAAGAATAAAGTTTAGCGGTATTCAAATCAACACCATCAATAAACGTTTTATCGGGAAAGCTAACGTATAATGGCGCTATTGCTAAGTCATATTTTTGAATTTCTTCAGGTCTTAAATCGGAAGTACTATCGATAATAATCTTTATTTTGTTCATTTTTCCACCACCCTGGGATAAAATTATACTTTACTTTGTAAAATAAGTAAATCATTTCAACAGAAGAAATCTTGTCATTTTTCGTCATGTGTCAAAATTTTTCTTAAATTATTGATAAAAACATACCATTTTTACATGCAAAAAAAGATAAAACGCCATATAATTAAATTACCTCCTTTGGGGGAGATTTTTGTTCCGTGTGGGGAACACATTAATCTTACTACATTGGAGGTTTGTCGTACTAAATGCCTGTCTCGACTTTCAAACTGCATTTAGTTTGTCAATTGGGGGAAAAAAGATAAAAATTCATGTAAGCGCTTTTTTGCTTTTTTTTCATTGCATTTTAAGTTTTATGAAGATATAATACTACTATCTCTATATTTACAATATAAATATAGAAAGCGCAAATAAAAAAGGAGGAAAAAATTATGAACAAAAAAACTTTATTTACCGCATTTTTAGCTCTTGGACTTGCGTTAACTGGTTGTGGAAAAACTGATGATCCATCTAGTAGCTCTGGCTCTTCAGATTTAGTACGCATTGAAGGAAATGGCACTGATTGGGTTGACTCCATTAAAGCATTATTAGATCAAGCTTATGAAGCCATTGGTGATGAAAACAATACCATTGCCCTTCCTTTTGTTAATACCAAATATTATTACGCAGAGTTCGACCATTTAGATTATCGTGAAAACAGCAACTATGAAATTTCGGCTACAACGATTATCGCTTTTGATTCTGAAGAAGAAACCATCGAAAGTTCAAAGCTTAGCTCTTTCTTGAATGATTATAGAACTCACTATTCTGATTTAGGTTTTACCATTGATATGTCTAGCTATTCTAAAAATGGTACCTATATGGCTTCTAAAGCGATTCGTGGTAACAAATATCAATTTGTTCAATTTGGTAGATGCATTTTGGGACAAATTGATGAATACACTGCTCGCTATGGTATTTATATTAGTGTTGGTGTTCAACAATATGTTTCTGCAAATGGATACACTGGTACTAATTTACCAGCATGGCCAACCGAAGGACTTGAAGAGCTTTTAGGCACTGATATTTTACATCCAACTTATGAAAATGAAGCTAATATCTCGTACTTTGGTGGATGGAACGTATTCCCTGGAACTGATAATAAAGGAAACGACATCTTATTAGATATTTACGTTATCAATTGTATGGGCGCTACAGAAAATGATTATAACAACTATATTAAAGCCCTTGAAGATGCTGGCTATCAAATGCTTACTGACACGGATGAAGATACGAATGAAGAATATTTATATGGCGCATATGACTACATATCAGGTGTTCTCATTCAATTTGCTTATTCCACGCAAACTGGTTATCAAGGCATTGTTATCTTTGCTTACTTAGCAAGTGAACCATTCGTAAAAACCGAAGGATTACCATCCTTTGCAAGTGCTTTACCAAATTATGTTGAAGAAGGAAAAACCTTCGAATATTATTATCAAACCACTACTGAATCTGAACCAACTATTGGTGAATATAAACTTCACACAATTCTTATCAGTGGTGTAAGCGAAAACGCATGTGACATCTATAAGACCATTCTTGAAACTAATGGCTTTACTGTTGAAAAACGAACAGAAAAAACACAATCAGGTCAAGAATATTCTTACTATAATGCACAAAGTTCTGATGGCAATACTTTCTTACAATTTACAGATGGTGAATATCCTCGTATTGGACATTGCTTAGTCATCGCTTTATTTGACTTTGGCTTCTAGTTTACAAAACGAAAAAGGAAGATGAAATATGCTTCCTTTTTTTATTGCCTATCTTGTATTTTTGTTATTACTTATTGTAAAATAAAAAAGAGGTAAAAATTATGAAAAAAAGAAAAAAATCCAAATTTTTTAGCGAGTTTAAAGATTTTATTACTCGCGGCAATGTCTTAGACATGGCTGTTGGTGTCATCGTTGGTGGCGCTTTTACAAGCATTGTGAACTCATTAAGCAATCACATTTTAAAACCAATCATTAACTGGGTTTTAGCGTTAATCTTTGGCTCTGATTCTTTATCAGGTATCTACACCTATTTAAAGAAGACTTACGTTGAAGGAACCACCGAAATTGATTTAGCCAACTCAATCTATATCGATTGGGGCGAATTCATTAACGCAATTATTAACTTCTTATTAATTGCTTTCGTCTTATTCTGCATTGTAAAAGCCATTAATTCTATCCATACCAAAATGGAAGAGGCAGTAAAGAAAGCAAAAGAAAAAGATGAAGAACCAGAAGTTACACCAGAGCCTGAACCAGAACCAGAGCCTGAACCTGATCCACAAATCGTCTTACTTACTGAAATTCGCGATTTATTAGTAGAAAACAAAGACAAAAAATTAGATAAGTAAAAACTTAAAAAGCAAGTGACCTCATAAGCACTTGCTTTTTTATTGCTTTCCTTTCTTATTTTTTTACGTGTTATAACATATATTTTTAAGAGGAAGATTAGAAATGGATCCAAGAATCAAAGATGCACAAAATGATTTTCAAAAACTAGCAAATTGTTTATTGAGCCTTTCTGCTGAAGAACTAACTTTGCTAACTTTTTCTCTTGCCTATACTATTTCCATTCCTTTAACCACGGATCAACAAAGCACAATTGGCAATACTTTCATTCTTTTTGGCCAAGTCTTACTATCTATGAATGCCCAACGGACTTATTTATCTGATATTACGAATAAAGTTTTAGGTTCACAATCACGGATGGATGATATTATGAGAAATTTTCGCCCTTAATTCATCTTTTTCTTCCATAAAGGAACCATAATTTCATGAACAAATAGTGGAAGTGCACTGATTAACAATAACCATATCCACTCTAAAAAGCTTAATTCCGAAGTTTGAAAAAAGTGATTGAAAAAGGGAATTTCTGTTACTAAAACCTGTAAAGCAATACCAAGCGCAAATGAAATAAACATTAACCAGTTCTTTCTTTTTAAAATATGAAGAACTGATTTTTTTATGTTGCTCATTCCTAGCATGTGAAATAGTTGAGACATACCTAATGCGGTAAACGCATAGGTTCTTGAACGCATAACGATATCTTCGCCTGAAAGTCCTAAGTATGTGTTTCCGTTTTGGAATAAATCACGGATAGCAAAATAGTTATCCTTAAAATTAAATAGTGAATATTTTCCTTGTTGAATCATAATGCTAGTTGGATATGCTAAAAACGCTAATAGAGTTAAAAGGGTAATAAAAATACCATAGAATAGTGTTAATTTTAATCCGCCTTTTGCAAAAAGCGATTCTTTTGCATCTCTTGGCTTTTCTTTCATAATATCTTCATCTTTAGGATCTGCGCCTAAGGCTAAAGCGGGAAGCGTGTCCGTGATTAAGTTTACCCACAATATATGAATCGCAATTAAAGGAACAGGTAAACGAAATAAAATGGCTAAAAACATCGTAAAAACTTCTCCAAAATTAGAAGATAATAAGAACAAAACGACCTTTTTTATATTTGCATATATTCCTCTACCCTCTTCGACTGCTTTTTCAATAGAAGCAAAATTATCATCCACTAAAATCATATCGGATGCCCCTTTAGCAACATCGGTTCCTGTTATGCCCATCGCTATACCGATATCCGCTGCTTTTAAACTTGGTGCATCATTAACTCCATCACCTGTCATAGCGACAATTTGATCTTGTGATTTAATCGCTTGTACAATACGAACTTTATGTGCGGGTGTAACGCGCGCAAACACCTTCGCGTGTTTTAATACATCTTTGAGTTGTTCGTCATTATACGAATCTAATTCTTTCCCCGTAACACAATCTTTTTCATTTTCTATAATCCCTAGTTTTTTTCCAATTGCGAATGCTGTATCCGGATGATCTCCCGTAATCATGATTGTTTTAATTCCTGCTTGTTTAAAGTTTTCTACTGCAATTTTTGCTTCTTCTCTAGGTAAATCCATCATTCCAACAAATCCTAAGAAAATTAAGTCTTTCTCTTTCATTTCGTTAGATTTCTGATACGCTACCGCTAAAACACGAAGGGCATCTTTTGCCATTTCATGATTGGCTTTTTGAATCACTTCAATATCTTCTTTTGTAATCGGTACGACTTGTCCATTTTTATAAATCTTTGTTACTTTTTGAATGAGCATATCTAATGCCCCTTTCGTGAATAATATTTTTTCTTTTTTATGGACATGAAAAGTTGTCATCATTTTTCTAGTAGAATCAAAAGGAATTTCATTTAATCTTGGATAATCTGTTTCTATTCTCTTTTTATCGATTCCAAAATATTTCCCCATCTCTAAAAGCGCGACCTCGGTAGGATCACCAATGATATTATTATCTATATTAGCGTTGTTACATAAAACCATACCTTGCACTAACAACTGAATATCGTCTAATCGTACTTGATTTGCTTCTTTGGTCTCTAAATTATAAAACACTTTTTGTACCGTCATTTTGTTTTGCGTTAATGTTCCTGTTTTATCGGAGCAAACAGTAGAAACCGCACCTAATGTTTCAACAGAAGGAAGCCTTCTTACAATCGTATTCGCTTTTACCATTCGTTGAACGCCCAAAGCTAAAACAATTGTTACCGCAGCCGGTAATCCTTCAGGAATGGCCGCTACCGCTAAAGAAATCGATGTGATTAACATTTCAAACAGATTTCTTTTTTGAATAATAGAAACCACAAATAAAGATACACAAAGTAGTACCGTTAAAATTCCTAATATTTTTCCTAAATCCGCTAATCTTTTTTGTAAAGGAGTCAGTTCTGTCTTTGTTTCGTTTAATATACTGGCAATTTTTCCAATCTCTGTTTTCATGCCAGTAGCGGTTACAATACCGATGCCTCTACCATAAACAACCGAGGTCGACATAAACGCCATATTCTTTTGATCCGCTAACGGGGTTTTATCCTTTAATGGTTCTATATGTTTAGATACTGGCAAAGATTCTCCCGTTAAACTCGATTCATCAATTTTTAAATTATTCGATTCGATGATTCTTAAATCCGCCGGAACAATTCTTCCTTCATCTAAAATAACAATATCTCCTACAGATAAATCTTCTGCTTTTATTTCTTGAATTACGCCATTTCTTTTCACTAAGCACGATGGCGCAGACATCTTTTTTAAAGCTTCTAATGACTTTTCCGCTTTAAATTCTTGGATTGTTCCCACAATAGCGTTCACACCAATAACAAACAAAATAATCAATGCATCCGCATATTCTTTTAAGAAAAAAGAAAGAAGCGACGCAATAAAAAGAATGCAAATCATAGGATCCTGAAATTGACGTATGAAAATGCGGAAAGGGTTCTTTTTCTTTTCCTTCTGTAATTGATTTTTCCCATCTTTCTTTTGTCTTCTTTGCCAGTCCTCTTCTTTTAAACCTAACGTCATATCAACTTTTAATATTTCACATACTTCTTTTACGCTTCTTGTTTCGTACATAAGGTTATCCTCGTCTCTTTATACTCTATGTTTTTGTTGACTGCTGCATGACTAAAGAGCGTAACAAAAAAGACCCTCTTCTTTTCTAAAAAAGGGTCCTATTCTAACGAGGTTAATAATTTTATTTTTTAAAGTTCCATTCTGGATGAATTTCATGAATTTGATTCATCATCATGGCCATCATTGAATCTTCATCAAAGTTTCTTCCAACTTCTAAATTTTGTTTTTCCTTGGTCAAGTATTTTTTATAAGCTGATTTTGCTTCTTCAAAATTGTCGTTCATAATCGCAGAAATGAAGAAATAATTGCGGCTTCCTTCTACAGTAGAACAAAGATTAATGGTTTTACGAACTTGTGGGGAAACAGATAAGAAATATTCTTGGGCTTCTTCTTTACTTTTCGTAAGAAGTAACAACACTAATTTAGCTGCTAATAACTCATCATAAATTGCGTCTGGTAATTTTTCCGAATCTTGAATCATTCTATCTAAAATTTCTTCCGCCTTTTGATATTCACCATTATAGACTTTTTCAAGATAAGCATAATAATTCCAATGCGCCAATAAATAATCATTTTCTGGTAAATCTTCTAATTCTTCTAAGCCTTCCCCATCATATAATTCACCTTGTATTCGGCAAATATCATTGTATTTTTGAATTCTTTCTTTACGTACAAACCGCATCATAATTGCGTCATTTTTGGTATCTAATCTTAATGGTAAAATATTGTAAAACACCATCAATCCTGCAATTGTGGAGATAATATACCCACCATAAACAAAATGTGTTTTTAATGAATCTTTAGCAGGAATTATACTAGGTAAATAAATGCCTAGTAGCATTAAAATCAACATGAATATCGTTCCAAACCAGAACATTGGCATAGGATTTGCATTTTCTTTTTTGGGTGCGACTTTAGTCTCTCCAGTAAAACCATCAAATGTTGTCGTTGTAATTTTCCATTTCTTATTTTGTCTTACGAAAGTAAGCCATAAAAACGATACAGAAATAATGCGATATCCGCCTATTTTAGCACCTACGATATGCCCTAATTCCATAAAAATAACGGTGATAATAAAACCAATAATAATGGCGATTAAGTAGAAAACAAAAGCGTTTCCTCCAATAGCGCCTGCTCCTTTAGATAAAACAAAACTTCCGATTAAGTAAATGCAAACTAAAAATAAAGCATATACTAATAAACTATAATTTGTTGCCTTTTTCATACAACTTCCTCCTTTGCACAAAGCATAAAGATTTCTTTAGCTTTTTTGCGATCAAGTTTTTGCCCAACACTATCAATGGTGTCACGCCCATCAAACATTAATGCAAGTAATGCATCATAATCACAAGCAGTAACGCCTAATTCTTGGAATGTTATCGGCATTCCTATTTGGTGAAAGAACGATTGGATCGCAACGATTCCAAGATATGCAACTTTGCTTTCGTCCTCTCCCTGAATTTCGAAAACTTCCTTAGCTAAGCGAGCAAACTTAGGTAAGTCGTATTTATAGTATAGCATAGCCCAGTAAGGAAATAAAACAGATAAACCTGCGCCATGGGCAACAAAATCATATTTTCCACTTAATGCATGTTCTAATTGGTGAACTGGCATAGAAGCATTTTTCCCTATGCTCGTTAAACCATTATGGGAAAAAGTACTAGCAATCATTAATGTACTTCTTGCTTCATAGTCATTCGGTTTTTCCATTACCACTTTTCCTGCTTTATAAACCGTTTTTAAAAGGCCTAGCGCTAATTCATCAGAGAATTCAATTTCTCTAGAAGGATTAAAATATCGTTCTAATGTATGCATCATTATGTCAACAATGCCACAAGCGGTTTGATAAGGTGATACTGTATAGGTGAGTTCAGGATTATAAATAGCAAAAACAGGGCGATTATATTCACTATTAAATCCTTTCTTACTATGCGTTTTATCATTCGTAATTACGCAAGAAGTAGAGCCTTCACTTCCCGCTGCCGCGATGGTTAAAATTACACCTAGCGGAAGAGCGTGATCAGCAACGACTTTTTTATCATTAAAATCAAAAGGATTCCCATTATAATCATAACTTACGGCAATTAATTTAGCAGTATCAATAGCGGAGCCTCCACCTACTGCTAAAAGAAAATCAACATTTTCTTCTTTTACCTTTCGAGCGCCTTCTTCAACGTGAGATAATTTTGGATTAGGCTCTGCCCCACCAAATAAAACATATTCAATATGCGCTTCTTTTAAAGATTTTATAACGCGTGCTAAAAGGCCGGATTGTACAATGGAATTTTTTCCATAAACAACCATTACTTTTCTTTTACCATAGGTTTTGATTAATGAGCCTACTGTTTCTTCTTTATTTATCCCAAAAATCATTTTGGTTTTGGGTTCGAAATTAAATGCAATCATCTTATCCCTTCCTTGAGAGTTTAAACTTTTCTATACAATCTTCAGCTTGGTGCTTCGAAACAACTACCAACTTACGAATCACTTCGCTTTTTGGCTCTTTCATATTTGATGTAATCCAATCGATGAGAATAGCAACGCTTGCAGAGCCAAAATATTTAGCAATAAATTTCTTTTCATCTAAAGTAAGTGCATTTTCTTCATCTTTGACTTGTAAAGAACGCATAATAATTATTTTTACATGATTGGTTAGAAATTCTACAAATAGATCTTTACCAGCACTAGAAGCGACATTCATAACGAAAATCTTGTTCTTTTCAATATAGTCAAAAAAGCCATAAATTGCTTCTAAATAAGTTTCTGCATTTTTTATCTCTTGAATCGTTTCATTTAGAAATATCCATGTTAATAAATCATAAATGTCACGAAAGTGATAATAAAAAGTTTGTCGATTAATTCCACAGATAGCGGTCAATCTTTTTACCGAAATTTGGTCTAATGGTTCTTTCGACATTAAATCTTTTAATGCCCGCCCTAATTTTTCTTCTGTTTTCATCGGTTCTTCTTTTATCGCTTGCATAATTCTTTGGCAATCTCAGCGCCTAATCGAGCATTATTTAACACTAACTGAATATTAGATTCTAAAGATTCTCCTCCTGTAAGTTCTACCACTCTTCTTAAAAGGAATGGGGTAACGTCTTTCCCGTGAATTCCTTTTTCATCCGCTTCTTTTAACGCTTGATTGACCGATTGATTCATTAGATTTTCATCTAATGCATATTCTTCGGGAATGGGGTTCGTAATTAAAAGACCTCCATGAAGATGGGCTTTTCTTTTTTCTTTAATAATCATTGCTAATTCTTGCGGTGTATCAAAAGAGTATTCTAAAGCAATGCCACTCTTTCTGGTATAGAAAGCGGGTAGTTCTTTCGTTTGATAGCCTAAAACTGGCACGCCCATAGTTTCTAAATATTCCATGGTTAATGGCAAGTCTAAAATTGCTTTGGCTCCAGCACAAACAACAGTAACATCAGTACGACTTAATTCTTGAAGATCTGCAGAAATATCAAAGGTTTCATTTCCATGACGATGAACGCCGCCAATACCACCCGTAACAAACACTTCGATATCGGCTTGTCTTGCTAAAATCATCGTAGCCGCTACCGTCGTGGCGCCCCATAATTTTTTTGCATAAACAATAGGTAAGTCTCTTCTAGAAACTTTTACAATACCTTCTCTTTTACCAAACAATTCGATTTCTTCAGCAGACATACCGATAATCGGTTCGCCTTCAATAATACCAATCGTGGCAGGAATGCAACCCGCATTACGAATCACTTGTTCGACCCGTAAAGCTGTTTCCACATTTTTAGGATAAGGCATACCGTGAGAAATAATGGTTGATTCTAAAGCAACAACGGGTTGATGATGCAATAATGCATGTTTTACTTCTTGTGAAATTTTCATAAATTTTCCTCCTATTTACGATGTATCTCTAAATTTTTCATTACAAAATCAAATAAAAAATAAATACCAATTGCGAAAGTTAGTACAATAAAGAATCCTTTAACCGACGCTCCAGAAAGCGTATGAATCGATAATCCAAAGAAACTCGTTCCATCGGTAAAAGGAAGGACCGTTTCAGAAAGAATTAAAGCAAGAATAGCCAAAGCAATAGAAGACGCACATACAATCGCACGATACCGATTAAATGGAATACAAATTCTTAATAAGACAATAAACGCTATGATGTACATAATTAAGCTACTACATGTAATAACTGCCGAAGAATGGGTTACTCCTTCGCCTACGACTTGGAATTGGAATAGGCCAGCCCCATTGTTCCAGTTTTCAAAGACGAAGAAAGCTGAAACACCTAAAGTGATAGCTAATCCTCCTGGTAAAGCTTTTCTAACCACGTTACTAACGAAGTCTCCTTTAATTCGCTTTTTATTCGGTTGCAAGGCTAAGAAGAACGAAGATAAACCGATAGCTAACATTTCCCAAATATAGAAGTTTGTGGTTTGGAAAGGATAATTATTTGAGGTATTACTTCTCCAGTCTGCAAACATGACAACGGCCCAGATAATCGAGAAGAAAATACTAAATATGGTTTTGGTTAAGAATAAAGAAGAAACATTTTGTAAGTTAGAAATTGCTCTTCTACCTTCTGAAACTACATCAGGTAGAACATTAAAATTCGAATCAAGTAATACTAAGTGAGCAACGTTACAAGCGGCTTCTGAACCGGAGGCCATAGCAATGGAACAATCGGCTTGTTTTAAAGAGAGGATGTCGTTAACACCATCACCAATCATGGCCACCGTTCTTTTATGTTTCCTTAAAGAAGTGATAAGCGCAGCTTTTTGTTCTGGCGTAACGCGGCCAAAAACCGTGTAATCATTAGCTACATTAGCAACTTCTTCTAAAGTCATACCTTCTAATGAAATATATTGGTGGGCAGTATCAATGCCTACTGCTTTAGCGATTTCCGCAACAGCAATCGGGTTATCGCCGGAAATGATTTTTACTGCTACATCATTTTTTCTAAACCAACTAATGGTTTCATAAGCGTCATCACGAATGTGATCATATAAAATAAACAAACAAATTGGGCTCACTTCTTCCGGCACTTTGTCGCCTTTAATTTTGTCTTTTGAATGAGCGAGCATCAAAACACGAGTTCCTTTTGAAATGTAAAAACGAATGGCTTTTTGAATTTCTCTATCTTTTCCTTTATAAACAAATTCAGGTGCTCCAAAAACGAACGTTCCTTTATTTTGGAAAGTTACTGCTGAATATTTTCTTTCGCTAGAGAAAGGTAAAACGGTAATTGGGGTTAAAATATTATTCCATGGATATTTTTCCTTCATTGCCATGGCGGTTTGATTGTTATCATTGACCGCTCGTAAATAAGAACCCATGATGGTATCTAAATCAATTCCTTTATATTCATCAAATACAATGGTGTCTTCTACTTTCATGGTACCATCGGTAATGGTCCCCGTTTTATCTAAACATAAAGTATCTACTCTAGCCAACATTTCAATACTATATAATTCCTGTACAGAAGTCTTCTTTTTTCCTAAGCGATAAACCCCAGTATATAAAGTCATTGAGGTTAAAAGGAACATTCCGGAAGGAATCATGCCAACTAAAGAGCCTGCAGTACTTGAAACAATTTTTTCTGCTTTAACAAAAGTAGTTAACTCTTCGTTACCTTTTAATTGAATAAAATTTCCAATAGCCATGATAATACCTAGAGGAATAATAATAAAACTGATAATGTGAAAAATAAAATTTAAAGAACGCAATAATTCTGATTTTGGTTTATCTAATACTTTAGCTTTCTTTTGGAGTTGTTGCGCATAATTATCATCGCCTACTTTTTCAACCTGTACAATAGCGGAGCCAGAAGTAACGTAAGAACCTGCATAAACCATATCGCCCGCCTTCTTTTTTACCGCGATAGCTTCACCCGTTAATAAAGATTCATTGACTTCGACAACACCACTACGAACAATGGCGTCTGCGCTAATTTGTTTTCCAGAAGATAAAATCAAAATATCATCCAACACGATTTTATCAGAAGATATTGTAATTTGTTGAGCATCACGAATCACTTCTGCGTTTGGCGCTGTGACTAAACGCAAGCGGTCAATTGTATGCTTTGCTCTAACTTCTTGATAAATGCCAATCGCGATATTAAAAAACAAAACCACTAAGAACATCAATTGATCAAAAGCGCGAACAATAATTAATGCTAATGCGATTACAAACAAAAGTATGTTAAAAAGACTAACGAGATTGTCTTTTAAAATCTCGCCATAACTTTTCGAGTAGTGTTTTTTTGTTTTGTTCGTTAAACCATCTTGCTCTCTAGAAGCCACTTGAGAAGAAAGAAGACCGACTTGTATTTCCGGATGAAAGCGAACATCGGAAAATCGAGTTGTATTTTGTTTTTTTTCTTTACTTTTTTTGATCCTATTCTTCTGCATGATGGTTCTCCTCAAAATTAAATTGTAATTTTATTATACATAAAATTAAGCAAAAAGAGAAACATAGCGTAATATTTTTTTCAACTTTTTTCTACAACAATTCCTGAAGCAAAGCCTCCTTGATTTACTGTTGCGTGAATATAATTTTGTGGTGTTTCAACTATAAAAACGAATGGATTTTTTTCCATGTCATAAATAGAGTATGAAAGTACAATCACCTTTGCCATAGATATTTCTTTTTGCTCTTCTAAATAAAAGGTTAGATTTCTATTTTCTTCTCTTCTCGTGATTAGATATTCTTCCACTTGAATTTCTGTTTCTATTGGTTTTTGATCATAAATCGGCTGTGCGATTAAAAATGTTAACGCTGCTGATAACCCAAACAGAAAGACGATAAATAAAAAAGAAACACATGTAGAATAGAATACTTTTTTCATAACTAGGTATCACCCTATGTTAGTTTAACCTTTTCTATGTGTTTCAACACGATTCCTTTTTCTTTTAAAAAATTCTTTCATTAAAGAGGCTGATTCTTCTTCTAATATTCCCCCTTCAATCAAAGGATGATGATTTAAATTCGGTTGAGAAAATAAATTATAAGAAGACCCTAGCGCACCACCTTTAGGTTCTTTTGCTCCATAAGTAATAGAACGCACTCTACACCAAAGAAGCGCTCCCGCACACATCGAGCAAGGTTCTACTGTGACATAAACATCACAGTTTTCTAAACGCCAGGACGCTAATTTCTTCGTTGCTTTTCGAATGGCTATGATTTCGGCATGTGCGGTAGGATCATTGGTTTTTTCTCTTAAATTATGTCCTCTAGCTATGATTTTCCCGTCTTGCACAATGACACATCCCACAGGAACTTCATCAATGTCAAAAGCCTTTTTAGCTTCTTTTAGAGCTTCTTTCATCCATTTTTCTTTTTCCACTCATGAATTCCTCCTTTTTTATTTCATAAAAAAACCATCGCACATAGGTTGAATGCTTATGGCTGCTACGTTCCCGTCCTGACCAGGTTCACACCAGCCCTATCGCGGTGGCATTATTATTATAGCATAGTTTATAATTTCATATGAATAAAAATTTAGATTTTAACGATTTCAATTCCGTATTGTAAAGTCATGAGGTTAGTCTCCCAATTGACAAACTAAATGCAGTCTGAAAGTCGAGACAGGCATTTAGTACGACAAAACTCCAATGTAGTAAGATTAATGTGTTCCCACCCGGAACAAAAATCTCACCCAAAGGAGGTAATTTAATTATATGGGTAGAAATCAAGAAAAGCAATTTAACCTTGAAAAAAGAGCCCATGCTATATTTTTTAAATTTATTTTAGGAATTTTTTAGTTATTGCGTATACGAAATAAAATGAAAAATTCCTAATTTTTTCTTTGAAAAACACGAATTAAATTTAATGTAAAAAACAATAGATTAAATTATTTTATTTTTAACAAATAGTTATATAATTCTTTTAGAAGCCTATAACGGTGTTACTCCTATAAATGCGGAGGTGATGCTTATGGATATACATGCATAAGCCCTCCAACTTGAAAAGGAGGGCCTTAAACGGTGATAGAATTCATTACCGCTATTTTGGGATTAGCAGCTGCTATACTTAAAGTAGTAGGATTGTTACTATCTAAAAAGAAAAAGAAAGAAAAGTAGTCTTTCAAATTCTAAGTTTAGGGAAAGAAAAAACACCGCAGCAACGGTGCTTTCCCTAATTTTTTATTAGCGGAGTAGGCCGTTTATAGGCTTCCCTCACTTATAGTCTATGATATTTCAATTCGTTTATCAACGCTTTTATAAAAAATCTTTAACAAATTATTTTTTCTTTGGATATAAAACTTTAATACCACCCATGAATGGTACTAAAACATCAGGAATGATGACGGAGCCATCTTTTTGTTGACATTGTTCAAGTAAAGCTGGGAATAAACGACTTGTGGCTAAGCCAGAAGCATTTAAAGTATGGCAGAACTTGGTTTTTCCCGTCTTAGAATCGCGATAGCGAATCATACCACGACGTGCTTGATAGTCTCTTGCGTTACTAGCGGAAGAAACTTCTTTATAAATTCCCATGCTTGGAATCCAAATTTCAACGTCATAAGTACGAGCCATTGAATGAGAGCAATCACCAGCGGCTAATTTAGAGATTTGGAAATGTAATCCTAATCTTTCTACTAATGAAGCAGCTTTTCTTACTAATTCATCAAAAGCAGCATCCGATCCTTCTTCAGTGGTATATTGCACCATTTCAACTTTGTCGAATTGGTAGCCACGAATCATACCTCTTTCTTCTGTTCTATAGCTTCCAGCTTCACAACGGTAGCAAGGTGTATAGGCAAAATATTTCTTCGGTAATTCGTCTTCGGATAAGATTTCTTTTCTGTGTAAATTGACTAACGCTGTTTCTGCAGTTGGAAGCATAAATTTATCTTGTCCTTCAAGCCAGAAAACATCTTGTTTGAATTTTGGGAATTGACCTGCAGTATAACCACTTTCTTCATTTAATAAGTGAGGCGGTAAAATCATGGTATAACCATCCGCTAAGTGCGTGGAAATAAAATAATTGATTAAAGCCCATTCAAGTTGTGCTCCTAAGCCGGTATAAATCCAAGTGCCACGACCTGAGATTTTAGCAGCGCGGTCATAATCGATAAGACCTAAAGAGGTAGCAAGTTCAACGTGATCTTTGGGTTCAAAATCAAAGGTTGGTTTTTCACCAAAGGTATAAATCACTTTATTGTTTTCTTTTTCCCCAGGAAGTAAATCAGGATCTGGAATATTAGGTAATGCTTCTACAAATGTCTTAATTTCTAATTCAAGTTCTTCTAAGTGTTTTTCATCTTCAGCAATTGAAGCCGATAATTCTTTTACCTTTTTAAAGATAACTGTAACATCTTTTCCTTCTTTTTTGGCTTGTGGAACAGAAGCGGATAAAGCGTTTTTCTCTGCTTTAACTTTTTCAACTGCTTGTAATAAAGAAAGTCTTTCATCCATTTTATGAATCACTTCTGTGAAATCGACGTCCCAGCCTTTTTTCTTTAAAGCGGCCGCAACTTCTTCTGGATGTGTTTTAATTAAATTGTAATCTAACATAGTTCATTCTCCTTTTAAAAAATAAAAAAGTCCCTCATTTTGGGACGAACAATTGACGCGGTACCACCCTCGTTTTTGTATTCACTATCAAATACAAATCTCTATTGCTTTTAACGGAAGCAAGCGGAACGATTAAGTTCGCTCTAAAAGGTGGATTTCAAAGGCATTTCTCATTGTTTTTCACCCTACAACAACTCTCTATATCAAAATAGCCTTTTACTCGTCTTTGTCTATGAGCATTTTTATTTTACCCTTTTATCTATTAAAAAAGCAATACATTATTCTCTATTTTTTCATAAATTTCTTTTCAATTTTTTTCTTGTTATTATATTTTATTTCATAAAAATATAATAATTTATTTTTCCTCTTTTTTGGATTGCTAGTTATGCTAGAAAAATTGCAATTCAAGAGGATATTCATAACAATATAAGTGATAAGAGGTAATCGTTAAAAGCCTTTTATCATCATTTCAAATAGTGGATGGAAGTAGCCTTTCATGCTTTCATCTAACTATATTCAACAAGGGATAGAGATTTATATTTGACGACTTCTAGTGTGTAACTCATGTTTTTATTTCTAATTACTCTAATTCTTTCCCTCTATCCCTTATTTTAAGGAGGTAATATGAATGACTGTTAAAGAATTTAACGAATTTCTCGATGAAATGAGAGAAAAAGGTTATACCGATCAAATGATATTGATTGTTCTATATTCAATGTACGCAAATAACGAATTCACTACCGAAGAATACGAAAATTTAATCAATGTAATGGGCTATGAATTTTCCGATGAATTTAAAAATATGTCAGAAGAAGAAAAAAGAAAAGTAAAACCTTTCGATAAAGATGATCAATAAAAAGGAGAACATTTATTTATGGTGTTTTTAAAAATATTGATGATAATATCCCTAATCGCATGTTTTATGGAACAAGTTTTTCTAGTGCTTATGGGAATTAAAATTCATGATAGTACGAAAAAGAAATAAACCTACCAAAATCAATTTCACATTATCCTTTTTTGATATAAAATGAAAAGTGGAGAAAGTGTTATGAAAGAAAATGATATTATGTCGGATGATTTATTTACGAGAGATGATTATTTGGTAATCAAAAATATTTTTCAACAGCTCGTTGATAATCAAATAGACGAAGAAGACTTTAAACGTTTATTAACAGATAACCATATTTATCTTCCATCTACCTTTTTTTCTATGCCGTTAGAGCAAAAGAAAAAATATATTCAATTAGAAATGATTTGGGTTGATCCAAAAACATTAGATCAAGATGTTCAATTTGTTTGGAATGCAAATTATTTTTATGAAATAGCAAGGAAAGCTAAGAAGAGTCAAACCGCTACGACATGGTTGATGGAGTATTGTCGCTACTTAGATTGTCGTCCTATTTATTTTTTAACCATGCAAAATATAAAGATTAAAAATATCTCTTATTTCAAAACCTATCACCCTGAAGTTTTAACTTATGCAAAAAAGAAAAGAATTTCTTCTCTTTACGATGTCTTTATGGATGTCTATCATAATGAAAATTATAAAAAAACACGAGCAGAAGTCCTTTCTTTTTTCAAAAAAGAGAGTAGTGAACTATTTTTTCGCATCGATTATTTTCCCAACATGTTGGCTATCGAATTCGAACAACTCATGTATAGTTTAAAAGACCAAAAACTCGCAAATGAAATTCGCATTTTGTTTTTGATTTACAAAAAAGAATATTTTGAAAACAAAAATTTCCAAATCAATTCTCTTGTTATAAAAAAATTTCTTCAAGATGTAGGATATAAATCTCTTACTCGATTTTTAAAATTTGCAAAGAAACATCAAAAAGATATTGAAAGAATGTCACCTAATGGCTATCAAGCATTTTATTATAGTTTACTTTTTCAAAAGGAGAATCGTTTATGATACAAGAATTAATTGACCTTATTTCTTCTTGGGAAAAAGAAAAGCAAACAGAGCATAAAATCGTGCAGAACTGCATTATTTTAATAAAAAACTCTAATTATTCACGTGATTTTATCTTTGATGTGAACGATGCTTTGCGTCAAAAAGGGTACTGTTATCAGTTTATGACCCCTAAAAAGACGATTTCATTAATTGATGAAGAATATTTTTCACTCACTTCTCAAACAAGTAAAAGTTTAAAAAAGACTGAGAAGCTTATTGAGTATTTAACAACTACAAACGATTTTCGAATCAGTTTTGCTTCTCTTCACTGTTTTAAGATACAAAATCTTATTTTACTTGGCTATTTATCTAACTCTTCTTTTTTTAATTCTTTAGAAAAAGAGAACGTTTATAACGTTTATTTTTCTAACTACCAGAAGAATTTAGAAATACAAAATGAGATTGAAAGATTCTTTGATCAAATTGGAATTCACTATTTATATACTCCTTCTTATCGCTTTAAAGTAGATATGGAATATCTTTTGTGGTCAATGAATAAAAAAGATCATACGAAAAAACTTTTTATGAAACAAAACACAATTCGCGTCGCTTTCTCCATCACGCCAAAAAAAGTCTATGAAACAAAAGAAAAAATATATTACGATGAGAATATTGCTCTTCATCTTATTTCTTATTTAAAGTTAATTGATAAAAAAGCTATCCAAGCCATGAAAACAAAATATGAAAACATCATTGAATCTTTAGAAGTTGAAAACGGATATAAGATCCTTTTTTATACACTTTAAAATTTCATTCTTTTTTCTTTTTTATCCTCATAATTTTTATTAAGAGGATAATCGCATGAGTGAACGCTTGATTGAATGGCTAAAATTATTATTTCTTTCTTTAATTCAAGGATTTACAGAAATTCTTCCTATTTCTTCTTCCGGTCATATTTTAGTTTTTGAGAATTTAATGGGATTGAACACATCATTAACACTTTCTGTATTCTTACATTTAGGGAGTCTTATCGCTGTATTTATTTTTTTTCGTAATGAAATTAAAAATTTATTTTTTTCCTTTTTTTCTTATATTTTTAAAAGAAATAGAGAAGAGCAAACAAAGAAAAATTTTCATTATGTAATTCTATTAATTATCGCCACTCTTCCAGCAGGAATCATTGGTGTTTTATTTAATGACATAATTAATACGATATTTTATCGCCCCCTCTTTGTAATCATTGGTTTCTATATAACAGCGTTACTTTTATTTCTTCTTCGCTATACCAAAGTCAAGCGTGCCATAGAACAAATGACTTGGAAAGACGCTTTATTCGTTGGCTTTGCTCAAGCTATCGGTATCATTCCTGGAATATCTAGATCCGGCATCACGATTAGTGCTTTGAAATCTAGAAACTTTGACGATGATAGTGCCGCTCATTTTTCATTCTTTATGTTAATGCCTGTAACATTAGGGTCTTTTATTGTTGAAATGATAAAAGTGTTAAAAGTGCCTTTAGAAAACATAAAAACTAGCATTATCCCCACTTCTGTATGCGTTATCGTTTCTTTATTAGCAACATATGTTTCTTTACATCTCTTTTTAAAACTCATAAAAAAAGGAAAACTATGGTATTTTTCCCTTTATTTAATTGCTTTAGCAACATTATTAATTTTCTTATTAAAGTAAAAGCGCTCACTAATTTGAGCGCTTATTTTCTTTATTCTTCAGTTGGTGTTTCTTCGATTTCTTCTTCCTCTTCAGGAGCTAAAACAGCAATAGAAGAGATTTCTTGACCTTCGTCTAATCGAATTAAACGAACACCTTGTGTATTTCTTCCAGCAACTTTAACTTGGGTTAATGACATACGGATAACAATACCCGCTTTGGTGATAATCATTAAATCTTCATCACCATTTACGGCACGAAGGGCCACTAATTTTCCTGTTCTATCAGTAACATTCATGGTTAATACACCTTTAGTGCCTCTAGAAGTTAAACGGTATTCATCGAAATTCGACATTTTACCAAATCCGTTTTCCGAAACAGAAAGAACGTTTTGGCCATCTAAAGTTGTCGTTGCACCAACAACGAAACTTCCGTCCATATTCATACCTTTAACACCACTTGCGGTTCTGCCCATTGGACGAATGTCGGATTCATGGAATTTCACCATTTTGCCTTCATTTGAAGCAATACCTACATAGCAATTTCCGTCGGTATGTTTGACCGCAAAGAGTTCATCACCTTCACGTAAAGAAATACTAATCTTACCGTTTTGACGGATGGATTCGAATTCTTTTACATCCGTTCGTTTTACAACGCCTTCTTTAGTAATGAATAAGAGGTAGTGACCATCTAAATATTCATCCATAGAAAGGATGGACATTACTTTTTCTTCTTTATCTAAATTTAATAAGTTAACAATAGGTAAGCCTTTTGAGGTTCTAGAGAATTCAGGGATTTGATATCCTCTAATACGATAAACTTTACCAACATTTGTAAAGAAGAGCACATCTGTATGGGTTTTCGTATGCACTAAGATATCGACAACATCATTTTCATTCGTGGTCATACCTTTAATTCCACGTCCACCACGGTTTTGCGCTTTGAATGTGTCGGTTGGTAACCGTTTGACATAACCATTTTTGGTTAAAGTAACGATAATTTCTTCTTGTGGAATTAAGTCTTCGTCATCAATATTGGATAAATCATTTGATAATTCTGTACGACGAGCATCGCCATATTTTTCTTTGATTTCATCTAATTCTTTTAAGACTTGCTCAACAATGTTATCGCGGGAGCTTAGAAGCGTATTATATTGATCAATCAAGACATGTAAACGCGCAATTTCGTCTTCAATCTTTTCTTTTTCAAGACCCGTTAATTTCGCTAATCTCATATCTAAGATTTCTTTAGCTTGAATTTCGGTAAATTCGAAGCGTTCCATTAATGAAGCTTTGGCAATATCGGTGGTTTTACTACTACGAATAATCGCAACAACTTCATCAATATTATCTTGTGCTTTTAATAAACCTTCTAGAATATGATCTCTGGCTAAAGCTTTCTTGAGTAAGAAACGTGTTCTTCTTTCCACCACTTCAACTTGGTGTTCAAGATATAGTTTTAAAACTTCAGTAATGGGAAGTACTTTTGGTTGGCCATGGTCTAACACTAACATGATGATGCCAAAAGAGATTTGTAATTGGGTCATTTTATAAAGTTGATTTAAGATGACTTCTGGAATCGCATCTTTTCTTAAATCAATAACAACACGAATTCCATCTTTATTGGATTCATCGCGTAAATCAGTAATTCCTTCTACCGTTTTTTCTCTTGCTAATTTAGCAATCGCTTCAATCATATTCGCTTTATTGACTTGATAAGGAATTTCTGTAACGATAATTCGTTTCTTTCCGTTTTCTCTTTCGATAATTTCGGTTTTAGAACGGATGGTAATACTACCTTGTCCTGTTTCATAAGCTTTACGAATTCCACCTTTTCCTAGGATGATACCACCGGTTGGGAAATCAGGACCATATAAACAAGTATTCATTAATTCTAATGGTGTCACATCAGGATGATGCGCAACCATTTTAACTGCATCAATTACTTCACCTAAATTGTGTGGTGGAATATTGGTGGCCATACCAACTGCGATACCTGAACTACCATTGACAAGTAAGTTAGGGAAACGAGAAGGTAATACAACAGGTTCTTTTTCGGTTCCATCGTAGTTATCCATGAAATCGACGGTATCATCATCGATATCGCGAACCATTTCCATAGCAATTTTTGACATTCTTGCTTCGGTGTAACGCATAGCTGCAGCTTCATCACCATCCACAGAACCAAAGTTACCATGTCCGTCAACTAGAGTGTAACGGATAGAGAAAGGTTGTGCTAAACGAACGAGGGTTCCGTAAATTGCGGAGTCACCATGTGGGTGATATTTACCCATAACGTCACCAACGATACGTGCGGATTTCTTATAAGGTTTATCTGGTTGCATGCCTAAGACATCCATACCATAAATAATTCTTCTATGAACTGGTTTTAAACCATCACGGACATCAGGAATTGCTCTTGAAACAATAACCGACATGGAGTAGTCCAAAAAGGAGGTTCTTACTTCATTGGCTAAGTCGGTATCGCTTAAACCAGCTACAATACCTTCTTCTAAATCGGCAAGTTCATTAGCTTCTTCTAATTCTTCTTCAGTAAGATTTTCATCTTCATTTTCTTCATTGACGGTTTCGTCAATTTTGTTTTCTTCATCTGCCATAATTCACTTACCTCCTTCATTAAATATCTAAATTCTTAACAAATTTTGCATTTGCATGAATAAATTCTTTTCTTGGTTCGACTTTTTCGCCCATGAGCATATCAAATACTTGATCGGCTTCAATGGCGTCACTTAATGTAACTCTTAACATCTTTCTTGCTTCTGGATCCATGGTGGTTTCCCAAAGTTGTTGGGCATCCATTTCACCAAGACCTTTATAACGTTGAATATCTAATCTAGCGTTAGGTCCAATTTTTGATTTTAATAAATCTAATTGCTCATCATTATAGCAGTAATAGGTTTTTTTACGCCATTCCACTTTATAAAGTGGAGGTTGCGCAATATAAACATATCCTTGTTCAATCAGTGGACGCATATAACGATAGAAGAATGTTAATAACAAGATTCGAATGTGAGAACCATCAACATCAGCATCGGTCATAATAACAATTTTATGGTAACGAATCTTAGAAACGTCGAAGTCATCACCAATGCCACCACCGATAGCAATAATCATGTTGCCAATTTCTTGATTAGCAAAGATATGTTTTTCATGTGCTTTTTCGACGTTTAAGATTTTACCTCTTAATGGTAAGATTGCTTGGGTTTCACGGTCTCTACCATTCTTCGCTGAACCACCAGCGGAGTTACCTTCTACGATGTATAATTCGCAGCGGCTAGCATCACGAGAAGAGCAGTCGGCTAATTTACCTGGTAAAGAACTGATTTCAAGAGAGCCTTTTCTTCGAGTTGCTTCTCTAGCATTTCTAGCAGCTAAACGTGCGTTAGCGGCTAAGACTACTTTTTCCATAATGAGCTTCGCTAACTTTGGATTTTCTTGTAAGAAACGAGTGAATTGTTCGGTAACAATAGCAGAAACTATCTTTCTTACCTCACTATTACCTAATTTTGTTTTCGTTTGACCTTCATATTGTGGGTTTGGATGCTTTACAGAAATGATAGCAACTAAACCTTCTCTTACGTCATCACTAGTTAAATTATCGTCGTTATCTTTTAAGAATTTGTTATTTCTAGCATATGTATTAATTACACGTGTAATTGCAGCTCTAAAACCTTCTTCATGAGAGCCACCTTCATGTGTATTGATGTTATTACAGAAGGAATATACATTCGCAGTATAAGAGTCGTTATATTGCATAGCGACTTCCGCATAGATACCACTATCTCTTCCTTCGCAATAAATCACTTCATCAAATAATGGAGTTTTTCCTTCATCAATGAATTTAACGTATTCTTTAATTCCACCAACATAATGGAATTCTTCTTGAATAGGTGTTTCTTCACGATCATCTTTTACGATCATGCGAAGTCCTTTATTTAAGAAAGCCATTTGGCGAATACGATCACGAATCGTGGAATAGTTATATTCAGTTGTTTCGGTAAAAATAAGTGGATCTGGTTTAAAGGTAACAATGGTTCCGGTATCTTCACAATCGCCGATTCTTTCTAAGTGAGATTCAACATGACCTCCGTTAGAGAAGCGAATTTTAAAGATTCCACCTTCTTTATGAACAATGACTTCTAGCCATTCGGAAAGTGCGTTAACAACAGAAGCACCAACGCCGTGTAAACCACCAGAGACTTTATAACCTCCGCCTTCACCGAATTTACCACCAGCGTGTAATACGGTATAAACGGTTTCAACCGCTGATACACCCGTTTTAGCAACAATACCCACTGGAATACCACGTCCGTTATCAGTAACAGTAATCGTGTTTCCTTTATTAATGGTCACGGTAACGGTATCACAATAACCCGCTAAAGCTTCGTCGATAGCGTTATCTACAATTTCCCAAACGAGGTGATGAAGACCTGCAGAAGAAGTAGTACCAATATACATACCTGGTCTTTTTCTAACCGCCTCTAAGCCTTCTAAGACTTGAATATTCTTTTCCGTGTAATCTGCGCTAGCTTTTTCAAGTTCTCGCTCTTCTTCGTCCGTTACTTCTTGGACTTTGATTTCTTCATCTTCCATATTCAATCCTCCTCTTAATCCTATGGTGATCCACGTCATATACCGTGGCTTGTTCTTTTCGTTTCCATTCTGTTGTCGTAAGAATGGTTTGTTCAAATGTTTGAATGAGTTTTAATAACGAATTTTGATGTTGTTCATCTAGTTCGGATAAAACATCATCTAATATTACAATTGGCTTTTTTGCTTCTTCTTGCACCATGGGGTACAAAGCTAATTTTAGAATCAAAGCCGCTAGTCTTTTTTCTCCTTGCGATCCCGAAGCGCTGATATTGGCGCCGTTAAGAGTGCATATAAAGTCTTCTCGGTGTGGTCCTATAGTTGTTGCCCTCAACCTTAAATCGTTTTCTTTTGCTTTCTTAAACGCTTCTTGCGCATCGCTTTGAAAATCTTCTAACCCTACGAAAGGGTGATATGTAAATTGGAAATCTTTCGTTTCATTTAGCTCCGCAATCACTTCTTTGACCGCATCTTTTAATCGATCAAAGAACGCTTTTCGATAGCGAACGATTCGATAAGCTTCTTGAATGAGTAATTCTGTCAATGCATCCAGTTGCATATCCGATATTTCATCTTGTTTCAAAAGTTTATTTCGTTCTTCTAATATTTTTTCGTAGCGGGTTAATGAAAAAAGATATTCTTTATACTGCCTTGAAATTTCAACGTTCATAAAACGTCTTCTTTCACTGGGCGAAGCATCAAAGATAAACACATCTCCGGGTTTAAAAGTAATGACATGTAGAGTAGAAACAAGTTCAGATACTTTTTTTACCTCGTGGCCATTTAAAGTGATTTTTTTGCCTTTGGGTAATAAAAGCATTTCGACTTCTTTATTTCTTTCTTGCAAGACAAAACTTCCTTTTAACCATGTAAAGGAACTATCTTTCTTTCGTAACTCTTTTTCATCACTAGTTCGAAATGAACGAGCAATGGATAAAAACGAAATTGCTTCCACCAAATTAGTTTTTCCAGCTCCATTATTTCCAACTAAAACGTTAAGACCTTTTTCTAATGATAATTCTACTTGTTCATAGCCTCGAAAATTCTTTAATGCAATCTTAGAGATTCTCATTTTTCAACAATCATGAATTTTTGTCCCTCAAGTTCAATCTCATATCCTGGGTACAATTTTCTGCCCCTTCTATTTTCTTTTTCTTGATTGACATAGACGATATTCTCCATGAGAAATAATTTAGCCTCTCCTCCATTGCTAATTAAATTTGCCAATTTAAAAAACTGTCCTAAAGTAATAAATGGCGTGTGAATTTGAATTTCTTTCATGTGCGTCACCTGTCTTAAATATTCATGCAATATAATTATATCAAAAACAAGAAAAAAAAGGAATATATATATTCCTTTTAAATTACGTTATTTTTTCCTTCGTTTATCTTAGTTTTTTAAAGGCCAAAAAAAGAAAAAAACGAAGCATTTTCGCCTCGTCTTTTTTACTCTAATTATAAGTTCTCATTGGCGTGACCAATTGAATTTGTGATTCATCTTGATCATTACGAATGATGAATGGTTTCATCTCGCCTAAGAAGGCTAAAGTGACATCTTCTGAGCCACAAGCTTTAATCGCATCCATTACGTAAGTGGCATTGAAGGAAACTTCCATTCTTTCACCATCGAATTGGCAAACCGTAATTTTTTCCGTTGCCGATCCTACTTGAGAAGATTTAGTAGAAACTTCCACACCATCTCTTGTCATGGTTAATTTCACAACGTTATCTTTTTCGGAAAGAAGAAGGGAAACGCGGTCCATTGCAGAAATTAATTCTTGGGCATTCGCTTCTAAGAAGAAATTAAAGCTCTTTGGAACGATGTTTTTGGTATTTGGATAATCACCACTGATTAATCTTGTACTAACTAAGGTATTAGCGAATTCAAATAAAGATTTGGTATCACTGATAACTAAAGAAACCTTTTCACTATTTTCCGCTTCAATGAGTTTAGAAACATCCATTAACACTTTGGCTGGAATATTGGCAGTGAAGGAATAGCCTTCTTCAATTTGTATTTCTTTACGAGCTAAACGCGCACTGTCCGTTGCGGTAGCGATTAATCGATTGTTATCAGCTTGTAAGTTAACAGCGGTTAAAATTGGCCGTTGTTCTTTTGTAGAAGCCGCAAATGCGGTTTGATTGACTAAGTTTTGTAATTCTTCTTTTTTCAAAGTTAATTTCATGCCTTCATCGCTTAAATCAATATCTGGATATTCTTCAGCGCGAATCGAATTTAATTTGAAGTTGGAGCGATTATCACTGATTTTTACAATTGTATCATCGATGACTTCTAAACTAATTTTTTCGCCTTCAACTTTTCTAACAATATCTAATAAATATTTGCAAGAGATTAATGTTGCACCATATTCAACATCAGAAATTGTTTTTTCTTCCCCGTTCATGGTTGGAATTAATGTTTGGATGGTAATTTCATTATTACTACCCATAATAAATAATCCTTCAACGGTTAAAGTTAATTTTAAATTCATCATTACTGGGATAGGTGACTTCGAACCAATGGCTTTACTAGCGACGTTAAGTCCTTTCAAAAATTCGTCACGTTTAATTGTAAATTTCATATATTGCTCTCCTTAAAAATTAATAATAATTATTATAAGCACGGTGGAAAATGTGGATAAGTGTTTTCTTCTTTTTCTCACTCGTTAATTATACCATATAAATCGGTATAAAAGCAGAAAAATTTCATGTTTTTATGAATTTTTTAAGCGGTTTTGTATCTCGTGAATCGCTTGGCTTAATTGTGGATTTGTCTTCAAATTAGACTCAACTTTTTCCACAGCGCTCATGACAGTAGAATGATCTTTACCGCCAAAGGTTTGTCCAATCTTTTTAAAAGGTACATCAAGCATTGTTCTAATAAGGTACATAGAGATATGACGGGCTAACGCTAATTGGGAAGTACGTACATTTCCTTTAAGTTGAGAAACGGTTAAATTATAATAATCAGAAACAACTTCAATAATACGTTCTTCCGATAGCATTCTTTCGGTTTCTTTTACATTGATAATAGAAGAAACGGACTCGATAGCTAATGGTAAATCGATATGTTTGGATTGTTTAATATTAATAGAGTAGAAAAGTAAACGATTAATCGCGCCTTCTAATTCACGAATGTTTTTAGAGAATTTTTCAGCGATAAAATCAAGGACATCATCATCAAAATTAGTAATATCAAGGTTATTGGCCTCAATTTTCATTTTTAAAATAGAAAGTAAGGTTTCTTTATCGGGCTCTTGGATATTGATGCTTAATCCAGCATTAAAGCGAGTAACTAAACGCGCTTCTAGTCCTTTTAAATCATTCGGATGACGATCAGAAGTAAGAACAACTTGCTTTCCTAGGTTAATCATCGTATTAAAGACATTGAAGAACATATCAGCGGTTTTGTTTTTATCCGCTAAGAATTGAATATCATCGATTAATAAAACATCTACAGTTTTGAAGAAATCACGTAATTCTTCAATTTCACGATCCCCACGAACGGAACGAACGAATTCATCGACGAAATCATCGGTGGAAATGTATAAAACCTTTAATCTTGGTGTGTTTTCTTTAATATAATTACCAATTGCATGCAATAAATGGGTTTTTCCTAAGCCGGATTGCGAGTAAATAAATAAAGGATTGAATAACTTTCCTGGATTAGAAGCAATCATTAATGACGCTTGTGAGGCTTCGCGGTTGCATTGACCGACAACAAAACTATCAAATGTATGTTTTGGATTAATAAATGAGTTGACAAAAAATTGCTTTTTTTCTTCAACTTTCTCGGTTACTGGTGTTGCGGAAGCTTGAATTTCGCTTTCGGGCATAAATACAAGTTTAAATTTGGATTGTGTTGTTTGGGCAACGACTTCAGAGATTAAATCATTATATTTTGTACTAATAAGATTAGCGGCTAATTTGGAATTAACAGAAACTACAATGGTATCCCCGGAAATAGAATAAATATACGAATTGTTAAAGAAAGAATCGAAAATACGAGGATCCATGATTTCATTTTGAATACCGATTAACACGCGGTCCCATATTTGACGCTTTTCACTGACAGTAGTGATCATAAAACGTTAAGCCTCCAGTCTTCATAATGATAACATAAAATGTGAAAAAAAATAGAAGAAATTCATCGCGCATGAAGTTTTCCACACAAAAACAAAGAAAAAAGCTAGAAAATTTAAGGTTATCCACATTTTCCACATCTTTTTACGGTGGAAAACGTGTGGAAGAGAGCTTTAGTTTACCACAAATGTGGAAAACTGTTAATAAATGATAAAATCATGCAAAATTCCTTATTTTTACCTTATTTTTTGTCTTTTTTCATGTGGATAAAAAAGTGGAACAAGAAAACAAGTTGTGAACAAATAAATATTCTAATGTTTAGAGTAAGAAAGATTTATACATACTAAAAGTAGACGAAAAGAGGATGTAAGATGAAAAGAAAAAAACGAACGCTTTTACCGATAGCGATTTTATTACTTTCTTTATCGAGTTGCGCTTTAGCGAAAGGCACTTATTATAGCGAAAAGAAGATGATAAGTGGAATAGCGATAAAAGATAAAGAAAAAGCAGCTTATTTGATTTACCAAATAAAAACAAAGAATGAAAAACAAATTTTTAATCAGATAAATGTTTCCTTTACGAATAGTCGAATTTCTTATGCTTTTGGAGAATCTTTCTTAGTTATAAAAGTGAGCTTATCGAAAAATTTACTTTTTTCTAGAGATGTCGTTTCAATGGAACAAAAAATAACTCCCGAAAAAAGTTATACGAATTTATCTTTTGATTTTGAAGACCAAACGAATGATATCCGAGCTTTAAAAGCGCACCAACTTTATATAAAAGTAGAAATCAACGTAGACGCAAATGATGAAACGTTTGATTCTTCTTGGTTTGTTCTAGGAGAAATGAACATTTCAGGAGGAGAAAAATTAGAAACAGAAGAAATTGAAACGAACACCTATTTTCAATATGATTTTAAAAATGCAACCTTAGAAGGTTTAATAGAAAACGACGGACTCGTTGTTAGTAGTAGCGGTATAGCGAGTGGAAATTTTTTGGGCGAAGCTTATTTTGTAATAAAGGTACAGCCCAAAGAAACGATGAATCAACTACAAACACTAAAGCTTATCATGCCGGATAGTAAAATGAAAAGTTATGTAAAAGAAGACGGAACGATCATTCATACAAGTATTGAAGTGTATGTGGCCACCTCTTTAGATTCTTTTTTAGATCAACCAAGCGTAACTTTAAAATCAGGAGAAGATGAAAAAGAAATACAAGATTTAGAAATGAATCTTACGAGCACTATAGAAAAAATAACATCGTCAGAGATATGGATCAAAGTGAACTTAAAAGCAGAAGAAGATTTATTTAACCCTGAGGAATACTTAACTATAGGAGAAATATTAGTGGAAGGACAAGAAGGACAAAGAGTAGATTCTTATTTAAAAAAGAATTTTAAAGAAGAAAATGTAGAAGATGCGATTGAAGTAAATGGATTTTCTTTTTTTAAAGAACGAGAAAAGCAAAATAAAATTATTTTAAAAGATAAAGGTATTTGTAATTATGAATTAATAAAATTTGATGGAAATGGAGAAATTATCAATCAAACGCCAGCAAGCGTATGTACTTGGAAAGAAAAAGGATTGAAATATAACAATAATATTGTTGTTGGAATAGACGAAGAAGCACTACAGAAAGTACTTAAATCGTATAATACTTTAATAAAAGACGAAAATAATTCATATTACTCAGGACAAATTGCTTTACAAGGTCAATCAATCCATGTGTTTATCCATGAAGTAGCAAACAATTATTATGAATTGGTTTATGATTTGGTTTCAACTTTTAAGGAAAATGAAGTAAATACAAATATTAAAAAAGCTGCGACAAATGACGGAAGAAGATTCTCAAAAAATGTTTTTGAAGACTATGTTATGGTCGGCGGAGGCAATGTTATAGAACTCATTCATGATGGAAGACGAGAACTGTTGATTCATGATGGAAAAACCTTGCAGCGGGTAGCTGATAATGAGACGTTTAAAATGAAATAAAAGCAAGCAGAAGCCTGCTCTTTTTAGTTTTCTTCGTTTTTTTGATAGAAAAGCGAAAAAAGAAGGAAATGATTGTTAAAAGAATAGGGTTCCAAAGACGAAAGAAACCATTCATGGATGGAAAGGCTAATTCAGACGAATGGTAAAGAAAAATGCTATAAATGCTTGACAATATACTAAATATAAATATATACTAAACACGCGTATACTAATTAACAATCGGAGGTGTATTTATGAAAAGAACGTATCAACCAAGTAAGAGAAAACATCAAGCCACTCACGGCTTTAGAGCAAGAATGGCAACGCCAAACGGCCGCAAAGTCTTAGCAAGACGTCGTGCCAAAGGTAGAGCAGTACTTTCAGCTTAAGGATGCGCAACCACTAGTGATCGTACTGGTGGTTTTTTTAAATTATAAAGGAGGGCGCTACATGAAAAAGCAATTTCGTGTGAAAACACATGAAGACTTTCAACATGTTGTTCGTTCGGGCCTTGTTGAAAAAAATAGATTTTTTGTTGTTTATTATTTAGAATCCGAATTTTCTTATCCTAGAATCGGCATTTCCGCACCCATCAAATTAGGAAACGCTGTTATTCGTTCAAAAACGCGAAGACAAATTCGCGGTATGTTACAAGAATGCTGGAGTGAACTCGATGCAATTGATTATGTAATTATTGCAAGAAAAAACTATGATTTAGAACAATATGGATTAGGATTAGAAGAACTGAAAGGACTTCTTAACAAAATCAGGAGGAAGAGAAATGAGAAAAAAGCATAAGACAGCTTTTAAAGTACTCGCTTTGGTTTTAGGCTTATTTGCGGTTACTGGATGTACGGCAAACTTTTGTTCAGTCAATGATAGAGCACATATTCTTTATAACTATGATGCTGGTCTTTCTTATGACGAAGAAGGACAACCGATCATTAAAGACGATGTACTTCAATTTAAAAATGAAGCAGTTACTAAGCAAATGACAAGTATAGCAAAGAACTATGATGTTCCATCCAAAACTTTCTTTGTCGCACTCGATAAAAAAGTAGAAGAACTTGCCATTGATGCCTATAACAAAGATGAGAAAAAGGTTACTGGCTTAACAACCGAAGAAATTTTAAAACAATATGGCTATTTAAAATTTGCTGGTCAAAAAGAAAACAAAAAAGGAAAGATGGTCGACACACTTTGGGTCAACTGGGATAACATGGTTGAGCAAATCAAAAAAGAAATTCCAATGAGTGATCATCCAAGTAAAGACTTTATTGCCCAATACAAAAAGTCGTTAAATTCAGTCGTTTCTTCTAATAGAACCTGTATTACACCAGTTTCGGGTGAATATGGTTCAGATGGTAACAAAGTTTATATTGAAGGAAAAACTTGGGGACAAGCATTTAAAAAAGGCTTCCTTGAAGGTTTATTGGTTTATCCAGTTGCATGGGTATCCCATCAACTTACACAAGGCTTCTTAAACGCTAATGTTCGTGCAGGTTGGGCGCAATTACTCGCTATCTTATTTACTACTATTATTGTTCGTGGATTGTTGATGATATTAACGTTTAAAACCACAATGGATCAACAAAAGATGACGGCTTTACAACCAGAACTTGCGAAAATTCAAGCGAAGTATCCAAATTCCAATACCAACCAATATGAAAAGCAAAGAATGGCAGAAGAGCAGATGAAGCTTTATAAAAAGTATAAAATCAAGCCATTAAATCAAATTTTGGCCATGATTTTACAATTCTTTATCTTCGTTGCTGTTTGGGGTGCTTTAAGCGGATCTTCAATTTTAACTTCAGGTGACATTTACGGTATGCACTTAAGTGCTTCCATTGGTTCCTTTATTACAAAATTTGATTTCTCCTCCGCGTGGTGGACATCATTAATTCTCTTCATATTAATGTCGGGAACACAAATTGTCTCAACAAAATTACCACAATGGATGCAAAAGAAAAACACAAAGAATGTTGAGAAGTTAGGAAAGAATCCAGCACAAGATGCACAAACAAAACAAATGAAATACATGACGAATTTCATGATGATTATGATTATCGTTATGGGCTTCTCCTTACCTTCTGGTATGGGACTTTATTGGTTATTTGGTGCAATTATTTCTATGATTCAAACCGTTATTACACAATCTATTTTAAAAAGGAAGAAAATGAAATGAAAAAATATGTAGCAAAAACATTAGATGATGCCTTAGCATTAGCCGCCAAAGAAACTGGCGAAGAAAAAGAAAATTTAGTCTATAAAGTGATTAGTGAAAAGAAAACTTTATTTACCAAAAAAGTGGAAATTGAAGTTTACGATTTATCGGATGCAGTGGCGTATTTAGAAGATTATCTTGTAAAAGCCATTGGTGAATTCAATATCACCGCAACGGTAAAATCTCATATTGAAGATGAAATCATTCATGTCAATATTGATTCGGATCACAATTCTATTTTAATTGGCAAAAATGGTAGAACTTTACAAGCTTTAAACGAAATCGCTAAATTGGCGGTATCTTCCAAATTTAAAAAGAAATATCGTGTACTTTTAGATATTAACGATTATAAAGATGGAAAATATAACAAAGTCGTTTATATGGCCAAACACATGGCAAGAGAAGTTCAAAGATCTCATGAAACCATGACCATGGAAGCTATGCCTGCTGATGAAAGAAGAATGATTCATAATGCTTTAAGCACGATGCCTCATATTCGTACAGAAAGCGTTGGCGAAGGCAAACATCGTCAAATTACAATTCGTTATGTTGAGTAAAAGGAGCCTTTTGGCTCTTTTTTACTAAAAGAAAGGAGAACTGTTATGTTTGAGACCATCGTAGCGTTAGCGACCGCCCCTTTTACTTCGGCGATTAGCATGATTCGTGTATCTGGTGATAAGGCTTTAGAAATCGTTTCTCATTGCTTTTCAAAAAATATTGAAAATTGTGAAAAAAGAACCATTTATTATGGCTTTATCATGGACCAAAAAGAAAAAGTTGATGAAGTAATTTTAAACGTTTATCCTGGAACACATTCTTACACCGGTGAAAATCTTGTAGAAATTCAATGTCATGGATCGATGCTCATTGTTAGAGAAATTATTGCGTTACTAATTAAAAACGGAGCAAGAAATGCAGAACGAGGAGAATTTACCGCGAGAGCGTTTTATCATGGAAGAATCGATTTAGTACAAGCAGAAGCAATTAATGATATGATTCACGCTTCTTCTAAAGAAGGTAAAGATTTAGCGCTTCTATCGTTAGAAGGAAAAACCAGTCAAACATTAACTCCTTTAAAAACTCGGTTAGCGGATTTATTATCACAAATTGAAGTGAATATTGATTATCCAGAATATCAAGATATAGAAGAAGTGACTACCCAAAAAGTTTTAGATGAAGTGAATCAAATGTGTTTAATGATTGATCATTTAATTCAAGATGGAAGACAAGGGAAACTTATTAAAGACGGAATTAAAGTTGCCATTGTAGGAAAACCAAACGTAGGGAAATCTTCTTTATTAAACGCTTTAATGAAAGAACAAAAAGCGATTGTTACGGATATTGCTGGTACGACAAGAGATATTGTTGAAGGAGAAATTTTATTAGAAGGTTTACCTTTACATTTATTAGACACAGCAGGTATTCATGAATCCAAAGATGAAGTAGAATCCATTGGTATAGAAAAAGCTAAAAAAGCTGTGGAAGACGCTGATGTGATTTTACTCGTCATTGATGGCTCAAAAGAAGAAGATAAAGAAGATATTGAATTAAGAGAAAAAACCAAAAATAAAAAACGGATTATTATCTATAACAAAGAAGATTTATTAAAAGACGAAAAGAAGAAAGATGGTATTTATATTTCGGCAAAAGACGGAAATATAGAAGAATTAAAAACTGCCATCTTATCTTTATTAGAATTAGATCAAGAGGTTTATCATCGTCCAAGTTTCGCTAACGAAAGACAATTGGGTTTATTAGAGAAGACGAAAATTGAATTGAAGAAAGCACAAAGTGATGCCGCAAGTGGCTTAACCCTTGATTTAGTAGCGGTTTCGATTCAAGAAGCCTATTTAAATATTTTATCCATATTAGGGGAAGGAAAAGGGAACGACTTTACAGAAGAAATATTCTCTCGTTTCTGTGTGGGAAAATAAAGAAAATGATATATGATACGCATTGTCACTTAAATAGTGATAATCTTTATGAAAAAAGAGACGAAATTATTAAAAAGAGTGAAGAAGTAGGTGTAGGTGCCTTCTTCGTTGTGGGTTGGGATTTACCCTCAAGTAAAAAAGCCATTGAAATTAGCCACGAATATCCTAATGTCTACGCAATCGTAGGGGTTCATCCTTGTGATATTCAAGACGTAGATTTAAAAGACTTGGAGCCTTTATTAACACAAGATAAAGTAGTGGCATTAGGTGAAATTGGTTTAGATTATCATTGGGTAACCGATGAAAAAGAAAGAGAAAAACAAAAAGAGTATTTTATTGCGCAAATTCAACTAGCCAACCAATATCATCTTCCTATATCAATTCATTCTCGGGATGCAATTCAAGAAACCTATGATATCTTAAAAGCTTATCCACCAAAATATGGATGTATCATGCACTGTTTTAGTGGATCAAAAGAAATGATGAAACAGTTTATTGCTTTAGGATGTTATATCTCTTTTGCGGGACCTGTGACTTTTAAAAACGCAAGAGTCATTAAAGGGTGTGCCCATGAAGTACCTTTAAATCGTATGCTAGTGGAAACGGATTCTCCTTATTTAACACCGCATCCTTTTAGAGGACAAGAAAATAATTCTTCCTATTTGCCCTATATTGTTGAAGAACTTGCACAAATTAAAGGAATCAAAAGAGAAAAAATAGAAGAAGAAACAAGGGAAAATACCAAGAGGTTTTTCCATCTATGAAAAAGAAAATTGAGGCCGTCATCGTTGTCGAAGGAAAAAGCGATGTTGATTTTCTTTCGTCATTTTTAGAAGCGGATTTTGTGATTACCAATGGCTCAGAAATCGCGGATGAAACACTTCGGTATTTAAAACAAATCAGTCAAACAAGAGATATTATTGTTTTAACCGATCCTGACTTTCCTGGATTACAAATCCGTTCACGCATAGAAGAACAAATTCCTCATGTGTATCATGCGTATGTAAGAAAAGAAGTTTCTATTCGTCATCATAAAGTGGGAGTGGCCGAATCCACTAAAGAAGAAGTACTTTCTGCTTTAGAAAACGTCATGCTAAAAAGTAAAAAGAACAAAGAATCGGATATTGAATATCAAGATTTAGTTTCTTTAGGATTTGTGGGAAAAGAAGATAGTTTAGCTTTAAGAACAGAACTAGGCCATGATTTTCATTTAGGTTATATAGGAAATGCAAAACGATTTTTAAAAGAATTACGCGCATTAGGCATTCAAAAAGAAGAGATGAAGGAGTGGAAAAAGAAACATGATAGCAAGTAAAGAATATGTAATGAATAAATGTAGTGAATATGGTATTTTCCCTTCTAAAAAATATGGTCAAAACTTTTTGATTCAAGAAGAACCGGTAAATCAAGCAAGTTCTGCTCTAGAAATCAATGCGCAAGATGTAATTTTAGAAATTGGCCCTGGTTTAGGTGCGTTAAGTGAAAAAATAAAAGATGCGCATGTAGAAACGCATTTATTTGATATTGATCCGAATATGGTAGAGCATTTAACAAGAACGTTTGCACCTTTTTCTTGGGTTAAGGTTCATCAAACAGATTTTTTAAAATTAAAATGGGAAGGTAAATGTAAGATTATTGGAAACCTTCCGTATTATATTACGACGCCTTTAATTGAGCACGTGCTATTAAATTTTAATTGTTCTATTTTTGTTTTTATGGTGCAACAAGAAGTGGAAGAGCGTTTGTTTGCAAAAAAAGGAACCAAAGAATATGGCCCTTTAAGTTTATTAATAGAAGCAACGTGTCAACATGAAAAAGTATGTAAGGTGCATCGAACTTCTTTTTATCCTGTACCGCACGTGGATTCCGCTATTTATAAATTAACAAGAACTCATACAATTGATGCTTCTTTTTACCGCTTTTTAAATACGATGTTTTCCATGCGGAGAAAAACAATTTTAAATAATCTTTTAAAATATGTAAGCGTAAAAGAAAAAGCGATAGAATTTTTAGAAATAGCGCAGATATCTTCATTAAGTCGACCAGAAGAGCTATCTTTAGAAGATTTTCAAAAGCTTTATCAAATCGTAGTAAGCGCAAAATAAAGAAAAAAACATATACATATACGAGGAGATTTTGCTTATGAAAGTCAATGATTTAGTCACTCGTATATCTCATCATCACGATATTGTTTTTCGCGTTGTTGCTCTTGAAGGAGATAATGTTATTTTAAAAGGTGAAGTGGTTCGTCTTTTAGCGGATGCGCCGCTTCATGATATTGTAAAAGTAAAAGAACAAGAAAAATCTTTAACTCTTCCACCATTATCTTTTCTTCATGAATTAAGAGGAAAAACGATATCGGGATTAGTGCTCCATATTGATGGCGATGAACAATATTTAAAAAAAGCGATGGAAGCGTATAAAGAATACAAAGTCTCCGCAGTAGGTTATTTTATTAGTGAACAAGATATGCCACAAAAAATTTCTTACCTTTTAAAAAAGCATCATCCCGATGTATTAGTGATTACGGGTCACGATGCTTTAGACGGAAAAGATAAGAGTGATATCCGTTCCTACAGAACTTCGGCTTATTTTGTTGACGCTGTCATACAAGCAAGAAATTATCAATCGAACAAAGATGCTCTTGTAATTATTGCGGGAGCATGTCAAAGTTATTATGAGGCATTATTAAAAGCGGGCGCTAATTTTGCAAGTTCACCCACAAGAGAAAATATTCATTTGTTAGATCCGGTGATTATTGCCTCAGAAGTATCGCATACCATTGTAAGTCATTACGTTTCAGTACAAGACATTCTATCCAGAACCATTTCTCATCGTTTAGGAGGAATTGATACCAAAGGTGTCGCAAGAAGAACATTTTTAGGAGGAAGTTAAAATGATCGTAGAAGCTAACGCAAAAGTCAATTTATCCTTATCCATTGTCGGAACAAGAAAAGATGGATATCATGATCTAGATATGATTATGGTGCCGATTTCTCTTTATGATACGATTGAAATTGAAGTATTAGATGATGAATATGAAACCTTAGTGGAAATGGATGATTATTCGATTCCACCACAAAATAGTGTGACCAAAGCAATTGCTTTAATGAAAGAACATTTTCATATTGAGAAAGACTTCTCCGCTTATATTCATAAAAGAATTCCTTCGGAAGCTGGTTTAGGAGGAGGAAGTAGTGATGCGGCTTTTGTAATGAAAGCCATAGTTCAATTAATGAACATTCAAACAACGGATGAAGAATTAATTGAGTTAGGGAAGAAAATTGGTGCAGATGTCCCATTTTTCATTAAAAATTGTCCGGCAAGAGTGCAAGGTATTGGTGAAAACATCACGCCGATTGAAGGTGTTAAAAATTATAAATTATTGTTAATGAAACCATTTTTAGGTTGCTCAACAAAAGAAATTTTTCATTTATTTGACCAAAATCATTTGCATTATGATTCTCAAGTGGAAAAAGCGGTTCAAGCGTTAAAAGAAGATAATATCAAAGGTTTAGAGACCTATTTGCAAAACGACTTAGAAGAACCGGCTTTCTCTTGTTTAGAAGATATTAAACGGATAAAAGAAATTTTAAAAAACGAAGGTTTAGAAGTCATAAAAATGAGTGGTTCAGGTTCAACAGTATTTGCTCTTTCAGAAGATGAAGAACTTTTAAAACGAATCATGAAAAAATATCAACAAAAAGGATACTACTTACAAATCGTATCTATTCTTTAATTCGTTTTTTTGCTATAATATAGGCAATCATATTCGGAGGAAAATCCATGAATTTATATGCAGTGATTTTAGCAGCGGGCAAAGGGACTCGTATGAAGTCTCATAGCCAAGAGCGCTCAAAAGTCGGCTTTGAAATTTTAGGAAAGCCGATTTTAGACTATGTATTAGACGCTTTATTTCCATTAAACTTTTCTAAAATGGTGACCATTGTTGGACATAATGGTGCATTTACAGAAAAGATTGTAAATGGAAGAACTTTAGTGGCTTATCAACACGAACAATTAGGAACAGGACATGCCGTAATGCAAGCCAAACCCTTCTTAGAAAATGAAGAGGGTGTCACTTTAATTACTTGTGGTGATACACCATTATTCCAAGAAAAAACGCTTCGTAAACTCATTGAAGATCATATTTCTTCAAAAAAAGATGTTACGATTTTAACCGCAATTCTTGATAATCCCCATGGTTATGGAAGAATTGTAAGAGGTAAGGATGATGAAGTCTATGGTATTGTAGAACAATCGGACGTTACCCCAACTATTGATGCGATTAAAGAAGTAAACACCGGTGTTTATGTCTTTAATAACAAAGAACTATTTAAACATCTTAACGAAATTTCAGGTAATAACGCGAAGAAAGAATATTATCTCACCGATATTATTGCTATCTTTAGAAAAAGCGGATTACATGTAGGCGCGTCCATTCTTCCTGATGCAAGAGAAATGTTAGGCATTAATGACCGTGTCCAATTAGCGGAAGCAACCGCGGTGTTAAGAGATAGAATTAACCGCATGCATATGCTAAATGGTGTAACCATTATTGATCCGAATTCAACTTATATTGGACCTAATGTTAAAATTGGTGCTGATACGATTGTTTTCCCAGGAAACTATATTATTGGAAACACTGTTATTGGAGAAGATAACGTTATTAAATCCAATAACTTTATTGAAGACGCAACGATTGGTGACTTTAACCAAATTGGCCCAATGACCAATATTCGTCCGCTTACCGTAATTGAAGGACATAACCGGATTGGTTCGTTTGTGGAAACTAAAAAAGCTACCATGAAAAAAGGTGCAAAAGCTGCTCATTTAACCTATTTAGGTGATGCAATTATTGGTGAAGAAACCAATATCGGTGGAGGAACGATTACCGCAAATTACGACGGAAAACACAAATTCCAAACCATTATCGGTAATCACGCTTTTATTGGTACAGGCGCAACGATTATTGCGCCAATCACGATTGGTGATGGAGCCTTTATTGCGGGTGGATCCACCATCTATGAAGATGTAGGTGAAGATGATATGGCTTTTGGTAGAGCCTATCAAGCCAATAAAAAAGGTTACGCTAAAAAAAGAAGAGAAAAAATAGAAAAAGAATAAAAATTCAAATTGTAAAATCAAGGTGTTAGTGATTTTTCTTCACTAGCATCTTTTTTTTATTTTTAAAGCATTTAAAAATAAGTTTATATCTTTTGAAATAAGCCTTGATTTTATTCATGAATCAGTGTTACCATGAATACAGTAATACAGATAATACAGATTGGAGGAAGTGTAATGCGGTTTAATGGCAAAGGAAATATTTATGAACAAATCATTGAATATTTCGAAAAATATATTCAATTACAAGTCATTCGACCGGGTGAAAAACTTCCTTCGGTTCGTGAATTTGCAAAAGAAAATGGAATTAATCCGAATACCGTTCAAAAAGCCTATATCGAATTAGAGAAAAAAGGCTATATCCAAATTGTTGAAAAAAAAGGTGCATTTGTCGTGAGTGATGAAGAAAAAGAGGAAAAGAAACTTTCTACTTTGCTTATTCAACAATTATTTGATGAAGGTGTTGACTATGAAGAAGTTATAAAAACAGTGAATGAAATTTATGGAGGAAAGAAAGACCATGATAGAGATTAAAAATGTAGATAAATCGTTTTTAAAAAAAACTGTGCTTTCAAAAATTAATCTAACCATCCAAAAAGGTTCTATTTTTGGTCTTGTAGGAGTGAATGGATCAGGAAAAAGTACCTTACTTCGTTTAATTGCTGATGTTTATAAGCCCGATCAAGGAGCGATTTTTATTGATGGAGAAGATGTAAAAGAAAATGAAAAGGCCAAAGCAAAAATTTTCTTTTTACCCGATGAACCTTACTATGATTTAAAAACAACACCGCAATCGTTGAGTGAATTTTATCAAGCTTTTTATTCTCTCAATGAGAAAAAATTAGATGCAATATTAGAAGAATTTTCAATTGATAAAAAAGCCAATATTCATAATTTTTCTAAAGGAATGAAACGACAAGTTTTTCTTGCTTTAGCTATCGCCATTGAACCGGAATATTTATTATTAGACGAAGCGTTTGATGGTTTAGATCCTTTAGCCCGTATCAAATGTAAAGAATATTTAATTGACTTAGTAGAAGATAAAAAGACGACAATTATCATATCTTCTCATTCATTAAGAGAATTATCAGATATTTGTGATTCTTTTGGAATTATTGATCAGAACCACATTCTTTTAGAAGGTAACTTACAAGAGAAAGTGTCGATGTATCATAAATATCAAGTAGCGTTCTTAAAAGAAATATCCAAAGAAATGATTCCTTTCCCTTTACTTCAATTTAAGAAAGATAAGCGGATTGTAACTTTTGTTTGTAAACTTGACTATGAGGAAGTAGATAAAGAACTAGAAGAATTATCACCCGTGATGATTGATGAATTAACAATCGATTTTGAAGAATTATTTATATTAGAAGTTACACGTGAGGAGGAACAAAACCATGAAGAAAATGCTTAAATTAGAAATGAAAAGACATGGTTCGTTAGCCCTCGCACTTTCGATTATTTTTATGATACTAAGTATCGTGAATATTTGTTTTAATTTCTTCTCTACTTTTGGAAATCCCATAGAAGATTCCTATTTAACTTTTTCAACGAACACCATTCTTTTAACAGGATTTCTCGCCTTTTATGAACTGCAATTTAAAATGAAAAAAGTTGGAATCGACCAAATGTATGCTTTGCCGATAAAAAAGGAAAAATTATATTTAGGAAAATTCTTAGCAGGGTATGGGACATTTGTTGTTGCGTTTACAAGCTCGTTTATCGCAGCGGCAATTGCGTTAAGTTGTAGATATGTAGTGTATTCATTTACCTATTTATTTCTTATTTATCTATCAAATCTTCTTATGGGGTTATTATTTTATGGATTAATCTTCTTTATTGTATATTCTCAAAACACAATGGTGGATGCGATTTTCAATGTACTTATGTTTTTATTACTGTTTGAATTCGTTATTCTTGCTATGGATAAAGTGTTGAGCAATTGGTTTCAAATTCGTTTTATTTCTAAATGGACTTTAGATGTACTTTCCTTCTTCCCCTTTGGCTTTATTATTTTATTGAATCAATATTTTTCGATGGGATTAGAAGGCGTAGAACCAGCAAGAATGAATGAGTGGCATGCACTTTTAAGAAATGGAATGATTTCTGTAATATTCTATGTGATTGTTCTTGCTTTATTTGCCCTTGCTTTTTTCTATAAATTAAAGAAAGATAAACCAGAAAAAGTTAATCAAATTTCTGATTCTTATTTTTCTTATCGCGTGATGATTCCCGCACTTACAATTTCTAGTATGCTAGTGATGGATTTTATTAATGCATTTACTTATTTATTCTTCCTTTTATTAGCGTATCTCCTTTATGTTATGTATCAAAGAAAATTAAAACTCAATCGAAGATCCTGGATTATGATGGGAGTAATCGCTTTGATGAATTTAATAACAGTAAGTATGTTTTATGACAAATAGTGGATAGAAAATGCTCTAAAACATAAATTATCAATGAAGTTATAATTAAAAAGTCCAACAAAAAAGCAACCGCTAAATCAATAACGGTTGCTCATTTTTTTATGTGTTAGAAACTATTTAGCAGCTCTTTTTGCTTTAATAGCAGCTTGAGCAGCAGCTAAACGAGCTACTGGAACACGGAATGGTGAACAAGAGACATAGTCTAATCCAGCATTGTGGTAGAATTCCACAGATTTTGGATCACCACCGGTTTCGCCACAGACACCGACATGTAATGTAGGACGTGTAGCGCGACCATTGGTAACAGACATTTTCACTAATTTACCAACACCATCTTGGTCGAGGGTCTTGAATGGATCTTCTTCTAAGATTTTGTGTTCATAATAATCTGGTAAGAATTTTGCAGCGTCATCACGGCTGAAACCAAATGTCATTTGGGTTAAGTCGTTTGTACCGAAGGAGAAGAATTCTGCTTCTTTTGCAATTTCATCAGATAATAAAGCAGCACGTGGGATTTCAATCATTGTACCAACATGATATTTCATATCAATGCCAGCTTCTTTGATTAAACGATCGGCTGTAGTAGTAATGATATTCTTAACGAATCTTAATTCGCGAACATCAAGAACGAGTGGTACCATGATTTCTGGTTCAACTTTGATACCCTTCTTAGAAACGTTGATTGCTGCTTTGATAATAGCAGTGGTTTGCATTTCGCAAATTTCTGGATAAGAAACAGCTAAACGGCAACCACGGTGACCCATCATTGGGTTTGCTTCTTTAAGTTCAGCAATACGATCGTTGACTTGAGCAATGGTCTTGCCAGTTGCTTTAGCAAGTTCTTCGATTAAGTTTTCTTCATGTGGTAAGAATTCGTGAAGAGGTGGATCTAATAAACGAACGTTAACATTCATTTCGCCCATAATTTCATATAAGGCTTCGAAGTCCTTTTGTTGCATTGGTTCGAGTTCGGCTAATGCAGCTTTACGATCTTCAACGTTATCGGCTAAGATCATCTTTCTCATAGAGAAGATACGATCCTTGTCGAAGAACATGTGTTCAGTACGGCATAAGCCAATACCTTCAGCACCAAATTCTTTGGCTTGCTTGGCATCACGTGGAGTATCAGCATTGGTACGGACGTGTAATTTTCTTGCACGGTCGACCCAACCCATTAAACGACCGAAGTAACCAGCGGTTAAATCTGGGTTAACGGTTTTGATAGCACCAACATAGATTTTACCTGTTGAACCATCTAAAGAGAATACATCATCAGCGGTATAAACTTTACCATTGATGGTGAGGGTTCTTGCTTCTTCATCGATAATGGCTTCTTTACAACCACAGACACAGCATTTGCCCATACCACGAGCAACGACAGCGGCGTGAGAGGTCATACCACCACGCATGGTTAAGATACCTTCAGAGGCGACCATACCAACGATGTCTTCTGGAGAGGTTTCAGCACGGACTAAGACGACTTTTTCTCCAGCAGCATGTCTTGCTTCAGCTTCTTCAGCAGTGAAGGCTAATTTACCGGTACCAGCACCTGGACCAGCAGCTAAACCAGTGGCGACTGGGGTAGCTTTAGCAAGATCGGCTTTATCAAAGCCAGGAAGTAATAATTTATCGAAGGATAAAGCATCAATTCTCAAGACGGCTTCATCTTCGTCGATTAAACCTTCATCAACGAGATCACATGCAATCTTTAATGCAGCGGCAGGTGTTCTCTTACCATTACGGGTTTGTAAGAAGTAGAGTTTACCATCTTCGACGGTGAATTCCATATCTTGCATATCGCGGTAATGATTTTCCATTAATTTAATGGTCTTAACGAATTGTTCGTAAACTTCTGGCATTCTTCTCTTTAATTCATCGATGTGAAGTGGAGTACGGATACCAGCAACGACGTCTTCACCTTGAGCATTTGGTAAATATTCAGCGGAGATAACTTTTTCACCAGTAGCTGGGTCACGAGAGAAGGCAACACCAGTACCAGAAGTTTCACCCTTGTTACCAAAGGCCATGGATTGAACGTTAACAGCAGTTCCCCAAGAATAAGGAATGTTGTTCATCATACGATAGACGTTAGCACGTGGGTTGTCCCAAGAACGGAAAACGGCGGTAACGGCTTCGATTAATTGTTTATATGGATCTTGTGGGAAATCTTCCCCAAAGGTCTTTTTGTAGTAAGCTTTGTACTTGCTAACGAGTTCCTTTAATTCTTCAGCGGTAACTTCGGTATCAAGTTTGTATCCTCTTTCTTCTTTTAATGCATCAAGCATCTTGTCCATTTCGGTACGTGGATGTCCTTTTGCAATGTTGGTGAACATGAGGATGAAACGACGATAGCAGTCATAAGCAAATCTGTCGTTTTGTGTTTCTTTGGCAAGAGCGGCAACGGTAACTTCGTTTAAACCAAGGTTGAGGATGGTATCCATCATACCAGGCATACTGACACGAGCGCCAGAACGAACGCTAACGAGTAATGGGTTGTGGTCTCCACCAAAATTTTTGCCAGTTTCTTTTTCCACTGCGTGGATGGCTTCATAGATTTCTTTCACTAAGAAATCTGGAAGATTTTTGTTGCTATCATAATAAAGTGTGCAAGCTTCAGTGGTAATCGTGAATCCTTGTGGGATTGGGACTCCAATGTGAGTCATTTCTGCTAAGCCTGCGCCTTTACCACCAAGAAGTTCTTTGCCTAAGCCATGAGCTTCTTTGAAATGATAGACGTATTTTTTGTCTTGCATTGTTTTTCCTCCTATTTCTACGTTTATGTAGACGATAAATGCTACGTGTTTATAATATCATAGATATTATGAACTTGCATAGTTTTTTTATAATTGAAGCGATTTCATTTTGAATTTTTTTGCTTTAACAGCGAAAGCAAAATAAAAAAGCCGCTCTAAGAGCGACTTCATGAGATGCTTAGTAAGATTAAAAGCCTCTTTCAGCTTTGGCTTTTCTAAAGATATCGATGGAAACAAGAACGCAACCGATAACAGAGAAAACCGTAGAAAGAACCATATTATAGGTAAAGATACCAGAAAAGGTTTGGTTACCATCTCCAATGGTTGTTGAGCTTTTCATATAATAATTAAAGGCGTCTAATCCACGCTCTGTTAAACCGTTTGTAATGGCAAGACCATTTGCGGCAGAAACATGAAGTAAGAAAATAGCGAGTATTTGGAAAACTAAAGTAAATCCAAAACAGATTCCAATCATAGCACCATTAGCTTTTCCACCAAACTTCTTATAAAGGAAAGAACCTAAAAGGATACCAACGATAGGACTCCAAGCGGAAATGAGGTTTAAAAAGAATAGGATAACGGTAATTACTAAGCCGACAAGAGCACCAATAAGTGCGCCCCAAATACCTTTTTTAATATTATTAGGTGTGGCTTCATAATTTGCTTTTTCTTTCGCCACATAATCTTCTACTTTACCAGCGCATTCTTTATCTAAGGTAATGGTGTTGTCATAAACAGAAATTTTTTGACTTTGATCAGCGCTTAAAGGTTCGCCACACATTGGGCAATATTCGCTTCCCTTTACGCTATGCTTATTAAGTATGGCTAAAATTTGTTCTAGAGCAGTTTCAAATCCTTTTAAAGCAGAACCTGTAGTCATGCCGTTAAAACCAATCCAAATACCATAAGCGGTAAAGTCAAGTTTAAAAATCTTCATTGGTTTTGATGCCTCAAAACTTTTTAATTCTTGTTTTGCTTCGTCATTTAAATAGCAAGAAATATGCATTTGAAAACCATAAGGTGCGGAATTGGCTAAAGAATTACACATTAAATTAGTTTCATAACCTTGCATCATTCCATAGTAGTGCATTTTTCCGTCTTGTTTCATGCCGTATTTTTCGGCGAAGGCAGTTAATTTGTTGAACATTATTTTTTCTCCTTGTGTTTATAATTCAAACATAGGTATTATACCATCTATTTGTATAATGGAAAATAATAATTCTACTTATATTGAGGAATAGCGTTTTCTTTTTATTTTTGTTACACTATAAGAGATTTAGAAGGTGAGACTATGGATAAAATGCCGCTTGCTTTAACATTAGACTTTGGAACGCAAAGTGTACGGGCATTAATTTTTAATAAATCAGGAGAAACTCTAGCAATAGAAAAGTATGTTTATCAACCTGCATATTTTTCTAAAGCGCCAGGCCAATGCGAGCAAAACGCAGATTTTTATTATGAGCATATGTGTGAAGTAACGAAGAACCTTACACAAAAACATCCGGATTTGATGAAACAAGTCGTGGGATGCGCTATTACGTGTTTCCGTGACACCGCTGTCTTTTTAGATGAAAAATATCAACCGATTCGTCCTTGTATTCTTTGGTGTGATCAACGGTTAGCAAAATGTGAAACACCTTTACCCCTATTGAACCGCTTTTTATTTTGGCTGGTAGGAATGAAAGAGACAGTTGTTATGAATCGTAAGAGAACGATGGTAAACTGGGTAAGAGAAAATGAACCAGAGACGATTCAAAAGACCAAACACTATTTTGCTTTATCAACCTATTTTCTTTATCGATTAACAGGAGAAACGAAAGATTCCGCTAGTAACTATACAGGGCATTACCCCATCGATATGAAAAAGAAAAAATGGTTTAAAAAGAGTGCTTTAAAATATCCAATTTTTGCTACGCCAGAAGAATGGTTACCTACCCTTGTTGAATCGGGAGAATTGATTGGCACGATTTCAAAAAAATGTGCAGAAGAATCAGGACTTCCTGAAGGCTTAAAAGTGTACGCAAATGGAACGGATAAAGGCTCAGAAACCATTGGAACAGGATGTTTAAGAAAAGACATGGCTTCTATTTCTTATGGCACAGCTTCTACAATTGAAGTGTCGAATAAAAAATACATTGAGCCAGAGCCATTTTTACCTTCCTATCCAGCGTGTATTCCTAATTTATATAATATGGAAGTACAAATTTATCGTGGCTATTGGATGGTCACTTGGTTTGTTAGAGAATTTGCTAACCAAGAAGCCAAAGAAGCCGCTATCCAAAGTATGGCAGTAGAAGAAGTATTAAATGAAAGATTAATGGAAATACCTCCAGGCTCCCAAGGCTTAGTTTTACAACCTTATTGGGGGCCAGGATTAAGTCGCCCAGAAGCCAAAGGCGCAATTGTCGGTTTTTCTGATTATCATACCAGAATCCATATCTATCGCGCAATTATCGAAGGTATTGCTTATGGCTTAAGAGAAGGCTTAGAAGGTATTGAAAAAAGGCAGCATAAAAAAGTTAAAGAAATTCGAGTATCCGGTGGAGGCTCGCAAAGTGATGCGATTTGTCAAATCACTGCGGATATTTTTGGTTTACCGGTTAGCCGTGTACAAACCTATGAAACAGCTTCTTTAGGAACGGCAATTTTAGTTTTTACTGCTGCGCATGAATTTAACACTTTTGAAGAAGCAGTTGAAAACATGGTCCATACGTCTACAACCTTTATGCCCAATATGGAAGCGCATAAACAATATGATTATTTATATAACCATGTTTATGAAAAAATGTATCCACGTTTAAAATCGGTTTATAAATCAGTAAGAAAGTACAATCGAAAATATGAATAAAATGTATCATTATAATAAAAGCCAATGCTTGGTTAACCTTTCGAACACCATTTTAGCCCGTTATGGATTAAAACATGATTATGAAAGCATACCAGCACTTCTTAAAACTATGCAGAAATACGATAAAATTGCATTTTTGTTATTTGATGGGATGGGAAAAAGCCTGATTGAGAAGCATTTATCCGAAGTTTCTTTTTTAAGAAGGCATGTGATGATGGAAATCGATTCGGTTTTTCCACCAACAACAGTAGCGGCCACCAATGCTTTCTTATCGGGTAAATATCCTAAAGAAACGAATTGGTTGGGCTGGTCACAGTATTTCAAAAAAGAAGATGTTTTTATTGATGTGTTTTCTAATCGTGAAACATGGACGAAAACATTGTTGTCTAAAGAAAATCCAATGGTAAAAGTAGGAGCGTATGAAGATGTGTTTACGCAAGTTGCAAAAGCACATCCAGAAGTAAAAGTGAAAATGGTTTGGCCAGCTTTTAGAAAAGGTGGGGCAAAAGACTTAGAAGAATGGATTACGATGATTCACCAACATCTACAAACCAATCAGAAAGCGCTTATTTATGGATATTTTGAAAATCCTGATCATGCCGCACATGATCATGGCGTAAATTCATTAGAAGTAAAAAATGAAATATATCGCATTAATGACGCTGTTGAATATTTAGCAAAAGAAAATCCAGACACATTATTCATCGTATTTGCTGATCATAGTTTAGTGGATGTGGAATTCATTTATATTGATGAACATCCGGATTTCTTTGATACCTTGATTCGACCTTTCTCGATTGAACCAAGAGCAAGTACCTTCTATGTAAAAGAAGATAAAAAAGAAGAATTTGAAAAACTCTTTCAAAAGTACTATGGAGATTATTTTGAATTATTCTCCAAAGAAGAAGTTTTAAAGGACAATATATTTGGTATAGGGACAGAATCACCATATTTTCAAGACTTTATCGGTGATTATTTGGCGGTATCTACGGACCGATATTGTTTTGATTACATCATTCCAAGTAGAAAAAATGAGCCGATCATGAATATGATTGCGGCCCATGCAGGTGGAATGGAAGAAGAGCATAAAATTGATTTAATTGTTATTGCTAATCGATAAAGAAGTTTTTAAGGCATTCATTCGATATTCTTTCGGTGAAATGCCTTTTTTCTTTTTAAACATTTCACTGAAGTAAGAAGAAGTAGTAAATCCAGTAGCGAAGGCAATATCTAATATAGACATATCCGTAATCGATAATAAATTACACGCTTCTTCAATTTGACAGTCTAATTTATATTCAATAATCGTTTTTCCTGTTTCCTTTTTAAATTCATGAGATAAAAGAGAGCTAGAGACGGATAAACGATGAGCGATTTCTTTTAAGGTTAGATGTGTATAATAATAGTTTTCTATAATGTTTAATGCAGCAGAAACCAAATTATTTCCTTGTATTTTTTCGGTTTTTTGGAAATATAGTTCGGCATTTCTTTCAATAGATTTCATTATCATTTGGTAAGCATTTTCTAAAAAGAAAGCACTATATTTTTTTTGCTTTTGCGTTTCTTTCAGTACGATTTGATATAGTGATAAAAGGATTTCAAATTCTTCTTTTTCTAAAGAAAAATATATGATTTTTTTTTGAAAATTTTTGGGTAAAAAAGCTTCTAATTTGTTGATACCGATTGCGTAAAAAGTACATCCGTTTTTAGAGACTTCACAATGCTTAGAATTAGCGTTAATAATGAATACATCGCCTTTTTTCATATCGATGTTTCGACTAGTTGTAACGAGCTTTCCATCTCCTTCAGTGATAAGAAGAATTTCTAAGTTGGGGTGAGAATGGTAACTCGCTTTAAAGTTTTCGTCTAATGTAGTTTCCGAAATATAAAGTAGATTTGGTTCTTCTTCAATGGAAATAATAAAGCGATGGTGCATAGTGAATGCCTCTTTTCTTTTATAATTATAATACAATATTGTTATACAAAATTGCAACATTGTTATATTTAATAAGAAAGAGAATGTTTATGATTTAGGTGAGGATAAAATTATGATGTATTACTTAGCTATTGATATTGGGGCGTCTTCAGGTCGGCATATCTTAGGCCATATGGAAGATGGAAAACTCATAATGGAGGAAATCTATCGCTTTGAAAATTTCGTAACGAAAAAAGATGGTCACCTATGTTGGGATATTGATCATCTTGTTAACGAGGTTCTTGAAGGGTTAAAAATGTGTAAAAAGCTCAATAAGATTCCAACCACCATGGGCATCGATACATGGGGAGTCGACTATGTTCTTCTTGATCAAGAAGGAAAAAGAATAGATCCTGTCTATGCTTATCGCGATCATCGTACCCAAGAGGCTATAAAAGAAGTTGAAGATAAGATTTCTTTTGAAGAACTTTATTCTATAACCGGTATTCAAAAACAGCCATTTAATACGATTTATCAACTTTATACCGACAAAAAAGCGCATCGTTTGGATAAAGCAAGTGATTTCTTAATGATTCCTGATTATCTTGCTTATGTATTAACAGGCGAAAAAAGACATGAATATACCAATGCATCCACTACTGGAATGTTGGACGCTAAAACATTTACTTGGTCTAAAGAAATTATTCATCGTTTAGATTTACCTGAACATTTATTTAAAGAAATTAGTTTTCCAGAAACAGAAGTGGGAAGCTTTAAAGAAGAGATTATTAAAGAGTTAGGATTTGATGCCAAAGTAATCTTAGTGGCAACGCATGATACGGGAAGTGCGGTTTTAGCGTATCCTTCCACGGAAGATGAAATTTATATATCTTCAGGAACGTGGTCTTTAATGGGCGTAGAAAATCAAGAACCAATTTTAACGAAAGATAGTCAAGAAAGAAATTTCACCAATGAAGGTGGCGCTTATAAAGCCTATCGTTATTTAAAAAATATTATGGGCTCTTGGATGTTACAAAATATTCGAAAAGAATATCAAAAAGAGCAGAATCGAAAAGTAACCTTTCCTGAAATGATTGCTTTAGCTAAGACATCAACTTTTGAAGGAATTGTGGATGTGAACGATGCCAAATTTTTAGCGCCAGAATCCATGATAGAAGCCATTCGTTCTTGCTTTATAGGACAAAAGCTTTCTGTCGCTGACGTGTTAAATGTTACTTATCACTCTTTGAGTCAATCCTATCAAGAAACCGTACAGGAAATCGAAAAGATTTGTCATAAAGAATTTCATAAAGTCTTTATTTTTGGTGGAGGATGTCAAGATTTATATTTAGATAGCCTTACCAAAAAATATACAGGGAAACGAGTATTTATTGGGCCAATTGAGGCTACCGCTATCGGAAACATGCTCGTCCAATTAAAGAAAAATGATGTTGTTTCTTCCATTCAAGAAGCAAGAGAAGTTGTTTACAACTCATTTGAAATAAAGGAGGTTTTATAAATGAGAAAAGAAGTTATTCGTAAGTATAAAGAATTAGGTGTAGATGTAAAAAAAGCATTAAAAACTTTAGCAAAAGTTAAAGTGTCTATTCATTGTTGGCAAATGGATGATGTCCAAGGCTTTGAAAATGCAGGGCCTTTAACAGGAGGCATTCAAACCACCGGTAATTTTCCAGGAAAAGCAAGAAATTTCTTAGAATTAACCCAAGACTTAGACAAAGCACTTAGCTATGTTCCAGGTAGTAAAAAAATCAATTTACATGCAATTTATCGCGTTTCTGATGAATTTGTTGATCGCTCAGAAATTGAACCAAAGCATTTTGAAGCTTGGGTCAATTATGCAAGAGAAAGAGGCTATGGCTTAGATTTCAATCCAACTTGTTTCTCAAGCGAACACGTTAAAGATAACATGACCTTATCTTCTCCTGATGACGCAACAAGAGCGTATTGGATTAAACACTGCATCGCTTCTAGAAAAATTGCTGAATATTTTGGAAGAGAATTAGGACAAAAATCTTTATGTAATATTTGGATCCCTGATGGCTTAAAAGATATTCCAGGCGATCGTATGGGCCCAAGAGCGAGATTAAAAGATTCTTTAGATCAAATCTTTAGTGTCAAAGTGGATCATCGTTATATGGATGATTCCGTTGAATCCAAAGTATTTGGTATCGGTATGGAATCCTACACAACAGGTTCTCATGAATTCTATATGGGCTATGCGATGAAAAATAATGTCTTATGCTTATTAGATACCGGCCATTTCCATCCAACCGAAAATGTAGCGGATAAAATTCCATCTTTATTATTATTCTCCAAACGTTTAGCGTTACATGTTTCTCGTCCAGTTCGTTGGGATAGTGACCACGTTTTAAAATTAAATGATGAATTACAAGATGTCGCTAACGAATTAGTGCGTTGTAATGCCTTAGATAGAACTTATATTGGCTTAGATTACTTTGATGCTTCCATTAACCGTGTAGCGGCTTTAGCGTTAGGGGCAAGAAATATGCAAAAAGCGCTTCTTATTGCTTTATTAACACCGTGGGAACGCATGAAGGAACTTCAAGACAAACAAGACTTCACTCAATTATTCATTCTTCAAGAACAAATGAAGTTAATGCCATTTGATGAAGTGTGGAATGAGTATTGTGCTTCACAAGGCGTTTTAGCAGATGAAACTAGTTGGTATGAAGACGCTATGCGCTATGAAAAAGAAGTTTTAAATAAGAGAGGATAAAACAATGAATTGTATTGAAAAAGTTACAGAGATATTAGACCAATTATATCAACATGGTTGGGATGAAAGAAATGGTGGAAATCTTTCTTACATTTTAGAAGAAGAGGAAGTAAGAGAATTAGGTTTAAAAGATATAATTATTCGAAGCTTTCAATATGAATTTGATCTAAGCCCATTAATTGGAAAATATTTTATTATCACAGGTACAGGAAAATATTTCAGAAATTGTAAACCTTTCCCAGAAGAAAACTTAGGAATTATGAGAGTCATTGGCCCACATACTTTAGGATTAATTTGGGGATATAGCGATGGTGGTAGGCCTACTTCAGAAGCACCAACCCATTTAAAATGTCATATTGAAAGACTAAAAGTGGATCCAGAACATCGCTTAGTCATTCATTGCCACCCTACCAATGTAATTTGCATGACACATGTTCATGATTTAGATTCGAATCACTTCACAGAAGATTTGTGGAAAATGCAAACTGAATCTATTGTTGTTTTCCCTGAAGGTATTGCGGTACTTCCTTGGATTTTATGCGGAGGAGAAGAAATTGGTATTGCTACCGCTGAAAAAATGAAAGAATATCGCTCAGTCGTATGGGCACAACATGGCATTTTCTGTACAGGAAAAACTTTAGATGAAGTGTTTGGCCTAATAGAAACCATTGAAAAAGCAGCCGAAATCTATATGAAGATTATGGATAAAAAGATTTACCAATCGATTACGAACGATCAATTAATAACGTTAGCGAAAGCGTTTAAAATAAATTATAGAAAAGGTATAATTGATTAAAAAGGGGACGAAAAAATGGACAAAGAAACAAAACAAGAAATTGCGATGTCGAAAGAAGAAAAAAGAAAACAAGCTCGTGAAGCGCGCATGAAAGAAAAACAATTAGAAAAGCAAAGAGCACGTGTGCATAGTGAAATGGTTGCTTACCAAAAAAAGAGCCAAAAGAAAATTAAAAAAGCGCCTAAAGGTGCATATATTTCATTACGCCATATTAATAAAATCTACGATAATCACGTTCAAGCCGTCTATGATTTCAACTTAGATATTGAAAAACATGAGTTCATTGTCTTAGTTGGTCCTTCTGGATGTGGAAAATCCACAACTTTAAGAATGATTGCTGGTCTAGAAAGTATTACCGCAGGTGATTTATTTATTGATCAAACCTACGCTAATGAATTACATCCAAAAGATCGTGATATTGCTATGGTTTTCCAAAGTTATGCCCTTTATCCACATATGACAGTGGCGGGAAACATGGGCTTTGGTTTACGTATTCGTAAAGTACCTACTTTAAAAGTGGATGAAAATGGTCAACCTATTTTAGGTATTAATAAAAAAGCAATTAAAATTCTTGAAGAGCAACTACGTAATCTTAAAGAATATATCAAGGCACCTGAAGAAGGAGAAGACCTAGAACAATTACAAAAAGATATTCAAGACTTAGAACAAAAGATTGAATATTTGAAAGTAACACCAGTAGAAATCTATGAAAGAAAACATCTTCCTAAGGAAGAAATTCGCCGTCGTGTACAAGAAGCAGCGCACATTCTTCAAATTGAAGAGTATCTTTCTAGAAAACCAAAAGCGTTATCGGGTGGACAATGTCAACGTGTCGCTTTAGGTAGAGCGATTGTTAAAAACGCAAAAGTGTTCTTAATGGATGAACCTTTAAGTAACTTAGACGCAAAATTAAGAGTGGCAATGCGTAGTGAAATTATTCGCTTACACAATACTTTAAATGCCACAACGATTTATGTTACTCATGACCAAACGGAAGCTATGACCATGGCGACAAGAATTGTGGTTATGAACAAAGGCTATATTCAACAAATTGGAACACCAATTGAGATTTATAATCATCCTGCGAATGTGTTCGTCGCGACCTTTATTGGTTCGCCGGCCATGAATATGATGAATGCGGAGTTTGTAAAAAATAAGATTGTTTTTGAAAAAGGCACCGAAATTAAATTACCAAAAGACTTTAAAGACGCAGTAAAAACATTCTATCAAAACGAAATAGTTGCTTTAGAAAAGGAACTCAAAGAATTAGAAGAAAACTTTGTTGAAAGAAATGAATATCTTGCGAAGATTGAAAAACTTGAAAAAGAAATCGAAAGTCTATCGGATGCAGCAAAAGCAAAAAAAGAAACAGAACTCGGTCATTTAAAAGAAGAATTACATGCTTGTGAAGCAAGTAATCATCGTCGAGTTTACTTATTAGAAACTTTAGAAGCTTTAAAGAAAGTCGATGTGAATAAAGAAGTTCCTGTTATTTTCGGTATTCGACCCGAAGATATCTATCAATCTAATCGTGTTTTAACCGATGGAGAAGTTTCACAAGAATTTACTTTAAAAGTATCTGTAGCAGAATTATTAGGACATGAGTATTATGTCCATACTGATTTTGAAAGTGGAGAAATCGTTTCAAAGATTCATGCGAAAACTTTAGTGCATGCAGGGGATGAATTAAAACTTGTTTTCGATATTTCTAAGATTCACCTCTTTGATCGAGTAACACAAAAATTAATTAAGTAGTGCTTGAAGAAGCACAAAAATTTGTTTATGATTTGATTTTAAAGAATAGGAGGGGTGCATGATGGCAAAGAAAAGTAACTTACAACCATATAAAAATGAATTTCCGGCCGCACCGGGAAGAAGAATTGGCTCTTTTTTAATTGATGCTGTTCTTTTCATTGTAATTTCCTTTATTTGCTTAATGGCCTCTCTTGCAATTTTAAATCATTCATCTTTTTATAAAGATAAAGAGAAAATTGTACGTGATGAAATGGTGGCTTGTTACGAAATAGAAGAAGAAGCCAAAATCTATGAATTCATTAATAATGAAGATCATTTATATAGTACTCCTCGGGATCAAGAATTAATTTTTAAAGATTATTGTTATATGCACATTCTTTATAGTTATGAAAAAAATCCAACCCCATTTATTCAGGAAAATGTTGAGGATTTAGTAAAAGGTATAAAAACTGTTTCTATGGCAAGTTATGAAACCGATACCTTAGCGTATTTCTATGATACTTACGTTACAAGCAACAATACTTATGGTGATAAAGAAAATGATATTGTAGATATGCAAGGTAAATCACCAAAAGAATATTTTTATCAAGTGTATAAAGATAAAGCGGTAAATTTAGAAATGTGGGTTTTTGATATGGAAAACTTTACATTACCTTATTTAAAAGGAGAAGATGCCGTTAAGCTTTTAAAAAGAATTGAAACCAATTATGAAGCAGGTGTACAAACCTATAATTATTTACGCGTAAATTATAACAATGTATGGGAACAAGAAGTATCGGAATTAATCGCTTCTTCTCGTTTCCAAGAGCATTATCAAGTCTATAAAGAAAATTATGCAAAATGTTCGGTGATTGTTGATGTTACGAGTGTAATTGTCTATGTTTTAAGCTTTTTCTTAGTGATTGTTTTACCACAAATCATTTTCCATAATGCTCAAACAGTAGGTAAACGATTGATGAAAGTGCAAGTCGTAGATGTTGAAGGATATGAAGCGCTCGATCATCAAATTGCTGTTCGTGATGTAATATCATTTATCATGTTGTTTGGTATTATGATCATTACATGTTTCTTTGGTGGAGGACTCAACACGGGTTGGATGTATCCAATATTTGAAATTGCCGGAGCGGGTTTCTCTTTATTCTCCTTCATGGCCATTGCTGTCATTATCTCTTTTATTTCGATGATGATGATGTTTGTGACCAAAAGAAAAATGGGGCTCCAAGATCGCGTAAGTGGAACGTATTGTATTGATTTACGTTATTTTGATCCGAACCAAAATAAAATAGAAGATGAAAAAAAGGAAGAAGAGAAAGATGATAGAGGGGAAACTGCTACCTACTTTGACTCCTCATCCTTTGATAATAAAGAAAGAAAAGATTTAACTAAAGACGATTAAACTCCATATTTAGATGGAGGTAATCCGAAATACTTTTTAAATTCTTTTGAAAAATAGAATTGGTTTTTATATCCGAGAGCATAAGCAATTTGTGAAATAGAGAAAGTTTTTCTTTTCAAAAGTTCAATTGCTTTTTGCATTCTTAGATAAATAATATATTTCATGGGTGATACACCCATGTTTTTTTTAAATATTCTTGTTAAATAAGCTTGATCAAAGAAAAAGTAATCTGCTACTTTTTTGATATTGATGTTTGGAGAGGTATAGTTGTTGTTAATATATTCAATTATTTTCTTAATTTGTATTTCTTCTTTGCTTAAAAGAGGCGAGTGTTCTTCTTTTCCGTATTCAGAAACAATACAAGAAAAAATATTGAGAAGAATTGCGTTTACTCGTAATGTTTCCGCATTCGTATTTCTAAGAAATTTTTCTTCATCCAATAAATCGAGAAAATAGTTAATAATTTCGCTCATGTTTTCGATGATAATGTGCATGTTGTGAGCAGGGAAGTCGATGCAATTTAAAATCTTCTTTACAAGACTTCCATTGACTTCCATCCAAAAATATTGCCACGGATCTTTAGAATCAGGACGATATTTCATATGTGAATTTGGAGGAATTAAAAAGCATTCACCTTTTTTAATACTTTCCACCATGCCTTTATTATAGATATATCCTTTGCCGTTTAATACAAAATGCAAAACATAACAAGATTTATTAGAATCAATTAACGGCTTGCTTTTACTACACTCCTCATAACCAATGATAGAAGCGTAAATATCTGAGTTAAATTCATCAACAATATTTCGAAAGCATAAGCTCTGAGCAAAGAGTGATTCTTTATTCATAATTTCCTCCATGGGCCACGGCTTTGCCGAGCCCCTCAAACATTTTACGG
>ERZ808275.28-NODE-28-length-108347-cov-14.926107_pt1 | contig 108347 bp, 149 predicted proteins | sample MGYA00520894_ERZ808275 | MGnify/ENA primary metagenome ERZ808275 (study PRJEB31516, sample SAMN03275598) | gut metagenome | biome: mammalia-associated habitat; material: feces | host: Papio cynocephalus | place: Kenya | collected 2012-08-03 ... | reverse complement strand
CCACATGGAGTTCAAAAAAAGCAAAGACGTACAAAAGGAGCGTGAGCAGGAATGAGTAGATGCATAACAACGAAAGTCTATGACTACGATGACATGTTAGCCCTCGAGGAGATGCCACTGAAAAAAGTAAAAGAGGTTCTGCAAGGTGCGTATCGGGGGCACATTAACCAATACATGTTTCCAAAGCGTGAAGACTATAGGGAATATTCGGAAGATGAATACTACCGATACAAAATTCAGTGCGCATTTGAGATAGCTTATAGGATTTTAGAAAGGGCGATAGAGAATGATAAAAATTATAAGAGGCGATGATTGGTGCAAAGTTATTGACAATGGGATATTAATTTATGTAGGACACAATATGAACGATGCTTTAGAGGCTTATCTTGACTATCATGACATAAAGCATGAAAATGATTGGATGGAAGAATATGATGACGGGATATGTACCTGAATTATATCCTCTTGTGGTAAAAATTTATTGGAGTTTTTTAGCGATGGATATTATAAGTATTGGAAAGGATTTGATATGTGTCCGAATTCAGAATGCATATAAAGGTTAAAATGGTGATGGAATTGAACAAAGAAAATATTTATAAACATGCTACCTTTCTTATCGGCGAAACACTTGTAGATGTAGGTAAGCATCATATTTCTGCGGAAGATGCATGCAACAAGATTAGAAAGTGTTTACAACAAATGGATGCAAAGTTACATGTTAATGTAGATTTAAAAGATAAAACTTGCAAGAATTGCGCTTATTCAAACTATGCTTTGTCGTGTAATAAAATGTATTGTTATAAGTACAATTCTTATATGGATTTAAGCAGCGTTTGTAAGGAATGGGAGTGGTTTGACGAATGAAACAATTAAAATTTGAATGGTACGTGCTTAACGAAAGATTCAATCGTGATCATGTTATTGAACCATACAACATCTTTAATAATATCCATGTTAATGAAGAAACTAATAAGCTTTGCATTAAGTATAAACGTGATAAAATGTCGTTTGAGGACTTTGCAGATGAACTTCGTAAAATTATTGCATGGCAGGAATGGGGTAGATGTGAGTATGAAATCGTAGTTGGCAGTTTGTTTGCGCATGAAGAAAAAGATTTAAAGAAAATTGATTGTTATCAGCAAGCATTACCAAACATCAAGATCATAGCTAAGTATGTGTTGGAAGAATACTATCCTAAACTAAAAATTTCTCTGAACACGCAAGATTTAGCTTGACACTTTGAATTAAAATCTTTATATTATAGCAAAGGAGGAATATATGAGTACGTTATATGAAATCGACCATGATCTTTATGAACTTTTAGAGAACGACATGGTCATTGATGAAGAAACAGGAGAGATTTTGTTCGAAGAATCGGACATTGACAATTTGCTCTTGAGTCGTGACCAAAAGCTCGAAAATACAGCTTGCTATATTAAGAACTTGCTTAGCGACATTGACCAAATTAAGGCAGAAGAAAAGGCTTTAAAAGAGCGCAGACAGACCAAAGAGAAAAAAGTTGAACGACTTAAAGCTTATCTTGCCAGCTCGATGCTTTTATTCGGTGACAAGAAATTTGAAACACCAAGAGTTGTACTTTCGTTCAGAAAATCTAAACAAGTTGAAATTGCTGAAGGAGCTAAGATTCCACAAGAGTACATGACGGTTAAAGTAGAAGAGAACCCAAACAAGACAAAGCTCAAAGACGCAATCTTAAAGCAAGGCGTTGTAATTGATGGGGTTAAGGTTGTTGAAAAGGAAAACTTGCAACTAAAATAGGGGAGTAGTATGGTAACAATTTATAGAGTGAATGATCAGGAGTTTAATACATTTGAAGCAGCAAAAGCCTACGAAGAAGAGCTTGAGCGCAAAGAACAGGAACGCATTGAAAAAGAACAACAAAAGCAAGAACGTTTAAAAGAAGTATCTGATGCAGCCAATGAATATATCCGACTTGCAGAAGCATACGAAAAGGATTATGGTAAGATTGGTGCAAAAGCGTCAGAAAAAACGACATATAAAGCGACAGATTGGAATGAAAAAGCAAAAGAATATGCACAAATTGTAGATAGTTTTTTAAAATTTTTTTATTAAAGAAAGGGTAGAATATGGCTATTAGAGAAACATTTAGTAAGTTTAAAGCAATAGGCAGATTAAAAGATAAGAAGTTAGAGATTGTAGATGGTAGATTTGACGATGGCGTAGAATTTAACACAGTGCGTGGTCGATTTGTAATTGGAGTCGAAAATGGAGAATATACTTGCGAGGTTTATATGAGAGATAAATTTGCAGGAGAAGACCATAAATCCAATAGCGACTTTGATATGGTAAAAGAATTACAAGTTTGTGGTACGGATACACCGATTGAAGTGCAAATTCGAACGAATAGATTTAATGACTATGTTGGAAAGAGTGGCAAGATCGCAAGTGTTGATTGCTTTAATGTAAATCGTGTTAAGATCCTTAACGAACCGGCAGAAGAGGAAAAGTTCGAAGGCGCAATTGAAGGTATGGTTACAAAAATTGTACCCGAGTACAGAAATGAAGAAGAGACAGGTAGATTACTCGTTGAAGTTACTGGTGTAGGCTATGGGGAAAAGGCTCTCCCACACGCTCTCATCGTGGAAGAAGACCTTGCTGATGGGTTTAACGACACTTACGAACTTGGTTCCTTAGCGACCTTTTACGTTGAAGTTAAGAGTGTAGAATATGGCGAAAAGAAAACTGGTTCTACTGGTGGATTTGGTAGAAAAGCCGATATCAACACAGGATTTACAAGAGTAGAGTGGCATGTAATTGGAGGCGAAGAACCTGTCGACGAAGAACAAGTAAACAACAAGGGTGAAAAGTTATATATTAATCCGCAGGATATTAAAAATTTGCTCGAAGAGCGCAAAGTTGAACTTGAACAGATTTTAAAAGAATCTAAGGATAAGAAGCCAAGAACTGCTAGTAAGAATACCAACAAACAAAGTTTCAAGGCTATGAGTGAAAGCATGGCTGATGGGAATCCGTTTGATGTTGGTTCTAATCCGTTTCTGTAGGGGGTGAGTAGAATGGCAGATTTATTTGATATTTTTAATCCACCAAAGACAAAAGTTGTCAAGGGTGTAGCCGGAAAGATGCTACTCGTGCATTCCCAGAGTGTAAAATGTGGCAAGACAACGGTTGGCTCACAAATGCCCAAACCGTTTTATCTTCGCTTTGAGCAAGGTGCCAACTTCATTGATGGTATGCCATATGCGCCTTTGAAATCTTGGGCTGATTTTAAACAAGTAGCTAAAAATCTTGCAAGTGACAAAAAGAAAAAAGTCGTAATTGACGGAGCAGAAAAAGAAGTTTGTCCAAGAGACTTATATGACACACTTATCCCAGATACATTTGATGTCGCTATTCGTTGGTGTAAGGATTATGTGTGTAAAAAGTATGGTGTTGAAAAACTTGGCGATGGCAACAATGGTTATGGCTTATGGCAAGAATATGCGGATGAATGGTTTAACACTTGGAATCCACTTATGAACGCAGGATATTTTATCTATGGTATTTCTCATTCTGAAATCAGAAAGATTAAGGATGGTAGAACGGGTGAAGAAGTAGAAAAATATGCTCCAAAAGGTGATAAGAGAACAATCGACCTCATTATTGAAACAGTTGACTTTATTGGATATGTCAAATCGAATGGAGTAGATGAAGAAGGTAATGTAATTCCATCGAGCATTTATTTTGCAGAAACCGATGAGTATCTTGCAGGGTCAAGATTGGATACTATGCCATCCGAAATTAAAGTATTCTCTGCTGAAAATATTCAAAACGCCATTAAGGAAGCAATTGAAAAGAAGGAAGCTCAATCGGGTAATGCTGCAATTAGTTATGAAGAAAAGAAAACCGAAGAAGTTCAAAAAGAATGGACACACAACGAAATTCTCGATGCAATTAAACCATACTTACAGATTTTATGGGAACAATATGCAGAAGATGTAACAGATATTATGACTAATAATCTTGGTGAAGATGTGAAAATTACTGATACAACTAAGAAACAAATTCCACAACTTGAAATGGTGTTATTTGATCTTAAGAATTTAGCTAAAGACAAAGGTGTAAAAGTTGAGTAAGAAATACATTCCCTCAACAAAGAACAAAATAAGATAAAAATCGACATTATTGGAGTAAGATTTGGACGCTTAGTTGTTCAATCTTACTCGCACGCAGAAAAAAAAAGATTCTGTGGGATTGAGACATTATTATAAGTGCTTATGCGATTGTGGCAATATATGTGTGATTGAACGAAATTCTTTAAAGTCTGGCAATACATCTTCGTGTGGATGTATAAAAAAGAAATGCTTATTAAAAGAAACAAAAAAACAGGTTCTTTGCATGGAGATAGAAAAGATATAAGCGATTACACAATAGTTGGTCAGCTATGCTAAATCGTTGCGAACATACAAATAATAAAAACTATAATTTATATGGTGGTCGTAGAATTAAAGTTTGTGCAGAATGGCACAGGCGATGTATACCTTAACAATGCTAGTAGCACCTTTGGTGTTTGCTTCGGCTTTTGTGTTTAATCTATATTTAATTTCTCCTAAAAATTTTAGGAGATTTTTTTTATTTTACCCCTTGACAACCCACGTCACATAGGTTATAATAAAGAAAATAAATCAAGGAGGGATAAAATGAAGTTTAAGAATTTATACGAAATTACATTCCAGATAAAGCGTGGAAACTGGATAAATTACATAATTCACATTGAGGCTTTTAATAAAAAAGAAGCTATTTCAATCGCAAAGGATTATTGGTATGAGAACTATAAACCTCATATGTTCCATATTGAGAGCAGAAAAGTTTTGCAAGATGAGGTAATTGATATGAAACATTGGTTTGTTAGAGTGGCATAAAGGAGGTACATAATGAACACAAAAGGCGAGGTTGAAAACATGATTTTGAACGCTTACAAAGATAACGTTCGCAAAACCTATATCAAGCATATGGTGCAAGGATATGAAGTGGCAATGCGAACGATATATGATTATCTTAAAAGTCACACGAAAAAGGATACTTTGGAGTTCTGTAAGAAATGCTTAAAAAGAGAAAACTTAGATAAGATGGAGGGATTGAAATGAAGAAAAAAATGATTTTATTAATATTGACAATGACCATGACTTTAGGGTTTACAGGGTGTCGTGAATCTAATAGAGTTTCGTATAATTTATCAAAAGAAGCAGATGCATTTAATGACGTACGTCAGATTACAGTTATTAATTGTATCCAAGGCGATGTTTTATTTCAGATGACAGGCAAGATGTCGATCACTGCCGACACAATTGATAATCAATTAGAGGTCATCGTCGAAGATGAGAACGGAGAATATAGTAAGCACTTCATTGGGTTGAGCGACAATGTAACCTATGTAGTTGAGGACGTTTCGTCCGGGAAAGTTGAGAAGTATAAGTACACATTGAACTTCAATCCTAAGATGTGGATTCCAGTTGATGTAGCTACGATAGATTAGGAGGGAGTAAAAATGAGTGAGAATTATATTGTAATCAATGGCAAAAGAGTCGAATTGACAGAAGAACAGATGAAGCAGCTTGGGATTGAGGTTAAGAGAAATCGAAGGTGGAGAGCTGAAAAGGGTGGTAGGTATTGGCTTGTAACAGATAGAGGTACAATTGCATGGTGTAACGAAGATGATAGTAACATTGCTGATAATCGTTATTATTCGCATAACTATTTCCAAACAAACGATGAAGCTTATGATTACGCTCGTGTGCTTGAGACGGAGATGTTGTTAAAGACGTATGCTGATGAACATAATGAGGAGTTTGGAGATTTTAAGTACTATTTCTTTTGGTCTGGCACAACTGATTGGGCACGAATTGATTCAGTTACTTCATATGCTTATAGACCACGTACTATTTTCTTTTCGTCAAAAGAGATTATCGCAGATGCCATCAAAGAAATTGGCGCAGATCGCATCAAAGAATATTTAATATACGAATGGTAGGTGAAAAAATGAAAATTATTGATTTTGAAAAGAAAGGTAATCTTGTTCGCTTTTACTTTGGCGACGACCTTTGTAATGATTATTGGGGTGATGATTGGAATGATGCTCCATATGAACACAACGCAGGAGAAGTGTATGATAGATATATCAAGGAGTACATTGATGTATGTTTTCCATTCGATTCCGTTGTGCTTGAGCCACAGGATGATTGGCATGATAATAGCGGCTATGCTAAAGAAGATATGAAAAATGGTGTTGTGCCTTGTATCATCGTAATACCAAAAGAAGCTAAGGATGACGATTATCGTGACGATCAATTTGCCTATTGGGTCGGGGCAAGAAATATAGAAAAATTCTATTTTAATGACGATGCTGCGATTGTTGAAAATTCTAGTTGTGTATGGCACAAAAGGAGCGAATATGAACAAGAGATGTGAAACAACGGTTATTTGCGAGAAGAACTATAATAGTTACTCTGGGTATAAAATGGCGATTATCGACATGATTGATACACTTGTTAAGAATGGATATGTTGTAATTGTTCGCCAAGAAATGGATGGAATGATGATCTTAGAGTACAATCACGCAGATGTAGATTTAAGTGGTTATACATTAGAGTGGATTGGAGATGATGAGTATGTCGAAACCGTTACCAAAACTAACGAGTGTGACAGCGACCCAGAGTATTTTGGATAAGATTGGCGAAAAATACACGATTGAATTTGATGGTGAACTTGATAATATGTGGAATGATTTTCATATCAAAGAGTGTCCGGGTTGGCGGTTTGGGTTATGGAGCTATATGGGAGGCGAAAAAAATAGAGTGGATGTGAATTATTTTTGCCAACACGAACAAAAGATTAATAAGTTCGATCCATCTTGGAGTTACATCAAAAAAGAGTTGCACGTATATGACGAAGATGGATTTGACCATGATGGATTTTATATTTGTGATATGGCTTATGTTTTAAATTCAATCGAATTTATTCATAAACATCCTATTCGAGCATGGGCAGAAGATTATTATGGATACATGAATAATTGCATTTATGTACCTGGATGTGAGATTTTTTTTCAATGGTTAAAGTACAAGTTCAGAAGATTCAAAGACAAGGTAATTAAGAAATTTTTCGACAAGTTAAGCCTTCATTGGGTCAAGCAACACATCATTCCATATATTAACGAATATGCCCAAGTCGATGATAAACCCATTCATGGCAAAGCTCGCATTTTTGACTATGGTGCATATAATGACTATGAGATCATTTATGTTGTGGATGACGATTGTGAACGACCACATGGGTTCTACGATTGGTTTACAGACGAAGACTTTAATGGGGAACTTAGCAAAGAGTTCAAGGAACTTTGTCTTAAATATGCAAAGATCGCAGAGTCCTTTAAGGTTTATTGGCTTTATCCATTTAACTATTCCTACCAATACTTATACGAAAGAGAGATTCCATATGAAATCGCAAGTGAAGTGTAGACTATGTGGGGCAATGATTGATAGAGACTCTTCATACCAAGATAAAGATCGTAAGGGCTTTTATTTTTGCAATAGTGAACACTTTATCGAGTATGGTAAAAAAGTCGCTCAAAAGTCCATTAACTCACAAGTTTCTATGCAACCAGACCCAAAAGAACGTGCGAGGTTGGAGCTAATTGATTATGTTTACTTGTTATATGACAAGAACATTCCCGCATTTGTCTTTAAGCAAATTAAAGACTTTGCCACACGGAAACAAAAGCCATTGACCTACAAAGGAATGGAACTTTCATTACGATATTGGGTCGATACACTTGGGAATCCATTCGATGGTGATACAGGAATTGGTATTGTGGAGTATGTGTATGATGATGCTGAAAGGTTTTGGAAAGATAAGCAACGAATTATGAAAGCATCCTACAACATGAAGCAAGACAACGTGGTGCAAAAAAGTGCTTGCAAAAGTAGTGTAGAGGTACTAAAATATAAAATGAGGCGAGGTGACAGGAATGTATAAACCATATTTTGGAGCAAGGATAGATAGGATTCCAGATAGTTGTTGGGACATAAGTATATCTCTTATCCATGAATGGGCAACAACATATTTGTGTGTTGGCTTAATAAAATATCAATTATTAATTGGTAGATTGTGCAGGTGGGAAGATGATTGATTTGCAACAAGGTGACTGCCTGGAATTAATGAAATATATTCCAGATAAAAGCATAGATATGATTTTATGTGATTTACCATATGGAACAACGGCTTGTAAATGGGATAACGTAATTCCATTGGATTTTTTATGGGAGCAGTATGAAAAAATAATAAAACCAAATGGGCAAATTGTTTTATTTGGTTCTCAACCATTTACTACAACTCTTATAAGCTCAAAAATAGATTGGTTTAGAGAGGAAATTATTTGGCTCAAAAACAAAGCTGCAAGTGGGATGTTGGCAAAAAGAAGGCATTTAAAAGTACATGAAAATATTTTAGTATTTTCTCCGAGCGGAAACTATACATACAATCCTCAAAAGTGGAAAGTAGAAGAAAAACAATTTTTAACACAGCGTAAAACAATGTCTATGCATGGAAAGGGTAATACCGTTTATGGAGGCTTTGAAAGACAAAGAAAACCAGATGATGGAACACGTAATCCAATTAGTGTAGTTGCCTACGCTGTGCCAATTACAGCAGCGAAAACTAAAACATATAGTCGTGACATAGATATAAGGGTTCATCCAACTCAAAAACCAGTTGCATTATTAGAATATTTGATCCACACCTATACAAATGAGGGTGATACTGTGTTGGATAACTGTATGGGAAGTGGAAGCACTGGAGTTGCATGTATCAACACCAATAGAAATTTTATAGGAATGGAACTCGATGAGAGGTATTTTAATATTGCCAAAGAAAGGTTAGAACAACGATGATTTATAATCGCATAGCTGCACAAATGACAATTGGAATGGTGTTGAACAATGTGTCTATACTCTATAACTCACGCTTTAAGCTTACACATGATGATTTTAAGCCGATTTTGTGGCAGTATTACTTGTTTTCTGCCGTAGAAATAATCGCTGAATCTGGGTGCGAAGAAATTGATGCAAATATTATCACTGCATTCTTACTTAGTTCCGAAAAGTATCAAGCTATGCTCAATGTACTCAAAGAAAATGATTATGTCGAATTCATAGGGGCGATTAAAGAAGCGGTTAAAGATGGAGCGAAGGGGTTCGAATATTACTACGACCAAGTCAAAAAATATTCTCTCGTGCGCAATTACAAGGCTCTAGGGTTCAATGTTGAGGACATATACGACGAGGGAAAAGACGAAGCTGAACAAAAGCAAAAACTTAATTCAATGACAATCGACGAGATATTGAACCATTTTGATGCAATCCAAAACCGTATGAAAGCCGAGTACAGCAAGGAAACGCCCGTTGAAGAAAGTTGGGTTGGAGCCAATACACATGAGTTATTACAAGTGTTTAAACAAACTCCTGCAACAGGTTGTGTGCTTAACTCCCCTTATTTATCCACAATATCAGCAGGCTGGCAGAGAGGTCATTTAATCTTGCGTACTATGCCAAGTGGCACAGGTAAGACGGCACAAGCGATTGGAGATTTGTGCTTGGTGTGTTGCAAGAAGATATGGGATGTCAAGAAGAATAAGTATGTTGACAACCCGCAATATCAAGGACATGGGTTCTATATCCATACCGAGCAAAAGCAATGGGAAGAGGTAATGCCAAGGTTTTTATCGTACATCTCGAATGTCGAGTGTTATCGTATCATGCGTGGTCAGTTGACAGAGTATGAGGAACAAAAAGTAGAAGAAGCAGGGCAAATACTCCTGGATAGCGGTATAAGGTTGATAAATTTGCCACAATTTACAATGAAATCTATTCGAGCTACGATCAAGAATATGGTGTTGCAATATGGTTGCACGTATGGGATCTTTGACTACATCTTCGATAACACTTTTTGTATGCAAGAGTATCGTAGCAAAGTTGGAAATAGTGGGAGGCAAGATATGATGTTCTTGGCTGTAGCTACTGACCTTAAAGAAATGGCAGAAGAGTACAATATTGGTTTAATGTCAATGACTCAAACTAATGGCAAAGAGAAGCAAATTGGTAATGGAGCCGCTGATGAGAGTTGTGTATTTGGTAGTACACAAATGAAGAACAAGCTCGATACAGGTGTTGTAAGTTTATTTCCAAAGAAGTCAGAGCTTGAACTTATCGCACCACTTATTGACAATTCGCCATTTGGTGATAAGGCAAACATTAATATGGTAACGAGTGTATATAAGGGTAGATATAATATGTATGGAGCCACAATCAAGATATGGCAGCATTTAGATAGAAATACAGGCAGGCTTATAGATTACTTTTGTACGAATGCAGATAATGAGCCGATACAAGTTGATAGAACAGTTTTAGAGGGGGTTGAGTTAGTGTGAATATAGGTATTATTGATGCGGAGATCGTCGGAAAATCAAAACACAGATTCCCAAATTTATGTTCTATGAAAATATCTTCATACCATAAAACAAAGGGAGATAAGGTTACATTATTGCTGTCTTATGACAATCTTGATAAATATGATAAAGTGTACATATCAAAAGTGTTTATAAAAACAACACTTCCCAAGGAGCAAAGTGGGGATAAAACAGAACAAAATTGCATGGAGTTTTATAAAGATCATCCAATCCTTAATCTGCCTAATGTTGAATATGGCGGGACTGGATTTTATTATGCAGATGCTCCAAATTTACCATATGAAATTGAACATATTATGCCGGATTATGATTTGTACAATGAATGGATTGAGCAATGTATTCAGCAAGGGGTTAAGGCAAGTGAGTTTAAATATTATAAGAATTACTCGATTGGATTTTTGACAAGAGGCTGTTTTAGAAAATGTGAGTTTTGTGTGAATCGTAAATATGATCGTTGTATTGAACATTCTCCTTTGTCAGAATTTTTAGATCCCAACAGAAAGAAATTGTGCTTTTTAGATGACAATTTCTTTGCTTGTAATAATTGGAATAATATTATAGATTATGTTAAAACTAGTAATAAGCCATTTCAATTCAAGCAAGGATTAGATGAACGTTTGATTACACAAGAAAAAGCTCAAGAAATGGCTAGTTGGAAATATGACGGAGACTTTATTTTTGCATTTGATAATATAAAAGACAAAGATGAAATTGTTAAAAAATTAGGCATTCTTAATGAATCTATAGGAAAACGACACAAGAAGTTCTATGTATTTTGTGGGTTTGATAGAGATGGTAAATATGATAGCAATTTTTGGGAACGTGATATAGAGGAAGTATTAGAAAGAATCTATATTCTAAAAGATAAAAAGTGTTTTCCGTATGTCATGAGGCACGAGAATTATATCAATTCACCATATAAATGGCTTTATATTCAACTTGCTGCATGGACTAACCAACCGTCTTTATTTAATACTTTTGATTTTATTACATTTGTTAAATGCAAAGCCATGGGAAATGACTATTCTAAATATAAAAGAGATATAGAAAGGTATTTACAGGATGGTGGAAAGAAAAACGATACATGGATTGCATTAGAAAAATTTTGCGAGACGCATCAAGAATTATGTAATAAATATTTCTTGACAAACCTATCAACATAGTGTAAGATAGTGATGACAACACGAGGAGGAAAGCTATGTCTACAGTCGAACAAATACATCAAGTTATAAAAATCCTACAAAATGGTGGCAAAATAATGAAAGTTTTTGATTTGTACAAAAATGGTAAAAAAGTTGGTGAATAGAGATATATTTAAATAAAGTGGAGGGTTTATGAAGTTTTTAAACGGTTGGATTGATATTCCAGATGAAGATTTAGAAAAAGATACAGATGAAGAAGTTAGAGTTTGTTGGTATTGTCAAGCAGATCCGGACGAATGTGGGGAATGGGAAGAATGCTGTTATAATGGGGTGATCAAAGAGATGCAAAAGATGGAGGAGTTGTAATGAAGTATGTAGGAAGCAAGAACCGTTTATCTAAAGATCTCGTTCCTATTATACAAAAGTTTATAGACGATAACAACATAACACACTACTACGAGCCATTCGTAGGCGGCGCGAATATGATTGATAAAATTCGTTGTAATAACAAATTTGGTTCAGATATTCATCCATATTTAATAGCGTTACTCAAACAAGCACAACTTGACATATCTGTATTTCCTACCACAATTAGCGAAGAAGAATACAAATCGGTTCGAGCTAATCCGCAAAACTACCCATATTGGTATGTTGGATTGGTGGGATTCTGCTCGTTCGGTGGTAAATGGTGGGGTGGTTATCCAAGAGGGCATAAAGCAGATGGGGTGACACCTAGAGATATATGTAACGAAACAATTCGTAATCTTATCAAGCAAGCACCTAATCTAAAAGACATTAAATTTAATTGTTGTTCATTTGAGCAAAGTGCAAAGGTTTTAAATTTTGTTATTTATTGTGATATACCATATCGTTCATCAACAAAATACGCAACTGATGATTTTCCATACGAACGATTTTATGATTGGGCGAGAGAAATGAGCAAAGATAATATTGTTCTTGTGAGTGAGTATTGGATGCCGGACGATTTTGAATGTATTTGGAGTAAGACGCTAAAGTGTACGTTAGATAAGAATAGTCGAACAGACAAAGTTGAAAAATTATTTAAGTGGAGGGGTTAATGCAATATCAAGGTGGAAAATCAAGAATTTCAAAAAGCATAGCGGAGGTAATTGAAAATGAGGTACTTAGGTGGAAAGAGCAGAATAGCGAAACAAATAGTTGCGGTCATCGAGAGAGAGAGAGAGAGTAACTGTGACACATTAGTTAGTTTATTTTGTGGTTCTTGTTCTATTGAATCAAAAGTAAATATTCCTAACAAAATTTGCAATGATAAACATCCATATTTAATTGCAATGTGGCAAGGTTTGCAAGATGGCTGGACTCCACCAGATGTTATTACAGAAGATGAATATAAGCACATTCGCGAACACAAGGACGAGAATCCTGCATTGACCGGATTTGTGGGATTTGGATGTAGTTTTGGAGGCAAGTGGTTTGGTGGTTTAGCAAGAAATAAAAAGGGTGATAACTATTGTGCAAGAGCAAATAGGAGTTTGCTTAAGGATTTTGAAGGGGTTAAAAATGCAAAATTTACTTGTTTGGATTATAAAGATGTAGAGATACCGAAAGGTGCAGTAATCTATGCAGATCCACCCTATGCAAATACAACAGGCTATTCGCTTGGTAAATTTGACAGCAAAGAATTTTGGGAATATATGCGTGAATTATCAAAAGATCATATTGTGCTGATAAGCGAACAAGTTGCACCTGATGACTTTGAAGTTATATGGGAACAAGAGATACAAAGAAAATTAGATGTGAACAAAAATAATAATTTTAAAATTGTTGAGAAATTATTTAAGTGGAAAGGATAGTAAAAATGAATAAAACAAAATGTGAGATAATTAGAGATTCTATGCAGAATTATAAGAAATATGCAATACCGCCCGCACAGTTAATTATTGCGGATGTGCCGTACAATGTCGGCAATAACTTTTACGGCAGTAATCCGATGTGGTACAACGGCGGCGACAACAAAAACGGCGAAAGCAAATTTGCAAAGAAAGCAGCATTCAATTCCGATTTCAATTTTAACCTTTACGAATATTTTCATTTTTGCCACAAAATGATGAAAAAAGAGGACACATCAAAACAGGGAAGAGGGCGAAGTAGCAACAGCCCATGCATGATAGTATTTTGTTCCTTTGAACAGCAATCAATCCTGATAGACGCGGCAAGAAAGCATGGATTTAATAACTACATCCCCCTTGTGTTTATCAAGAATTACAGCCCGCAAGTGTTAAAGGCAAATATGCGCGTAGTCGGTGCAACAGAATATGCATTGCTTTTGTACCGAGACAAGTTGCCGAAGTTCAGAAACGGTCTACAAATTGACGAAAATGGGAAAAACATTCGCGGAACGGGGCATATGGTATTCAACTGGTTCACTTGGGAGAAAGACGGCAAGGATATACCGAAAATACATCCGGCACAAAAGCCGGTAAAGCTATTAAAAAAGCTGATTGAAACATTTACTGATGAGGGCGATGTTGTAATTGATCCGTGCTGTGGAAGCGGTTCAACACTTCGGGCGGCAATCGAACTCAACCGGAATGCATACGGATTTGAAATTGATCGCAACTTTTATCAAAGAGCAAAAGATGAAATGTTAAATTTCGGTAATAAAACTAAAGAAATAAATGGGAGGTAGTTAATTATGACAGTTAAAGAGCTAATTAAAGAACTCTCAAAATTTGACGGTGATTTATCAATTTGGTTTGATTATCGTGCAAATGACTGTGTCGTTGAATGAACGGAAAATTACGATGGAGATAGTGTAATTTTGTTATTTTAATAAGGAGAACCAATGAACACAAAAGCTCTCAAGGAACAACTGAATACAGATGACATTATCACACTTCTTGAGAGCTTGGGTGCAGAGTTACGGGAAGAACATCACGATCACTTGATTTTTACATCAATATGTCATCACTTAAATGCAGATGAGCACAAAGCAAAATTGTATTACTATATCAATGATAGAATGTTCCATTGTTATGTATGTAGCTTTCATGGAGATATATACTCTCTTATTGAAGAAGTTTGGAACTTACGAGATATTGAGTTTTACTTCGGTGAAATTGTTGATTACATCACAGGCACACTTGGCATTTCTAAAACCGAGTTCAACCCAAAGAAAAATTTATCATGGCGAGATGATCTACGGCTATTCACCAACACTAAAACTATGACGAAATGTGCACAAATCTACCCTTTAAGCGACTTAAATCGGTTTGTGGATAAATACCCCTACTCATGGATAAAAGAGGGGATAAGAGTCGATACAATGCGTAAATATCATATTGGTTACTATCCACTCCTTGACTGCACTACTATCCCAATCTTAGACAAAGAGGGTGAATTGTTAGGTATAAGGGGCAGGTTTTGGAGAGAAGAAGACATTGAGCTTGGAAAGTATCGACCAATATGGACGCTAGAAAGAGAGTACAGGCTACCAACTGGCAACTTGCTATATGGCTTGTATCAAAACCAAGATACGATTCGGGAGACGCATGAGGTGAAGCTATTCGAGGGCGAAAAGTCTGTGATGCAGCTGGATAACATACTTGAGAAAAATAATGCGGTTGCTATGTTTGGGTGTAATCTAAGCAAAATGCAGCTTCGACAACTTATCGAACTTGAGGTTGAACGATATGTGGTATGCTTAGATAAGTGGGGCAGCGAAGAAGATAAAGCAAGATGGCAAAAGGATATAGATAAAATTGTAAAAATGTGTAAGCCTTATGGTGAAGTTATTGTTGTAGAAGATACTGGTGAACTGGATTGGAAAGATTCGCCAAGCGATAAAGGTAAAGAAGTATGGGAGGAATTGTATGGCAGAGCTAAGACACACAGCAAATGAATTAAAACAGATGCAGAGTTTACCACTTGACATCAAAATCAGAATGTCTTGTAGGCGTATCCAAGAATGGTATGATTATTGGGAAGGAGATGTATATGTAAGTTTTAGTGGTGGAAAAGACAGTACAGTGCTGATGGATTTAGTAAGGAATCAATGTGGATTAAAAGATGTTCCTATTGTGTTTATTGATACCGGGCTAGAATTTCCAGAGATTAAAGAATTCGCTAAACGATATGCAACGGAAATTCTTAGACCAAAAAAAAGTTTTAAAGAGATTTTAACAGATGTTGGTTATCCAGTTATATCAAAAGATGTTGCATTAAAAATTGAATATGCTAAGAAATATCTTAACTCTTTGACAGAGTGCGAAAGAAAGAGAGCATTGGCTCCAATTACACAAAAAGAACAATTAAACGATTATGTATTTAATTATGGGTGTTTGCGCAAAGTATTAGGAATTGAGACAAACGATAGAAAACGAAAACTCCCGACAGATCAGAAAAATAAATCAGCATTTGACTGTAGTAAGTATAAATATCTTTTAGATGCGGATTTTTTGATTAGTAATAGATGTTGTTATAATATGAAAAAAGCACCTGCTCATCACTATGGTACTCAAACAAAAAGAAAACCTATGGTTGGAACCATGGCAGATGAATCTTTGCAACGAAAACAAGCATGGATGCGAACAGGATGTAATGCGTTTAATACAACAAAAAAATCTGCTCCATTGTCGTTTTGGACAGAACAAGATATATTACAATATATCAAAGAAAATAATATAGAAATTTGTTCCGTATATGGAGATATTCAACAAGACGAAAACAATCAATATTATACAACAGGGCGTAATAGAACAGGGTGTGTCTTTTGTATGTTTGGTTGCCATCTTGAAAAAGAGCCAAACAGGTTCCAGGGATTAAAAGAAACCCACCCAAAATTGTACGATTATTGTATTAACGGTGGCAAATATAACGAAGATGGTGTATGGCAGCCAAGCAAAGATGGACTTGGCATCGGTCACGTATTAGATTTTATTGGTGTAAATTATAAATAATTCTTGACATCGTTTATCGAATTTGATATAATAAACACGTAGAAAGGAGATTTTTATGATGTTTATTATATCAAATTTAGACGAAACAAAATTTATTACACTCGACCAGAGTGGCAAATTCACATGGACTACAAGTAAGTCTAAAGCTAATCGTTACGAGGAGCAAAAGGCGCAAAATGTAATCAATAATTGTCTTGTAAAACCCATTAGCGATTATAAAATAATTGAATTCGTTGGAGATTGCCCTAAAGAAAACTTGCGAACTGCGATTGATACAATTGAAAAAAGAACAGATACTCGTTTAATGGAATGTGATTGGGAGAGAGAGCTTGGATTCGATGTAGTGGATACTGCAATCAATCATAAAAGTATGCTTAAAAACCTTGAAAACGAAAAAGTTTTACTTAATAATCAACTTGTTATTCTTTCTCGTGCTATGGTAGATTTGTACCATTACAAGGAGCAACATCCTAAAATGTCAGCGGTGAACATTTGTCGAATGTACAAGTTCGAGGTTGGAGTATTACAGAAACGCAGGGAATGTAAAGAAAGGTTGTTCTTTGTCGATAGACTGATTGAAGAGCTTAGTGGCAAAGATGTAAAGAAAGAAATTGACGAGTTTATAGAGTCATGCCATACTTATAGAGTGCGGATTCTTGATGGATTGTTTAACGATGGAAATGTAAGGGAATTTGACGAATGGTACAAAGAAGTGATGGAAGGGAGAGGACATGAAAGTAAAGCAGTTAGTGCCACAACTGAACAAAGATACATTTGTTGACGATTACTTTCGAGCTTGTGGGATTGAGGATGTTAAGGAGTTTAAGGAACCGATCGGTAAATATGTTGGCGATGTGATAGAATATAGTGCAATCGGGAGAAAAGTTAGATTGTTTGAAGAGTATTTAAACAAAATAATGGAAACCCAATCCAAAATAGCTATTGTTCAAGATTGTGACGTTGACGGAATATGTTCTGCAACTATGGCTTTCTTTATGCTAGAAAGGTTTGGGTTTCAGCCAGAAGATGTTGTGTTCCTATATCACTCTGATAAAACCCATGGCTTAACAGATGAAATTATGCAACAAATCGTTGCACGAAATGATATATCTATGGTGATTATACCAGATGCAGGAAGCAATGATTTAGAACGAATAAGTTTTCTTCTTGATATTAAAATCAATGTTGTTATACTTGACCATCATGAAGTAAATAAGGGATATTTGTTATGGTTAGATATTTTGCAAAGGTCTCCGGGCTTTATCATCGTTAATAACCAACTCGAAAACAGAACTAACAAAGACCTATGCGGAACAGGTGTAGTGTTTAGATTCTTTCAAGCATTTGAGTTATCATTCTCTCAATATGATGCCTATGAATACGCAAATCATCTTGACCTAGTAGCTCTAGCTAACATAGCAGATGTTATGGATATGCGTAATCTTGAGAATATAGTGTTTAATAGATGGGGATTATGGCGAGCTATAGAGAATGATTTTCTGTGGGTTCTTTGTAAGAAATATTGTAAAAAAGTTGTTGGTATCACGCCAGAAGACATCGCATGGAATATTGCCCCAAAACTCAATGCTGTGTGTCGTTCTGAAGACCAAGATACGAAAGCAATGGTTCTCGAAGCATTTTGTGGGATACGAGATAATTACGATGATGTAATCAAAGCAATTGACCGGTGTTATCGTTATCAACGAGAAACCTGTAAGAAAATGTACGAAAAACTCGTATTTGAGCCAAACTCGACAAATAACTACGGAAAAGTCGTTATTATTTTCTGTGATAATACTCCATACACAGGATTAATCGCTAATAAGCTTATGGAATATTACAATAAGCCAGTGCTACTTGTTCATACAGATGGAGACTTGTGCACAGGTTCATGCCGTAGTCCTATTCCAATTCGTGAACAAATAGCAGCGTCGCCACACATTGTATTTGCTCAAGGTCATGAACATGCATTTGGTGTATGTTGGAAGAAAAGTGATACTAAGGTATTAGTTGATTACTTAGAGTCCCTTGAACTTAATTACAGCCAAGAAATTACCGTAGCATCTACTCTTGATCCATCCCATATTCCAACATGGTTGTTTAGGATTACGGAAGAATATGCTAGGTGTTGGGGAACAGGGGTTGAATCACCAAAGTTCTACATTCCAAGAGTTCGTATCAACGCAAAAGACATCAAAGCTCTTGGTAATGGTAATACACTTAAATTCACATATAAAGACGTCGACTACCTTAAATTCTTTGCATCAAATAACGACAAAGAATTATTATCAATCGGCTCAAATAAGCCGTTAATCATAGATTTAATTGGTTCCCTTGGGGTAAATTTATACAATGGCAAAGAAACACTCCAAGTAAAGATAGATAAATTTGAAATTGTTGAAGAAAGGTGGGAAGATATATGGTAAAAATTTCATGTGAACAATTCGAGTCAATTATAAAGCATATCAAAGATTGGAATGACATGTCTGATGTATTATACAAATATGGTATTGATATATCAAATTGCGCTACTGGCTGGTGCATTGATGATTTATGCACTGTACTTAAAATCCTAATGAATGATTGCGATGATTGGATCACATGGTGGTGTTGGGAAACTGATTTTGGGTGCAAAAAAGATATGACGTTAGTACAGCGTAATGATGATGATAAAGTCGTTTACGTTGACACTGTAGAAAAATTGTATGATTTGATTATGAATGAGGAGGAATTATGGCAGAAAGCGTAAAGAAAAAGTTCATCAAAGTTGAACGTGAATTAGATTTTTATGAGTTCAAGCGTATCTTAGAGAATATGAAAGAACTTTGGCTGACCATTGAACGTGCAGGTGAACTTGGTATTGAACTTGATGGCAGACAATTCCGTGATGGCATGAATGATATGCTCCTTATGCTTGCAACCTTGATGCATGACGAAGATAATTTACTTCCGTATTTTTGTTGGCAGGAATGTTTTGGAGAAGCTGAAGAGTGCATGGATACCATTGAGATGGTGTGGAATATTTTAACTGAAAATATGATGGAGGAATAAGATGAAAAGAAAGGTAAAATTTTTAGAGACAAAGACAGATAGAGAAAATAACATCATTGCTTTTTCTGAAGGAGAAGTTAGAGAGGTCAACTCTACTCGTTCTGGAATCGAGTTCGATGTATGGGTACCAAGAAAAGGCGAATATGTGCATTATGAGTTCACAAAAGACAGTAAAGGTTTAGTTTATGAATTTGTAGAGGAATAGATATGGATAAGAAAAGAAAAGTGCGATTCTTATCGAATCATTTTGACACAGATTTAGATGTTGTAGTTTGCGAAGCTGGACAAGAAGAAGTTGTAGAAGTGATTAATGATGGAATCATGTTTTATCGGCTTGTGCCAAGAGAAGGAGTTGAAATTTATTATCAATTCCCCGCTTTAGAAGAGGGTATTTCTTATACATTTATTGACTAGGAGAGCTTATGGACAATAAGGTTCTTAAAAGGGGCTATGTGGAATTTTGTGGATACAATGCAACAGAAGTAACTGGATCAGCCAATCTTGTCCGGTTCTTACAATATCATGTTTTGGTTGATTATGGTATGAGACAAACAAGTAACGATGAGACTGATTACATTGCGAACCTAAAACGCCACAAATCCATTAAACCAAAGAAACTTGACGCAATTATCTTAACACATGCTCATATCGACCATAGTGGGTTAATTCCTAAGTTGTATGCAGAGGGGGCGAATTGCCCTCTTTTCATACCAGCAGGTTCTAAGGGTTTATTAACTCTTATGTGGCAAGATAGCGCAAAGATTTTTGCACAAGACTATGAAAAGTTTGGTAGGGTTCCGCTATATAATCAAGACGATATTAACGAGACGTTATCTCATGTAGTAGAATGTGAGATTTATGATAAGGTGAATATCAATGCACATATATCTTTTACTTATATAAACGCACAGCACATTGTATGCGCAAGACAAGTGTATTTAGAGCTGTTTGACGAGGTAAAAACTTATCGAGTAGGGTTCACTGGTGATATTAGCAACTACAAGTATAGGTATTGGCTTGAAGATTTAGACATCTTGCCAACTTGTGATACAGTAGTTGGGGAATGTACTTATGCAAATTCCAAACGTGTCCACAAGCAGCGTGATAGGGAAAACGATCTTAATAAGATCGACACAGCAGTAAATTACGTTCTCGAACACAAATCCAAAGTAATCATGCCAACGTTCTCTTTGAATCGTATGCAAGATGTTTTAGCTATGCTATATGAACATTTTGACGGGAAAAGTCCAATTAAGATTCTTGTGGATTCACCACTTGGCATGAGCCTTTGCAACATTTGGGGTGGATTAATAGGTCGAGATTTTGACTTATGGAAGAGAATTTGCGAATGGGAAGATGTATATTACATTGATGACTTTAAGGACAGTGTTCACTTTAGCAAGATCAAAGAGCCAATGTTGATTTTAGCAGGTGGTGGAATGTTAAGTGGCGGTCGTGCTAGATTTTGGTGCAAAGAGTGTTTACCAAATCGCGATGATTACATTGTGTTTACAGGGTATTCAACTCCAGAATCTCCCGCCGGACAAATCAAGTCTGGTTCACTTAGAGAGATTAAGCTAGATGGGAAACTTATCAAATGTAATGCTAAAACTATCACACTTAATTCACTTAGTTCCCATTGCGACTATAACGAGCTTATGAATTACTATACCACCATTAAATACGACAAGCTCTACTTGGTTCATGGCAACCAAGATGACAAGATCCAATTCGCCGCTGAACTTAAAGACCGCTTATCAAAAAAAGCACAAACATGCAAGGTGATTGCGACAACTAATGATACAAAGGCTCATTTATAGGAGGTTTCCATGTTTGCTTTAGGTTTTACATGTGGCACGATCATAGCTTTGATCGCAATGTATGTATTTACACCACCAGATGATGATGATATGTAAAAAAGTTTAAAAAATAGGGAAGTTTTTATAACTTCCCTATTGACATATAAGACTTTCTGTGATAAGATATAGAAAACAAAGCAAAGGAGATAGTAAAGATGATATGGAAAGTATGGGGATACAAAGACGAAACGCCGTTATTAATTATTGAAGCGGATTCGTCAGACGAAGCCTTAAAAAAAGCAAGAAAGAACCATAGGGATTACAATGTCACTCAACGATGCACAAAAGAGGAGGAGGAAAAATATGTTGACATCACAGAAAGAAGTCATTGAAGTATTATGGAAGCTAGAGCAGGAATATTTCAACAAGATGCTTGTGGCAATAAAAAAAGATCATCGACCGCTGGAAGAAAAATATAAGAATAAGTGTGATGCGATCGCACGAGCAAGAGCCGAAATTGCAGAGATGGGGTGAGAAAATGGGGCAGGTATTAGGTGGATTGGTTGGTATGATATGGTTATATCCCATCATGTGGTATGTATTTGGAAAAGAAAACGTGTGGTGGGTGATGAGCTTAATTATCACAGGTGCTGCAATCATGGTTCTGTGCGGCAAACAAAACGCATTCGATGGAATTGAGCATCAAACCAAGATGAAAGGTAATGATGTGTTCTACTTATACGATTATACAGATAGGAGTGATGACTAATGTTTTTATTCTGTTTATGTATTTTTGTAATTATACCGGGATTCGTTAGCTATGCGTTATTCATTGATGCGCCCCATTCATGGGTTATTATCGCAACATTTGTGTTTTGGGCAGTCGTAATTATCACAAAGTCAATTATGGACGAAAAAGTAAAAGAAGAGGCTCACAAGCACTATGTAGAAGAACAAAGACAATATCGTGAACAGCTTAAAAAAGCCAGGGCAGAACACGAAAGAAAAAACGATAGATTTGTGATGAGAGAGGAGAAAAAATGTTAAAAGACGGAAGATTATTTTGTTTATATAAGATTGAGGATCTAAAGCGAAATCCGAACCACGAAGAGTGGATTGGTAAGAATGGACACATTATGGGATGTTTCCATTGTGGAGCACCATTAGAGTTCTTGTTAGACGATACAAAAGAACTTATTGTTACATCGACTATTATCGACTTATGTATTACAACAACAGGATACATGATCGAGACAGAACGCAGTTGTTATTATATCTCGGAGGTGAGAGATGAAGAAGTATAGAATTGGTAAGATTACAACACATGATGGGGTGGATAAAGTTGATATTGCATCTAAAAATCGCTTAGGGCGAATTGGAACGGTTGAAATTTGCAGGTCTGGAATCCACGATTGTGAATATATGTTGTTCCTTGCAGAACATGATCCAAATAGAAGTTCATATAGCGGATTTACAACGAGTAGAATCCTTGGTAAAGCCGAAGGCGAAAATATGATGGTGGTTGTAACAGAAAATACTGTTTATGTATTATACGAGGTGGATGAAAATGCTGCTTAGATTTAAAGGGTCGAAAGGTTGGCGAGATGTAAAGAGCGGGATTAAAACAATCGAAGAAACTTACAAGCTAATTGACAAAGACCTAAAAGAAAACTATCCACACTTTACAAGTTACTATAAGCGAGTATGGATGGAAGATAATCGGTTAAAGTTTGATGTTGGAGATTACAGTTGTTTTTATTATTTAGAGCTTGAGGAGGGAGAATCGTGGGAAAGCGTAACGCCAGAATCGTTGTTAAGGTAAACCGTGATTTTGTTAATACGAGTAAGCTGGCTTGTATGTCACATTATAGATGCGGTCAAGTAATTCCAAAAGACGAAGAATTTGTCGTGTGCGAATGGACAGAAACCGAGGAAGATATTGTTGACATTTTAAGAAGTATTATTCAGTATCATTCAACATTAAGTAATCGTGATATTGATGCTATTATAAATAATTTGTTTAATGCTTATGTTATTCAAAAAAATAATGTATTTTGGCACGAAAAGCAACGAATTGACACACTTGTATATGTAGAGAGTTTATTAAATCAAGGATTGGTTGAGGTAGAATGGTATGATGGGTTGTAAAAATTATACGGTATTGCATTGTCATACAATGTTGTCGAATGGAGTAACTAATATCGACTCTGTTACAAAGTATACAGATTATATCGAAAAAGCCAAAGAGTGTGGTATGACAGCATTAGCATTCAGCGAACACGGATCGTTCTTTGAATGGCTCCACAAAAAAGAAGCATGTGAAAAAGCTGGGTTAAAATATATACATGCAGCCGAGTTTTATGTAACTAAGTCGCTCGAAGAAAAAGTCAGAGATAATTACCATTGTTTACTTATTGCTAAAAACTATGATGGCGTAAAAGAATTAAATAAACTCTCAAGTATATCGTTTAATCGAACCGACGGGCATTATTACTTCGCTCCAAGAATCACGTTTGCAGAACTTACAAACACAAGTGACAATGTTATTGTTTCGTCTGGGTGTTTAGGGGGCATCTTTGCATCGAATGACCCAGAATTGAAATTTGCATTATTACAGTTTTATATAACAAATCGAGAACGCTGTTTCTTAGAGATTGCACAACATCCAAGTCCAAGACAAACAGAGTATAACAAATTACTTTATGATTTGTCGCAAAAGTATAACTTACAACTGCTTGTAGGCACAGACACCCATGCACTTAACGAAGAACATGCGGACGCTAGATTGTTATTACAACGCTCAAAAAAGGTGTTCTTTGATAACGAAGGTGAGTTCGATATGGTATGGCGTACTTATGATGAACTTGTAAAGATGTTTGAGGAACAAGGTGTCATACCACGAGAAGTTGTGTTGCAAGCCTTAGAAAATACGAATAAAGTAGCAAATATGGTTGAATCGTTTGAGCTTGATAGAGGCTTTAAGTATCCTAAGTTGTACGAAGATTCAGATAAAGTGTTACTTGAAAAGATTGCTGAAGGGTGGAAGTGGAGAGGCATAGACTCTAAGCCGAACCCACAAAAGTATAAAGACGAGATCGAATACGAATTAAAAGCTATTCGACATAACAAATCTCAAAACTTTTTCTTGCTTGAAGAAATGTATAAGGGTGAATTACGCAAACAAGGTGTTGGGTATGGTTATTCAAGGGGGTCGTGTTCTGGATCGTTGATATGTTATTTACTTGGCATTACACACGTAGATCCGATTGAATGGCATCTTAACTTCGATCGTTTTATGAATGTGGAAAGAGTTTCGCTTGCTGATATTGATACTGATTGGTTTGACACTGATAGAGATAAGGTTCGAGATTTGCTTTATGCAAAACAAGGGTTGTATTGTTCAGAAATCATTACCTTGAATACCGTAGCCCTCAAAGGTGCGTTCAAAGATGTGGTTAGAGCTTTTGATATGACACCACAAGAAGCCAACGAAATCACCAATAACATTGAGATCAATGAAGAAAAATATCGCCAGCAATATCCAGAAATCTTCCGTTATGTAGATCTTATTCAAGGAACAATCGTATCAATCGGTACTCACCCAAGTGCTTGTATTGTATCGCCAATACCACTCGATGACAGTGTGGGGTTGTGTTCGGTAGCTAATAATAGTCGACCAGTATCGCAGCTTAATATGAAAGAGATTGATTCGTTAAACTATGTTAAGCTGGATTGTTTGGGATTGGATGCGGTGGGTTTAATCAATCAAACATGTGATTTGCTTGGTATTGATAGACTGTTACCAGAAAACATTGACTTTAATGATAAAAAAGTATGGGATAGTATTAGAAAAGATACAACTTGTATATTCCAGTGGGAGAGTGATTCATCAAAAGCGTACTTAAAACAGCTCTTTTCTGATGAAACAGTTGAAAAGATTAAAAAACTTAACCCAAACTTTTCATACCTTGACCTTATGTCGGTAGGTAATGGTGCAATTCGACCCGCAGGAGCAAGTTATCGTGACGAGTTGGCACAAGGAATATATAGAGATAATGGACATGAAGCATTGAATAAATTGCTTGCACCTACACTTGGGTACTTAGTATACCAAGAGCAAATTATCAACTTTCTACATCAATTTTGTGGATATACAATGGGTATGGCAGACGTAGTCAGACGTGGCTTCGCGAAGAAGACCGGCACTGACAAGTTTATTCCACAAATCAAAGAAGGTTTCATAAAAACGATGCTTGAAAAGTATGGCGTTAGCAAAGAAGAATCCGAACGACTTATTGTAAACTTTATACAAGTTATTGAAGACGCAAGCTCGTATCTATTTTCAGAAAACCATGCTTTGCCATACTCGATGATTGGATATGCGGTTGGATGGTTAAGATATTATCATCCATTGGAGTTCTTGACTGTTGCTTTTAATATTTACCAAACAGACAAACTTAAAAGCCAAGCGATTACAAATTATGCAATTAAACAAGGATTCAAGATTTTACCTCCTGTATTTGGTAAATCAAAAGGCGACTTTTGGATGGATAAAAGCGAAAATTCAATTTATAAAGGCATTGGCTCAATTAAAGACATGAATATTCAAATTGGTGACAACTTATACGAGTATGCACAAAATGAACAACCGCAAGATTTCTTTGATATCTTGACTAATGCTAAATCTTTAAGCATTAACAAAACACAACTTGACAAACTTATCCGTATCGGCTACTTTGCCCAATTTGGCACAATTAACCAGCTCACCATAGCTAAGGAAATCTACAACACCTATGGTACAAAGAAGACGCTCAAGAAGCCATGCGACTTTGATGTTGAAGGTTGTTTCGATAAAGAAACCGCAAAACAATATTCGCAGCTTGACAACCTTGCACTTTGTCGCAAGATATTCGCTCAACATGCCATTCCACCAGATAGTGAATATGCCCTTATCCAAAACCAAATCGAGATTATGGGATATACAATGCTCACTACACTTAGCGCACCGATGAATTATTTTGCGCTACAAGGGGTCGAAGTCAATAAGTATGGCACACCATTTGTTAAACTTTATCGGCTCTATGATGGTGGTGTGATTGAATGTAAGATGGATAAGAAATACTTTGAAGAGCATCCGTTACCAAAAGATAATATCGGCAAATATGTGATGGGCGGTATTATGAAGTGCGTGTTTAAGCCGAAGGAAAAAAGAAAAAAAGTTAATGACAAATGGGTGCTAAGTGGGGAGTTTGAATATATACTTAGTGCTTATGTAGATGTGGAGGAAGAATAAATATGGATTGAAAGAAAGATGAAAGAAATGATAGATAAGTATGGCAAAATTCCAAGTGTGTTTGCGCCATATGATTTAATTGATTTATCTCATGGTATTTGTACTACACTAACTACAGCAAACTGTGGTGGATATGCTGCTCGGGGGGGGGGGTACTCCTAAAAGATAGTCATACAAATGGCAAAGATAATAAAAAAGAATATAAGGAGTATAAAATGAATTATAATTTAGTGAATTTTTGTGAATTTGATAAGTATGCGGTAAAGAGTTATTGTGCTATACATGGAGTAGATGAAAGATTAAATCTTGGTGATATTACACAGATTGATATTGATAAACTGCCAACCAATATTGACTTGATTACACACGGATCGCCTTGTCAAAGTTTTTCAATTTCCGGTAAGCAGCATGGTGGAGTAAAGAGTTCTGGAACTCGTTCAAGCCTCTTATGGAATTCGGTCGAGATTATCAGACATTGTAAACCAAAATTCGTTATTTGGGAGAACGTTAAAAATGTTTTATCTAAAAAGCATAAACCAGTATTCGATGCTTATGTTGATGAGATGAAAAATATGGGGTATAATACTTATTATCAAGTGTTAAATGCGAAAAATTATGATATTCCACAGAATAGAGAGCGTATTTATGCTATTTCTGTGCGTGAAGATGTTGATAATAACCAAAATTATACAGGACACATCACACATAATAAGTATTATGATAGAAATGATACGAGTTTATTCCCGAAACCTTTTAATAATGGATTAAGATTAAGAGATTTTCTTGAAAATGAGGTTGAAGAGAGGTACTACATTAAACAAGATAAAGTAGACCAGTTTTTTATCAATACACCACAGATAGATACAAATAAGTCAGCATTTAGTGTGAGTGAATTATGTGAAAATGAGCATAATAAAATTCAAATGCTTGGATTATTAGATATAAAGGGAAATGAGCAGATTCGTAGGGTTTATGGTTCAGATGGTTTATCCCCAACACTTAACACAATGGAAGGTGGAAATAGACAACCCAAAGTATTAACGCCAAAAGATTTCCGAATCCGTAAACTTACTCCAAAAGAATGTTATAGACTTATGGGATTTAGCGATGAGGACTTTGAGAGAGCCAAAAAGGTTAATAGTAATTCACAGCTCTACAAACAAGCAGGTAACTCTATTGTCGTAAATGTGCTTGAAGAGATATACAAATGTTTACACGATGCTTATCCTAATGACTTTATAACAGGGATGAATGTCATAAGTTTATTTAGTGGAATCGGTGCCTTTGAAAAAGCATTAGAAAGAGTAGATTTTGAAAAATAACACTTGACACACTCTTAGACCTATGTTATACTACCCATAGATGGAGAAAGGAGTAGACATGAAAATAAAAATCCGTTGTAAAGTAGTACGCAATGTATTTACAAATGCAGATGGCACATTCTCTATCTATGGGTGTGTGCCAGCTAATACAGATATGGATAAGATACACCTCAATAAGTATGGAAACTTCACATTAAAGGGTGATTTAAGCCTACTTGAAGTGGGAGAGGAATATACTATCGAAATCGAAGAAAAAACAGGATCATATGGCTATGAGTATTGGTTAATAGGTTTTCCAGAGATGGAAGATTTTGACATTAGCGATATTGAGGAGATAACCGACGATCAAGAAGCCGAAATGCTCAAAAAATTTATGACTGTAAGCCAAGCCAAATATGTCCATGAAGCATATCCGAATTTCATCCGGCTTGTGCTTATGGGCGAAGCCGATAAAATTGATTATAAAAATATCCATAATGTAGCAGAAATTCGACTTAAAGGATATATAAACAAAGTTAATGAGCGGTTTAAATATTACAAGATTCACTTAGACAACCCAGACTATGAATTTTCGTTTTCGGAATGCGGAGAACTTTGTTCGACTTATTCAACCATTAAAAATGCCCAAATTATGATTGATACTAAACCATATGAGGTATTGATTGATGTGCTTGGACGAGATTTTCAAAGTGCTGATAGAACAATATGTGAACACGATAGCAAATGGGAGGATTCCGAAGCAAGGTGCTTATATCTGACTTGCTACTTGCTTGAATGTAATGAAGAGGATGGCAACACAAGGATAAATGGGGTACAAATTGCCAATGTAATTAATCAATATAATCCCCAATTGAACCAGCATATTGTCAACCTTGTGGAGAAAAGTGGCAAGGTTTACTATGATAAACAAACTAAAGACTTATCGTTAATGAAAACATACATTGCAGAATGTAACATTGCACAAACGATTAAACAAAAGACGAAAAACTCCCAAGTATGGAACATTGATGTAGAAAAGTATCGAGCGAATGAAAACATCACACTTACCGATGAGCAAATGAAGATTTTAGAGCTTGTGTGCAAGTATGATTTTGCGATGCTTATGGGGAATAGTGGTAGTGGCAAAAGTTCATCTGTTAAAGCCCTTGTGTCCCTACTTGAGGACAATGGTAAGTCTTACACACTTCTTGCCCCGAGTGGAATTGCTGCAAAACGTCTCCGCGAAACAACCGGACGTGAAGCAAGTACCATTCACCGCAAAATCATGTCGGGCAATGACATCGAAAGTGATGTAGTAGTAGTGGATGAAGTGTCGATGGTTGACGTGCATTTGTTCTCAACCTTGCTCAATCAGATCCAAGACTATACGAAAATCATCCTTGTATTCGACTCCGCTCAACTTGCGTCAATCCAATGTGGCAACTTAGTGCAAGATATGATGGATTCGCACGTTGTGCCATGCGCACAATTAACCAAAGTTTTCCGCTATGGTGTTGGTGGAATTGCTACGGTTGGAGCCGATGCTAGGAATGGAAAAGAGTATTTAACAAGTGGTGGCAAGTTAAATTGTGAGAATGCAGATAAGATTAAAGATTACGAGTTTATCCAAGTCAGTGACGATCCATTGGAGCAGGTAATGGATGCTTATGATAAAATGCTTAGAAAGTATCAATCCAAAGATATTCTAGTTCTTACACCATACAACAAAGGTGCATTCGGCACATATGCAATCAATCAAGCGATCCAAGAGAAATACAATCCGCAAGATCCGATTGATGATATGGTTGCAAGAAAGCTCCCCCCATCATTAGGTGTCCCAATGGAATATCTTAACTATCATATTGGTGATAAAGTTATTAACAAGAAGAACAACTACCATGCGATGACGGAAGAGGGGTTTAGGTACTACGTAACCACGACACAAATGCAAGCCGACATTGACAAGTTAAAAGTTAAGCTTGGGGCGAATGATGAGTTGGTTCTCGAGGCAGAGGATAAGCTCATGACTTTTGAGATAAATCCACCCGCTGAAGCTACAGTATATAATGGAGACATCGGTTTTATCCAAAACATTGACTCAAAGGGTAATGTATGGGTGCAATTTGATGAAGAGATGATTGTATATCGTAAATCTGACCTTGAGAACCTGCTTCTTGCATATGCTTGTACAAGTCATGCGAGTCAAGGATGTGAAGCAAAAGGTGTAATTTTCTTAACCCATCCGAGCCAAAAGCGTATGTTATCACGGAACTTGTGTTACATGTCACTTACAAGAGCAAAAGAGCACCTTATTGAGATTGGCGATGTATCGACTATTAATAGTGCGCTCAAGGTCAACGAGACAAGATTGCGCAACACATGGCTTAGAGAATTATTGGAGGAAGATCATGTTAAGTAAAGAGCAAAATGAGCTAATTGAAAACAATATAAACCTTGTTTATAAATTTGCTGCTTATTACAACATTACGGATGAAGATGATATCGCTGACTTGTTGTGTCGATTTTGCGAGATTGTGGAGCTTGATGCCTATGATGAGGACAAAGGTAAATTTTCTACTTTTGTCTGGGCATCGCTCAACAACTTCCGTCACTATCGGCACGTTGGCGAAAAGGCACAAAAACGGAATCTTGCCGTTGGTGATAGGTTTGTATACTTGAACAAGATGCTTGAGGGTCAAGAACATAGTGACACTGAAACCCAAGAGATTGTTGAGGGTCAAGGGGGATATTTTGACGAAGTGGAGTTATCAATAGCGATTGATAAACTTAGAGAAATTACCCGTGAAAAGGATAGAAAACGTAATAATAACAGGGCTATTTCGAGCGAAAAGATGTTAGACATATGTTTATACTACTATCGTTACGAGAATGGTGATTTAAACATTACAGACGTAGCACAAAGCCTTGGCACAACAAAACAAACCGTATTCAACAATTTAAAAGAACTTCGTGGATATGCAAAGAGGTATTTAGAATGACGTATGAACAGGCGATGTTTGCAGAAGAAAATATCAACCTTATGTACTATTATTTTCATAAAAACAATATCAATGATGAAGATGACAGAGCCGATTTGATGGAGTATTATTGCTATTGTGTAACAAAGTATGATGAATCAATGGGTAAATTTAGCACATTGCTTTATTTATCACTTGACAGACACCGTAAAAGACTTTATAATTATAATCATAGGTTATGTAGGTACGTAGAGGATATTGTGTCTATTGACAAAGAGCAAGAAAACGACTTTGACCGGCATGAAAAATTGCCAAGTAACAATGAAGATTTTGAGGACATAGAGCTTTCAGATATTTGCTCAAATGTGATGGGGCGATTGGCAAAGAAACAAACAAGTAGGGCTAAAAAAATCGAGGATTGCGAGTTGTTTTCGATGTTGCTTGATGGGTACACAAGGAAAGAGATATGTGAAAAGTACCATATTTCACCCGAAACCGTGTCTGCAAGAATAAAAAAAATAAGACCCGTTTGGGATAAGGAAATGGAGGAGTGTTGATGAGAGTAATTAAGCGAAATTGCACACTTGTTGATTTTGATAAACAAAAAATTTCCAACGCAATTTTAAAAGCTATGAAAAATGGTAGCGGGATTGTGAAGGAAAAGATCGCTTATGATATTGCCAATGAAATTGAGTTAGAATTACAAGGGCAAGAAGAAATTGAGATTTCTGATATTGAAAATCTCGTTTTTGATAAGTTAATCTCAAAAAAACAAAGATTAACAGCAAAAGCGTATGAAGATTATAGAGCAGTAAGAGAATTTCAAAGGGAAGAGAATAACATTGATGATCAAGTAGCAGAACTTTTAGAAGGTATTAGTGAATATTGGAACAATGAAAATTCTAATAAAAATTCTGCTATTGTCACCACCCAAAGAGATTATATGGCAGGGATTGTAAGCACTGATATTACTAGAAGATTTTTGTTACCACCAGATATCGTGCAAGCTCATGATGCTGGAATTATTCATTTTCATGACGCTGATTATTTTGGGCAAAACGCACTTCATAATTGCGAACTTATTAATCTTGAAGATATGTTACAAAATGGGACAGTAATGAATAAAGTGATGATCGAAACACCACATAGGTTCCTTACCGCTATGACAATCGCCACACAAATTATTACAGCAGTAACATCTAGTAGCTATGGTGGTGCAACTATTTCTTTAACACATTTAGCTCCATTTGTAAAGAAAAGTTATAATGAGTATATGAAAAAGTATCTCGAAAGAGGATTTTCTAATGCACAAGCCGCGAAATGGGCTAAAGAAGACACGGAAAAAGAGATTAAAGATGGCGTCCAGACATTTAATTATCAAATTAACTCTATGGCAAATACAAATGGGCAAGCACCATTTTTGTCTGTGTTTATGTATTTAGGTGAGACAGACGAATACAAAGAAGAGCTTGCATTAATTATTGAAGAATTTTTCAAACAAAGAATTGAAGGTTTTAAGAACGAAGTAGGAGTCCATTATACCAATGCATTCCCTAAATTGCTTTATGTTCTTGAAGAAGAAAATATTTATGAAGATTCTAAATATTGGTATTTGACGCAATTAGCTGCAAAATGTACTGCTAAACGAATGGTTCCGGATTACATCTCTGAAAAAGTTATGAAAAGAGATAAAATTGACAAAAATGGTAATGGACATTGCTATCCTTGCATGGGATGCAGAAGCTTTCTTACACCTTATGTTGACAAAAATAATAACCCTAAATATTACGGACGTTTTAACCAAGGTGTGGTTACAATTAATTTAGCGGATGCAGCATTATCTTCTGAAGGTGATTTTGATTTGTTTTGGAAATTACTTGATGAACGCTTAGAATTGTGTCACAAAGCATTACAAATTAGGCATGAACGCTTATCTCATGTAAGAGCTAAAAATGCCCCTATTTTATGGATGTATGGCGCATTAGCAAGATTAAAAAAAGATGAAACTATCCATTCTTTACTCCATGATGGGTATAGTACAATTTCATTAGGATATGCTGCTTTATATGAATGTGTTAAATACATGACTGGCATGTCTCATACAAATGGCAAAGGTAAAGAGTTTGGGTTGCAAATTATGCAAAAGCTTAATGATAAATGCTCGGAATGGAAAAAAGCAGAAAACATAGATTATTCAATTTATGGAACTCCTATTGAATCCACTGTATATAAATTTGCTAAATGCCTTAAAGAAAGATTTGGCATTATAGAAGGCATTACTGACAGAGATTTTATCACAAATAGTTATCATATCTTTGTAGAGGAGCCTATTGACCCATTCACAAAATTAGAGGTAGAATCCGAATACCAAAAACTTAGTCCGGGTGGATGCATTAGTTACATTGAATGCGCAGATTTAACACATAATATTGATGCTGTTCTAAAAGTAATTCAATTCATCTACGAACACATTATGTATGCTGAACTTAACACCAAGTCAGACTATTGCCAAAAATGTGGATATAATGGTGAGATTGAAATCATTAAAACAAAAGATGGTAAGCTTGATTGGAGATGCCCACAATGCGGAAATACAGATCATGATACAATGAATGTAGCTCGTAGAGTTTGTGGATACATTTCAACCAACTTTTTTAACCAAGGTAGAACAGACGAAATTAAGAATAGATATGTTCATTTAGACAATCATGAATATAAAGCAGGTGATAAATAATGCGATATGCGCAAATTCGTTCTATGGACATCTCTAATGGCGTAGGTATTTCTTGCTCCTTATTCGTCCAAGGTTGCTCACATCATTGTAAGAATTGTTTTAATCCTGAAACGTGGGATTTTAATGCAGGCAAAGAATGGACTAAAGAAATAGAAGACAAGTTTATTAATCTTTGTAAAAATCCCCACGTAGATTGTATTAGTATACTTGGTGGGGAACCATTCGATCAAGGAGAACATATATACTTCCTGCTTAAAAGAATTAAGCAGGAAGTAAGTAAACCAATATACTTGTGGACAGGATACGTGATTGAATATTTGGTTGACAAAGATATATCTAGGAATTGCATAAATGAGAATTTAATTGATTATCTTATTGATGGAGAGTATGTTGATGAGCTTCGTGACCTGAATTTAGATTTACGAGGATCATCTAATCAACGAGTAATCAATATAAAGGAGTGGTCAAATGAACGTAACAAACATTAACATTAAAGGCTCATGGAAAGAGGTCTTGAACGATTGTCGATTTACAGTCAGCAAACCACCACTTATTAAAGAGCCGAGCGATAAATTCAAGCAATTAGTCTTGACCGCCGAACATTCTCCCATTCGTGGTTTAATCATTCGAGTAGACTTTGAGAATATTCCAACATGGGTAGCAACACATCTTGTTCGACACAAATGGGAAAAGTTCGTACAGACACAGCGTACTGACCGGACAGGGGTAGATAGACATACTCTACCCCAAGATACTCCCGTGTCAATGCGCTGCGAGCTAAACGCACAGCACCTGATTGACACAAGTAGAAAACGCTTATGTTTTCAAGCAAGCAAAGAAACAAGAGAACTTTGGGAAGAGTTCAAGTATGAATTGCATAAAATCGAGCCGTTTATTGCTGATATGATGGTTCCAAATTGTGTGTACCGATGTGGGTGTTGTGAGATGAATTGTTGCGGAATGGTAGAAAAGTGGTTGCCATTTGCAAAAATTGACTTGACAAATATCCAAGAGCGGTATAAAATGTATAATGAGTGGTTGTATAATAGATATGATAAGAAAGGAGAAGAAAATGGCTGAAATTAAAATAAGTGAGACTAAGGAAAGCGATTTCTTTACTTATGATAATTGGAAGAATAGCGTTGAACGAATGGGGGTTAGCATTCAAGATTCTTTAAAAGAATGGGTGTGGAAACCACCGACAACATTTTTTATCCCTAAGACAGAAGCAGATTATGGTGGGACATTATCCGGACTCTCATATTATAATAATGTAATTAACGAAATGGGAAAAATCTACATCACAAAAGTCCTCTACAATAACCCTGCAACTGTTGTATTTTGGAGCGATGGTACAACGACTAAAAACATCTGTCCACCAGACACCCTTTACAACCCAGATGCCGGTTTAGCATTTTGCATATTAAAAAAGCTTATGGGTGGTGATGAAATGGCTAAATTATTCAATGACTGGGAACTTAAAGACTACAAAAACGATAAAAACACCTACATTGAAATTAAAGATGTGCGCAAAAATCATAAAGACGCAAAGAAAAAATAAATAAAAGATTAACGTTTTGTCCCATTTATTGTATAATATTTGGGACAAAACATACAAATAGGAGGCATTTATGAGTTATTCGCACAACAAACGAAAGAAAAATTTAGCAAAGTTTGCTGATCTTATGTGTAACACATTCGATGAATTTTGCATTAAACGTAATCGACCTGCTCCTATGTTCTTATCTGAAAAAGAATACAACGAAGAAATGTATTTATGGTTAAATTATAAAAAGTTTTACAAAATGGATATGACGCTAAAGGAACGTGCCTGGGTAGCAAAGCATGCAGAGGAGGTAATGGCAAATGAAGAGAACTGATAATTTTTACATCGTAAAATATGTAGATATTGAAACCGATGAATGCTATGCGACTACATATGTACATAAAGATATGATTAAGTCGTTTTTAGAAATCTTAAAATTTGACAAAAATGGCACAGTTGTTAAGTTGGATGAATTGTACTATCGCATTGCAGATGTCCACTTTACTCCGTCTTTCAACGCCGACAATTATACAGTGCTCTATTTAAGCGTGGAGGAAGTGTAATGAATTATTGGAATGATTTTGTGGATGGAGTAATATACGATAAAGATAAATTCAAAGACGATGATGTATTAGTTCTCATTGTAGGTCGAAGTGGATCTGGAAAGACAACATTAGAGAAAAACATAGTTGATTTTTTAGATTTTAAAACCGTCAAATCTTACACCACTAGACCACCTAGATACGATGGAGAAGATTCCCATATTTTCGTGTCAAAAGAAGAGTTCGATGCGCTCGAGGAGAAGATGGGTTACACCGAGTTCAACAGATATGAGTATTGTGCTACAAAAGAACAGCTTAACAACGCTAATATCTACGTTATTGATCCAAAAGGCGTAAGATACCTTTGGTCACATTATAACAATAAAAAAATCTTTATCATGTATTTAGACGTAGATAGAGCAACATGTTTTACAAGAATGCTTGAGCGGGGTGAAGATAGGCAAAGCATAATCGAACGTTTGAAAAATGACGATAAAGAATTTTATGATTTTGAACGTTATGCCGATGCGGTTTTAAATGCAAATGATGAGCCAGAATATGTAGCACAAGATTTTGTTCATCATTACACTTTAATGCGCTTGAATGATCGCATTGAATATTTGGAAAGCGAGGTAGCTAAATGGAAAGACTTGAGCCTCAAATTACCATAGTCGTAGATTTAGATGATGTTTTGTGGCAATTAGTTGATAATTGGATTTATCACTATAGGATGTCTTCAAAGCTTTTTAGCAGTCTTGAAGAATACACATCTCATGATAAAGCACTCAATAAATCCATGGTAACGTCATGGGATATCGAATCTTGTCTTAATCCAAAATATCCAGAGTTGTTTTGGATGACACTTGACGATGAAGACTTTTGGCAAGACATTACCGTCTCACAAGCCACAAAAGATGCACTAAACAAGATAAATTCGCACAAAAATATTGACTTGATAATTTGTACTGATACATATTATAAATCGGCTACAACTAAATTAACGCGCTTTTTCGAATTGTTTCCATTTATCAAACCAAGCCAAGTTATCTGCATGAAAGAAAAGTGGAGGCTTAATGCAGATATCATTATTGACGATAAACCAGAGACATTAGAACGGTTTATGCTACAACAAAACCCACCATTCGCCATTATTAAAATCTCGCAACCGTGGAACACTACAACAATATGTGACTACGCATGGAATGAATTTAATGATGGATTAGCAAGATTTTGTATTGATGCAGCCGAAGCTTACGCCGATACAATTCGAGAACTAAGACAAGAACAGGAGGATAATGAATCTTATGAGAGATGTTACTACAATTAAGTTTGCTAAGTGTCTACCAACTGCAACAATTCCGACAGGAAGAGAAGAAGATTTAGGACTTGACTTTTATTATTTTGATAAATCCCGTTTAACATACACGTTAAAACCACACACTGCCGAAAAGCTACCAACTGGTATTATCATGGCTATGGATAGCGACTATGGTATGATCCTCAAAGAGCGTAGTTCCCTTGGTTCAAAAGGGATTGCACTTAGAGCAGGGGTTATTGATAGTGGATATAGGGGAGAAGTGATTGTGTGCTTAGAGAACACGACAGACAAACCTTATAATCTTGATCTGACGAAAGCTATTGCGCAAGGGGTACTTATTCCAAACCCTAAGAAAGTGATTGAGGAATATACCTACGATGAAATCATGGCAATTGATAGTGAAAGAGGAGGTGGGGGTTTTGGATCGACAAACTAAGACTATAAAAATTAATAACAACGCATGTGTATGTAGAACATGCCGCTTATGTAAACACGATGTTGCAATATTCGCTTATTCTGAAGGTAGTCCATATTGTTCAGATTGCGAAAAAGCACTAAGTGAAATAATCGCATGGTGGGAAACTATAAATAAGGATCCCGAATAATCCGAAAAAGGACAGAGAAAACTCTGTCCTTAATTTATTAAAATTCCACTTTAAGATTATACGTTCCGCTATTTTCCGCATAGATTGTTGGAGTTTGTGCTCCATACTTATAAATAGCAAATGGATAATTGGTAAAGTCTGGATTGCTTACAACTGCACCAAACGTAGCATCAGTTGCGACATTAATCGTGTCACCTGTTGTTTCACCAATATAAACACCCGCATATTGACCTGTTACTTCTTTTGCTACGAGTTGATAAGATTGTCCTTCCCAATCAATAATATAATTCTCGCCAACTTGTAAATCCATACCAAGTCCTGCGCTACCTACATAATATGCTCCACCATAACTTCTATTGACAACCACATCGTTATCATAGATTACAGTAATCTCATCTAAATCAACCTCGATTGTTTGGCTTTTATCATTCTTAATAGTCCTTGTCTTGCCAGTATGCCCTTCGAGAGTAACAGTTACACTATAATTGCCATCAAGGTTCGGAAGCACGAATACATTACCATCTTTTGGCGAAACACTATTCCCATCCTCTCCAATAACCGTAATAGTAGCATCTTCTGGTGTTGCAATAACAGTAAGCTCGTAGCCATTCGTTACATCAATATCTTTGCCGCCATTGACTTTCTTAAAGAAATTTGCATCCAAGCCTACACCACAATTGCCTGCTACAAGTTTTACATCGTGCCCATTGTTCTTTAATGTGACACACGGTCTATATCCATCAACTTTGACAATTTTAAATGTATCTCCGTCCCAAAGCTGCCCACAACCAGTAACCGCCTTGCTTACATCAACATCTTGTGCATCAGCCAAACAAAGCACACCTTTGATAATCTTGAGCGAGTTATCGAATTTTAATCCACCACAAAATTTAGCCATGGTATCGCCTCCTATTCAGTAATTTCTTTCCATAAAGATTCCGTACCAGTTATGCCGGGTTCCCATACATTGTTGTCAACCAAACTTTCCCAAGTCTTGGAATTGTGTTTAACCTTGTCACCCTTAGCATATCCATTGGTAGAACTTGGTTGTTCCCATTCTGGAATTTCGCCTGGAGTTGGAATGAGCACCTTTGTCCAAAGAGACGGAGCGTCAACTGGTTTCCATTGTTCTTGACTTGTGTGAGCTTGGAGACATTTATAAAGCACATCCTCATAGCGGATACGTTGATCGACGGTATAGTCCGTATCAGCCGCCCATTCAGTATAAAGAGCAACTGCCTTCAATGCATCTTCGTCGCTTGCTGTTTCGCGAAATTGGCGCAAAACTTCAATCAATTCTGCCTTTGTCATTATTTGCTCACCTCCGTAACAATACTATCTACAACTTCTTGTTCAGTTGTAGACTTTGGGTTGTCAAGTCGGTCAACTGCTGTATCGTATGTATTTTGGTCAATACGCTGATTTTCTAAAAGGCGTAATAAACTTTTTTTAATTGTATCTTTATCCATTATAATACCCCACTTTCAATTAATGTTAAAGTGTATTGGTCTACGTTGTCTTGTTTTAGAATTTCTACGATTTCATCTTGATGTTCTTTAAATTCATCGTATGTATATGTACGCTCTGTATATTGATAGAGCGTTGGATGCTCAATGGTAGTAGAGTGCTCAACGGTGCTGCCATCTTCGAGCGTTTCTATCCAAGTAAGCGCCTCTGTCCATGCAGGGATTTCTTGGATGTTTGTATGTACATAAACGGTATCGACTTGAAGGATAAGGGATTTTGAGGCTGCAAGCGAACCTTGAACTTTTTCAATTAGTTGCATGATTTCTCCTTTCTAATAATGAGGGCTATAAATACATCAAGCGAGAACCGAAGTACTCGCTCGAGTGCGACGCGGAGTAATACACATAGCAATAGAACACCCCCGCATTGCCACCATCACCCCAACCACCACCAACAACAGGAAAACCATCAGCGAGATTACCGGCGTCAGTGAAGTATGTAGATGCAGAGCCACTTTCTTGTTGTACAACAAACCCACCACTATTGGTTCCTTGTACTTTAGATATATATCCAGTTATAGCGGCTGTTACTCCGCTACTTACATTATACTCCCATGCGGTTACACTTGCATTTGTCCCAAAGTTATCTGTGGTAGTAAACAAAGTATAGCCAGGATCGGTATATAATCCACCTAACCATTGATATACATTCCCCCATGCATCTTCAAGTCCAAATAGTTTAACTCTATCCGTAGAACTTGATGTGCTGCCATAACACATACCTTTTGTATTAGTCGTACCAGTCGCTCGAGCACGTGAGCCTCCAACATAACCTTGACCAAGAGATGCTTGAGAATTGAGGTTGCCATACTTCAATACATATAAGCATTGGATATATGTCCATTGGTAAAAAGCCATAATCTCATAACCAGTACCTCTTAAGTGTGCATATCCAATAAATTGAGCAAGTGTTCTAGCAACCAATGGGGATTTTCCGCTAACTGATCCAATTGTATCGCTTGTGATACCGCTTACCGTAGCATCGTCAGCATCATATGCCCCCAAATAGAAAGCGTTTTTTTGTGTGTCGCCCCGTTTATGCGCTCTATACTCAAAGGTTGAATCGTTAGGATTATTAGTTAGAGAAATGGTAACTTGAGTTCCACTCTTGCTCATTGTTAGCCCCATCCTAGGAAACTCGATCATTACGTCGTAGCCTAAAAGATTGCTATCAGTTATATAACTTGTAGCATCTGTTCCATCTTCAAACTTTGTGAAATCATTAGGATTTAAATATTTATAAACTGCACCTTGGTAGAAAACACATGGCTTATATCCAAATATCTCATCCCAATCACTACTTCCCTTGGTCATCCCTGCCGCATCATCGGCGTAAGTGCAACAGCTCAACGGATTACTATTACTTTCATCAATAACAACCGTCCAAGTCTTATATGCACTCGGTGTCGCACTTACAATTTGTTCTGCACTTGTGGCAGGAACCAAAGAGCTTGTTCCAACCTCGTTTACATACCCCCATGCTACAACCGAAACTAAATATTCTTGCCCTGCCGTAACGTCTGTAATTGTGTAGCTAGTTGTACTTGTGTCAGTTAGCGAAACTGCAAGAGTTCCATCGGTTATGGACGAAAAATAAGTGGAAGAATCTGTTTTTGCTTTGTAACGAATGTCGATCTTTGATAATGTTGTGACAGCACTGGCAGGTGGGGTTGACCATGAAAGATTGATATGCCCATCATTGCCGTTTGCTGTTAAGTCTTGAATAGGATAGACGGTCACATAACCGCTCCCAACTGTTTCTCCAAAACGATAATTTGCATTTGTTGTTCCGCGCATTGTATGACCTCCTTTCTATAAGTACATGAGGCGAGAACTGCCAAGTGTAGATGTCGAACTTGTATTTAAATAGCCTATAGCATACGAAAATATTCCTGCTTGAGCTTCAGAAAGATAATAGGCTCCAACTGTAGGAAAATTATCTCCGCTTACTGTAGATGTATCACAATAATAAACACTAGAACTTCCACTAGCTGACGCATCCTTCATAACAAATCCACTTCCATTTTCTCCTTGTACTCCTGTTACATATCCATTTCTATTATTATAGGTAACATTATAAGTATATTCCCATTTATCTATTTCAATTGTAAAGTTATCTGTAGTAGATATTAAATTATAATTATTATCAGTGCATAGTCCACCAAGCCATTTTTGAGTATTGCCCCATACGTTTTCCATTCCAAACAATTTTACACCAGTTGATTGGCTAGTAGTGACACCATAACACGTGCCATTACTATTCATTGTTCCTGTTGAAATAGCCGCAAGAGTTTGAACTACTCCATTACCTATTGCACCTTGTGAGTTTAAATTCCCATACTTTAACACATATAAGCATTGGATATATGTCCACTGGTAAAATGCCATAATTTCGTAACCAGAACCATGATTTTGAGCTTGTAATATAGATAAAGATAAATTTAAACCTTGTATAGGGCTAACACCAGAAACAGATTTTAAATCATTTGCTGTTCCTTTCCCTGCTGAATATGCTTCATACGCGCCTAAATAAAAAGCGTTTTTAGCAACACTTCCTCTTTTATGTGCTCTATACTCAAAATTTGAATCATTAGGATTATTAGTAAGAGAAATGGTAACTTGAGTCCCACTTTTCGACATATTCAGTCCCATCCTAGGAAACTCGATCATTACATCATAAGCACCATTCGTTCCATTTATATAACTTGTAGCATCCGTCCCATCTGCAAACTTTGTGAAATCATTAGGATTTAAATATTTATAAACCGCTCCATCCTTAAACACACACGGCTTATACCCAAAAATTTCATCCCACTCATCTGACCCCTTTGTCATACCCACTGCATCATCAGCATAGGTACAACAAGAAAGCGGGTTAGAATTACTTTCGTCAATAATCACAGTCCAAGTTGAATAACTCTTAATCTGGAATTGTGCCGAAGCTTGAGCCTCATACTCTCCATTTACATAATCTTTCGTGTCACCAGCGATCGAGCAATGTGCATAAACCATAATACGACAATTTGCATCTGCCCCAATTGTGCTAGGTGGAGTAAATTCAAGTTCTGTGGTTTTATACTGGTTCTTTGTTGTAAATGTTCCCACAAGTGTACCATCTGTTACTTTTTTTGGATAAGCATCATCGTCGCTAGAACTCGACACAATTAAACGTACTTCGCTCTTCGTCCATGAAATCAACTTACCACCATCATAGATATTGTCTGGGTCAGTCCACTTTATATAAATTTTTCCGCTCGCACTTCGAGCGGTTACATTGGCGCAAGATGGGACAGTAAAGCTAGAAGCTCCACTTTTCCCACCTACAACAACGATTGTATTTGTACTACCTTTTGCCATATTATCCCTCCACGTTTCCAATCAAGAGAATCTGCGGAATAGTAATGGTTGAGCTTGGCTTTTCGGTACAATAAATATCGACACTTGAAGCTGTAGTATCTGCACCTGCAAAATTTCCACTCTCTTGATCTGTTGCCGAAAACATAACGAATGGGATATAATCCGCTGCACTTGCTCCAGATGGAAGAGAACTCGATATAGAAAGAGATGCTTTATAAGGATAATTTTCATATGTCGCATCTGAAATCCATGAGTTCGGAGCAACGGTTGCGTTATTTATAATAATAATCGAAGCGGTAAAGCTTGAAACGGTTGTTGCTAAGTTGGCAACTTGGGTGTTAAGGGATTGAGCCTCTACTCCAAGTGCGTTTAGTTTGGTACGCACACTAAGTGCATTCTCGCCATTGGAGATGTCTGTCCATTTATAAGCCATATTCCCACTCCTTTCTATAAAACTTTGGTAATTTGTATGTACGATGGGGTAATTGTAGATGTCGGAGCCTCTTTTGCCTCAATAATTACCCCATTTGCTGTTGTATATGATACAGGGGCAAAGTTTTGACTTACTTGTTCATCGTACCCAAATACAACGTTTGGAATATCATTAATTGTAACTCCAGATATTGTAAATGTTGCCATGTACGGATAATCTTCACGTTCTGTACTCGTAGCTTGTGTATTGTTGTTTGTTTTCCATACATTCGTTGCTACAGATAAATTTGTATATGTAACAGTTTGCGTATTGCCTTTTGTATCGAGTTGACCGATGAGGGTTGTTCCGTCATCAAAGATAACTTGATCGGCAACGGTTTGAGGATATACGATTGTATTTTCCGCATCTCTAAGTGTTGATTTTTTAGCCATATTACCCCTCCTTTCTATTGTTTCCATTCATCATTGACTTTAACGAATATTTCTCCCTCTTTCCATTGGGAGTTAGTTTTGAGGCTAAGGGTGTCAGCTTTGAGCCACTTTTTGTCGCCTTGAAAATAAGCAAGAGACAAATATGTTTTGCCTGAATCGGTTAGATGGTTAAATGTTTCGCCATAATCATAGGAATAATATACATCATCATTCGCTGCGAGTACAAAAAGAATGCCATTGACGTATTTTACTTGATTATAAACGTTAGAAGGAAGGGCTGTATTAATTGACCAATTTTGACCGTCTGTTGATTCGTATAATCCATCCCAACCTGCAACAAAGTATTTATATGTTGTACTACTCGTGTAAATAATCTCTATATCAAAACCCGCCATATTTGTAACATTGCTAACCGTCCATGTTTTCCCAGAGTCTATAGAGTACCAAAACCCTTCACTCATACCGCTAACAGCGACAGCAGTTTGTATAGTTGCGCCAGACTCAACACTGCTGCAAACTTTTTCTATAGATAAAGTTGTTTGATTAGATTTATTCCATGTTGTGCCATCCTCTGAATAAAATAATCCCGCCCCACCAGAGGAGCCTGCGATAACGCCATGACTTGTTCTACAAATAGTTTTTATATTCTCTAACGAAGACAAAGATGCCTTTGTTAATGTTCCCGTAATTTGATAATCAATTGAATATATCCCTTCATCTGTACCGACATAGATATTGTCATTGTCGCAATCAGAACAACGAACCGCTCCATCTATAAATTCCATATCCCAATAAATATCTCCTGTATTAATATAGAGTTGATTGTTTTTTGTTGCATTTGTACCTGCAATAAATGTATCGGCATTATTGAGATAATTAATGTGCCCAATCACACGAGTTATATTTGTCTTATCTGTTCTTTCTTTTGCTAGATCCCAATCTTTTCCGTTTTCTGACTCGTATAACCCTGCATCCGTTCCAGAACATATACGATATTTACTAGCACTTGCATATCTTGCATTAGCTACGGGTACTCCAGAATCCGTGATAATGTTATTATCAGGATTGTAACAATACCCTAATCCATTGCTACTAGAACCAAAATAATAACCTGTGCCAATTTCTTGTTTTACATAAACCTCTGCTCCACCTGCAATCTCAACAATTGTAATCCTAGCATAGCCATTCCCTGTATGCCCAGTTTCACTTGATCCTGTCGGCGATGTAAAAGATGAATTACCCCCAATTAAGCTTGTATTGGTAAGATAGTAAGTGGAATCAAGTAAATACCCGCTTGGTGCGTTCGAACCAGTCCATACAAACCCAGAACCACCTCCACCTCCACGGTCATCATCACCAGAACCATCAGGATATGAGCCAGAACCGCCATACCATCCACCACCTCCGGCTCCACCATAACCAGATGAAGCATGCACACCATTACCACCAAAACCAAAGCCTGCGTATGCATCGGAGTTTGAGGTAGCAGCAGATGATTGTGTTGCAGTGGTGAGCCATGTATTGCCAGTTTGCGTTCCACCATAGCCACCTGTGCCATAGGATTCACTAGAGCTGCCCCCTGTCGTGCCACCACCGTACATACCATGCTTTGCAGCTGCGCCATCAGACCCACCGCCCCCTGCAACGATTACACGAGCATAAAGAGAATCTTGCACAAGCCTTATATCACTAGCACCTCCACCACCTTTGTACCCGTATCTTTTACCGCCACCATTGAAGCCACCTGCATTAACGGATGCAGTGGAAGATGTAGAATTGCCACCCGAACCACCAGAATACACATAGGCTTGCGTGTCAGCAACTAAAGTCAAAGTTCCCTTTGCATATCCACCATAACCTGCATAAGTTGATGTTGAACGATAGCCACCTTGTGCTCCCCATACTTCTAGCATATATATACCTTTAATAAGAGTAATGGCTTGTTTTGAACCTTTATAGGCAAAATTTATAATATCTCCTGCTCTAAGTCCCTTTGTGGTAGTTAATGAATTTCCATCATATGTTGCCATTATTTCACCACCTAACTACTGTATTTAATATAAATATCACCATTTTTGCCTAAACTTGCGCTTGGGTCGGTTGTGCCAGAATAAATTGTAGGAATGGTTGGCTGATTTGTGAGGTCGGTGTAGGAACCTGTAGTTGCTACCGTTGCAAGAGTGTTGATAAACGTGTTAATTGTGTTGACAAGAGTTGTGAGGTCGGTTACAGAACTTGCGGTTGCGAAATAGGACGAAGCATGGTTCCCAAGCGTGTCTGCGTTGATTGCGGATGAGGTTTCAGATGATGCGAGGTCAGTTGCAGAGACAAAGTTTGAGTCGTTAGTTAAATCGGAAGTTGCGGTAGGTATAACTGTTGTACTTGGTAATGCACCTACATCACTTGCACTAAGCGTAATATCTTGCCTTAAGGCATATCCATTAATTTTACGATTTGGTGTCAATAAATCACTGTTACCAACACTCCATGTATTGTTCCGATAAGTGACAGTATAGATAGATGGCGACGACGTTGGAGATGTAAAGAATAATGTTTGGCCAGTGGTATCAATATTAGATAAATTTAGCACCTTTTGTGCATAATAACAGATAATCACTTGATCCGCATTATATGCTGCTTGAATTTCGTCAAAAGTTTTATCTGCGCTAGTTTCGGTTGAGGTGCGTGTGATTGTGACTACAAACACATCTGAATGCAGTTGTCCTTGCGTAATATATCCAGAATCATTTGTGAGATCGGAAGTTTTGGTTGGAATCACTGTATTAGATGGTAATGCCCCAACGTCGCTCGCTGTCAAAGCAATATTTTCATCCAGTGCCTTATTATTAACTGTACGTGTATTCGGAACATAGGTATCTTGCAGCGTTTTTACTGCCGTTTTCGTTGCAGTATTGTCCGTTTTAAGTGTATTTACATCACCTTGCAACGACTCAATATCGCTTTCAGCCATTGCAAGGTTATCTTCGTTTGTATTGATACGGGTGGATAATGCCTCGTCAGCACTATCCACGTATTCTTTTCTAACTAAATCTTTGGGGTCGCTAATTTGTCCTAGATATTTCATAGGTGACCTCCTTTATTTTAATCGAGTTCAAATATACTTATAGAAATAACATAATCAACAGGAGAAGCAATGGATACAATAAATTTGTCACTTTCTTTTTTCCAATCTACCATTACGCCTTCACCAGTGGTAGCATTTCGTGCCACAAGACTGTATATCGTAGTTCCTTGCGCTTGAATTGTAGTAGTAGTCTCTCCTGCACTAATAGCACCTGATGTATGAAGGGGTATATTTATAATAGATTCTATCAATGTGTTATATACAGAAGAACTTATAATACCATCTTGTGTAGACGACACATATGTTGCAGGAATCGTCACAGTATGCTCTCCCGCAGCAGTCAATCTACCATATTGGTCAACTGTGAAGCTCGGAACCTTAAACGTTGCACCGAATGCAGGGGTTTGAGCGGTTGTGTCGCCATATCCACCAGTCGTAACGCCGCTATCTGCAAGCGCAATTTCACGACTTGTACCTGTGCCTGTCACATTGATTGGAGCATCGCCTGTAATCTCGGTAATTGCACCTTCAATATTCGTTTGAATGACATCCCAGTCGGAGTTTTCGTTGCCAGTACCTTTTCGTCCCACAACAGCAATCATCAAATCTCCAACTTCACACACTTGACCAACATACGTTCCTGCGGTTGCGATCATGTAAAGATCGCCAACGTTGTATGTGGTCGGAATATCATCAGCCGAATTGATAACACCCTTATAAACGATGCCTTGACTTGCAGCTACAATACCGTCAACATAAGCCTTGATAACTTTGTTTTGGACGGCATTGGTAGAATCTGCGGACATTGTGGTATCTACGGTTGGTAATCCAGTTAAATCAGCGTACTTGCCACTAAAAGAGCTTGTACCAGCTCCAATGTTGGCTCTTGCTTGAGTCTTTTGCGCTTCTGTTAATGTTTGCTCGGTGTATTTAACATCGTTGAGTACAACTGCTCCCGTTGCACCATCGACGCTTGTTACCGGATAAGGCGGCTCATTAGTAGCGTCGTACTTTTTATTAAGTTCTACCGTCACAGCTTTGTTTTGAACTGCATTAGTAGAGGTCGTGCTTAAGGTTGCGTCAATGGTTGGTTTGTCAGCAAGGTCGTTATAAGAGCCGCTAAAGTCTGACGTACCTGCGCCGATATTGGCACGTGCTTGACTTTTTTGCTCGTCGGTTAATGTCTGTTCTGTGTACTTAACAGCATTGGTCGTAACCGCGCCGCTTTGTCCGTCAACAGACTCAACATATGTGGTATCGGAAGCTAATGCTCCTACATCGCTTGCTGCAAGGGTCACACTGCTACCAGTTTTACCATTGACACTCGTAACAGGCGTAATCGTTGCAGTGCCAAGCGTAATCACGCCATTGTCAATCTTAGCATCAACAATCCCATATCCTGCAATCGTTGTCGGAGTATCTAATACACCATCCCATTCAACACTATCAGCAACACCACCGCCAGTAGCAGAAAGAACGCCAGTATCTGTGATTTGCAAGCCACCGCCTACTTTGATACCACCAAGTGTATCAGCAGTTGCTACAGGCAGTGTATATTCCTTACCTACGGTGTTCCATGCAGTTCCATCAAACTGCTCCAATGTTTTCTTTGTTGAGTTGTAGTAAATTTGTCCTGCAACAGCATTTGCAGGTGCAGTCGCTAATGGCTGGATGACTGCATTCTGTAATTCATTTTGCAATAAATCAATAGACGTTAAAAATTTCATACTCTCTCACCTCTAATTTAAATAAGCTGTACCACTAAATGCACCACTAAAAGTGATATCAATCGTAGCATCGTCAATATATGTGATTTCGCCGACAACAATCGTGCCCGCCGAATCAACAACACTAATACTTGGGAATTTTTGCAAATTATGCGTGATGTGCCATACTTCCGCAGCGGTTGTTTGTTTATGTACATAGGTTTCTGGATTATCTTTTCCATAGAGATATAAATCCGCAGATGTTAATGTACCCATAACAATCACATCATTAATCGTAGCTTTATTACGCAAATTGTTATAGTTATAAGTATCATTCAATGGTTTACTTGGTGTACACACATCAATGGTTTGTGAACCACAATTGCAACGACTCATCCCCTCACCTCTTCCCATCTAATTTTCGTGCAACAGCTATCGTAATTGGCAATGTTTCTAAAATATTGCCGCTGTTTCGATTTGTTGCAATTACTTGTATTTCTATTTGTCTCTTAAACTTAATGGTATCCTCTTGACGCAACGTTAAATAAATGCTACATCCACATTGACAATGACAATCATTAATCCTTCCATCATCATCTGGAATATCTGCAAGAATCGTTAAGTCATTTTCGAGTGTGTAATATACATAATCGTTTAATCCATACTTCATCACAACTTTTGTGTCATAATAATCTTTGTACTCTTCTTCTTCACTCGTCGTCGGATTGGAAATATCATAGTTTAAATGCAAAATCAAAGTGGGTGTGGAACCTTGTATAATCACATCGTGGTTTACGCATAAGTCCATATACATAATTCCACCCCCTATAAAATGCCTGCCTTAATAAAGGCAAGCGTTAAATCGTCTTGAATTTTTTCGGTCATCGCTTGAGGAACGTTTGGATAATCCACCTTTGGTACATCTACGTACTCAATCGTAAAGCCATCAGCTTCCGTATAGTATGTAATTGCCCGTTTTCCTTGGACATATTCAGCTTTTGGCAAAGCGTCCACTAAAAATCCCGTCTCTTTTAATTGCTCCTCTGTAAGCAATGTTCCATTATCGTCTTTCATCCCATGTTGTGGGTCGAAAGGCATATAATGTACCATGGTAATAAGGTTTGTATCCTTATCGGTTTGAATATAAATCATAGTTTAACCTTTCTATCCCATTTTGAGCGCAATGTAACCATTACCTGCATTACCGTTAATTGCCTTAACAATCACCGCATCGCCAACACTAATAGTCTCTGCGCTCTTATTTTTAAGCCCAGTATAAGGCTTATCTCCACCCGCAATCTGAACTGTATAGTTCGTTCCGTTTATTGCCGTCACTGTGCCGTACATAATCGTCTCAACATTGTTTTCTTTGAGAATTTTACGACACTCGGAGGCAGCGATTTGCTTTACAATTTTAATCAATACGTCCATATCATCAGTTGTAAACATACTACCGCCTCCTAACTTGGATAATATGGTAAACTTGCAATATTTGTACATTCAATCGTAATTTGTGACTGAATAGAGATAGGAATAGACAACGATTGTATAATAAATCTTGCGTCAAAATAATCAAAGAAGTCATCTTCGAGCGCAATACAATTATTTACATCTAAATGTATCATAAATGTACTATCTACTTGAATAGTTTGTTGCACGATTGCAAGTTTGTTTAATTCATAATCAGCTCTATCTTGAGCCAATTGTTGTGTATAGATATTATTATCCTCGAGATAATAATTCTTAATCCCAATTACGGAAATTCTACTTGCGCTTCTTGGATTCGTGTTTTCAGCCACTGCAACATAAATTCCATCATCCGAGTTTACATTAGCCCCAACTACCGTCACCCGATTACGAACCGATGTAAAGTCATAATTGATATGCCCAGAGATATACTCATATTCCGTATCCTTAAATGTCCATAATGTAGGTTTATTAACTTGCGAAATATCCTTGATACCACTTTGCACAGTAAGATTGCCATTCGTATCATAATAAATATCACAGGCAATCATATTTGCAAGTTCAATCAACATATCGCCATATGATTCATTTGCTGATTTAGAAAGAGTATATTGCGTAACTTCATGAATATATGCACTATCGAACACAACTTTCTTTGTGTCAATCGGATAGTTGTTGCCATTATCTTGGAGCAACGTATCAACCATAACATTGTAGATATTCTCACCTGCATCAATCTCATAAGTTGCCTCAAGTGTACCACCTAATGTTCCATCAAGGAGAGCAAATTTATCATAACATTGTATATCAATCGTCTCTTGCGCATTTTGTCTCATGGCTTGAGGGGTGCCAATGACAAAGATACCTGCACTATTCCATATAATGTCCCCGCTTGCCGTCTCCATGCCAAGCTCAAGTTTAAACTTGGTATTAATCCAAATTTTACTGTCAATGCCTGTCGGAGTAAAAATTCCGCTTTCATTGTTGAGTGTAAAATTAATGCTTCTTCTTTGTCCTTGAGCGTATTGGATTTGCAAGCTACCAGAACCTTGAATTAAGTATTCGCTAATATCTTCACGAAATGATTCATCTGGATAAAGCAGACTCAATCTGAATCTTGGTCGAATTGCTTGTTCTCGGACAAGTTGTACATATCTAGCAGGTGGAACTTGGTTAAAGTTTAAATTAGCCATAACCTAACCCCCTATTACATTAACCGAATTAATATCATTAAGCTGCACAAAGTTGAACGATACCTTGGTAATTTGTTCTGTTGATTCATCAATATATTGCATACTATTACCCGTTGTCGATACAACCCAACCATTTCCTTTACGATCTCGCAAAAGCTTAGGAGTTGGTTGAGCGATAAAATCTACAAAACGATTATATTGTTCAACCGTATCGGAATACCGACCACCTTGTAAATCTATGTTGCTCAAGAATGCAGTAAGTGAACTTGATAAGTAGTTCTTCTTTCCGCTCGAAATCTTAGGGAACTGGGTAAAATTCTCCATGATGTACTTGTCGATATTTTGGTCGAAGCCGTTAGATGTGAGCATAGTATCAAAGAGCCAGATATTCTCACTATCTGCATAATAAAGACCACTCGTGTCTGATTCTTTCAATCCAACAAGCGACCAGTTCCACCATGCAGCTTTGACGAACCCAATTTGTTCAAGCGGCGCAGAAATGTAGTTCTCGGTTTCGGCAAAAATTGTGTATTGATATTCATCTCCATTGAGCACATTAAAGTCTACCACTTTGTATTGTGATGCCGGAATCTTAGCAACAAAACTCAATGAAGCGTCATCTGGTTTACGTTTATAAATCTGCCAATAGATTACGTTGTCGGTCAGAGATACGATATTACCTGCATTGATGTCTCGATCAAATGTCGCAAGAAGTAAAGTATTGCCGTCCCATACAGGAGCGTAGGTGTAAGCATTGACAGTGTTAATCTCGGATTGTTGAGCGATGTAGTCTTTAATCCATAAGTAATCTACAATAGAATTGCCATAGAGGGTTGCTTTGTTATATGAAAACATAGGTTACACCTCCTCTATTGTTGCAGTGAATGTGTCAGTTTCGATAATTCGGGTTGCAGAAACGGACGTGTCAATACACCGTTTGTTTGTTGGATACCCCGCATAGTATGTATGAGTATATGGATCAATATTGGAAGCATATAAATCTGTTGCAAACATCTGTTCTCCATTCGTAGCCTTGAGTTTATATAAAGTCAAATGAGTAGGCAAATAGACAGTATTAACATACCTATCCCAAAATAATCCACTTCCAGATGAATTCGATGCAGCACCCGATGATGATATCGTCTTCGACCATATATTAGTGCCAGAAGTCGATGATAAAGAGTGCCTAAATACATGAGTTGAAGATGTAGAAGTAAATGAATAAGCATAAACAAATTGTTCCATTGAATTTAACATATCTACCGTAATACCAATACTATTTGGAAGCTCTGAACCAGATGTAGAAACAGGCAGAGAAAATCCCGAAACGGTTGTAACTAAAGCCCCATCAACAATATTAAATTTAGAAATATTTAGAGTAGATTGTGTAGAATATATAGCATAAAAATACAAAAAACTATTAATCTGATTAGTTGTAGTATTATATTGTACATTAGATGGTTTTAATATACTAATTGTTGCTGTACCCATTATAGGTGAAGACGATGGCGTAAGAATTTTATGATATAACACAGCATTATTTAAAGTATCATATGCTATAGTATGAAAACTTTCCGAAGAATCAATTGCAAAATACCCACACAGAACGAACGCACCATTGATAGAATAATTAATGGATGGAGCCAAAGAAGCTTGTGACATCCCTAAATTATTAGTAGATATAAGTAAGGTATCACGAATTACAATAAAATAATTTGAATATGAACCATCTTGACACGTAATGATAACGCACAAATTGTCCATATTTTGATAATTTGCAACACACGCTTCAAAAAGCGCGTGACCATAATGAATATATTGTGATAAATCTATTGAAGAAATTAAATTCTTTGTAATTTTATCGTAACAATCAACTCTATACGACTCATATTCCCCACTAGAATTAACCGTTAATTCAAAACTATATATATATTTTGCTCCAAAATGAAATTGTGTATTGGTCATTCCACTTATAAGCTGATACTCTTCCGAAGCTGTTGTCCCTGATATTGCTGTTTCTGTAATATTTAAGTCAGATACACTCGTAATTGAATACTCTGTTTCATAATTATCGGATGCCAAAAAAGCCACATTGTTTTGTGTCGATGCATCAAAAGAATTAAAAGTTCCAACTTTGTTAAATAAATTAACACCAGTCTTGATATTCGAGTCAACTAAATTCTCATCGCCTTTTACCGTTAAATCTTGCTCGAGCATAGTATCGGATGAAATTACTTGATTTGTAGTCGTTGGAGTAATGATATAACTATCTGGTGGATTACCACTTTGTCCACCTACCATTCCATAAGATTTAGCCATATAATCACCACCTATTTATTCGTAACATTAGTAATTTTATATGTGCTATATCCATCTTGATAAATATAAGCAGTCCCCATTCCACCAACATTTTCTACGGCAACTGCACTACCAGTCACTCCGAAAATATTAACCCCATCCTTAATATTTTCTGAAATCAAATCACTATCTCCCATAACCATTACATCTTTTGCAAAATACGTATCCTTAGCAATCACAAGGTCGCTCGTCCCCGGCACAATTGGATTTACACCCGTATACTCGCTGCCCCCTTGTCCACCAACTAAAGTATATGCTTTTGCCATGCTAAACACCTACCTTAATTTTTAAAATATCAACGAGTAAATTGTCAGTTGGAACATTGGTGCAATTAAATGTAATTTGGTTTGTAATCGTAACATCACTAGGATAAATACCAGCTTTTGCATAAACAGAAAAATTACTCGCTTCTGGCATTGTTAAATATACATAGCCTGTTGTTTCGAGTCCGTTTACTGTCACAGTTTGTTGTTTTGCATTCCATCCACTAAGAGGCAAATTGGCAACTAACACACTTGTAACATTTTGGAAAAGCGCAGAATCAATCTTATCATAATTTGTATTCATAATATCGACATTAACAACTTCTGCGCCCGCTTGTTTCTCTAGGTCATAATGGTTTGTATATGTAGCCATTTAATCACCTCCTAAATTTTATTATATCTTAATTGGTTCCAAGTGTATTGACGCACTTCGTCCCAAGTGTAACGTTTTAAATCGTTCCATGTTGTCGCTGTAATTTCGAGTTCTTGGATTTGGATTGTTGTTGGAAGTAAAGTAAACTTAAACCAATATTTTGTAATATATGGTTCTGTAATTTCTGCCCAATAATATTCATCGTTCCAATCTGCCGAATCTTTCCATATATAATCGTCAGTAAGCAAGGAGCTTGACGGTTGCAAAAGCCACTCTTGCCCCGTTACACGTTTTACAATCTTATCATGAATAGATATTTCACCATTCTCTATGTCATAATAAAATGCACCATCTTGATACGAAATTTTATAACTTGGCGGGTCATAATCGGTAACTTCCATATCATCACCATTCCAAATATAGTTGAATCCCGTTGTCGTTTGTGTATATACAACATCATCTCTTGGTGTATCACCACTTGAACTCCATACATTATCAGCAGTAGCCGTATAGATAAGTTTTGTTGATGTGTTGTAATATTTATCCCCTGCACTTGATGTAACTGGTGGAGTTGCGCTCATGGCAATGAGTTCAATATATTCGCCCTCTTGCTTATAAATTAACCCCTCAAAGTTCGTATCCGTTGTGTGCCAATTGAAGAAAGTTGTGGATTCATATGGTGCATAAATCGGAGTTTGTTCAGAACCAATATACCATTCGAGCTTTGTCCCTTTTCCAATTCTCACACTTGAGCCACCAATATAAGGCTCATTCTCCAAAATATCATATTGTACCGTTGAACCTTCATCGGCAACTGCACTACCGCTATTAATCAACAATGGAGACCATATCAATTCAACAGAGTCATTCTCACAATTCACTGATGCGGTTGGTGCATTATCAAGTTCTGGAAGCGCATATTCTACCATAAAATATTTTGGTGTAACACTTAAAACTTCGCCATCTTGATTCTCGAGCGTCAACCCTACCCCGTACGTTGAACCATTGATAAAGCCATCAAAAGTATAGGTTATCGCACCAGAATTGCGTTCGCCACTCTGGTCAATAACATTGCCCCCAACATCATAAATCGTCCATTCAAAATACTTAAATCCTACATTTTCTGCCTGTGTATAGGTAGCCGAGAATGTATAGGATTTGCTTGTGACACTTTCTGGGATTGTATTTAAGATGAGGGTTGGGGTCGTTCTTGCACGAAAATAATAGTCGGTCGAGGTGACGTTATTATTATAAACATTATATGGATCTCCTACTGCGACATTAGTCATAGCAGGGGTGATGGTTGCCTTTAATCCATTATCCACGCTTTCAAGCTTTGCAATTCGGCTCTTTTGATTCCCAACTTGCACGAACATGCCAACTTGAACAAATTGGTTTGGGCGCAAGGTGATCGTAGATGAATCAAAAGCTTGCAACGTACCATATGTAACCCAAATATCTGGAATCTCTGTATATAAAGTAATGTTCCAAAGATAATCGCTACCATTGACTAACCCTATCGTACTTGGCACAGTAAAAGCCAGAGTATCTCCTGCATAAAGCGGAGAGATAGATATCACTGCTGAAGTATATACATTCGTTCCACTATATGTTGTAATTTTGTACTGATAGGATGTAACCGTAGTTCCACCGTCAGCATTTATGTAACACGAAAATACATTCGCTTTTCCACCATCCACATCAGATAGATAAGGTGATGGGTACGAAGGTTGGTATAACATCTACCATTTCCTCCTTTCTAAAAAGAATATCCCCTGCCGAAACAGGGGATTATATCTTAACTCCGAACAATCGCAAGATTTTGTAATTGTCTTACAAAGTCTTTTGCATTATCAGATTTTACTGTAAGGTTTTGAATTGTGATAGAGTGGTCATTGTTCGTAATTGCAGGTTGAGCACCTATCAAATTCTTTGGATTGAATTGTCCCCAATCCATGAGGTTCTTTGTAAGATCGGCAGGGATGATACCCGTTCCTTTCTTGAGAAAATCGTAATTCCCAGTAGGTGGTATCATAAGCTCGTCGCCGAGTTCATTAACATTATAAATACCTGTCGATGGAAGAGAAAGGGAACCAGACGCTTTCTTCTTGGATGATTTTTTCCCACTAGTACTTTTTTTACTTTCTGTGGTCTTTTTCCCACTAGTACTTTTTTTACTTCCTGTGGTCTTTTTCCCACTAGTACTTTTTTTCGTATTTTTAAGCGTAGCATTCGGATCATTTGGATTATTTTTAACATAATTCTTTGATGCTGTTGTGCTAGACGCTTTATAATGCAATTTACCACTAGAATCATACCATGTGTCTACATTGTAGCCTTGATCTCGTCGTGTTTGAATATTGGCTTCTTGACCCGCATTCCATCTTTCGGTTGCGCTCATATCATCAGTATATTCATAATATGAGCCAGTTTTCGTTGTCTGCCCAATCTTAATTTCTGGAACAACCATAGCATTTGCCGCATCGAGAGCTGCATTTGCAGCGTCTAACTCGGCTTGAGCCGAATTGACAGCACCAATCGCCGCAATTACCTCTTGCGTACCACTAATATAAGCGTTTTTCCAATTTTCAAAGTTCTGAATTCGTCCCTCGAAAATCGCTTGTTCAATGGTCATTCCAAGTTCTGCCTCAATGTTATAACGATTAAGAGCCTTAGTTTGCTCGTCAATTACATCTTGGTAGGCTTGTTTTTCTTTCTCTTTTTCCGCTATAAGAGCTTCGAGAGCTTTGATTTGATCTTGAATTGCTTGTTGTTCTGCCTCACGTTTTCGTTCTGTGTCGAAATCATCAAGGGCGGTTTGTGCATCTTTTACTTTTTTAGGATCAGCAGTCCAAATCCATCCAAGAGACGAATCATACACTCGAACCGTCTTTTGCTTCTTAGCCTCTTCGAGCGCATTAACAAGTTTAATTCGTTCTGCTTGTTTATCGAGAGCGTCATTTTGCTCATCCATAAGATCAAGTTGTTCATTAAGCTTGTCGATTTGCTCATTGTATCCATCAATTGTTTTGTCAATTGCTTCGGTTTGCTCATCAGCCCAAAATTGCAACGCAGAAATAAACGTATTAGCTTTCTCTTGACGTTTTTGAGCCTCTTCAAGTTTCTTTTGAGCCGCTTCAACTGCTGCCTCTGCCGCTGCAATCGCTGCTTCTTTTAAAGCTTGTGCCGCCGCATTTTTAGCCGCAACCGATGCTGCTACGAGCGCATTCCGAGTCTCGGTAATCGTAGTCCCTTTAATTGTTCCAGCTTTAGCTGCACTACTAATAGAACTACTTGCTTTCGATTGTGCCTTCTTGACTTTAGACATATATTGTTCAGCAGTAATTTGTCCACTGTCATATTGTTGTTTAATATCATCGAACATCGCCTCGTAACCCTTTTTAATGTAGCTACGATAGCTGTCAAAGTCAAGCTTTCCATTCTTATAGAACTTCTTGGCATATTTCCAAATTTGCTCGTAGTATTTTTGCCCGTCGATCGTACCCTCTTTGTACTCGTACTCAATTTCTTCAAAAATACCCTTAACCGCATCCGTATTAGCATCCTTATATGCTTGATACATAGATTTTGCATCATCAGCATAGGTAGAACCCATGGTTTTGAGCTTCTTATAATAAGCTTCACCTTTTTTGCGAACATTGGTATAATATTGATCGGCAGTAATTTCACCTTTTTTATAGGCTTCTTCTTGGGCTTGTTGGTACTCTTCAAGTTGCTTCTTATACTTCGATAGATAGTCTTTCTTGGATTTAGTGTAGGAGCCACCGCCTCCACCGCCAGTACCACCATCGCCAGATGATACACCTCGAACCTTTATTTTATTAATTTCAGCAAGAGCATCTTCGGCAACTTTTATTTTGTCTCTATTTTGTTTAATTAAAGATGACTCAAATTCTGTTACGGAAGGTAATTTGGTATCCTTAGTTGCATCACCTAAAGCCTTTGTTATTGGCAAATCAGTTGCCATAACTTCAATAAGAGCTTTTCTTGCCTTTATTTCATTTTTTGTATTCTCAATAACCGATTCAGCTTCTGCTATAATTGCCTTTTGAGTAGCAATCGCAGAGTCTTTTGCGGCTTGTGATACAAAATAATAAGTATCACCAACTTGAGTTAATTGATCTTTGTAAACCGAATAAATACTTTGAGATGATTGATAAACACCATTTAATTTACCCGTTGAATCTCTAAGTTCATCGGTACTAGTTTTCGTATCGTCAAGTTGTTTTGTTGCACCTTTATAAGCACCAACAAGAAGAGTTAATTTATCATAATTTTCTTGTTGGGTTGTAGTTAAAGTACCACCTGAATCTATGATATTTTGCAAAGATTCATAATAAGACACAAGTGGTTCAACATCGCCAATTTTATCTAAGAAATCTTCAGCTGCAATAGCACCAATATTATATTGACTTGTTAATTCGCTTGTTTTCTCAATAAGGATATCTAAAGCTTCTTGTCCAGTTACATTTTTAACACCAGTGCCTTTTCCACCATGTTCAAACTCTTTTTGTGCTGTAACAAGATTTAAATAGGAATCGGCAACTTTATCAAGATCATCGGACGTTTCAGCGATATGTTGGTTGTAAAGTTCCTGGAATTTACCGCTTGCAAAACCTATTGCTGTACCAAGCCCAATAAAAACTGCGGCATATGGGGCAATGGAGGCAAGAGTTCCAACTAATGCTGTGGCTTTAGTCGCCAAACCTGCAAAACTTGTAGCCATACCGAGTTGCGATGCCGTCAGTACAGTTTGAACGCCGGACAATGCTTTAATTACCGTAATTACATTTTTAATTGTAGTGATAGCTGTTTTACCAGATGTAACCACGGTTTGTAAAGATGTAATTAAACCACCTAAAAAACTGCCTCCGATTTGTAAACCTTTAAGAACAAGTAAAACTTTTGCTAAAGTTACAAGGGTATTAATTGCTTTTTCATTCTCTGCAAGACTGCGAAGGAGGTTATTAACCGTATCGAGAATATTCCCGATCGACTCCGAATCTGCAATTGCAAGGATGAGTTCGCTCCAAGAAGCTTTAATTGCGTCAATCTTCTTATTTAAATTCTCCATTGCACGAGCATTTTCATCAAGGGCGGAATTTTCTGAATTAAGAGCGATTGAATGTGCTTCTTGTACTTGGCTAAAATTAGAAAGAGCGGCTGCCAAATTTTGAGTTTGATTTGCGCCTGCCTGTATATTTAAGTAATAAAGTTGTTCATCTTTGGTCAACGTGTTCCAAATTTTTGATACATCAGTAAGAGTATCGTAAAGTTTGCGCTGTTGACCTTCTTCGTTCTTTATTTCAATGTCGTGATCTTTATACCACTTTGATAATTTTTGACCCGTTGAAGATGTTTCATCAATAATTTGGTTATAGCGAGATTGGATTGAAATAAGCCAATTTTATTTACAAAGTTCGTTAGACTTTATGAGAGAAATAAAATTATCAATCTCGCTTTGATATACATCAGAGTTTTCAATATTCCAATAAGGAATACGCAATAATGATATATTGTGTATATCGCAATATGTATTTTTACTATTATCGTTTTCTTTAATTCTTTCGAAGTTTTTAATTGCGTCCTCTAAACTTGCACCAAAAGTTACAAGTTGGAAGTGTTGAATACCATCTACTTCAATACAAGCACGATATTCTACTAAGTAAAAATCAAATTGTAATGCCTTCCCACGAACGCTCTTACAGTTCGGATAAACATGTTCTTTAATATACTTTATATTTTGTTGTATCAAATATTTTTCTACTGTTTTCGCAATATTTGATTGTTTCATTGCACAATCATTACATCTAAATTTTTTATCTTGAATAAAATGAGTAAAACTTGTTTGATATTTTTTCCCGCAAGCACAAACTAGATCTAACATTTGTTTATCACTAATATATTTTGTTGTCAATAAAGTACAATCTGCTTTATTATTTTTTATAAATTTTTGCATATTATAAACAGAATATGGATTTTTTTTATAATATCTTTTAAAAGAACTTCCATGCATCAAAGCAGAAATACTAATAACACCCCTATATCCATTTAGGTCTTCAACTTCAATATTATCTTTATAATTTAAAACACTTGAACTTAAAATTCTTAATCCTTTTAGTTCTGCTTGTTTCTCGTATACAGAAAAACTATTCCTTCTTTTTTCAACATAGTCTTCGTGTAATCTTTTTTCTCTATAACATTTAGGGCACATCTTATTGTCTAGCTTAGTAAACGCTCGAAATACCATTTTAAAAGTCCTTCCACAATTCCCACATTGAAAAGCGACTTTTACATCTCCACAATTAAACTCTTCTTTTGTTGCTAGTAATTTAGTTCCTGTATTAACGCTAACACTCATAAAATGTTGAATATTTTCCCAATAATATTTATTCTTGGTGCTAAACTTATGTTGATATGCTCGACCATTTCTTTGTTGTTGTTTAATAGTTCTCAATGTTTTATAATATAAATAACCATTTGTATCCACGCATGTTAAAGGATTATCTATATTCGTATATTTGCCTTCTACAATTTGATAGCCTGCTTCGATGAATTCTTGTTTTGCTATATTCTCATCAATTCTTTCCATATTTCTCTCCTTATATTTTCACATAAGATTAGACTATTTCTTCACCCTCCATAGAGGGGTCTATCATTTCCATTTAAAGGATTCTCACCCACTCACTTGAGCCGTACTCTTATTGCGATTAAGTCGCTATTCCAAGATAGTCGTTTGACACATTCCTATTCGGAACTTCGCACCCAAACATCCATTGTATTAACACTTAGGCTTTTGACCATATGTCATCCTTATCGTTTTTAATACTTTCGCACATTCGCACTTGTCAATCTTTCAAGACTATGCTGTAGTGATAAGGCTTTAGGAATTACTGGGTTTAGATAGATATTATAGTTCATGTTACCATAAACTTAGAGACTCATTTTCCCCTACTTGCTTTGGAACCACTTCGAGTGATCTCAACTATACCCGTCATTAAGGCAAGTGTGTCTTCATATGTATTGCCACCTGCGGCTAATGCAGCAGATGCTTTACCAATATTTGTTGCAAGGTCTGCTGACGAAACGGCTGTTCGATTTGACTTTATATTCCTTTAAGTTCGTTACACTTAAAGTGATTATTTTATGACTTTAAATCCTTTCTCTAAATAATGCTTCGGTACTGGATTTTTCCCTTTAATCCATGCATTTACGGTTGGGGGTTTTTCTCCCATATATTCTGCTAATCTCCTTTGATTATAAAAGACAATTCCATCATATTCAATTACAGGAAATTCCCTTTCTTCTTTTATCTCAAGGTTTACGTTTTCTTTATCTTTATAGCGCAAACCTCTTTCTGCAATCTCTTTTGGAACTTTTTTCTTTACTTTTAGCCAATTACAAACTAAAGCACATGAAACATTTAATTCTTTTGCCAATTCTTTTTGTGAAGAATATTCTCTTGTACCCTTTTCCATTTTCCCACCTTTGATTTGGTGTTTCAGAAGTTATGCCAAAATATTTCTTACCGTTAGGAAAAATATGAACATATACTATATATTTTTTACTCATTTTTTTACTTGTCATAAAATAATCACTATATATTTCTATATAGAATAGACTATATCATACTTTTTTATCAAAAGTTAGGATGCTTCCATTTAATAGACTTACATAAGACTAATATCATCTTACAACTAACCACTTGGCTGTACTCTACTCACTTCGTCCGCTTATGCGTCTTATTCTACATTATATATAAATAATGTAGTTACATTTGTCAAGTAAAATCTACTTGACCGCTTTCGATAGTCGTTGAACCTTATTCTGTATTTCAACAGAATCTTGGATGCGTATGATTACCCAATCTTTAATAATGTTACTATACCAAAGCCATTACACTTTGCCACTATAATATCACCATTATAGCTTAGTTATTAAAGTTCTAAGGGACTCCCCGCAATTCATCCTATTTAGTGAGGTCTACAAAAATTAAACCTCATTGACACTATCTATAATATGCATAGCATCATCAGCCGTTAGATTAAACGCTTTCATCTGGCTAATAATAAAATTAGCCGCTTCTCCTGCGCTTAACTCTTCGTCCGCGATATTTTGGTATAAGCTGGAAATTCTTGCCAATTGAGCGGAATCCGCTTCGTCAAATCCACTTTTCTTGAACTCGGTTGCAGCGTCTACCATTGCAGCTCGACTCTTACCGACTTCTTGCCCCATTTGACCAAGTTTCTTTGTGTATTCGTCAAGTGCTTCACCTGACAAGTCTGAAACTTTCTTAAATTCCGTCAACGAATCCTCAAATTCCAATACCGGTTGCATTACTTGTTCAAATGTAACCGCCGCATTTTTTACCGCTTGGAATATGCCATTTATCGACTGCAACTTTCGACCCATTGACTCAAACTTTTCACCTAAAGTTTGCGCTCCGCTTGCAGTCCGTGTAAACGTTGTGCTAAGAGTGTTCCCTTCGCTATCCAATTTTTTCATCTCAAGATAAGCATTACCCGCCGTATCTTTGAGTTTTGAAAACTCTTGTGTTACTTTTGGGACTCCCTTTGCATCGAATGTTATTTTTTGTGTTTTGCTGACTTCTCTAAGCTGTTTTTTTATATCATTGACATCAACTTGCGCTTTTATACTAAGCTTGAAATCATCAGCCATATTTATACCCCCTTTCTACAGAGGTTAAATCAATTCATACATAATATCGGAAAAGTCCTTGAGCTTGTATCCATATTCATCATACAATACACTTGCAACAATGTTGATCGCATCTGCAATATCATCATCGTTTTGCTTAGACCCAAAACTTTTCCACCTTAAATCTATACCAAACTCATGGTTGACCAAGTCAATACTCATTTTTTTCTCATATGCCTTAGCTTTACCCTTGAGCTTTTCTAGTTCCTTTTTATTCCAATTTAGTTCCTTTTTCGCCTTGTTGTATTCTTTACTATGAGTTAGATTAATATTGACCTTATTCTTCCATGTCTCCACAGGAATAAACTCAACATCCTTCCCAAATACCCCCATAACACCAAGCACAATTCCTTGCAATGCACCAAGAGTCTTTACCGTCTGTGAATTATTGATAATCGGTGGCACATCTTCGATATATACCTTGTCAATATCATTCTCGCGCATTAATTTCCCAAGAGCATTTGCCATATATGTAATTCTTTTACGCCAATCCTTTTCTTCGGTGCTTAAAATCTCGAAACAACCATAATCAACAAGGTATATCGAATCTATTTCTACACCAACCTTAAAGATAGCGTATCCTGTTTTCTGGGTGCTCATATCGAGTCCTAAAACATTCATCCTTTTATTCCTTTCGTTCTATAAAGAGTAGCTGAACTTAGTGCTTAAATTCAGTCCTGCCTTTTGGCACTCTTGTTGAAAAACATTCTTAATATTCCCATTACACCATTTTTCAAACTCATCCCAAAATGGTCTGGCTTGGATCGCAGGAAAATTTATATGCGACTCGTCAATACCTTCATTAATAATGTGGTCAAGTTCATTGATCGTAACCGCCCTACCCTCAACAATGGAACCATGACTAAATGGCTCATGCCACACTAAAGGCATCATTTGCATGATTGAGGCTTCAACAGCACTTCCTTTGAACGAACTGGTGATCTTTGCTTTAGTCTTAGCCCACGAATCATAGAACTCATGTGTTCGACCCGCTCCTCCACCTTGACCATTCGTCCATGTTGCGTTGTATGAATATACGGTTTTTTCGATAATATTCAACAACTCTTTAAGTGCAACTTCTGCCGTATTATCAACTGCAATTTGTAAGCGTTGATTAATGACCGACTTTAATTGAGCTTCGCTATTTACCATCTTCTTGTTCCTTTAAAAGCTTTTCTGCTAACTCAACAAGATTCGATTCAGTCGGAAGTGCATCAGTAAGTTTATTGATGCTGTCAGAAATTTTGTCACAAAGCTTTGTGAATGTATACTCAATAGAACTATATCCTCTTACTTGCTCTTCAATAAACCAAAGATAATCACCAATTTTTTCATATATTTCATCCCAAAGTCCACTGGCTATAATTGTATCATAATCCAGCTCAATGTCATCCGCAATATCGGTACAAGCCGCCAACACACCAAACACAAGCACGACATGACGATCACATAAATCGTCAGTTCCCAACATTAACTCTATGATTTTCTTTTGTTGCTCTAAAGTTAAATACGGTGTAATGTGAATATCAAATTTCCCCAAATAAACCTGTTCCGGTTTTTCTAATCCTTTCATTCCTTTTATTCCTCCATCTTGAAATTTCTTAAAAATGTATTTAAGATTTGTGCTTTATCCTGTTCTTTAATCATACCAAGATACTTTTGTACTTGTTTATTCACGTCGATCGTTGTAACTTGTTCACAAAGTATCGTATTTTCATCGTAGTCAAAGAACGGATAATCTATTTTTTTTAGAACATAATGGGTTGGCATCTTTGATTTAGTTTGACTGCTTGTAATCGGAATACATATTGTAGTTGTGCTACAAGCATTGCCAATTGCATTCTGTAGAATAAGACAAGGGCGAACCCCATTTTGCACAGAGCCACCCTTATCCCCCAAATCAATGATATAAATACCCCATTGATTTACAAACTTTCTCATTTTTTAAATAAGCTGTAAAATTGACCCAACAACAGCTCCACCAATACCAGACAAAGCACAAGTAATTAACGTTTTCTTAGCATTGTTCCAAGCTTGAGCAGGCTCCATTTCCAAAGCACGGATTCTACTATCTTCTTTTTCTTGTGCATCAGCTAATCTCTTTTGTTCTTTTGTCATTTGTTCCATATTAGTAGCCATGACCTCTACGGAAGTTGCCAAACGATTTACGTTCTCGCCAAGTTCCTCTAGTCTGTCCATTCTATGTTCAAGACTTTTTATATCCTTTTTTAATCCTTGTACGGTAACTTCCATGCTTTCCATATCCGCTACCCCCTATTATACAACTTTCGCGGCAGAAAGTGTACCATCATCGGCGACTTTAATTTGCCACAATGTTCCATCTGGGGAAGTAATATAGTGAGCATCGACATAACCTTTATTTACTGCATCATTTGCATCACTTGGGTCTGGAACAACAATACTATCTGTAACATCTAAGTGGTTAATAGTAGCATCTCCAACCACGTCAATGTTCTTAAAGAGCACCGCATTTTCAGCCCCTTTATTCATGGTGAGTTCTCCTTTTGCGTTGATGTCAAAAGCATCTGGATCAATAGGAATCAACCCACCACAATTTCCTCTTACTTTCATTTCTTTGCCTCCTTTTTCTTCTTAGAAGCAACTTTCGGCTCGAACCCCTTAACATACCATTCACCATTAACATTCGTCACTTCTACAAAATCTGGTTTATGGTCATATGGGTTCTTAATGGAATAAACGAAATCGCCAATCTCAACATAAAGTTCCCCCTTTAGCTCGAAGCGAACTTTATTCATACCATCCGGGATAACGACATCATCTTTTCCTAACTTGCATTTACTCATATTGTCAAGTGGTTTCCATCTGTGTTCATTTGAACATCTCCGAACAAATGGACATGTTTGCCCATTTTTACCACATGTACAATATTCTTCATATGTTCCAACTTGGCAATATTTACATAACATATTTGCCACCTCAATTCAAAAACGAGGAGAACAAAAAGATGTCCTCCTCATTATTATTCATTATTCTACCGTGATACTTGCATATCCTTCAATTGGATTAGCAAGACCTGCGGTTTCCGTTGCTACAATCTTAATGGTAGCGGTTCCTTCACTAGCAGCCGTGACAACACCTGCGGCAGATACGTTAGCAACACTATTCGGCGTTACGGTATAAGTCATCTTAGTATTATCGAGCGGCTTTGTGGAAAGGTTGGCACCATCGTTGTACACACCCCAAAGTCTTAAGGTTGTGGTTCCACCGTTTACTAATCTAATGTCAGCATTATCAACAGCGATTGTGCTAAGACCATCGTACCAATTTGCACCATCAATAATTTCCGTAAAGATAGCATAGTTGCCACCATCATTCTGGCAACCTGTGCTTGCCTTGTAAGGTAAAGCAGTTCCAGAGAAAGAGGTAGTAGCTGCGCCACTGGAAGTCAGAGACATGTCGATAGACGGGTCTGGTAAAAATCTAGGAATCTTAACTTCAAGCGTACCAACACGATAAGATTGAGTTAAAGAAGTTGTACCTGCTCTGAACAGAGGGTACTGTAAGATCATTGTAATTTCCTTCGGAATGATGTTGGTCGGGATAATGAACTGTCTTGCGGCTTCTTGGTCTGCGCAATACTTAACGCAAACTTCGGAACCGATCGGCAGGTTTACGGCTGTTGCAGTTTTACCTTCAAAGGTAATCTTCTGCCATTCGTCTTTCCCTGCATAGCTCCACCAACCAATTAATCCAAAGCTTTGTAATGCTACCGGCGTACCAGTAACGGTAATTTGGTTAGCAGTTGTAGTTGTAACGGATTCAAGTACGATACCATTAGAGCCTACAGTGATTTCTGCACCCATCTTTAAGGAAAGGTATTCCAAAGAGAATAATGCGTCAGTTAATGTAGCGTTCATTACTGAATCGTGGAAATACTGCAATATCTTCTAGCTAGGACGCAACTCCTAACTACGTCTATTAAGACTGCTTATGCTTTCGCATAATGTTGAGACTATATGTCCACTTTATATATCTGCATTTATTGACATAAATGTTTTATCATTATTGACAAAATTTTCAATTGTGTTTATTAAAAGTTCTTTTGCAGGAGGTTCTTTTTTACCTCTAATACGTAAAATTTTATACCCATATTGCTTAACAACCTCATCTCTTCTCCTATCTTTTTGTGGGTCGTTATGCCAATATAAACCATCATACTCGATATCTATCAAATGTCCTTTATAACTTAAAGAAACATCAAGAGCAAAAGAACTCAAAATACTATTTAATTCAACGCATTCTTCTCCATAGGCTTCTTTACACATTTCATAAATTGCATATTGAGCTTTAGATGTCTTTACATTACCATGTTCAAATAAAGATTTCATAATACTTGCACTAGCCCTTTTAGCAAATTCTAGATATTGTAAAGAATATTCTACTCCATATCTCTCCATAAAAGTTTGACGTGATTTTTCTTTGAATTCTGATAATTGAGACGTATATTTAACTCCATATCGTTCAAGATTTGTTTGAACTATTTTGTTTTGAATCTCTTTATTTTGAGTTGGCACTTCGCATCCATAAATTTTTAAACATGTATTCTTTTTTCTTTCTGCGATATCATCATTCAATAAAACAGAAGCTGTCCCATACTTTTCAATACAAGTTTTATCTTTCTTATCTAAAATCTCTTTATTTTGCAACGCATACTCAACTCCATATTTTTCTAAACATGTTGCCTTTTGCTTATCGTTAAATTCTTTTACTTGTAATGGGTTCGTTACTCCGTACTTCTCAAAGAATGCGTCTTGACTTTTTAAATGAGCACATTTTTTACAAGCATCTTTTTTACAATATTTATGACCTTCATTATATGTCGTAAACTTTGTCGTAATTTCCGCTCCACAATAATCACAAATATATACAATTTCAGCTGCTGATCCATGAGATAAATGTTCCACTTTAACAGTTACTTCATCTCCAATATGTGTAAATTCATAGCCAAACGAAACAAGCCTTTTCTTATTTTTTGTTCCCCATTTGACTTTTACAAACTGATTTGGTTTAAGCATAATAACCTCCTTTCTATATTATATAGTTTTTCTAAAATTTTGTCAATATAAATATATAAAATGCTGCATTTTTCGAGCACCATTAGCTTGTGCCCTACTCTCCCGTAAGGAGATAGTCGTTGAGGGTTTTCCATATAGATAAAACTACTTAGGACTTTCCCTGCTAAATACCCATTGTTGCGACACTTAGGACTATCACCAAAATGATAGCTTTTATTTCACCATATGTCATCTACATACTTTTTTCTACTTTTCAGCAACCATTCAGCTTATCGTTTCCAATTACTGTTTAGGTGATGTAGCTTTAGGGATTCAAAGCATTTAACGCAGAATACTCACACTTCACAGTGTAAGCAGGGCAGTTTGTTACCCCAAAATTGGATTGGCGAGTCCTCCTCTGATATCTTCCGAAGTGACCTCAACACTTAACGAAGATTCCGTATAAGTATCACCATTTACTACCAGATTACCAGCAGAGTCAATACCCATACCAGTACCAACACCCGCTAAGATATATTTAGCCATAGTAAATTTCTCCTCTCATTTTTATTATACAGATTGAGCGTTCTTTGTGAACGATTGTGCATCCACAAAGACCTCTGAAAATCTTTCTTTATTTGTTTTATATGCCCAATGCTCAACATCTGGCAATTTCTTATCTGTCATAGCGTTCGCTCTATAATTATGCTCCACAACATAGTCAGTCTTACGAACTGCAATATGAAACAATTGTTCCACACTAATTGCACTCATATCTGCTACTTGTGATTTCGTAATTCCAAGCTCTACCATAACAGCTAAAATCTTTTCCTCAAATGTTGGAGGCTTGATACCCTTATTCTTCATAGCATAGAATTTCTCAACAATTTCACGAACATCATCACTCATAAAGTCATCAAAATAATCATAGAGATTTTGATAGTGTATATACTTTATCAATGTATCAAATTCGCTCGCATCAAGTTCATGACCTTTAATCACAATGCTCAACTTGTTGTCGTTGTCGATGAAATCAATATCGTAGCCATTCAAATGAAAAATTAGCTTTTCATCTACACCAAGTTCATTCCAAAATGACCCTCGCCTAATTCTGTCATTCTCGCATTCCGCTTGCTTAACATCAAGACAAAGATTCATAACCTCAATAAACTTTTCTCGCCAAGATATATCATTCAATATTAATCCAAATACAAACTGCAAATAGCTCATTTGTATTATTTGTACATCTGGAATTCTATTCTTTTGAATATTCAGCACACCCAAGCTAGGCATAAATTTATAATAATCCCGTGCTTTTACGGGATCAATCAATAAGCCTTTATATGGAATTGGTTCATCAAATGCTCGATATTGTTCAATGATCGCATTAATATCAGAATCCACAGCCACCATCCCCTTGAACATCAGCAATTTGTGTAGCCATGACAATTGATGTACCTGTAAATGTATAGTTGTTACCAATGTTCAATGTAGAGCGACAAAGCCTCGAAAGATCATGATTAAATTGTAGAGTGCCAACACCTGCCACATCTGCACCATTCAATGTCTTCATAAGCTCCATCTCCATTACATCGACCCTTGGACAAGGAACTCCTTGATAATCAACTAATGCATTCTTTGTTCCATATAAAATATCAAATCTATAACAAACCGTAGACAATATAGGATTGTCTGGTAATGTATCATATCGGTAAATCTTTAAGATTGTCTTAGAATTAACAAGTTCGTTTGGCTCAACATTAGTAAGAAAAATGTTGTAATTGTGCATATCATCAAAATCCTTACATATCATCGCCAATTTTTCATCTTCTGTTAATCTTGTCGCACTTAAAGCTTCATATGTATTGTATTTTAAGAGATTGAAAAAATTATCGTTCTTTGTAAGCTCGACCACAATTCGATAGGGAATAAATGGCAGGCTCGAAAATTTATTAAAACTACCCATCTTTTCACCTCCTAAAATGCGCTTTTCAACATAATATCAATAACTTGTTTTGTGTCCCCAGATGAGAATGTAAGCGTTAAAGATGCGGTCGGAGAAATTTGCTTTGCAATTAAAACAAACTCGCCGTCATCTTTTGCAACTAAAGAATAGTAATCATCACTTAATCCACTTGGAACGCATGTGATCTCGCCATCTTGTGGAACACCATTCTTATACAAAGTTGCAAACAAACTAATTTGTTTGCCTACACGAAGCGAATTAATATATGGCTCCACAATAATCTCATAATAATCCTCTGCGGATTCTACGATATTAATTTGTGTTGAGTCATACACTTCTTCGTTCCCCTTAATCCAACATTCAAATTTAGCCACAGAGCCAACTTCACCCGTTAAATTATAAACGCCATTCTTGTCAATCTCTGCATTTTTGTTGGAACAATATTCCACATCACGTTCAACTACCGTTCCATTTAATAGAACAATAGGAACCAATCTACCATAAGAACCTTTTGCTTGGTTCTCTGCTGTTGGTTCAAACATAATTTCATACTTATACAAATCTCGATTTGCAATGCCGTTTTCTAAATCATCATCAGGTTCTTCCATATCTAAGTACATGTCCAAGTAGAGCAAATTGCTCGCAAGGTTATCTTTTACTCCCTCATTGAGCATATTTTGGTACGCAATCAACTTAAATGGCTGATTGTTAAAGATAAATCTCGTGTTCTTCTCAAGATATCTTGTAATATTATCGCCTTGACATATAACAGTAACATGACCATTATCGGTAATAACATCTTTATCTTTAAGTTGCTGTGGAGACTCTAAAACATATTCAACAATACAAGGGTACTCATACAACTTCCCATTCATTCTGTCGATCCAACGCATAACATTATTACACCGTCTCACTGTTACATCATTAGCAACCGAACCAAGTTCGCTCGTGTTTGTAACTAACCAATAATCATCGTCATATTGATACATAAGACCCTTCGGTGCTTTATGCTCCAGATCTCGAAACGAGAAAATCTTAAAGTCATCATCTTGCTTAAACCCTGTTCCCATGTCAATTGCATAATCGACGTGCAAGTCAATACAATGATACTTATCTACACCAATCCCATCTTGTTCCAACACGTGTTCAATCAATTGAGTTGTATTGTCCCATTGTTTATTTACACTTGCCTGCATCAAGCCTCGATATTCAGAGTCGGGATCTTGAGCAATGGTGTCTAAATAATTTTGATAAAATCTTAACGCCACCTAGACCACCTCCTCTAACCTTCTCTCAATTTCATTCGTCACATGCAGCACTACCTGTTTTACATCTTCATGTGTAACTTTTACTCCCATGTTAAAAAGTCCATTGAGTAACATTAAACTATCCAATATCGAATCAGAGTCTTGCTGACTCGAAAGAGCGATAATTGCTCGCTTTAGGCAAGATTGATAGTCTTTGATCCCCTCTTTGCCGTCTTGGTAATTTTCATATGAGCACAAAACTTTATAACAAGTATTGATTAAAATTTGTTTCTTTGTTCTTCTCATTTTATCTCCCCCTAAACAATTAAATTTAAGGGTGATGTAGGAAGCGAATCAATCTCATAGTCTACAATATCTTGATTATACTTTTCTCTAAGTCGATCAAGGTATTCAGACTTTTCTTTGAGATTTTGTGCTTCCGAATGAGACTTAAACTCTTTGTTGCTTAAATGTCCTTGGAATTGAGTTACATCGTTTACTTGCTTGGTGAACCAATTGTAAACCATGATGGATGATAAAATATTTATCTCCTTATTACTCAAGTCTTGAACAAAAGCCATAACCTTTTCACCGTTCTCATCCTCGATTTCCTCGTATGATAAATCGGTGTTGCAAGAAGTAAAATCTGGAATGGAACGCTCCAAAATCCCTTGCAGATAAAGTAAAAAGGCTTCATAATCACTACGAGCCAAGTTATCGAGCTTATAATCACTAATGATAACTAAGGCTCTGTCGTACACTTTTTCAAACAGCGTTCCCATGCTTACCTCTCTTTTACTGCTTCTCTTCTACACCATCGTCAATTTTCTCAATACCAAGATAATCAATCCCACTAATCTTTTGCAACCGCATCAAAATATTCGCATCAATCTCAATACCCATTAATCTGCCATCAATAATCATAGAGTCAATGATTTTTCTTTGGGTCTCTGGGGCATTTTGATAAATGTCGAGAACATCTTTTGCATTCTTAGAAAGAATTGTCTTAAGTTGCTTATCATCAAGGATTGTTTGATATGCATCTTCAAGATCGTTCTCTTCCACGAACTCGCTATCTGCAATATAAAAGAGACCTTCTCTTGCAGAGCGTGGCATATTGGAGATAATAATTCTTGCTTCGGAATCTGTAACCGTTACGCTATCGAATTGTTTTGGGATTCTAATAATTCTTGAGCCTTGAAGAGTTAAACCACCGACTACTAAGCTAATGATCTTAACCATTTTCTTCTTTTTCTTTGGTTCTGATTGAGTTACAGGAGTTGCATTTGCTTGCGCTCTCATAAGCAATTCGAGCTGCGCTTGTAAATTAGCAATTTGTTCTGCTTGTGCTTTAAGTTTATCAGAGTCGATATCTGCAACTGTTACATCGGCTGTTTTAGCAACTTGTGCATCAACACTACTCATCTTGACTTCTTTCGTAGTTTCAGTCGTATCTTTCTTTGGTCTACCTGCCATATCCTTTTATTCCTTTCTTATTCCATTTAGAATAGGAGAGCAGAAAAGACTGCTCTCCTAAGTTTAATTATTCAGTGATTGTATACTTACCAGCGTATCCCGCACTGACAAAAGCAAAATTCCATAAGCGACGCATAGTGAAGTTCTGCGTAATATCAGCATTATCATAGAACTGGTTGGAGTTCGTCAGAGTCGGACTCATAACGCCCTTAACAACCTTATCTACACTCGGAGATACAACATACAGAGTGTTGTCATCTAACAGCATACCAAAGTTATTGCCAGACGGGATTTGAGTGAGTTCGATTAAGTCGAAACCATAGAAGTCCTTCATGATTCTTACAACACCATCAGCTCCAGCAACGTTCATTCTGTAGCCTGCGGAGTAATCCGGAAGAACTTTCATTAAAGCAGCAGCAGTACCCATGAATACAGGTTTTGCACCATAGTTGTAAGCCTGTACTCTTTGTGCTAATTGAACAGCAGTTTGTGCAGAGAATGCACCCTGTTCAATAAATTGAGTCGGGTAGTTGTTAGCTACGCTAAGACCTTCAGTTAAAGCGGTGATAGCATCAACTGTCATTTCTCTTTCGATAGAAATCACTGCAAGTCTGATAAAGTCAGCTAAATCTTCTTTCTTAGCCAGAACAGAAGCCATGTCTACGAAGACCGTAACTAATTTTTCCTCTGGTGTCAAAATTAAATTGCCCTTATAGGATTTCTGACGGAAAGATGTACGTTCACCCTGTCCTCCACGCGAAACGACGTACAGAGTTTTCGGCTTAATATCAAATTTTACAGTGTCACCATAACCAACGGTTCTAAAGTCTACAAACGGAGACAGAGAATTGGTCATGTACTGCGGAATGAGGGAATTGACAACCTCGTTGACGATCGCCATTGCAGCAAATGTGTTCAGATTAAGGCGCAACCCTTAACCCAGTCTTACCCTCGCCAAAAGGCAGACCTCTCATGCTTTCGCATGATGTTCAGACTATATCTGCATCTTATATTTCAATCAGAATTCGAAATATAAGAGTCTCATTTTTCCTTCGCCATAAACTTGCGATTTTACAATCCCCCTCAAGGGGCTAGTCGTTGAACGTTCCTCTATTCGAGGCTTCGCTGCTAAACATCCATTTACATTCACTTAGGATTTAACCTTATGAATATCTCTTTTACTTTTTTCTACTTTCGTAACGTTCACGTTTAGACTTATTTCATTCTTACGTTGTAGTGAAAAGAGCTTTAGGAATTCAAAGCATTTAACGAGAAGTCTTTGCACCTCACGATACAAAGAGGGCTACACTACCCATTGAACCTGCGGATTTGCCATCCAAGAGTTTGGACAATCTGCCTGCTTAACGCCTGCTAATCTTTCGATTTCTGTAAAATAACCGTTAGAAACCTTTTCAGCCATTTCGTACATCGGAATGGAAGGAGTTCTGTTGTTATTCTTACAATTGTAATATTCATCAAAGGCAACATAGAAATCTGTGTTACCTGCTGCGAATTTCTTTAATTCATTAGTAATCATATTCGTATTTTCTCCTTTCGTCAGTATATTATGCCATCAGCATGAATACATAATGAGTGATGACTTCTTGACCATATCCTCTATCAACAGAGCCAACCAGCTTAAAGGAACCACCAGTTTGTACCATTTGTAACTTACCAGTTGCGCCGATAGATGCAAGCTTATAGGTCGGCTGATCTACAGGAGTTGCACCAGTTGTAAAAGCATTCGCATCAATTTCAATGCAATCGCCCTTTACAAGTCTCTTGATAGATGCAGTTTTCCCTGCCGGGATATAGAAGTATCTCGGGTCATCCATAATCTGGGTTTCAACATTGATACCACGAACAGGGGAGTCTACGATATACTTCATGTCAGAAGTTCCGTTTGCGTCCGGAGTTACTTCAAAAGTATATTCATCAATTTTACCATCAGTGTTCATAATATCGCCAAGTGCGACAAAAGTACCGTTGTCTAAATCGCCTGCTTCATAGATGCCAGCAAAATTATAAGCATCAACATCCCAAGCTGCGCAATGAGTAGTATTAACTACGCCATGTGTATTCCGTTACATTCAACTAAAAAGTTAATTACTTATTCATCGTATCCGATTTTGCCTAAGCTACTTTCGTTTGTATGATACTCCAAAGTCTTAAATTCCGGTGTAACGATTCCGTACATATATGTAGTTACTTCTAGTTGTTAAACTACATATTTCATTAAATTAATTGCTGCATTGTAGTCTCGATCAATTACAAGACCACATTCTGGACAAACATAAATTCTGTCACCGAGCTTCAAATTTGAATTAATCGTTCCGCAACAAGAACATGTTTTAGAAGAAGGATAAAACCGGTCTACTTGTATAAATTCGATGCTATTCCACTCGCACTTGTATTTCATCTGACGAATAAACTCATAAAAGCACTGCTCTTGGATTGCTTTTGACAGATGCTTATTCTTCATCATCCCGGACACATTGAGGTCTTCCATAACGACCCGATAAGGGCGCATAGACACAAATTTATGTGTTGCTTGATGAATGTAATTTCGTCTTGTCATTGAAATATGATAGGAAAGTTCTCGAATTTGTTCTTCGGCTTTGAGAATATTGGATGTCTTTTTAAAACTGCCGTTCTGATGATACTTGCGGGAAACTTTGTGTTGAAGGCGTTTCAGTTTCTTTTGCTTTCTCTTCATGTTAATAGTTTTATTGATGTTATCAATGACAATATTCTCACCACTAAATGCTACACTACATAATACTTTAACCCCAAGATCAATTCCCATGGACTTATCGGTCAATTCTGGTTCTTGGCTCTCGCACTCAAAACCAACTGTTAATATCCACTTCTTGTTGATATAGGATATTCTTGGATTATATAGTTTTACTTCTTTTCCTAGTGGGATATTGTAGTTTGTCTGGTATTTTACTTTGCCGAGCTTTTCGATAGTAACAAATTCTTCGGTAAAGTACGTTCTATCGTTTTTTAACGGGTAATTAGGTTTCGATTTCTTTTTACTTTTAAATTTAGGAAAACCTGCACCACGAAAAAAATTTGAGTATGCTTTATCAAGATCTCGTAATGCTACTATTAGGCTTGCATTTGAGACTTCTCTCAACCAAACATATTTTTCTTCTTTCTTCAACGAGGTGAGTTTCTTAGTCAGATCAAAAGACGACAATTTCTTACCGTTAGAAGAGTATTCCCCTTTTTGAATCTCTAATCCCCAATTCCAAATAAATCTACAACATCCGACGTGTTTCCACATCAATTCTTCTTGCTTTTTTGTTGGCAACAATTTAATTTTGTACGTTTTCATTATTACACCTCCTTTTACATTTATAATATATTTATAAAAGGAGAGCGGTGGGAACTTACCCCACTCATGCGTTTCTCTCTTAATTAACTTACCGATTCGCTAAATCGTGCCGGTTATCCATTTTAACGTTTGAATAACTCCTTATGTTTTCACATAAGCGTAGACTATATCTTCATCCTCTTATGAGGAGTCCACCACTTCCACTGCCAATCGCTTGCAGTGTACTCCCTTGCGGGATAGTCGTTGAACCTTACCTTTCGGTCTTGGCTGCTGATTGCCCATTCTGAACAGAATCTATCCTTAGATTTCCTGTTTATATTTTAGTGTTTAGGATTTAACCATGCACCATCTATTCAATTTTTTCTACTTTCGTCACATTCAAGCCTATATCATTTCAGATATTACTTTGTAGTTTGAATAGCTTTAGGGGGTTCCAGCAATTCAATGGATTATTTTATCAAACTCCTTACGGAGAGCGTGACCTATTTACTCTATTTGACAAATAAAGTATTTAAGCCATAATATCTAATCTCCTTTTCTTTATTATAATCTATCCCATACGGTTGTCTTCTTTTCAACCGGGATCGGGTTTGCAATTCTAAGTGTTAAGTTAGTATCATCTTGTTGTGAAAGTGCAGTAAAACAAAATGCTTTAACTTTATTTTCCCAATTATCGAGGGAAGCAAGTTCACAAGAGGCACCATCATTCTTAAACTCATTGTACTGTTCACTGCTCAAGAACTTTTCTACGCTCTCCATAACAGTATCAATCTTGTTCATTTTTTCTTTATCTTCAATATCAGCCTTGAATTTTCTAAGCTCCTCAAGTTCTGCTAATTGTTCCATAATGATGTTTTCTTTATCTTCAAGAATCTTAGTTAATTCATCGCATTTTGCGATAGCGTCAGCTAATTTATCTTCACAAGACATTTCTTTTGGCTCTTGGTTATCATCATCGTCATCATCATCCGACTTATCATCGTCTGGTTCATCGTCATCTGCGAACTTTGTATACTTTTCGGCATCTTCTGGTTCTGCGAACCTTTTCATTTCTTCGGTTGGAACGAATTCAATCTCAACCTTTTGATATTCTTCTGCAAGAGTTAATCCTTCTTCTGTATAAGAATAATCAATACGATAAATGTTGCAAGCATCATCTTTAATAATTGCGAACTTCTGATTATCTTCTTCGTAAAGTCCATCAATATAAAATTCCCATCCGTGTTTCTCACGAATAGCATTATACACTTTGCACCACATATTGTTAAGGTTGACAGCGGCAAATTCGATTTCTTTCATTGCCATATCCTCCTTTTTATCATCATCTAAATCAAACTTGTCGTAAATCTTTTCTACTTTAGCCACTACTGCATCTTCTCCTTCTTGTTTTGCATAAGCAAGTGCAGAAGCAAGACCATAGCGATTGTAATAGAAAGTATCATCAACAAGTTGTGCGACTGGATATTTTAAATGTTCTGAAGGAGCCTCTTCCCAACCATCCTCAACAAGCATGTATACAAATTTTACCAATGTAGCCTTGTTGCTTGCCTCCATGATCTTATTTCTCATCTCGGTCTTATCAACATCGCCCCATGATGTATCTTTTAACTCTTTCTTATTGATTTTGTATTTGATGTCAGCCATATTTTTCCTCCTTTCCTCTGAAAATTTTTGTAATTCTGCAAGCGTGTCATTATGGCTTGCATAGAATCTATTAGCATCCTCATCCGAGAATCTAATCATATTCATGTGTGCATCTGGACAAGATCCATGAATCTCTCTTCCTAGAACCTTGCCAAGCACTGTTACTCCAACAATACGAAAGCTTTCTACATCCGTATGTCCATTTTCAAGTTCTGAACCGGAAACAAGCATTTCAACTGATACATCTTTTTGTGTATTCTCATCACCAAACAAATTGTATAACTTTGTAGAATAAATTTTAGAGATAACCGCCATTGCAGACGCTTTCAAAATATCTCCATCTTCCTCAAACTCAACCTCTTGATTAATTGGGAACACACCGAAAATTTGTTGATTGTCCGTATGTGTCATAACATCTTCGTAAAAATCATCATACTCCGCAACAAGCCACTTACCTAAAACTGTACTTGCATATTCTTTAAGAACATCTGCGGAAATGTCTAATTTATGTGTATTTCCATTCGTGGAAAGAAAGGTGACTTTCGCCATAGCAAATTCATCATCGTTGTAATCTTCCATCTCGAACTTTTCGATCGAGAATTTGACCTTTTGCTCTTTAATTGTCCTCACCACCTTCCAAAACTCTTGTAACCTCTCCTACTTTTCTATAGTAAAACTTTCCTTTCCACATATAAGTTGCAGAAAGTCCAAGTGAGGAAAGATAAAGATGTTTCCCAATGTCTACTGCATAGTATTCTTCTGGATGGTCTGGCTTTTGTCGTAAAATCATTACTCTTCACCACCCAATCCAACAATACCCCAATCCTTGATATGAAAGTCAAATGTATCAAAATCAAGTCCTTGGTCTGCTTTATTCTTAAGTGTGATAATCTGACCGATTATTTTATTGAACGTGCGCATGAATTCCATAAGTCCTGCGTGGACGTTAATATCCCCTTCGTCTAAAGCAATTTTATTCGTAAGTACAATCATTCGATAAGTTGCCTCGAACTCATCATAAATTGCATCGAACATTTCTTTAAGTGACCCATATGTCTCTCTGTGTTCTGGAACTTCTGGACGAATTGACCGTTCGTCATAATCATCCTTAATTTCGGAAATTTTATCTGCAAGTAACGTGGTTACATGGGCAAGACGTTTGTGAACGATTTCACTAGCTTGCACCATAGACCAATCATTAAGCATAAAACTTACTGCATTGTCTAAAAGTGAATTTAAGTTAAAAAACTGCCCGTACAAAATATCAAGCGCATCACTTGTCTTTCGAGACATTAACATATTTTACCTCCTTTCTACTCCGAGTCATCATATTCTCTTGCGTCTGTCTTAACGTCGCTTTCTTGCGGTCTTCCAGTTGACTTATCGCTCGATGTATGAATCGACATAAGTTGTACTAAGTTATCCGTAAAACCACCATATCTAGCTTCTTCCATCATCCTTTCAAAATCTTGAGGACGATAACCATAAGCTGCTCCGATAGCTTGAGGTAAAACAATTCCTACGTTTGCAAGTTCCATAACTTTCTTCTGTCTATGTTCTTGCTCGAACGGAAAGTTAATCCCCTCGAACTCAAACGAGAATTTGTATTTTCTTGTCTTCTTATTGACATAGAAATTTAAGAAAGCATTGAACTGTGCATACATACGCTTAATAATATTACTATCATTAATAATAGCATTCCGAACTTCTTCTTGGCTCATCTTGCTTGTGCTATAAATAATATTACTTGCACTTGCACCAAGAGAAGTTGTGCTTGTTACTTGATTACTATATGTATCTGGGTTCTTGTCTTCATATTGGTAAAAGTTAAGATTGCGAACAGGTAATGCACCAACCTTGATGTGTCTATCAAGACCACTACGCACAAGACTAAGCAATTTACCCAATGTCTTAGGATTAATTGCAAATGCATCCTTAACATTACCAGACTTCTGCTTATCAAGCATATCCATCTCGCCCATAAGCAATCCATATGCAGCTTCAATATCTTTATCCTTTTGTAAAGCTTGCATTTCTCTATCAGTAATCATGTTCGGAAGAGTTGGTGCTAAGAACGGGACTTCATCGAACTTAAAATCCGAAAGCGTAAAACACCACGCACCGTTGTCCGGTGATGTTTGAACCCAATACGAGAATATACCATTCCTCCTATCTAGCGGATTCGTTGGCTTATATTTAAGCATTCCATTCTCGTCAAATAATTCTCTTGCTTTTTTCTTAAACACAGGGTCAAAAGCATCAATATCGACACCCGGTTGTAAGAAATAAGACATATCAAAATCATACAAACCACCTTGCTCAAAATATCCTGTTGGCAAGCAATAGTTTTGTGGCATAGTCTGTAATGTATATTTTGGTAATTTTGTTACCTTTTCGGAATCTACATCCTCTGGGGTTGGATCAAATGTTCCCTTTGTTGTTCTGAACCAAGTGAAATCAATCTCTTGCCTTGCGCAAATATCAATGACTCGATTAAATTCACGCTTGTAATCGAACGCATCCAAAAACTTCCAAACCCGTTTCTTATCTTCTAAAAATTCCTTACTCTTGTAATCATCTCCACTTGCATTCGTGCAGATAACTTTAAGGTCAAAGGAAAGCATATTTGCATAGTATCGAATCAACCTAGCATAGAGCATATTGTTATATTCCATCCATGCAGAATATTCTTGTAGGTCTTTTGCGGTCTCTCTTGCATTGTTAAGAGCTTTAATAACCTTATCGTAATCTGGCGTTTTGCTGTTGCCAGTCAAAGAAACTAAATTGTAATTATTGAGTTGGGGAGTATAGAACCCCACATCACCAGTTAATGCACTTGCGAAAGCGACTACATCGTATGCTTGCTCCTTGGTTAATCCGTCTTTATTTTGTTTCTCCAAATTGTTTCCTCCTTTCCTTTGAATTTATATTAATATCCCTGCAAAATCGTCAACATTAAATTCTTCTTGATTTTGCGAAATTGCATGGCTATTTTCTATTTTATCTGCTATCCAATTTGCGTATTGTAAAGCAGACATTCTGTCTTTGTGCCCCATTCTAGGTTGAGATAATGATAACATGCCATTATCTTTCCACGTAGCAGATAAGTTAATCCCTTCGCTTATCAACATGCTTGTCTGAACATATGGGAGCAAATGCAGTGCTCTTTGTTCAGACGTAAATTTCAAAGCATCGGGACTCTCATCGAATGTTTTCGTTGCTTGAAGCTCATCCTCAAGCAAAAGTAAACTATGGTTATTAAGAGACTTCCAAAGAGACTTCCACATATTCGAGTTCATCTCTGCCGTTGCTTTCATAGGAATCATACAAGGAATATATTCTGGGTCAACAGTACGTTGTCGCAGTTCGTTAAGAATACCTTCAGAAAGAACTTGCATTCCTGGCTCTTCGCATATACCAAAACCATGTGGATTCCAATCTTGTCTGGTTGGGTGTTTCCATGGAGACGAAAGCATACCATAGTACAAATTTCCTCCCCCATTAATATCACACAACACGTAATCACAACTTAGATCCCAATATAGTTCTCTGATCCTTTGATGAACTGCTTGCTCATCGCCACCGCTCATAGACTCAATATACTCAAGTCTACGTTCGACCGAACCATCTTTTTTACAAATAATCGAAAGCACCTCAAGGGCGCACCTGTCGGCTTCTTCTTTTTTTCCAACCGCATCTTCCGAGAAAGCCAAGTCGACCGAAAGAATTCGATATTCATTATTTTGTTTCTTACGATTTTTTTTCTCTATACCTGCATCAATCTCATCGTTTGTTGGTGGGTTGAAGGCTTTGTTTAGAACTTGGTTCTTTTGGAACATCTCAAGAGTATAATATGCACCATCTGCTTCCCCGACCATCTCATTAAGGTCTTCGATCCTAAACTCAAGTTCACCACCTTGTTTACCTTTCATGTAATCAACTTTTGTCTTAAAACCATGATGCATAGCAACAAAGATATCTCCTGCAAAGAAGTTCCAATTTGCCAACTTATCATTGTAACAATTATTAACACACTTCTTAAAGGCTCTCCAGATCCAACTAGATTTAAACCAAGCGGACGTTAAGTAAATTTCCTTACATTCTTCGATGAGTTCTGGAACGTTTTCGTACTCTGGGAATTGTAAAAATTCTGCTTGTCTTGGATGAGACATCTTAGTAAATACAGAATCCCAAATAGACTTTTTAATAAGTCGTGCCTCTTCGGCGATAAGAACACTTGTTCTTTCGCCCCTCGAACTATCCAGTGCAGGCATGACCTTAATCCAACTACCATTCCAAAAGTCTACTTGTGCACAATCTTTTGGGTGTGTAATTGTTATCATGCCATCGTCTTTCATTTGCTTTAGTATGGGTGATAACTTTCCAATAATTTCTTTATCAATCTTATTATCTACTATCTTGTTTGCTTGGTCAATCGTAGATGAAACAATAACAATTTCGCTGTGAGGGAAAAGCATCGAGATCAATACAGCCGCTAATCCCACAAGGAATGACTTCTTTTATTTTAACAACAGGCTCTTTATCCTGTCCTCTTACACTTTTACTTCATCGTATAAGAATAGAGTACATTTTCACGCTTTTAATACGGTGCGTGCAGGACACTCTTGGCAATATTATATTCTACTTACATAGTTTCAATTGCTACTCGTTACGGTGATTAAAGATATTACCCTTCAATTTACCTCGGTGTTACCCTTAAAGAAGTGGGCTTCCACCGATTTTGCCCTGTCCATAACTAAGTTTATCCGTATTTGTTCTTAGTCCAAGCAATATAAAGTATTAAATTTTTCAAACTTTCTGTTTAGATAAATGTTACAGTCTTGATATAAATATTTAAATATAAGTTCACAACTACGAATATTTCCCCAAGATATCTGTTTTGCTTTCGTTCCTGCTTTAGATTGAATTACAGTTTCGGTAATATTTAATGCATTACATAAAATTTTTCTTAATTCAAATAAGAAATCCTCGGTGCCAACAAAAGATACTGATGCCCTTTTATCTTTAAAACTTACATGGATACATCCATCTCCATCAAAATACCCTCTGATAAAATGTCGAATCAAATAATCTGGAACTATGTCATTGTTTGGGAACCGTAATGTTAATGATTTTTTTGGCGTACATCCCATCTTGTTTAATGATTCACATATCCGTTGATTACAAATATTTATTCTGTCATCATAATAAACTTTATTATTGAGAATAGATGAATGTTGCTTGATCGGCACATTCGTTTGAATGCTATTTGCAAACTTATATAAATGTTCTACATCTATACTAGCTAAAGAAATAGATAGAACATATTCCATTTTGCCCCTATTATCCGAAATACGATTACAACCATCAGCGTATAAAAACCCAAGCCAATATGCCTTCCATTCATTATCTATTGCATCAAAATAATTTTGATTGACGAAATATTTTCCATATTTGCTCTTATACAAATCTTTTACTTTGGGTTCTAGTTGTGTTCCAAGACCTTTATTCCTATTTGTTTTTATTCTTTTTTCTTGGAGTAACTTATCAAAATAATGTGCATTTGTCACGGAAGCGTCAACCGTTTCTTTTTTTAGCTTCCTATTTTGTGCATAGCTGTGAATTTGTTCGTAACTCAACCCTAAATTCTTACAGATATCATTGGTTCTCATAAATGGATAGTTTTTTATTATATATTTTTTTTGTTCTATTGTTAATCCATCTTCTCTTTTAGTAAAAGTTTTAGCTTTTTTACTCTTAAATAAATGATAATAATTTGCAATACTATGACATTGTGAATTTGTAATGTTGTACTTCTCGCAAAGTTCATCATTCCTTATGTCGGGATAATCATCAACAATTTTACATATCAATTCTTGAGATAAGACATTTCCAAAAATGTCCTTTGAAACTAAATCTGTATAAAACTTGTTCTTCTTTTTTAATTTATTCCCCGATGCAAAACTTCTTAAATCGCTCTTGCTAATACCCAAAGTTTCACATATTTCAGAATTTAACATGGTTGAATAATTTTTTAATATATATTCACGTTGTTCTACTGTTAATTTAGTATTTTGTCTTATAACACTATAGTCATCATTTTTTTTTAATCCATGTCTTTCTGCATAAGTATGAACTTGTTTTTTTGTAACATTTAAAATTTCGGCTATTTGCCAAGTTTGATCTGAACAATAATGTTCTTCAATATACACTTCTTGTTCTTTTGTTAATTTTTTTTTCATGTGTGGTAAACCTCACTCTCGATAATACTTTATTTTTTACCTAATCCACGGCTACAAATCGTCCAAAAGAAGTCAGATATGCCTATCAAGTAAAGCATAATATGTTGAAACGGCTTCAACCTAATTCTCAACCGCTCACTCGCATACAAATTCAAGTTTCTCCGATAAAACGTACACCATTGTTTTGTGCGTATATCTTTTTCTTCTTTTGTCTGTTTTTTCTTTTGACCCCACCTGCTACGTCTAGCTTTTTTTATAAAGTCGTAATATTGGCTCTCTTGAAGCAAATCTTCTCTTGTCATTTTGAGCCACCATACTTACTATCTTCTGTTACTTCATAATCTTTCGAACCAATCACAAGATTTCTTACAGGTCTAAGTACCCAATCAATCCAATATTTATGAATCCCCAAGAAATCTCGATACAACTCTTTATCTTTATAATATTCAGCAGGCTCGTACTTTTCCATCATATAAATGTCATTCTCAATGTACTTCTCTGCTTCTGTTTTCTCTTTTTCTACCTCAAATTTATCAATACCAAGCTCTTTCGCAATAACTGCTTTCGCTTTCATGTTTTGTTGTGGTTCATCATTTTCTTTGATCCTTAACTCACACATACACAAATCACGATATCTGCTTGCTTGATATTCTGTAAGTTCCACACCTGTTGTATAGGTTAAGAACCTCCATTCTAAATAAGCAAGTTCATCAACATTTAAGTCATCGCCCCATGCCATTCGGAGTTTTCGCATTTCTTCCTCGCGTTCCTCATCAAGAACAACTTGCGTTCGAATATCTCCAAATGAAGCGTCGGTATCCGAAAACTCATTCCATTCTTTCGGCTTGCCCCTATATGCTTTCATACAAGCAAGATAGGTTTCGAACGGATTTGCGTCCTTATTCGCTGTAAGCTTCTTCTTTGTTTGTTCATATAGATGTGCAACGAATGGAATTCCCACATCGGCACAAGTGAACCAAAGCCCGGCTTCTACATCTTGGAACCGCTCATAATGACGTTGATAAATTTTCTTACAACATTCTTTACAAAATGGCATATAGCCATGATGATTCGGGTTTTTACTTGGGTAGAATTGTGTAACTGGCATCGTCTTTTGATGCTTTAAGCAATATGAAAAGACTTTATCATTTCTTTTAGTTACTGCCACTTATCCCACCATCCTTTTATTCCTTTAAAGGGGTGGCACAAGGCACACCCCATACAAATAGGAGGAATTCTCCTCTATTCTGCAATATTACTTTTCTCTAAAATCTTCTTAAACTTTGTATATGCCTCTAGTACATATTTACAAGCAGAAGTTACGAAAAGCACTAAAATAGCCAAATTGCTAAAAATTTCTGCATATTCTGGCGAAATATCTAACCCTACATAAGTCGCAAATGCAGGAATTGTCGTAATGGCAATACACAAAAGCGCAAGCCCTACAACAATTGTCGTAACTCTTAATGCAGAGTCAACAATTTTGTTCTTGTCAAATTTTTCCCTAAGCATACGAATATTATAATAAAGCGAAAAAGCCATATTACTCATATATGCAACCAAAAACAAAAGCGCACCAATCCCAACATAAGTTAAATTCACAAGAACATTATCTAAAAAACTAGTCATCTTCTTCTCCTTCATCTTTCTTTAAAAGCTTTGATACAGAATCAGCCAGCACGATACTTGTTCCTGTCATGATTACCCAACGACCAGTTTTAAAAACTTCCGTCGTTACAGTTGTATCAATTGCATGATCGTACCATGACAAGATGAAACTAAATCCTGTATAGAGCATTAAAAAAAGCAACACGCCAATAAATGTTGCTTTTCTGGTTCTCCATTTCTTCCATGGTCTATTTTTAAATAGCTCCTTCATGCTGTACCTACCTTAAAGCCTTAAAAGGCAAGTTAATTTGTTTTCCTGTTCTGCTATCCCAATGATAAAATGTATCAGAATATTTGATCACAGAGCCGAGATGCATTCCCCATTTATATAAACCTGCTTCACCAACTACCCCATGAGCCTTACAAATTGATCTCCACTTCTTGGCATATTTAATAAAGTTCTTTTGAGATAAGTTTGGATAACTCCAATCTGTCGCACATCCACGAAGATGCGATGAAGTAGCCGAACCACCAACCGACTTATTATAATCTTTCGTTCGATACCATGCATTAACCGTCATTGGCTTACCATACCATACTCTAAATTCCTCCAAACATGCAGCATGAATCAATGACTCATATGTAATAACAACTTGTGTCGTTTGGTTTACTGAATATTCTTTAAGAGAGAAATGTTTGGTAAGACTTGTAATCTTATAAGATACTGCCATTTTTTCTCACTCCTTTTTACATAATAAAATAGCCCCATCGCACAGCAATAGGGCTAAGTTTGACCGACCATCAGTCATTCACTATTTAATAGATAAGGTTAAAATAGACTATCATATATTGACAGATTTACAATTTTGCGCTAATCTACGTTTTTATTTATTAAAAGAAGATTTAACATAAAAGTAACCGCAACGTTTATTCGAACCATCCTTGTTCTTAATTACATTGCCATCTTTAGCTTTTGCATCGCCGTCACATACATAAACATTATCGCCAGTCTTGCGCAACACCGCTCCACATTTTCGACAGGTTAATTGTTTCTCTTCTTTTGGTTCTAGCGGCTTTAATTTTAATTCATTTCTCAATGCCTCAAAACTTCTTACTTTCATATCCTTTTCTCCTTTTTATTCCTAAAAATACCCGGGTTGCGTACCGGGACTACCTTGCGCTTGAGAAGATTATTCCCCGATACACGGACGCACAAGGCTCACTGGTTGCACTCAATTTAAGCCAGAACGGTTGCTCGTGACACTTACCTTCGTCCAGCAACTGTCGATGTCCTAGTGGTAAGATCAATCGACTGCTTGGAGGAGCACACAGGACTCGAACCTGCACAGCTTTACGCTTACTGTCGGTTTAGCAAACCGATGCCTTACCATTAGGCTTAATGCTCCACATAAAAATTGAAAGAGAGTCGAGGACTTTTTCAGTGAACCGTTGACACGGTGCGGCGTTTAGCAAATGAGCCTATAGCGTCGCGATCTCCCATTAAATTACGCTTCCATATTGGCGAGACTTTAGGAACCATTTTCACCTGTCGACATCAGCACAGTGGTGTTCAATGTTATCGAGTGTGCACCCGCCATGACATCTTTCAGTGTCGGAAAATCTCGCAGAAATATTAAGCTATTCTCACCAGTTAAACTACATCACCTATAGGCTTTGTACACAAACCATATGGGCAAAGCCGGGGATCGAACCCGAATCTTCTTAAAAACATTATTCGGTGCGTATAGCACAAAGTGTTTTACAGACAACTTCATAACGCATACCATGGACTTTCGCCCTACTAACCGCAGGCATCATCATATTCGACCACTAGATTGACAAGGCTGTGCCATAGGGAGCTACCCTACAACATCTTGTCAAGATGGAAAATCCATCGAACTCTACATAGGAATTTTTCTACCCATAACTTTCACTACACATTCAGCATCTTGTATAGAATTTCTTTTAATTCAATTAAAGAATGTCTTACTGTCATTGCCTTTAGCTACTCGTACCTTGACCCTATCTTATACTCTGGCTTTCACCAGTATCATCAGCAAAATCCCTTATTGGCATTCCCAGACCGCTTCGTTTCACGTTACCTGCCACAGTAACGCCGTTTCTGGGTTCAGCCCACGCTTTTAACGCTCGGCTTCTATTGTGGAACCGATAGGAACAGTGTCTTTGATAAGGACTGCATAAGCACACGTATCCGGAACCATTCTATTCATAGGTGGCATCTTGCACCTCGCAATGTAAGCCTTTAACCGTCTCCAAAGCTATCGTTCTGGATAGGCTATTCTCGCCCGTAGGATGGACACGCTCTCGGCACCATGCTCTTGGTCTACACCGAGTTATGATATACGTTATGAAATTGTCTATATTATGGCGGTGGGAGCGAGAGTCGAACTCACAATGGAAGAATCAAAATCTTCTGTGTTGCCATTACACCATCCCACTATGTTTGGTTGGCATATTCTAATCAAACATACCAACCATGAAAGGAAAGTTATCATGAAAAAAAACTTTTCTTGGTTGCAGATCGTGGTAACGCTCCACGTTTCTCCGACTTATGAGGACGGCGAGATAACTTTTTCTCCAATCTGCTATATCTTGTGGCACACCTAAAAATATAAAAAACAATCAATCAAAGGCATTTTCGGAAAATCTATCAACAACATTCGGAGAAGTAGGTGTGCCACCAAAAGGTTGGTTAATTTTTCTTTGTCTTTCCGTTTACATTATCCATTATATACATAATGCTCATATTCGTCAAGCACTTTTTAAAAATTTTTCAAACTTCTTTAAAGCTCTAATTTGTAGGTACATACATCTTTATCGAATACTTGTAAAATCTGATAAGGCTTTGTGTGATATCGTAACCCCATAGCATATTCATCTGTAGAAACAATACTGCCATTGACAACAATCTCGGTTCCATTATCGTCCTTTACATTCAAGTGATGAATATGTCCAAAGTAAATTCTATCTGGAACTTTGCCGAGCAAATTGACTGCATGTAATTTGATATTGTTAAGACTATCTTTGTCACCATGCGTCATAAATACACATTGGTCTTTTACTTTAAATGTAATCCAATCTTCTAACCCATTTGTTCCAACCACCACACCCGGCAATCGCATCTCAATATACTTAAAAATAAGTCGCTCAAAGTTCTCTGCTGGCATGTTGGATTTTTTATCGGCATTTACCCTTGAATGATTTCCAATCACGCCCCATACCTTAACTTCTGGGATAGACGCTCTAAGTGAATTGATAAAATTAGCCAGGAGTTCACTCACATTAATAACTTGACTAATTAAATCTTCTTCTGCTGCAACTCGACTTTGTAAGTGAATTGCACCACAAATCAAATCTCCTGCCAGTCCAAGATGCAATTTTTGTACTCTATGAATATTACAATAATAAACCGTCTTATCGAGCAAAGTTTTTAACCGCTCTTTAGCAATAGCTGTATTATACTCATTAAGCACATTATCAACCTCTAACCCATAGTGAAAATCAGAAAGAATCAAAACTGCTTCAATATTAGTCGGGTTCGGTTCATAACAACCACCTAATCTTAGTGGCTCAATGCCTTCAATCGTTTTTTCCATTCGATCGACTAGATGCTCGTACCTAGCTGATTCACGCAAAAGCTTATTATATTCACGCTTTTGATCTTGCACTCTGCACTTCTCTTTGTAGAGTTCTTGGCGCAGAGTTGTAAGTCTCTTAGATTCCTCTTCGGTATATCCGCTTTCTAACTTTTCTTGAAAATATTTATAAACTTGATATCCACAATATCGACCACCGGTAAATGACTTACGCAAAGAATCTGGATGGACATTCAGTCCAAGTTCTTCTACCATCTCAACCCAATCTTTGTCAGTTACACCTTCTACCTTGTCAACTAAAATATCAAGTTCATCTTGATAATCTTTATACATTAGTTCACCTGTTCGGAAATAAACGAAACTTGCATCCCTTCCATATCCTGTAACAGTTCGCTTACCCGAACAATAATCGGGCTTTCATCTTTTTTATCATATATCTCAACGATATATTCATCGTTATCGTCTTTTGTTAAATATCCAATTACCTTAGTTGTGGTAATACGACTATAAGTATCTTTCATCATAGCACCTATTCCTCTTCATCCTTTTCATCAGCATTATCTGGCTTAAAAATTGGGTTGCCCCATGTCATTTCCATCATTTCACTTCGCAGCTGTTGAGAAACTAAGAATTGTGGGATATTATGTTCCAACCGTTCCTTTACTAAACGTTCCTCTCCTGCATAATTTACATTTGGCATCATTCTTGGCGGTTTGTATGGACGATATTTCAATGTAATCGTGCCTAACTTTTGTAAACAAACCTCCCTGCCGGACAATAAACATTCTCTTACGACATGCAAATAATTTTCAATAACTTCTCTGCATTCCTTTTGAGAATAACCAGATAATTCAGAAACGACTCGGATGATGTCAGGTTGCTTCATCTTTGGTACGTTTACCGATCTCATCTTATCCTTCTAATCCTTTCTTTTACCAATGCCCCACACCATAAAGGCATGGGGCTTCAAGTTATAATTGCAATTCCGTATTTATATTGCGCATTGGATACAAGCGCAAACTCTACTTTGGTTTAATACCATTTCTAAGTTACTTTATCACATAAAAACTTAGTCGCAAACTTAACAAAATGTTGAAATTTCAACGTTTGTAAAAATCTTACATTTTTCGTAAATTGCACATTTTATGTGGATTTCTCGAAAATTTTAAGTAAATTACTAGGATTAATCGTATATAAAGTCTTTAATAACAAGACTTTATTTTTATCTGTCTTTGCTTTCGATCTCCTGCCTTTCCCATCTAAATTCGCCCTTAAATGGAACGCCCTATCTATCAACCAACTAAACAACCCTAAATAATCCTTAGATACATAAACACGTTTAATATCTTCTATCATATCCTCGAAATCTTCTCGCAAAATAAGATCATCCTCATTATCCTCGATAGAATTTTGATAAAGTCGCAATCCATAATCCTCAATAAACGATTCTACTTTTTTCGACTTTCGTCTATCTTCCTTAAGTGGATGATAGTTGTAAAAATAACACATCGGCAAAGTTGATTCACTCGATCGAATTTTTGGCGGTTTATAATCAAAGAGAACATTCATTGGGCATTGGAGTGAATTGTTGATCTTTGACTTTTGGATTGCGTAATTTACGTAAAGCCAAAAGCGTGGATATCCATTATTCTTTACATCAAGTTCTTGCTTTATGCGTCGTATTTCTGAATTAAGGTCAATGTCATAAGTGCGCTTTGCATTGTCGATAGCTGCTTGAGCGATAACACTAAGAGCACACACATAATCATCATAATCTTTATCTGTAAAACTGTATCCATAAGTTAGCGCAAGTTGTGCTAAATTACTTGATTCACCTATAGCCATTTGCGCTTTTGCAAGGTTGTTATCAATCACGGCATGATTGTACATAGATAAATCATAATGATTCTTTTCTTTTGGAATGTTGTTTACAATGGTTGGATGATTGATATAACACCATTTTGCATAATCAGCGATATTGGCTTGATTCGTTGTAAAAATCATATCAGAATCGAAGTCACCTTTTGTTATCGTAAAGGCTCTTTATCCTTTACTTCTTATAGTTTCCTATAAGGTCAGACTATCTCATTACCATATCTTTTGACTTAGGTATACGGCACTCGTGGGCGAGTTTATTGTTTGCCTACTCACTCGCCTAGTCGTTGAGCCTGCTTGGTACTTTTATGGCTTTCCCAAGATTGGTTGCGGATTAGCTCGTATAAAACAGGGCTTTCCCGCAATTCACCGCATTATTCAATTAGTGTTTCCACTAAAGGGGGCATGACTTGTTACCCATTGGCTCGATCCTGTAAATCTGTATGCTGACAATTCACCGCTACACATTGCTCACCAATATGAAAATATCTATCTAATACCTCGCTCCCAACATTATGCAATGCCAATATATTCGACTTACTATTATGCGGACTTCTAAATCCTGCTAAATGCTCCCCCGCTCCAAATCTTTTCGTATAACATTGAATACAATCTTCCTCATTACTAAATGTCTTATCTTGTTCTACATCCTCGCCCACGCTATGTAATAACATCGCATAGGGCGATCCAACCATTACAAGATTATCACCCTCTTGTAATACCTTGCCAAACTTTAAATTCTTTACATATCCGTCAATTATTTTTTTCTTCCTGCTACGAAAATATTCGCTTCTTGTAAATTCTGGATCCTGTTCACATAAAGCAACCAAAACTTCATAATCATTAGAAAAATTCTCGTTATCTCTAAGATATTCAAGAAACACTTTATTGTTGCCCTTTAGTTGCTCAACATATGCCTTGCTCTTGGATAAAACCCCATCCATGATCTCTACATCAAGTGTATTTATCATCTGGTAGCTCATTCGTTGAACATCGCCGTATTTACTCTTGTGGGCAGTTTTGACAATTCCGAATTGACAATTGTTCTCATGTACCTTTTCGCACCAATATTCATAGGAAACCGAAAATTTTAACCACTTCATAGCATTGTCGGTCGTAATCATCTTAATGTCTTTTACATAATGTTTATTACCCCACATGTCCACAACTTTAGCACTCTCATATTCATCTCCAAAGTAATCCTTAAAGAATTGTTGAATGTTTGTATGGAACGCAGCGCACTTTGTCATATGATGTCTAAGAAGCACATATCCTTCTCCCCACTTAGGAAAAATCGAATCATCTATCAACGCTTGCCCATCGAATAATGTGTTTTTCAACTCATAATCTTGTATTCGTTCAGCATAACAATGTTTATCTTTGTCAATGCCAATACTTACAACCTCGCGCTTGAAAAAGCTATCTACATCTTTAAGAACTAATATATTTTCAGGCTCAATTCGCACCCTACCGACTATTGTACTTGCTATCAAGGATACATAAGCACTGGCTTCCACTATCGGCGAATTATGTTTTGGCAACTTGACCCCCATATAGATAAAATTCCGTGCTTTTTTATACAACCTTGAACAAATAAACATAACAGATCCTTGCTTTGCTTTACCCGCCGACCTATAAAGCATTAAGTAATGTATTCTTTCAATCTTTTTTACATTACCAGACTTGTCTTTTGTTTTGTATTCAATATCAATACCGTTCTCATAGTATTCAATACGAATGTCCTCTTTGTTTTTTTTAATATATTTATCTTTATTGTCCTCAACTTTAGCCAAAAGGAAATTTAGTCGTTCAATTTTACCCTCATCTTCAGTCTCTTTAATTTTATTTACAATATTTCGCTTTGTGTCCTCATAACTTTTCGCTCCCATGTCAAAATTTAAGCATATTACATCTCTAGTAAAGCCGTTTTTCGACACTTTTAAGCCATTTTCTAGTAGAAAGTCTAAGAATAAACTATTCGTTAGCATTGCATTCGTATATGGGAGATAATCTCTTGCACCTAAATTGTATTCATAAAGCTGTCCTGCGGAAAAGTTCTTAATCCGAACTCCATATTTATTCGCCACTCTACCACTCTCCCCACTTAAATCTTATACATGTCTCTTCTCGATAATACTTACATAAAAATTCATATTCTTGCTCTCTATATTCTCTATCTAAACGTTCTCTCTGTGATAAAACAGGATAAATACGGTAACTCATCTCTTCCCAATATTCTTCTTTATCCTTATAATTCATAAGTCCTCCTTTCTTAATATTAGTATAAACACTTTAGTAGAAATTGTCAATGAAAACATCTTGACTTTAACAAAACTTTAGTTTATAATATTAATGAGGAGGTGTAAAATGAACGAATTTGAGCTAAAAGAACAAATTAAAACCCTTGAACACAAACTTGAGCAATACGAATTAGCAAATATGGGTATTTATGCACCAAGACACGTACTCAACACAAAATCGGAGTTCGGGAAAGCGATCAAAGAAAACTTAAAGCAACAAAAAATCGAATCAAAACCACAAAACATGTTTCATTGTAACGGAACAATACAATCACTATTGGTACAAAACTTTAACTTTAAATGTTCGGATATAATTAAACAACTCAATGGATACAATGCAGAAAGCGCAAAGTTAAAAATTCAAGATCTTGCCAATAAGCTCATTGATGTGTGCGATAACTACCATATTTTCTTAAAGTCCCATGCACTCTTTCATCTAAAAATTGAGCAAGTGAGCCTTGAAACTGATTATATAATTTTTCAGAACGAAGAAAAATACCGAAAGCAAGAACAAACACGCAAAATAGCAGAACAACGCAAAGCAGACAAAGAATGGTTTGATAGGCTTGTCGATATTGAACAGAGGCTCCAAGAAAGCGTCTTTAATGGCGATATCGAAGAAACCGAACGTTTACAACAAGAGGCAGAAAAGACAAGGCATTTGCTCAAAGATCAAAAAGCAGGGTGGATTTATATTATAAGTAATGATGATATGATACCGGGATATAAGAAAATTGGAACAACTCGCAGAATCAATCCTTTGGTACGTATTAATGAACTCTCGGATGCAAGCCACGCATTTAAGTTCAAAGTTCATGCGTTCATATACACCGAAGATTGCTTTGGGCTTGAATCTGCTCTCCATCGTAGATTTGCAAAATATAGGATTAATCAAGAAAATCCACACAAAGAATTTTTCAACATCGACCTAGACGAATTACAACAAGTTCTTTTGGATGAATTTGGCATTGATGTAGAAATGAACGAAGATATTTATGACGATGACGAAAAGTTAAGTGCTCTGTACAACTTTGCATCTGATAAATAAAGCTAAAAATTTTTTTAAGCGATTTTATTTTATTCATTCGATAAATTACTCAATGAACATATAAAAAACAAAACTAGGGCAATTAACCCTAGTTTTTCTATGCTACTAGCCACAAATACGCTCTTTTAAAAATGTCACATATTCGTCCCATTTACCAATATCATATAAATAATTGCGAAAATCTAACCGAGAAGCCCGCATTGCTTGTTTGTAATCTTTTGGTAAATTTTCTGCAAACTCCTTGTTTGTATCAAGCACCACTCTAGCCAATCGAATTTTTTCACCGTTAAACTTGTCGCAGATTTTCTTATATCGCTTCATTTCTGCATCCGGCAAAATACTTTTACGCTTTGGTAAGGCTTTGGGTGAAAGTGGTTGAATATTTTTCCCTTTTGTGCAGGCTTTACACAATTTTGCCACTTTGTCGATCGCGTTTGCGGGAAAAGTAAAATATACCTCACCATCCAATATTTCCGACTCGATAGCAACATCCTTGAGTCCATCTAAAATATTCATACCACGTTTGACACTCGGAATATAGCAGCTTAAAGTCGATCCTGTTGCGTGTCGAATCTTAATACCATTGGCACATTTGATATAATAATCGTCAAAACTAGGATCTAGGCTCCCATCAATCAGTCTTGGAAAGTCATTTGTATTCTCGTCATAGTCTGCTCGAACTTCGTATATTCCAACATATCGTCTTAAATATCCAGACATTTGTGCTCCTTTCTCTCATATGCTTGTAATGTAGTCTTTGCTAGGTTAATATACTCTTGTGCCGATTTAATGTATTGGCTCCCTGTGGTGTCAGACTCTAGCATAGACTGAATATCTGCAAGCATTGAGATAATTAATTTATTATTTGTCAAGTGATCAACTCCTTTTGATTTTTAATTTAGATTAAATACAGCCGAACGGAGCAAGCCCATAAGGATAGCTCGCATAGTGACCGCTCGCACTGCCACCGCTACCGACATAACAGAAAAAATTCGAGCCGCCCGAAAGCGGAGAGCACTCCCACCAATTGCTTGCAGAACCTGTATCACCACGTTTTTTAATGCGGTTTGAGGCTGTTTGATACCATTTCCATTGTGCGTAAAGAGCTACTTCATCCGATTGCGCATAGGACACGCTTCCAAAAACCGCCTTTTCCGGCGCAAGTCCAAAATAGTCGGTTGTTTCAAGAAGTCCGCTTGATGCGCCGCTGCCTTTTCCTTGCTTCCATTTGAACTGTTTGAAAATGCCGCGAAGCGTACTTGGGATTGCCGCGCGGAATACATCATTGCACCACGTTCTTCTTGCACATCCCGACCATCCCTTGGTGTTGATGCTTGTCGAATTCATGTAACCTGCTTCTGCAAGGCTATTTTTTAGCCCGACAATGAATGACGGTTTGGTCTTGCCGCCAGATGTTGCCGATGCAAGCGCGAATCCTGTACAAGTCGAATCCATCAGAACGAGCGTTACTGCTTGCGCCGCATGGGATTCTCCCACCCCAGTTGCTGCCATTGCAGATAGCTGAACCGTCCGTTCGTCACCGACTGTCCAATAATCGGTTAGGTTAATTTGACCTGCATCGGCTGCTTGAATCATCGCCGTAATCTGTGCATCTGTTCCATTATGCCAAGAGACATCTATTGACCCCCCCCCACTCAAATTTGGAAATGCATTTGTTAATCCTCTCATTCTTCATCCTCCTCAAAATAAATTTCATTCAATTCATATAAATGTTTATCGACCATAAGTCGAATACAATCTTTTGTAAAATATGCTCCTGTGCATTCGCCAATTTCATTACTGTCTTCATCATAAGCCATTTTACCAATTACTTTATTGGTATTAAAAGTTGCGTTGTCATGCTCAACAATTTCTTCTACCCCAATTGGTGGTCTTTTTACAAGTTCAACCTCTAATCCACCAAGTAACACTCCAACCCCAAAGGTTGATGCAAGATTCATCACGGCTTCTTGCCATGTTGTCGGCTCCTCTATGCGTATGCACAAAAGGACTAAAATAGCAGTTGTGATTAGAATAAGCACAATTCTCAATTTTGTAAAATATAAATAAGTTTCTTTCATTCTCTCTCCTTAGTCAAATGAATTTCTTATTTTCTTTAAGTCTAAGACATAGTTGTCATTTTATCTAAATCTAGCCCTTTAAGAATTTCTAGCGCGCTATGTACATAATATTTCGCACTATCCAAATACGAATTGTCATCTTTCTTCTTGTATAATCTATCATAAACAATCTCAAGTAAATCAGTTTCTGTAACTCCATAACCATAACCAGTTCCATTGTAATCATCCATCAAGAATTGTATTTGTGCTACAGGGCTTCCGTCTTCTTCAACGACCACATAAGCAGAATTTCTACCATCAATTGAATTATCTGTAGCTAGTATCCTATGATTTCCAGTTTGAGTATTAAGTTGTCTACATCTGTTTTCATAATACGTCAATTTAATTCCTCCCTAAAATCGTACCTAGTATTAAGTTCAATAACTGCATTAATAAGATTATCTCGGCTGTTCGTTGCCATATCTTTGAGCTGCTTTGCGGACTTAATACGACCAACTGCCCTACGATTTAATTCTTTTTTCATTGCCCACCTGCTCCAATTGTAGATTTTATTTAATCGCTCTTCGTTGATCGAAATTGCATAGCATTGACAAAATCTATCGTAGCCAAGTTGCTCTTTACACATAATATTGCAGATTGAGTAATACTCTTTAATAACAGATTGCTTTTGTAAAAACAACTTATCCATACTTCCAATCCCAATCGTCTCAAGAGCCTTACCTGCGATTGCAGTAATCTTTTGCCCTGTTTTACTGGTCGCAAGAAAATTCTGTACAATGGTGGTATCGCCATCTTTTATAAAACACTTATAAGCTCTTTGGATGACAATACCATATTGATTATCTATCGACCGAAAGGAGTCTCGTATGATGGGTTTAAGAATATGGGAATAGGTAATTGACATGAATGTGTTAATGTCTCTCATGCTAAAATCGTCTCGATGATTCTTGACAGCTTCAGTTTTGTATTCCCATTTTCGGTTGTTATTGTGGAAAAGAAGAAAATTTTGATTCACCATGCCTAAGACCTCAAGAGATTGTGGTGTGGTCAGATAGTAAATACCATTTTCACATTCGCCCATTTCAATTTTCTCTAGGATAATTTCTGAAAGCAGGTTCCCAATAAATGGTAAATACTTGGTGCGTTCATTAAATAAAACAATTTCATCCTCATCTCGCATTCGCACAAAACGATACTTGGTTCCATTCTTTTCGATCTCACAAATTGACTCAAGCTCTTTGAGTTGTTTTTCCTTACTGTTGCTAGTTAAACGTTGTAGTCCAATTATAGGGCAAAATTTAGCATAAGAATATTCTCTCCCACTATCAATTAGCTCTTGAAGTTTTTCTTTGTCTAAATTTTCAAGGGGGGACTTGTCTTTGATCCCCTTTCTACTCTTCGTCAAGTTCTAACTCCCCCTTTGCTATCATCTCGTCAATCGCCTCATTGATAATTGCTCTTACATCAAGCCCTGCAACCATTCCTAAGATAAATGGATTCATAATGAACTTTACATTCACATCATCACTGAAGCAATAAGGGCAAACCTCTTTTGTAATCGGGATATCATCTATTGATTCAATATATGCAATTTGGGTTGGCAGAAGCTCATCGAACTCTTTCCCGCAGCAATTGCACTTATATAATTTCTTCTGCATCTTAGCCTCCTTTCTCTTACAGTATAAAGAATTTGGCTCAAATCGTAAAGCATTATTTTAAAAATTTTCTTGTACAATATTTTGTACAATATCAAAATTGGGACACTTTCCCCTATCATGTAATATATTATTAGTGGAGGAGTGTCCCAATTTTTTGGGTCACACCCCACCTTAATAAATATTCGGGTATGGGGGATACGCTTCACGTCTCGAGACTACTATCCCCCCTAACTGCACCCCTCTTAACGCCTCCGTGGCTTGCGCTACACTTAAGTCTTGCTACGCAATCCTTTCGTTCCACTTAGCCCGCTCCTTGCAACTCCTCTTTGCCAAACTCCATTTACTAATATAACTTAATTTTTTCTTTTTAACTTAGCGTAAGTTAAATTACAATTTGTAACATTAATATATATTATATAATATAAATATTATTAATAGGTTTTAAACGAAACGTGAGCAGGGGCTCACATTGCGCATTTCACTTGCTACGCAAGTTCATGCGTTTAATTAAATTAAGTTCAGTATCGTTCACTACGTTCACTATCTGCGCCTATCGGCTTGATTACTGAACTTAATTTAATTAATTCAGAAAGAATGAAAAGGTGAAGCTGGATTAATAAACTGTATGAAACGAGTAGTACAGTTGAAATCGAAGTGATATCAAAATGATATTAAAAAGAATACGCACGTAAAGTATGATGGTGGTTGGATCTAGTATTGAATACTAGATGATGTAGTAAATAATATTATATCATATAGTTCATAAAATTACATAAAGTATGTAAAATGTGGGGGATTTTGCAAGTGGGTGCGTAAAAAGTGGTGGTGGGTGGATGAAAGTGGGGGAAGGTGGGGAGGGTGGTGTGGATGAAGTTGGATGGGAGTGGTGAGTGGGTGGAGTGGTTGGAATTGGTGGGGTTGGGGAGTTTAAGGTGTGGGGGGTGGGGGTGCTACACCGATCTGGTCGATGGTAGGAAATGGAAAATTTGGAAAGTACCCCCCTATTTGGAAGGAAATGGAAGGGAGCGGGATCCTGCACAGATAGTAGGACATTTTAATAGCATATATAATATACATTATGTATGATATTAGTTGTAAATATATGGAAATAAGAAAAACTGTACTCGAGTACAATTTGGAAATCAGAACCATTTTTGCCAAATTCTACCAGCCCGCAGCTGCCGCAAAAATTTTACACTTTAACGGGGCAGTTTCTGTCGACCACACAAACGACACCAAACTAACAAATACTTACATCCCGTCTCATCCAGTCTCCGCCACTAGCTCACCTAGTTTTCAATATTACCTAACACATAAAAAAAAACGCCTGCACTTGCAAGCGTTTTCCCTTTTACTGCATCCCATACGCAACAACGAACATACAAACCGCCGTTCCTACAACTAATACCATCTGCCCCAGAACGATCACAAACGGTGCAATTTCTGCAACAATCCAAGGGGCTTTATATCGTTTTCCATTTACTGTAAATACTGCTTTTTTCATTTTGGCAGCCTCCTTCCATTTATTACCACCCAAGCTCACGCGCCGTAAATGTTTCAATGGGTGCATAATCTAACCGATCCCCATATTGATCTACCGGAAATACCCTAAACTCCGTTTCTGTCGTGATATCATCCATGTTTAACCACGTCATGACATCACTTGCGGCTTCCTCTGCATTTCTTGCTTTGATTTCGCTTGTTTCTGGATACGCTTGGAAATCCTGCCAAGTGTCAATATGTAAATTGGTTTCGACCTTCCACGTTCTAACAAATGGGATTTCCAACTCTAACTCCATCTCTTCGGTTTCCATATTTTTACACCACATTTGTACCTTGTGCTTTTTCGCCTCTTTCCAGGAAATAACAGTTTTTTCTGCCGCCCAAATTGCATCTTTTAGTGCACTGTCATAATCTGAAAATACTTTCTCAATGCCTTGCACGTCCTCATTTCTCATAATCATGTTTACATATTTTTTCATTTTTTACACCTTCCTATCCAACAAACAATTCTCCATTTTTGAAGTAATACCATTCATTTACTTCCGACGTTTCCATCATGCTTTCATTGCTAATATAGTTTACCATGTTTTCACCTTGAACATATAAGTTGTTTTCAACTTCTTTCAATTTCGCTAAAACCATTTTAGTCAATCGCTCAATCTGACCTCTTCCATCATCCGTTAAGCCTATATAGATGTTATCTAAAGCATCCTCATATTCTGCACAAAGAGCGTGATAGATTTTAGATTCGTCAATGTCTTTCAAGCTATAAGTATAGGAGCCTTTGTTACTTCTTAATTCAATTTCACCGCTCACGAAATTTAAAAACCATGTAAAGTCATCCTTCCCTGTATAATCAAAATCTATGAGGTTGAATGTACCATAAATGTTTAAGCCGGAACCCTGACACCCGGAAAAATCAAATTCAATATTTAGATCGCTATTTGGATATTTTGCTTTTAAATATTCTATCGCAGTATCGTGGAAAAAACTTACGTTTTCTTCTGAATAATCAATCAAGTAGTCTGTTCTTACCTTGTCTTTTGCCTGTTCGCTTAACTCCGCATATTTGTAAACATTATAATTTCTTGTAATTGTTTTCATTTTTTCTTTTCTCCTATTCTTCCATATTTCCATTTCCTGCATGGATTTTTTTCGTCCTAACCGTAAACAATTTAATTTCCGCTGTTTTAGATACATATTCGATCTGAATTTTTACACCGTCATTCAACAGGCTTTCGGCGTTTATCGTTTGTAAACTTTTTACAATTTGTGTCATGGTTACTTGTTGCCGTTTCATGCTTTGTTCCCTCCTACTTATAAAACTCATCTAACCAATATTTTCTGCCACATTTTGTAATATATGGTACCAAATCTCCTCCATCACACGTGCCCTGTTTCTTCCCATATTTTACCACTTGGCGGCTTGCTTTTAAAATTTTGCCTGTATATACCCATGTATATACTACATTCGCGCCGCATGTGTCACATTGCATATCCCAGATTTTTTGATCAATAATATCACCGTGGAAATTAGTTTCCGGAAACGCAATACAGATTGACACTGTACTACAAATACCACGTGAAAAAAAGTTTCCGCTTTCTTCTATTTTTTCAATATATTGTTTCAATGTTTTACTTTTCATTTTTTATGCCTCACTTTCTTTTTTTGTCAAAATATATAAATCATATGTCGTGCCGCTATAATCTTTCCACTCATAGCCGCAACGTTCAAATATATTCCTAAAATTGGAAATGCCTACACCGCCCTCTAACTTTGGGATCGCTGAATATCCAGATCCATATCCTATTAAATCATGATTGGAACCTATTTCCCCGTGCTTCAACGCGGACTCTTTTTTTTCTGCTAAAATATGCAGAATCCTATTTGATTGGTTAGCAGCTTGCGCTATCGCCGCTGTCCGTTTGTCATAGCCGCAGCCACTAGCGGAACCGTACCATTTTCTGACATCATCAGTTATTTCTGCATGCGGGTTATAGCCCCATGTTTTGGATTTTATCCAGTCAACCCGGATTACAATTTCTTCTGGGCTTTCGGCGTTTTCGATTTCTGTCAAACGCTCTAGCTCTTGCGCCGTTTGTTTCCGATACTTGCGCTTGATCCGTTCACTTGTAAACGCTTCCAGCTCTTCGCGGCTGATTTCGTTGTTCTGGTACTGTGTCCAGCGGGTTTCCGTGCTTTCGCGCTGAAGGATTTCTTCTCTTGTTTTAATTGCATCCAACACATTTTTACAATATGTTTCGTTTTCAGCAACAACTTGTTTTCTGATTTCTGTGAATTTCATTTTCTTTTTTCCTCCAATTTCTTTTATAAACAGATAAATCTTGTAACATAACTACCAATTGGCGTTTTTACAGTTTCTGAAAATGCATCCTCTAACCTGTCGATGTATTTCAATGTTTGATCGCAATTTGAATTTTCCAAATCAAAATATTCTTTATAAAAATAATCCAATTCTTTTTGAATCATTGCCTTCCTATTAATTTTATGATTTACTGATGTCAATTTTACATCAGTATCTTTTTGTCTGTATCTCATGTTTTTATACCTCTATTTTTCTTTTTTTAATATGTCCAGCAGTTTAGGCGGCGTTCGCGGCTTTTTACTGTTTGCGCTCTTGCTTTCCATATATCGGCTATATGGAAAAGGTTACCATATTCACGTTCTTGACAACATAACCGTTTTCTTATCGGCTACGCCTATTATACCACACATTTGCGGTCAAATGCAAGTACTTTTTTAAAATTTATATTGATTTTTTTTGTACTTTTTTTAATACAATTTTAGTCAATATGAAACTTTCCTTTTTTCGCTTATTTCTTGCATAATATACAAATTTTTCTGTATACTTATACACTAAAACCTTGCAATTTCAACGTTTATAATTTTCTGAAAACTTATAAAATTGCATAATATCAAGGTATAACTATATCAAACAACAAAAAAAAACCGCTTAAAACGCAAAATAAAGCTCCCATTTTATGGAAATTGTAGCGTGATTTGGTGCGTTTCAACATATCCTAAAAATCCGGCTTTTTCTTGTCTATACGCTTCCATTTTACCAAAATGCAGCCAATCAAAAAATCTGTATTGTATTAAAAAAAATACTTGCTTTTTAGTTTGCGCTATGGTATAATCTTTGAAGAAAATAAATAATATGCAATTAGTCGCAAACGGGCGGCGGTTTCGGGAATGCCAAAAAATCGGAAGTTTGGCGCAAACACTCACCTTGTAAAGAATTCTTTGATAGAATTTTAACAGGTGCGATCTGGAAATCGTTGCCTTTTTTGGTACAATTGTACAAAAGGTGAGTTTCCAGAAAACGGAAGAAATGCCAGGAAACGGCAAGTTACCACTTTATGGTAAAACTTCCATATTATGGGAGAAAATTGGTAAATCGTGGAAATTTACATTTTCTTCCAGTTTTTCCAGAAAATGGATTGCATGGTATTTCCTTCCATTTTTGGGAAAAGATGGGGAGAGAATTCCCCATTAACGGGGTTAAAATTTTCCCCAGATACAACTCGGTAATTTAATGTATAACGTATATTATATAATATATATTATAGGCATGATACATGATGGTATTGTACATAAAATCGCAAAATACATATTGACATATGTGTTGATATGGTTTATAATAATGAAAACAAATGGAAGGAGCAGACAATGAAAACAGGAAAAGATTTAAAGATCGTAAAGTTAGAAAATTATAGGAGAAATTTTGGCCTAATAAGAGAGAAGAGAGGATTTATGCTGGGATGAGAATTGTGAAAAAATTTTGATGCGTGGGATTCCACTCGATGAATGGCACAAGAGGATGTGGGAACAGCTTCAAGAGGGCAAGACAAGAACTAAAATGAGCTTTATATTAGAAACATTCAATAAAGTTGGTGATGTAGCATTGAAATCAGTAATGATACTCAAAAGTTGTTGTTTCGCTTGCTTATATGATAGCATTCTTTTTACTGGCACCTGTAAGCTTTGCCCGATTGGGTCATGTACACAAAATGGATGTTTAGATGGGTTAATTTGTCTTATGTCAGTGCAAAAAATGAAAAAGATAGATGCACTTTCGCAAACCAAATTGCGAATTTAGAATGGAATTGGGATCAAGGTTTTGAGCTTAAATTTGAAAATCGAAATTGAGAAAGGAAAATGAAAAATGAATATCGAAAATGAAAATCGAAATCCAAAATCGAATTTGAAAATGGAAAACGAAAATCAAAATCGAGAATGGAATTTTGAAAATGCAATTGGCTGGATCTGGGCGAATGGATATTGTCTTGAGGCAATGAGTGCTTTATTAAGTTTTGTTAAATACGATGTTTCAGAAATAAAAACGGAATGTGCAAATTATAAAGCAACTTTAAATTTGATTTCTAAAATTACAAGGGACGGTCAAACTAAAGAGATTGTACGAGACACCCTTAGTGGGAAATAGCATAGAAAACGATGGGAAAATGATGCTCTAAGCGCGGAAAATATCAAAGTGGAGGAATTAGGCGAGAGGGGAATAAAAATGGATAAGAAGGTTGTTTTAGAAGCGATTAAAGTCATATCAGAATATTGTAAAGAGTCCAAGTGTATGGATTGTATGCTAATAAATTGTTGTATGGAAGGAAACCCATCGTGTTGGGTTCGATTGGTAGGAGTTGAAGAATGAATGACGAAACTTTAGAACTTTGGATGAACATTAAGCTACATGGTAAAATTTTAGATCAAGAAGTTTTAGAAGAAAACGATGTGGCATGTTTTGTAAGGCGAGCATATAGATACGAAAACGATATCTATGAAGCGTTTGTAAAGAATGAGAAGATGGTAATTTTAAAAAAGAATGGTGTACTTTTTGATTGGGATGATAAAGAGGTTGAATTTAGAATTGAAGCTGTAGAAAGAGGTGAATTAAATGAGTGATAAAAAATATTATTGTCAATACAAAGACGGAGCAACAATTACAATATTTGCACCGTATGATTGTAATAACAACTGTCCGTTTTGTGTGAATAAGGGAGAATGAAAGAATGAGAAACTTTAAAGTAGAATGGACAGGTGGGAATTGGTCTCTATGTATTGGAAGATGGAAGTTGTATATTGATGGCGAAGATAAGAGTAACTTAATTCCTGAAGAATTAAGAGATGGTCACATGAACACAGTAGGAACTTATCGGCGTTGGTATTTTGACAATTGGGAAGAAGTATGGGAATCTTACAATGATGGTCTTGATTGTGTGAATTGGATCAATGTCAACGATTATTGGCTCACTAGCATCACAAATGATTACAAGGAGAAAGTCGAGTTATTCAAAGAGTTTCAAACTCAAGATTTCCGACCGTGTAGCTGCGGTGGATGCATTTAAAAAATTTTAACTTTCTATTGACAAATGGATTGTAATGTGTTAATATAGATATATCAAAGGATGGAGGGCAAAATAATGGAAAACAAATTAAACTTATATATTAGTACATTACAATCCGAAAACACCAAGAAGGCATACAAGCGCAATATCGAGTCGTTTTTATCGACTTGCAATGAAATCACACTTAAATCATACTTGGCATGGACGGCAACTATTGCAGGTGAAGCAGGAGCGACACAGTACCAGAAAATCATGGCAGTCCGTGGATTTATCGGATTCTTGTTCGATCTTGGTGATATTGATAGTGAAACTTATATGCGAATCAAGAAGCAGAAAACTCCAAAAGTTAATAATGAAAAGAAACTTCCACTCAATGCAGAACAAGTTCAAGCAATCTTGCGCCAAACTCGTACACCAAGAGAAAGAGCTATGCTCATGGTACTTTTCCACACAGGCATGCGTATTGGCGAGTTGTTAAACATTAAGCTGAATGACTTAAATGCGGACGGAGTTATTAAGGTTGTTGGTAAAGGAAACAAATTTAGATATTGCTACATCAACGAGGAAACTATGCAGGTTATTAAAGAATATCTGAAAACCCGTAAAGAGAGTGAATCTGATAACCTCTTCATCGGTAATCAAGGCAAGCCAATGCAAGAGCAGAATTTTAATAAAACAATTAAACTTCTTGCCAATCGTGCAGGAATTAATGTTGAAGCTTTAAACTTTAGCTGCCACTCAACTAGACACACAACAATTAGTATGCTAGCCGAAAAAGGCGTAACATTACCAGTTTTACAAGAAATTGCAGGTCATGCAGATATTAGAACAACAAAAAGATATATTGACAACAACCCAACAGCAGCAAGAGATGCGGTTATGGGATTGAATTTTTAGGAGGTTAAGATGAAATTAGCAAAGATTTATAACGAGGTAATTAAGGCGAGATTGAAAGATAAACGAATCCTCTTGGGGGATTTTGACGATGAAACGATCGGTGTTAGTTTAGATGGATATGTTATGTATTTCATTCCTAAAAACAATTTCTTGCTTGATGAAAATAAGATTTTGAACACAAGAGACAAGATGAATTTAAAAAATTTTAAAGAACCAGATGAACTCATTTGTGTTTTTCAATCTTGTGAATATCGAGAATATAGAGAAAGATTGCTCTTGAAAATTGGTGATAAATATGTAGATAAGAAATTGCTCCAAAATTTCGAGAAACCATCATTCAAAACAACGAACTCTAAATATTCTGCAATTTACATCTATGAATTAGATACACTTGTAGGTTTAGTCATGCCAGTGAACATCAAGGAGGATTAAGATGATTAGGGCTGATTTTCATGACCACAGAGACGGAGATGTTTATGTGGAGTGGTTTGATAATAGGGATGAAATGATGGAGTTTGCAGAAGAGCGATATAGAGAGTGCAATATCTATGTTGATAGGGATAATGATAAATGCTATATTGTGATGATTGATGATTGGGAGTGTTGAGATGAGTAAAGACAAATTTTATAGACGATTCACATTAATTCTAATTGCTATTGTACTTATAGCTTTCTTAATTATCATGCCAAAGAATGTATATGCGGAGATCGACCCTAATCAAGTAGCAACTAATTACAACATGGAACTGTGGGAAATGTGGACACATGATACAGCCAATTCACAAAAAATGACATTTATGGATTACCGGGCGATCACAAACAAAGCATCTGCCCAATATAAATTTCAGCAACGTGATGATGTATGGGTCGACGAGTATGGATTCTTGGTACAAAATTCTGAATGGTATGTTGTGGCTATGGGGAGTTATTGGGGAAAAATAGGGGATAAATTCATTGTAAGACTCGCAAATGGAGAAATCATAAGTTGTGTCCTTGGAGATATAAAAGCCGATAGACACACTGATAAACTACATTATTCTCATGCAAGCGACGGTCATGTAGTTGAGTTTTTAATTGATAGCAGCTCACCATACATGAGACAGGTTAGTATGATGAAATATGGATTGGTCAATAAGGTGTTTAAACAGTGGGATAGTAAGATTGTTGGAATTTGTAAAGTAAAGGAGATGTGGTGATGAAAAATTGGGAGTTTTATGAAGACAAAATAGAGCATATGAAGCTAGGTTTGCCGTTGTAAATGGAAGAGTAGAATGCTGTTCCAATGGGTTGTGTACTGGATGCGCTTTTGACAATGACGATGATTCATGCTGGGATAAGAGACTGTAGTTTTTATACCAAGAACATAAGGAGCTTGTTGTTTTAACTGACGATGAAAAGGTGTTGTGTAGATTGCTTGGTAGAGGTTGGGTTACAAGAGATGAGGATAAATCGTTGTGGTGGTTTGAAGGAAAATCGGAAAAGCAAGCAGCACAATGGGCTAAAGGAAAAGGAACAGTATGGGTATTGTGTTTAAGTTTATTTTTCCCTCAATGTAACTTCGATTTTATCAAATGGGAAGACAAAAACCCTGGGAGGTACAGGTAGATGACTAATTATGAACATTATAAAAAAACGGATTGAAAAATTCACAAGAGTAGGGCTACGAATTGCAATTGACAAAGATACAAATGAAATTTGTACATGTAACGGATTTGCGTGCCATAGATGCAAATTTGGATCTAGTTCCGTTTGCGGCGAAAAAACATTGAAGTGGGCTGATGCTGAATACATCGAGCCGAGCGTTAAATGGTCGAAAGTACCGGTTGATACGCCGATTCTGGTAAGACGCGACATAGTAGACGATGAATGGCACAAAATGCATTTTGCTAAATACGATAACGATCATGTCTATGTATGGGCTAACGGACAAACTTCATATACTGGTGACAAGACAGAGTGGTGGTTTTATGCAAAACTAGCGGAGGTGGACAATGGAATTTAATTATTTAGTTGAGAAGAAGCGAATGTGCGAATCAATGCAAGATAAGTGTAATGATTGCGGTTTGTTTTATTTAATGGATGAAAATGATAATTCATGTAGTCAAGTTGAATGGGATTATCCGCTTGAAGCAACTGAAATCGTCCGGAAGTGGACTGAAGGGCACAAAGAAGAATGAAGCAAAGCAACTATAAAATATGCAATCGGTGCAGATTTTCCTACAGCGGATGCACAAACTGGAACAAGAAGAAATCATTGAAACCTGATTATTGTGACCACATGGAGTTCAAAAAAAGCAAAGACGTACAAAAGGAGCGTGAGCAGGAATGAACAAAGGAGAGGCAATCAAAATATTAAACACAAGAGCAATGAATACTGTCGGAATATTAAGCTGCTTAGACCCCAACTGTAGCGAATCAAAAGCATTGTGGGCGGAAATAGAAGCACTGGACATGGCAATGGAAGCCCTGAAAGAGTACGGAAAGGAGAAACCATGAAAATTTACCTATCAGGTCCCATAACCGGGATCGAAGACTATAAAAAGAAATTCGAAGCAGCAGAAAAAGAAGCACGCGAAAAACTATCTGACTGGGAGCCGGAAATCTTCAACCCGGCAAACATCACCCTGCCGGACACTGCAACCCATGAAGACTATATGAAAATCTGCATGCAAAAGCTCGCGGACTGTGACACCATCTACCTGATGAACGGCTGGCAAGATAGCCGCGGCGCATGCCGTGAATACGG
>ERZ808275.26-NODE-26-length-118845-cov-9.346553_pt1 | contig 118845 bp, 153 predicted proteins | sample MGYA00520894_ERZ808275 | MGnify/ENA primary metagenome ERZ808275 (study PRJEB31516, sample SAMN03275598) | gut metagenome | biome: mammalia-associated habitat; material: feces | host: Papio cynocephalus | place: Kenya | collected 2012-08-03 ... | reverse complement strand
TACTGTATCCCAATGCAAAACAATGTGATGCCAAGGAATACGATCAATAAGTCTTTATGCCAGGAATTCTACTTCTTCATAGACAAAATACCTCTCTTTTTCAAAGTATCGGTGAGGCATGCTATGGAGCGGACCCGGCAAGTTCATTATAGCACATCTTTTCGTTTCCAACATCTCTTTTTTGCTGAGAATCCTTGTAACGTTACAGGGTTCGAAAGATATGCCTGCGGGGTGGTATAACCTATCTACCTCGCCGGTGGAACTCATTTAACATCATGAATTATTGGAGGAAAACACATGAAACAGGAACATTACACGAATCTCACAGGCGCGCGCATTGCTTACGAGTCTGCGAAGGCGCGGGGTAACGGTATCGCTGGCGCAAAGGAAACGCTAAAAAATCTGCTGTTCAACTACGCACAGGAGATCATTGACGACCTTGGCGGGCAGCAGGCGCTGCACGATAAGATCGCAGATCTGGAGGCCGAAGTGGAAGCGCTGAACGAGGCGCTGGACGAGGCCGATAAGGAACTGGCTGGTAAGAAGAACAAGTAAGCGACAATAAAACAGAGGAGGTATTTGAGGATGAAAAAGGTTGAAGATCGTGAACTGCGCGAGTTCTGGGAGAAGGCTGAGGGCAAGGTTGAGCAGATGCTTACGCGCATCGAAGCGCTCGAGAAGGTGAAGCGCCTGCTTACCATTCCCGGCACAGATTTTATGACTACGCGGCAGGTGGCGGAGTATTACGAGGTTGATATCGATACAATGCGTCGTGTGTATCAGCGGCACAAGGCGGAGATCGATTCGGACGGTACCGCGGTGAAGAAGGCGGCGGATTTTTTAACTGAACCCGGAATTCAGGTTAAAGATGCAGATAGGCTAACTGGACAGGAAGTCCAGTTAGGTACTGGCAATGTTAGAACTGAACAGCCTGTTCAGTTCAAAAACAGCACCCGTGGAAGCTCCCTTATTGATTTCGGCGACGGGGTTGTGATTACAATTAGCAACCGTGGCACCCGCGTTTTTTCTCGCCGTGCTGTTCTTCGCATCGGTATGTTGATGCCCGGCTCGAGGGTTGCAACCGAGGTGCGCACGCAGTTGTTGAATGTGTTTGAGAAGGTACCTGGTTTTGCAGCGGTTGAGGATCTCGACAAAGAGGTGATTCTGTATAAGCGTATTGGGGAAGCTTTTACGAACGGCAATATAATTGAGGCGTCGAGCTATATGACCCAGCTCACAGAGTATCTCAGCCGGAATAATAAAGCGCTGCGCGAGGCCAACAAAAATCTGGTGGATGATAACGAAAGGCTCGACGCTGAGAACAAGGTTCTGCTCAAGGAAGAAATGGAGTGGGATACCCGCAAGCTCATTAACGCGGTTGTGCGTCGTATCGCCGGCATCCGTTATCCTGACGGCGGCGAATGGAAATATGGCAAGATGTGGAATTGCTGGAAGAGCCTGATGTACAACAAGGAAGGCATTAGCATCGGAAGGCGGCAGGTTGGCAGCAAAGGCTCTTATCTTGATATGCTGCGCGACGACGAGTGGCCGGCGGCAATGAGCTGCACGCTGACGTTTGCGAAACAGTACGGCGTTGATATTTCCGACTTGCTTGCGCACGCAAAGGAGGGGATGCTCGATGAATGTAAATGCTGAAGGGTATGTCAGCCTGAGCGAACCGCGCGTGGTGTCGCTTCTGATTTCCGGGCGGGGCAAACTCGACCCATCTTTCTACCCTGAACTGGCGGCGGCGGGACCCACGGAAACAACCGGGGTTCCCCGCTTCAACGACGCTGTGATTTGCACATATGCTGATCTTGACCGGCTGATCGCGGAATGCGGGCTATCGAAAGCGGAACTATATACCGTGAATAAGCTGATGCGCGGCTACACAGTTATGGACATTGCTGAAATGAATAACGTCAAGCACCCGACGGTGAGTGTCTGGTTTCGGCGGGCGGTGCAGAAAATTTGTAAATGTAACGAATCCCGGTGGGATGCTACTTATGTGTCTACGAAAAACTGAACTTGTTTGATATTAATATAAGGGAGGGACTGATTATACTTGGTTACAATGTTATTACCCCGAACGGGAAAGTAAAGAAGCTGCGCGTTGCAGACAGTGAACAGAGGTCTAAGGCGATAGCCGAATAGATCGAAGTCTGGAAGCAGTATTGCGAAAACAACTGGATCAGCACGCGGCATTATGATCAGCGGACTCCGGAGGATAAGGTGAAGACCTTCCTCGACGGGCTTGCATATTTTTTGATGCGTTCCGACACAGAAGGTATCGTGACTGATTACAAGGATATTCTGAATGGTAAGAGGGAAGTCCCGGTATCTTCCTGCCCCCACAGCGTGGAATACACTCTTTACGGCAATGGTGCTCCCCCCGAAGATGAAGACGAAAGCGGGTTTGAGATTCTGCTTGAGAATCTTGACCGCAAAGCTGAGCGCATGGAGCGGCGCAGAGCCGCCCCGAAAAAGAAGCCGAAGCGAGTATCACGCATTGTCCGCTCCGAGCAAATTCGAAATGAGCTCGGCGCGTGTGAATTCTTTTTCCCGGTTGTTGACACAGGCAATGAGTTTGAGCTGTTTGGCAACCGATACCATATTTCTTTGCAGGTAGAACAATATGGCGTGAAGCAGACCCGCGAGGGCGAGCTTTATGATATGGATCATATTGCGTGCGCTGTAAAGAATGGAAAGATTGTTGCGTTCTTCGATCAGGATTTGAACCGTATAGTTGATGAGTTTGTTGAGAGGGTGAGCTGAAATGGCGATAAAGACTGCGGCCGGTCTGGTTGCATTTGTAAAAGAATGGGTTGGACAACCTTATTGGTATGGCACGCATTGCCATGATTGTACAACCGCGCTGTTGAAGCGCAAGGCAGCTCAGTACCCGGCGCATTATACGGCGGCAAGGATGCCGCGCTATCGCGCAGATATAGAAGCCGGCAAAAAATGCGCAGACTGTATCGGGCTCATCAAGGGGTATATGTGGACGGACGAAGAAACCGGCAAGATGCGATATGGGTCGAATGGCTGCCCCGATAGAGGCGCGAACGGGATGTTTTCCTATGCGAAGCAGCGCGGGCTGAAATGGGGAATAATCAACACGTTGCCGGAGTGTCCTGGCTTGATACTGTGGCGTAGCGGGCATGTGGGTGTTTATATCGGAGGCGGGAAACTGGTTGAGGCTCGCGGGTTTGCCACAGGGATTGTCGAGGCGAATGTCGCGGATCGGAATTTTACACACTGGTTCGAGATGCCGGCACTTACATATACAGGAAGCAGTGAACCCGAATCCGAACCAGAAGCTAAGCCGAGCCCTATAAAAAGAACTATATTGAAGCGTGGGTCGAGTGGGAACGATGTCCGTATGCTTCAGAATCGGCTGAATGAAATCGGGTATTCCTGTGGGGCGGCGGACGGTAAGTTCGGTGCGCTCACACAGCGAGCGGTGAAGAGATTTCAGCAGGACAACACATTGCCAGCGAATGGAATCGCGGATGAAAAAACTTTGGAAAAAGTTGAAAAAGTTTTTGCAAAAGTGAAAAAATGACCCTTAAAATGTTCCCTTTAATAGTGAACGCAAAAGTTCACGGCGAACATTGACAACTGAATATTGGGCGCTGACAGCAACACAATTGATATAAGTTCTAATGAAAACTTTCAGTCACTGGTTTGACATCAGTGATTCATCAAAAACATGCGCCCAGTCTTACTGCATTATCCGCGTGTAGCTCAATGGTAGAGCGACAGGGAAAAGAAACGCGCACGGTTTATATAGTGGTGCGCTGACAGCAAGTTTTTTGATGACATCCTGCGCATTCCCGGTTCAAGTCCGGGCGCGCGGTAGCGGGCGCTAACAGCAATCTATTTGGAGAAGATTCGTAATCTTTATTTCATAACACGCCCAGTCTTATTTAAGAAACAAGAGCCGCCCTTATCGGGCAGCCCCTGTTTGTTTGCGCCGTTTGGATCTTCTTATCAGGCGAGTTTTCCAGCGCTTCCGCCCAAGTGGTCGTTCCAGCTACGTGGCATACGTCGCGGGAAAGAGCAGCGCCAAGAATTCCTTGGCGGCACAAACACCTTTTGCTATACTGACAATCGCACGCGGTAGCGGGAAATAATCCGCCAGGAACGATACGGCGAACGCCGCACACAAAAGGATGACGAGCAGAATTCTCTATGTTTTCATTGGTGTACCTCCATGTGATGTTTTTCTCGCCAATAAAACACACATGCGGCAACCGCGGAAAGTCAGAGCGTTCCAGCCCGTACGAACAGTATAGCATATTATGGAGAGATACTCAAGCGGTTTAAGAGGTCGGTTTGCTAAACCGATAGGCCGTAAGGCGCGCCTGTTCGAATCAGGCTCTCTCCGCCAATAAATAGCAAAAGCCGCTCCTTAACGGAAACGGCTTCCAGCGTTATGTCGTCGTCTTCGCCTTTTCAGGCGGGTCTTCCACTGTTTCTGCGGATTTGTCCATTCAACAAACTTAGCGTACTGAGTCGGAATGACCAACGAAAGAATTTCGTGAACGACGCACAGCGCACCTGCTATGGCTGCCCACCATGACGGCAAGGAGAGAAATTCTCCAAGGAATGGAGTCATGATGGCGAGGCACAGCAGCTATACAAACAGTTTCTTCTAAGTGTTCATGAGAAAACCTCCTTGAATTATTTTCCGCCCTAATAAAATAACCAAGGCTGTTCTTCGCGAAAACTCGAAGTATACTGCTGTGCCATTATTATAACACACGACGCGCGGTAGTGTAAAGGCAGCACGCGGGATTCATGTTCCTGTAATCCGGGTTCGAATCCCGGCTGCGCAATGGCTCATTCGCCTAGAGCCAAATCCATTCTTCCTAAGGCGGCTGGAAGTAAAGTAAGCCACCCCAATTCGAGGCTGGGATAATGCGTTATACGCAAAGAGCCAAACCTCACCCGCGCGATTAATGTAACGGTAACATAACGCCCTTCCAAGGCGTTGTAGCGGGTTCAAATCCCGTATCGCGCTTTGCCGTCTTAGCTCATTTGGCAGAGCAGCGCTCTTGTAAAGCGCAGGCGCTCGGTTCGAGTCCGAGAGACGGCTCCAGCATCGTGTCGGCGGAGAGTTGCTGCCTCGACGCCGGCTTTTCATTGAATACCTCCTTTCTGGACGCCGGGAAACCGGCGTTTGGGGCCGTGACGCAATTGGCAGCGTACTCGCCTTGCACGCGAGAGGTTAGGGGTTCGAATCCCCTCGGCTCCATTTGGACGCTTACAGCAAACATTCTAGAGCAAATTTGTAACTTGCATTTTAGAAACGCGTCCAGGATATCTTGACTTGGGCGGTTGGTGCAATTGGCAGACACAGCGACTTCTAATCTCGCGAGTTGAGGATTCGAACTCCTCACCGCTCACCAACGCCAATGGCCAGAGGCAACAAGCGGAGGGCGCGCAGATGCGTCCTGCTTCGGGAAGCGCTCCCGGGCGAAGCCTTCCGGAGGGTCGTCTGCCGGTTAATCGCGTCGAACCGAAATTGCTGACGCGGATTCCATACAAATATGGCGTTTGGCTTCCTGACGAAAAAGGAAAGCACAGGGGTCGAGTTACGTACAAGACCCCGCATCGCACGAAACGCGAAACGGTATTTTCGCTCCGAGCTTATACCTCGGCTTAGTCAGTTCGACTCTGAATCGTGCGACCACGCCCGTATAACGGGCTATGGCGGGCGGCTTGCTTCAGGTGGAACCGGGAAGCCGGAATCCCATCAAGGCTTAGCCTCTATCACATAACAGCTTGGGGCTGTTACTTTAAGCGACCTTCAAGATACTGTTCGATAAGAATGCCGAGCAGCACCAAGAAAATCTCTTTGGCGATATCATTCTACAGTGTGAGAACTGAAATCAAAACCATCTTATGTATTCCTTTCTGTTTATTGAGATTTATTTCATCTCTGGTCGCTGACAATTCTTCCCTCCCGCCCGCCCCAACATTTTAACACAAAACGGAGGAACCTTTAATGCTGAAACCTGTTATCTCTATGAATAAGATGTCTATGAACGAATCGATTGCGACCACGTGCTGCTATGTCTGGAACGGCAACAGCCTGCTCGGTGCGGCGACGCTTCCTCACGGCGGCAAGCTTGTGGCGGATGCAAAGACCGATTCTTTCGTCCAGATCGAGAATACTCGCTACCCGCTGAATAGCACATGGTGGGATTATACGGATGGCCATGCGGCGAGCGGCGCGGCTGCACGAAGCGTTGTGACAAAGACCACGGATGGTAAGTGGGGCTATCATGATTATGCCAACCCCGGTACGTTTACCCTGATGGAGAATGGCCAGGTGACGAAGGAATTCTGCGACCACAAGAATCCGGAGATTTGTCCGTATTTCAAGGTTACAGAATATCTCGGCACGTTCACACACGTCGGCGCTACTTCCGCTCATTATAATCTGACCAGCGGCAACGAATGGCTGGCAGATCATCCGGCGCAGCAGTACATGTCCTGACGGATCAATGTTCCACTGGGCGGCACAACTTCTCTGCCGCCCTCTTTTTATAAAGGTGTTTCATGGATAAAGGAGCAGACAATGAGCAGATTGTTGGAGGAGCTGACGGCGCAGGAAAAAAGAAACCTGATCGGCGTCATTAAGGAAAAGAAAAACGGTCTGAGCGACAAGGATTGGAGCGAGATCGTTGAGGAATATGACCTTGGCATCAACGCTGAAACGCTGCGCAAAGCCGGCGTGGGAATAAAGCTCGCGGCTGACGCAGGGATGCTGGGCGGCGGGCAGGAAGCCGGTTTCATCGAACGGCAGAAGATGCGCGACTTGACGAAGCAAGTCAACCAGATGTATCGCACACAGTCTCGCAGCGAACTATTACGGGAGACGATCCGTGAGGCGGTGAAAGCGCTGCCTTCGGCAGGGCAATACAAATGGACTCCGGTGCGGCTTGACAGCGACAATGGCAACAAGGCGTTGACGCTGGCTGTCGGCGATTTCCATTATGGGGCAGAGATAAAGATCAAGGGGCTGCGCGGAGAAGTTGTAAATCAGTACGATCACAATGTGTTCAGAAGCCGAATGGAAAGACTTCTGGTCGAGACGAAAAAGATCGTAGTAAAGGAACATCCGCACACGCTGTATCTATTCCTCATGGGCGACATGCTGGACGGGATGCTCCGACAATCTCAATTGATGCGGCTGGAATACGGGCTTGTGGAGAGCACAATCCAGCTGGCGGAATATCTTGCGAAATGGATACAGCGACTGTACATCGAAACAGGATGTCTGGTTTCCGTGCATGCGGTAAGCGGCAATCATTCTGAAGTTCGCCCGCTGAAAGCAAAGAACCGCGAGTTTGAAGAGGAAAATCTTGAGAAGATCATTATGTGGTATCTTGAGAGCCGGCTTGCGGAGGACGGAATTTATATCGACGCGAGCTGCGAGCGGATGAACTACGTGAGCGTGGAAGGGTTTAATTTTCTCCTGCTACACGGAGACGAAGAACGCTCCATCTCAGATATCGCGCGCAATGCGGTGAACCTTTACGGGGAGCCGATCGATTTTTTCATCTGTGCGCACAAGCATCGGGAGCAGGAATATCCATCCGGCGTAACGCCGGACGGGAACAGCGTGATCGTTCGGGTACCGAGCATTTGCGGCCCTGACCGTTATGCGCAGACAAAACACTACGGGGGAACCGCCGGGGCGATCGCTATGCTGATAGAACATGGTTATGGCCGCCGGTGCGTGTATCCAATCAAATTGTAAGTTCTACCCCTGCCGTAAGGCCGGGGTATTTTTATTGGAGGAATTATTATGGCGCGGCAAAAACAAGCCGGTGTAATCACCAAGATTTGCATGCGCTGCAACAGAGTTCTTCCCCTTATCGAATACTATCCCAACAAGGGCTGGAAGCAGCAGATGTATCGCGACTCCTGGTGCCGCGATTGTGCGAAGGAATACTGCACCGATAAGGAGAAGCTGGAGCAGTATTGCTATGAAAACAACCGCCTTTGGAAAGATAAATACTGGGAAACCGCAGAAAAGAAAGCATACCTGCAGCTTTCCACCGACCAGACATATTGCAGTTCATCTACTCCAATTGAAAAGAAGCGCGAGATGGTAACGAAGTTTACGATCAAGAGTTTCTGGGGGATTATGAATTTGTCGGGCATCTATGTGTATGTGGATAACATGGGCAACTCTCAGTCTACAGACGGAGGGCAGATGATCGACGACGCTACAAAGGCGGAGAAGATGGTATACAGCAAGGTCTGGCGCGGTTACTATACGCCGACCCAGATCGAGTGGCTGGATGATACTTACGCCCGGTATGAAGAGGACTTCGTATTGGACAATATCAACATTCAGGATTACGCACGCAAAATTGCGAAGGCGAGCCTGAACGCCGACGTTGCGGAAGACAGGATGCGGCGCGGCGAAGGGTCCTATCAGGAATACAAGGAAGCGCAGAAAATATTTGACGACCTTTCAAAATCCTCGAACTTCGCAGCTTGTAAACGCAAGGCGGGTGAAGCGACGGGGCTAGGATCGCTGGGTGAAATTATCCTGCGGCTCGAAGTATCAGGCAAGCTGAACACAAACGGTTTCACTTTTCCTGAAGACGACGTGGACAAGATAATACATGATTTTGAGCACACGCTCCGGTCGGTCGGGTTGGAGGGGCAGCTATGAACCCAATTGACCACAGCAGAATCATGAAAGCAACCCAGATTCGTGAGATCAAAAATGATCCCGGCTGGGAGGAGCAGATCTGGTATTGGCGAACACATTTGGATGTTTTCATCGAGGACTACTTCAAGATAAAGCTTAAAGATGTCCAGAAGGTCGAAGCCCGGATGTTTGGAAACCGCGAGACAATCTATTTTGTGCAGAGCCGCGGCTTCGGTAAGACATGGCTGACGGCGGTGTGCTGTCTGGCGATGGGGGTGTTGTACCCCGGAAGCCTGATTGCGGTCATCAGCGGCACAGCGGAGCAGGCAACGCTGGTTATCAAAAAGATCGACGACTACTTTGTACGGAACACGGATATACTGCGGGAAATTGAAACAAACGGGCATTCCGCCGTACAGCTTGCCCGCAACAAGGGCGTATGCCGGCTGCGGAACGGGAGCAAAATAGAGAGTTATTCAATTGGTACATTCCGCGGAAACCGTGCGAAAGTTATTGTCATCGACGAAGCACCCGAGGTAAAAAAGGAAGACCTTGAGGCCATCGCGAAGCCGGTTCGCAATACAACGCGCGACAATTGCGTACAGCTTGGGATACCGGATTATCCATCCAAGATGATCAGCATCACCAGCGCGTGCCTGAAGAGCAACTATTTCTACGACGCCTTTACGGGGACGCTGCGGAACATGGCAAAAGGCGAAAAAGACTGCTTCGCCTGCGCGCTAAACTATGAGGCGGCGGCGCGTGTCGGGATTTCTCCTATGGCGTTTTTCGAGAAGGAACGCCGGGACATGGAAGAATCCAAGTTCGCGATGGAGTATGATTCAATATTCGTCGGTGCAGAGGCCGGGAGTTTATTTCCGTATGAACTAACTGAGAAATGCCGGGTGTTGAAAGACGTCGAGGTAGCAATGCCGAAATCGAGCACATCAGATTACATTATTGGCGTCGACTTGGCTACGTCGGCTTCAAAGTATGCAGATAATGCGGTTATTACGGTAATCAAATTGATCGAATGCGACGATGGAGGCTACATTAAGAAACTTGTCTACATTCGATCTTTTCACGGCAAACGGCTGGACGCGTTGGCCGGGGAAGTACGAAAGCTGCTGGTGAAATTCCCGCGGACAGTCAAGGTTGTATTTGACCATCGTGGCCTGGGCGACGCTTTCCCACAATTTCTGGCTCAGCCGTGGGTGGACATAAATGGGAAGGAATATCCGCCGCTGGTAATGGACACAGAGAAATCTATTATCCACAATGCGGTGCCGCTATTGCATCCGGTTATTGCGAATATCACGGTAAACCAGCAGATCGTATCCTCCATAACAATCGCTCTCGAGCAGGAATCGCTTGAGCTGCCGGTTAACTCGCGCCATGTGCTTGGGAACAAGGTGATGCTGCGGGATGAAGACGACGACGAAACGCAAAGCAAAGCACTGACGCAGGAAGAGAAAGCGATTTTCATCGAAGCGGACGCGCTCCAGATTGAGATGGGCAACGTGGTTGCGAAAGCGACGCAGGCGGGCGCGGTCGTGTACGACGTGGCAAAATCAACGCAGCACAAAGACCGGTACAGTTCGTTGGGCATGGCACTGCTATATATCGGCGGGCTGGAAGAACTGCGCAAAAAGAAATACATCCAGGGCTCTTCCGAGGAGTGCATTGGGCTGGTTACAAAATTTTAAGGAGGCGACAGGCGATGGGATTTTTTAACAGGCTATGGAACCGTTCGCCTCAGCGGTCTTCGCTCGCCCCTCCGAGGGAAATCGCGGTGGGTGCGGCCAAGGACGATGTGAGTATTACATTTAATAACCGTAACATCACCTACACAGGCGATCTTGCGAGTTATGACTATGATACGATACTGAGGGATAAACAGACAAATATTACAAGTCTGTTTCAGCTGAGCGATTATTACGTAGACGCCGATCCTTTGTATCGCGGCATTATCAAAGAGGTATATACGCCTTTTAGCATCGCGGATGACTTTCGGCTTGTTGGCGCGAACGAGAAGGTTAAGAAGAAATATCTTGACTATTATGACAGAATTCACCTAAAGGACAAGATGAGAAGTATCTTTCTTCAGTATTACAAATACGGAAACGTATATGTATACCTGATGGAAGATGGTTCTCTTATTACTTTGCCGGTACACATGATCCGTATTGCGAACGTCATGGTAGATGGAGAACCGGTGCTGGAATTCAACTGCCGCACCATTACGCAGGACCTGAAGCGCGAAGGCGTTAAAGCAAAAAAGGATTACCTGGACGACGAGCTGCTGGACGTTCGGCTGCGCGGTTTCCCCAAAGAAGTGCAGACGGCTGTAAAGGAAGGCAAGGAATATGTTCAGCTGAATCCGGCGAATACGTTCGTATTGCAAGACCTGAAGGAAGACTGGGTGCGGTATGCGGTGCCGATGGTGGCGACATGCCTGCGCGCGTTTTCCAAGAAGGAAATTATTTCGCAGTATGAAGATTCGCTGCTGAACTTGGGCGCGATGGCTTTTCTCCATGTAAAATACGGCGACCCGAAGAATGAAGTGGTCCCGACAGTTGACGCGCTGCGGCAAGTGTCGAACATCTTCAAAAGCGCCATGACGGGCACCGCACTGGCGGTTACTAATAACTGGTGCGAGGCGGAAGTCATTCAGCCGAAGATGGACGACATGTTCGAGTACGACAAGTACAAGGGCGTGAACGCCGAAATCCTGAATGCCGGCGGAATCAGCGGCGTGATCGTCAGCGGCCGGTCGGAAGACGGCTCGACGTTCGCGAGCGCGCAGGTCAGCATGAAGACGGCGGCGATGCGTATCCGTCAGGCGAAGGACAGCTTCTGCGAGATGATGAACAAAATCAACCGCAGGCTGAACGGCGCGGGCGGCGCGGCTTCTATCCCGCATAGCGCGGAATCCAGCATCCCTCTGTTTACATTCCCGCCGGTCGACCTCTCTGGCGACAAGGACTTCCGCGAAGCGTGTATGAAGCTGTGGGAGAAGGGTGTGGTGTCTGACAAGACGCTGCTGCAAACCTACGGCTACGACTACGATCAGGAAGTCGAGCGGAAGAAAACAGAGGATAACAGCGGCAATGCGCAGGTGTTGATGCCGAAGAAAGAAACAGACGCAGGTAACAGCACAGACAATGACACGGTTTCCAATACGGAACCGGACGAGCCGTTGATCGAGGGGAAGGTTGGACGGCCTGAAGTGGACGAATCGGAGCGCACGAGCGATCCAGCGAACGCGATAACAGGCAAGCAGCCGAAGCCCAGCACAGACGGGTAAAAATTTTTTTGATAGATATGGCGGAAGCCATGTTTATATAACTTCACAAGAAACTGTGGCCCTCCTAACGCAGTTTTGAGGAAGGATTGTGGTTATGTTGACGGACGAGAAACTTTACTTTCTTGCTTCCGACATCTCCATCTCCGAACAGAAATCGAATGACATTTTTCTTTATGTCACGATGAGAATGTTGTCTACGCGCCCGAATGGAAACCGGGAAGGCGTCACGCAGGCGTTCATTGATGAAATTGTTATGAACCCTGCGAAGTATGACTGCCTCCCGCTCTATGTCGATATCAATCGGCTGCGGGCGCGCGACTACAGAAACCTTGGGCATATGTACAATCCGGGCACCGGAAAGTTCGACTCTACCCAGATTGGCAGTCTCTGCCGCTTCTGGAAGGAGAGCGACGAGTACGGCATATCGCTGATGGGCGAGGCTCGCATCCCCAAGCGGGAAGCGGACGTTTGTCAGTGCGTGCTGGAGCTGTACAACATTGCCGCGCTGAATTTTTCTTTCGAGATCAAGTATGTACCGGATAACACGGTTGTGATCGAAGGCGTTCGCTATGTGGACGCGGCGGACACGAACGCGTTGACGGGCATGGCGATCGTATCGACTCCGGCTTATCGCGAGTCTACGGCGCTGTCGCTGGTGGCGGAGGAAAAAGCGGATGGAGCGGAAGCGGAGAACGCGACTGAAGGAGTTGAAAACAAAGTGACGATTGAAGAAGCTAAGCAGGCAATTGCTGAAAAGGATCAGCTGATTGCGGAGCTTCAGCAGCAGAACGCTGCGATGGCCGAGGAAAACGAGAAGCTGAAGGAAGAGGCGAAGCCCGATCCCGAGGCCGAAGAAAAGGCCAAGCGCGATGCGGAAACCGCTGCGGCGGCGGAAGAGGAGCGTAAGCAGTGCGCCGAGAAGCTGGAAGAGGCGAACGCGGCGGCCGCTGAAAAAGACCAGAAGATCGAAGAGCTGAACGCTCAGATCGAGGAACTGAATAAGGCCAAGGCCGAGCTGGAAACCATTAAGGCGGAACAGGCAGCGGCCGAACTGAAGGCCAAGCAGGAAAACGCGAAAGCATTCGCGCAGAAGCAGGGGCTGGACGTTGAGGATGAAAAGGTTCAGGCGGCAATCGCGGAACTGAACTATGAAACTATCGCCACAATGGCGATGGAAATTTCCAAGCCGGAAACACAGACCGCTACGGCGAGCTTTGTGATTACCGAAAATATGAAAGTTGAAAGCAAGTACGGCGGTCTGCTTGAAAGCCGCTGATTGCGAGGAGGAAAATTATGGCCGGATATATGAAGAAACTGCAGGGCTACGTTTACGACGGAGCCAACACCGCCGCTGCCGCAATGGAGAACGGCGTGTTCGTTGAAATTACTACTGACGGCGTGAAGCCTGTCGCAGCCGCAAAGACCGGTATGGTTCTGCGCGTCGTGGAAAAGACCACGCTGTGGAGCCGCCCGGCGCTTGTGCTGGACGTTGTGAATCACGGCGACGACGAAATCTTTTTCCTTGAAAACGAATGGGATATCAATGACGCCGAAGCTTACGACACCGCGAAGTACACCTGCAAGGTGGGCGATTATGTTCGCATGCACCGCTGCCTTGATGGCGAAGAGTTGATCATGACTGTTGACGATACCGTGTACGCGGCGTTGGCGGTTGGAGATCAGGCGAACATTGCGGCCAACGGTACCGTTGTCAAGAAGACAGCCGGTACTGGTGGCGACCCCTAATCCGCGAATACCGGAATTGATAATTTGAGGTGAAAGATAATGGCTATTGAAATTCGTAAAGATTCCAAGATCGTCGATGTTATGGTGGCGCAGGCTAAGCATGAGAACGTCGATTCTAACGTTGCAGCGGAGGCCAGCAATCTGATTAAGGATCTGGCATCCAACCCCACCCCCAACAACCGCTACCAGATCGCGCAGCTGGTTGGCTTTGCAGTGAACGAAATCGTTCGTCCGGCCACCAACTTCCTTGATATGGTTGCCGATGTGAAGCGCGTGGGCTTCAACGAGAAGGCCGCCTTCAAGGTGAAGCAGGAAGGCATCCGCGCCTACATCCAGGCGAAGGGCGCAACCACTGCTCGCAGCAAGGTCGCGAACAAACAGATTACGTTGGACACCGTTGCCGTGTCTGCCCGCCCGGTGATCAACATCGTCGAGCTGAAGACCGGTCAGGCACAGATGTCTGATCTGATTAATGACGCGGCGTACCAGATGGAGCTTAAAGAGCTTGGCTATATCAAGGGTGTGCTGAACGCGGCTGCTACCCAGTGGGCTTCTCCGTTTTATGCGTCCGGTTCCGGCGTGGTGAAGGCAACCCTCGATAACCAGATTCGTTTCTGGAACCGTGTGTCCGCCGGCGGCGGCGCGGTTATCGTCGGCGACATCGATATTGTCTCGAAGCTCGCTGAGCAGACCGGCTTCTCTGCGAATACTACAACCAAGCAGTTTGCTGACAGCCTTATCGAGGAAGCGAACCGCATGGGTTATGTTGGCATCTACAACGGCGCGAAGGTTATCAATATGATCAACCCCATCGTCGAGGGCACCAACACCTTTGCTCTTGACACCGACAAGCTGTACATCTTCCCGGCCGGCGCAGACGCCGCAATGCGTCCGCTCAAGGTCGTGTTCGAAGGCGACATCTTCTCTCAGGAAGCGACCAATATTGACGACAGCTCCTACGAAGTCCGTCTGGACCAGTATCTGGGTGCCGGTATCGTCTATGGCGATCGTCCGTATCTGAGCGTGTACGAAGACACAACTCTTTAATCTTCGCTAAGGGGCGAGGGGAAATTCCCCTCCCCCTGATTTTTATAAAGGAGCAAAGGCAATGGCAGAGAGAATCAAGGTTTTTAACCCGCAGAAGTTTGACGTCGGTGTTGTGACGTTTGACCGGCCGATGGGGCTGAATATTGCGCCCGGCAGTTTTGCACTGTTGAGCGAGGACGATATCAGCTATATCGCGTCTATCAGCACGCTGTTTCAGCGGGGATACCTGCGTGTAGATAAAAAAGAAGAAGCGGTAATGCAGGCGATCGGTATCGATCCGGAAACGAATCCCGCGTTCATCACAGATGAGGAAATCCAGAAGAGACTGGGCGGGACGCCGAAGAAAATTGGCGAGTGGCTGGAAACGGTAAAAGAGCCGTATATTCTTGACCGGATTTATGACGTGGCGGTCAAGATGAACCTGACGATGGGGAAATTGAAGGTGCTGCGCGAGCATATGCCTGGGCGCGCCTTTGTTGACGAAGAATAAAAGGAGTGAACGCCATGACCGACGTGATAAATCTTGCGCATCGGCTTTTTCAGCGCATCGAATGGCAGAGCGTTCCCGATACGGTCGGCGAAGATGAGCTCATCGAGTTCGTGGTGGACGCTATTCGATATTTGTATGTGATGACGGGGCGCACGATGCAGTATTCCGAAGATATGTTTATCTTCGACGGAGGAATTCGCGCCCGGTTCTCGGACGACCTGCTGCTGGACGAGCAGGAATATGTGCTCACAACGGCAGAGATCGCTTTCTACCGCAAGGTACAGGCGAGCGTGGATGATATCACAAGCTACACGACGGACGCGATGTCCGTGACGCACGGCGACAAACCGTTCGCAAACTTGCAGCAGAAAATCACAGATCTGGATTCCCGGCAGCGGATGATCTGGTACAAGATGGCGCGCTACAATATTTTGTGAGGTGGCGCGCATGAAGGTTAAGGTTACATATTATAATGAAAAGCTGGAGCCGCAATATGATAAGAGCTACCGGCTGGACGAGTACACGGGCATGCTGCGAATGGATTAGCTGCGGCTGATCACAGATGTTGAGGATATGGCTTATCTGCTGAACGACAATAAGCCGAAGAGCGAATGGTCTAATGAATCCTGGGCGGCGTTTTGCAGGATAAAGCACAAGCTGCTGGACAAGGCCGGCGAAATTGAACGCCTGCCGCAGAACATTGTGGAAGGCGGTGAGTAAATGCCATCTGTCGTATGGGGGAGAACGGACGAAATAAAGGCCGCGAAGAAAACTATCCCCGCAATTGTGAGAGGCTCCCGCCGGGACTTCCGGCCGCCGCCTACGCTGGATGCGGATTTCAGGCGGCTGCTGCAGCACGATATCCCACACGTCAACTTTACGTTTGAACTGATACATGACTGGTACAAAGCGCAGGAAGCGGACTATGTGCCGACCTACCTGCGGGCGCAGCAGACGCCTATTGACTGGAAGTCGAAGATTGGTAACTCAGACATGTCTACCAACTTTAAGGTGACGCACGATATCCCGATTTACAAGGGCGATATGGTTGTGCGCGACGACGGGATGATTTTCCTGCTGAACTGGAATGTGCAGAACCATCCGAACAACCAGGCGACACAGTCGATTGAATGCAATACTGTATTCAAATTTACCCGACCGGGCGAAGAGATGGTAGACGCGAATGGATTTCTCATCTGGGACGCGAAAGAAATCGTGGTAGCGGACAACATTCCGGGCATTCATGCGGAATATGCGGGGCGGCCGGATTATTCGATGTCGCAGGGCATCCCGGGTATTCACGCCGACCACCTGATTACGTGCTATCTGCAATGGAATTCCCAGACGCAGAACATCGAGATCAACGACCAGTTTGTAATTAACGGATTCACGTACCGCGTTATCAATATCTCGGCGGCGGAAATAGAAATTAATCGTAAATTTGGTGTGTTGACGATTCATGCAAAACGCGTTGCGGGCGGGGATCTGGATGAGGCCGGTGAATAATTAATGGCGGAAAGCAAAATTAACCAGCTGACGATAAATGAGGCGGCGGTCAAGGCTGCGCTGCGCGATTATTATGTGAAGGTGCTGGAAGGCATCGAAGACCAGCTGATTGAGATATTGAAGCAGGAAGTCATGGTTACGATGCATGGCGACGGCCCCGGAAAGCCCGCATGGCGAGAAGAACTGCGCGACTCTATGACGGAAGTTTTGCGCGAAATCGCGACGGACTACATTGAACTCGGAGCCGGCGCGCCCGCTCTGCTGGGGCGGAAAAGTTTGGCGGAAAAGGTTCGGGCGATGATTATTGCAGTCGGCAGCGGGTCTGTTGTCGGGAATTCTTTTATCATGGCAGGTCCTCCGGGGCGCTCTGTCTGGGACGACGACATCACCGGGAAACAGCCGTCGGCCGCGAAGTCTGAATACGCGCTGCCTGAACAGTTTAATCAGGTTGGAAATTTTTTTATCGAAAACGCGGCGCAAAGAATCGCTGCGAGAGCGGTGAATGCACTTGATGCAGCGGCTGCCAATTTGCCGGACAGCATATTTTCCGGAAACATACATACGCAATAAGGGGGCTGATTGGATGCCGGATGAACGCATGGTAGAAAAAACCAGAACATGGGCGGACAACTGGAATAACATTATCCGGTATGTTCTCTTCCGGGACGAGAAGCTTCGAACGCTGATGCTGGTCCCCGAGCGGGCAAACGTTATAGATTTTGTCGCGAACTATTTTATCGAAGGCGAGAACCCGGACGAGTTAATTACGGACGAAAAGGTTCGTATTATTTGCTACGACTCAGACGGCGGCACGCTGCGGAACCCGAACGTGAAATTCCATTACAAAGAAATGGACATTTACGTCAAGGACGACGCGGTGTATAACACGACGAGCGATCGCCTGCAGAAGCGGTATCACCTGATCGCCGACCGGCTGAAATATCTTCTGCTCAGGGAGAAGCATATACAGCATATGAGTTTTCGCTTTGAAAACGAATATAATTTGTGGACCAAGGTTGTGGGATACAAAAGGTATCACATAACCTTTTCCTATAAAACAACCGTGTGACGGGACTGATTTTAGGAGGAATCGGGAACAGAACACAAAACAAGGAGGAACCATAGTATGGCCATTTACATCCCGAAATATGATGGTTATATCGCCGACGTTGCAAACGTTGACTTCATCCGCTGCGATGGCGCAGTGTTCAACTTCGACGAATAGACCAGCACAAACTTCTCGAACACATCTAACTCGATCACCATCAACGGCGGTCACAGCTTCTTCCCGCTGGCGGTTATTGATACCGACAAGACGCTGGAACTGAGCTTTGCTTCCGCCCAGTTTACCATGGATATGTTTACCATGGCGAACGCGGTGACTGATCAGACCGGCGACTACGGTAAGTTCGAGACAAAGCGCTACGACGTTACGGAAAACAAGATTACAATCCCCTACGAGGTGCAGGTTGAGTCCGTCGCGATCCGTAATATGGAGCGGGCGGAAGCCGCTGCCGTGGGTAAATTTGCCGTTGCGGTGACCAAGGGCACAGCTGACACTGAACCCAAGACGGAGATCACCTTCGCCGAAGGCGACTACACCGAAGGCGAAACCATCCGCGTTTCTTACAAGCGCCGCAGCGTGGGCGCGACCCGCATCGGCATCAGCACAACCACCCCGATGTCCAAGGGCGAGGTGTACGCCACATGGCCGGTTAAACTGAATTGACCCTTTAAGGAGAGATCCTTATCGAATAACTCATCTAAACGGGGAAAGCCCTCGATGAGGGTAACCTGCCGTAGTAATCAATCAACCAAGCGTTGACTGTGAAACTCTAACGACTATCGAAAGCATAGGGAAACCGAAGAAGCGAGTAGAGTAGGGCGCAAGCTATTGGCGTTCGAAATGGTGAGGCTCCAAGTTGGAGCATGATATAGTCTGCTCTGCATGTATATATAAAGATGCAGCGGCTGCGAAGTTGTACACCGCAGCGGCACAAGAAGTAGCGACCTTGTGTGAACATAAGGTATTCCAGTGGTACTGACTGCACCGAATCTACCCAGAAGGGTGAAATTCAGATTCATCTTTACCGTGTCCGCGTAAGCGCGGCACCGGGTTTCGACACGAGCTTAACAGATAGGTTCCCTGCACAGAAATGTGCTTGACAAAACCTTCCTTAAACGGAGAAAGTCTTATCGGTTGATGCAGCGCCGGTAAGATAACTCACCGTGCTAAAAAGGATTAATTCCATAAAAGCCTAACGACTATCCCGCAAGGGAGTAGGGCGCAAGTGATTGGCGCTCCAAATGGGAAGACTCCTACCTGAGAAAGAGGAGGAAGATATAGTCTCATCTGCATGTATATATAAAGATGCAGCAGCGTAAAGACGCGGGCATGGCATAGCGAACCATGTTGAAGATAAATGATAAGACAGCTGCAACCAACAGCGTTACCTTCAGCTCCATCGACCCGAAGCGTGCAGACGGCAAGATGTGGTCGCTGACCTATGAGCCGTTCGACGCAAACGGCAACGTCGTTACCAAGACCGAGGAGACAACTGTCGACTGGGCGTAAGATTTTTAGGAGGGGATCTGAGAAATCAGGTCCCCTTTCTTTTTGGATAATATTATAACTGTAATATAATTTCCTGTTTTTGTCAGTTGACAAAAGCTAATGTCTTTCATATAATGGATTTGGAGAGCGGGCGGCATCCCGCTGGTGTGTTCAGCACCTAAACCCGAAATTGATGCAGCAGAACGTACTTGGTGCGGAGGGAGCTGTAAGTTGGCTGGCAACAGAAAAACCAGAAATGATACGGCAGAACGCGCTTGGCACGGAAGGAGCCGTGAGTTGGCGGGCAACAGAAAAACTGGACAATTGGGAAGACCGGCAATGCTGCGGTGTTGCGGTCTTCCCATAAATTTATGGGGGAATCAACAAAAGCTATGCATAAATCGCAGGCGATTGCAGCGATCTGTTCCGCTGCTGAAAATTATCATATGAATTATGAAAACAAGCAGATGTTGTTCCTCGGATATAAACCGTCTAGCAATCACGTTATTTATGTGGAAGTTGCGTTTGATAAAACGAACTTTTTGCATTTAACAGGTGTGAAGCTTCTTGGGACGCAGCAATACAATGCAAATACTTTTTATGATCGTTGCCTGGCGAAAAAATTAAGTCCGGACGATTTTGATTTTGCTCAAGACGGGACAACTGAGCTGAAGTTGCGAATCTTATCGTATGCATTTTCGGGACAATTCTTGAATGCAAAAATGATGGGGGGGGACTTCAATGGCAGCGGAATAAGTCTATACACAGAGAAACTTATAGGCAGCAGTCGTGCTTGCGTAGGATTTAAGCTTGACGCGGAAAGAAAAATATATGTGCCGAATACCTTTTTGAACGACGACATACGGGAACGTGTTGTTTCCCCGTATCAAGTTATTGCCGTTTTTGTGCGGGCGTCGAAGAGCAGTTATTCGAAGAATGTCTACTACGCGAGGAAAGTCAATTGGGATAGAATTATTTACCCCGCAGAATTCTCTTATCTTCCGAAACCTGATTTTGAAAAATGAATCCCATAAATAATATAAACGAAATTATTTCAATGAGCGCCTTCGGGCGCTTTTTATTTGCGGTAAAGGAGCAAAGGAATATGGCCACAAAAAAGAAAGAACTGCCGAGCGCAGAACAGCAGGAGAAAAAGCTGAACGCAACGCCGGCGAAAATAAAAGAACTCCCGAAGGTTGGGAACCCTGAGAATACGGTAATGATCGGCGGAGAACCGGTTGAAATAAAGGCGACAAAATTAAAATACCAGCGGAACCGGACAGCGATGCTCTACAAGCTGCTTGACGTATATCCGGTGACGGATGTGCTGGCGATGGACGCGGGGGCGTTTGGGGATGAGCGTGATGGAGATAAAGCATTGATGGACTGGCTCATCGCGGCGACGGATAATGAAGCGCTTATTCTTGCAAATTACGACGAGATGGATACCGCGACCATTGAAAAGATCCTCGCTATCTTCCGGCGCGTAAACAAGATTGACGAGAAGGAAGAAAAACTAAAAAACATGGAGAGGACCAGAAAGGCGGCGGTATAAGCCTTGATCGGGCTGTCGCGATGGTGGCAACCTATCTTGGCGTTGTGGACGAAGAACAGATTAATAACATGAGCTACGTCTTCTTTGAAGACATTTTGACGGAGCTGGGGTATCGGCTTACCTATGATGCGGTGGTCAATTATGCCGGGAACAGTTTCTGCGAGAGCAGCTGGGATATGATATTGGAACATAACCCGTTCAACGTCGGCGAGCAGAACGGTATGAATAATAAGGCTATGAACGCGCTGGCAGACTTCTTTGGCAGCGCCGATGTGCAGATTAAACCGAGCAGGAAAATTAAAGGAGCAAAAGGGTAATGGAAAAAATCAAAATTGATATGACGGCGAAGCCGGAAGTGTGGACAGACGTTGCGCTGGAAGACGGCACGCAGGTGAAGATCCGGAACTATCTGCCCTATGCGGAGCGGGAAGAGGCGGCGGCTGAATACGCGGCGCGGGCACTGGTGGTGGCAGATGAAGAGAACGGCATTGTTTATGACAGCTACCGAATGGATATTGAGTGGGATTATGTGATGGTAAAATACTACACCAATATCGATGTTGACGGTATTCCGACGGAAGATGTGTTTGATTACGCGAAGCGGACAAAGCTGTTGGAGACGGTAAGGGAGATCGTCGGCGAGGACGCCTATTTTACGTTGGGCATGGGAGACAAGATGGCGTTTGCTGCGACGGCGGCTATTGAAAAGCGCGGTTCGCTGCCCTACTTCATTAAGAACCGGATGGGTTATCTGCTGGACGCGGAGAAAACGGCCGAAACGCTTGCGCAGGCGGAGGACTTGAAGGAGAAGATGATCGATATTCTGGGCGCGGTGAAAGAACGCGATATGATAAAGAGCGTGCAGAAGAAGCCGGCCGCTATCCCGGGCGGGATGAATCTGGCAAAAAAATAAAACCGGAAAACCTGGTTTTATTATTTCAGATGGTAGTTCCCATAGGGGTCGGGTCTGTTGGCGCGGGCGCGGGTTAACTCATCATCGATCTTTTTCCATTCAGCGTAAGTTTGACCGGGGGTAGTGTTAAACGAATAGGTACGGATGTAGCGCATTTCCTTATCGGTAGCTTCGCAGAATTCTTTTGTTTTTTTTATACGGGAATGACCAACGTTCTCAGTCATATCAAAAACAAAAGCAGGGGAGTAATGACAGATAACGCCGTCGCGAATCGGCGTAATAGCAGGCTTATATCCGTCGACCCGCGCACTAAAGGCCGTGATACCGTCGTATTTCGTTGTTACTGATGTGTTGCCGATACGGGTCGTTACATATTGAGTTTTGCTCGCGCCGCTCTTTTTGGGGGGTGGGTCTTTGAACCAGGCGTCAGGATAGAGTGAGAAGAAATCGCTATAAGGGATAACGGAAAAACGGTTCGATCTCCCGGCATATACGGCGATGCGTTCGGATTTATCGTCGCAGCGGATGAACGAGGTGCTGTAGACGTCGGAGAATTCTTTGGTACATTGAATGCCAAGCCGGTCGCATTCCTTATGGAACGCTTCCTGCGCCTTGTCGTGTATCGGGATCATCTCTTTAGCGGTGCGCCAGTGTTTGTATACAGGCCATAAGAATGGAAGTGCCACAAGGAACCACACAAATATGCCCAGCAAATCAATACCCCCTTTTAATAATAATATAGCAAGTTCGTTTGCGTTTGTCAAACGAATCCCAATAAGACAAAGGAAGTGAAGGAATTTGGCGGACGAAAAATATATCGCCTCGTTGCGGCTGGATCTGAGCAAGCTCAATAAGGACGTCGAGGGAGTCAATAAGCTTCTGAAGTCTATTGGCACCGGCGTGAACCTGAACATGAGCGACGTAGTGGAGAAGCAGATTAAGGCGATGCTGACGCGGCTCAAGGACGAGGTTCAGAGCGCGGCCAAGACGGGCGGGCAGGCCGGGAAGGAAATGGCTACTGGATTTGCCGGCGCGACAACCGAGATTGAACGGGTGATGAGCGTCACCTCCAAGCTAGCGAAAGACGGCAGCATGACGCAGACCACCAAAGGCTATAAAGACCTCGGGGCTGCGATAACGGAGGTTCGGAAGCAGGGAGAATAGCTGAGCCGGACGACCACAACCAAGGGTGAGCTCGCAAAGGAAATCGATAAGGCGAACGCGCTTTATAAGGAACAGATCGGCTATCTTAAGGAAATGTATTCTCTGCGAACGCAGCGGCTTTCTGCTGCGGAGGGCAGCGACCAGGCGAAGCGGCTGGACTCGGAAATCCAGAAATACGGCGAACTGATCGCAAAAAGCAGGGAACAGTCTTCGACGCTGAGCGACGAAGCGAAACAGCTTTCAAACCTGAATAAGCTGAGCGAAGAGCGCGCGAAAATCATCAAGCAATATCAGAGCGCGCTGAAAGAAAGCGGCAGCGGAGAAACCGGCCTGAAGCAGATGACGGAGGAATACAAGCGGCTGGCCGAGTATGTCCGCAACTACAACAGTGCACAGAAAAGCGGACAGGATACGTCCTACTGGCAGGAGCGGATTGAAGCGTCTAAAAAGCTGCTGACCCAGCAGAGCGAGGAAATTCAAAAGCTTGACCTGACAACCGAACGGAAACAGCAGCTGCTTACGCTGGAGCAGAAAATTTCCGACGTGCTGGCAAAGCAGAACACGAACACTGGAAACGCCGGGGCAGAGCAGCTGGCGAAAGCACAGAAGGCGTTAGCGCAAATGCAGACCGCGCTGAGCGGTATCGGCAGGTCTTACGCGAACAAAGATAAGGACGGCATGGAAGCGTGGGCGAAAGTCGGGGATGAGGCGAAGAAAGCCACCGATGAGGTAGCCGAGCAGTTGAAAAAGCTCCAGCTTTCCCAAGAAGAACTTACTGCAATTGAGAACACGTTGCACCAGGTCAACGACCTGTATTCCAAGCAGGGCGAAATGCTGGATATTAACGGGCAGTTCCTTGACAAAATTGGAACCAAGCTTGCAGAACAGGCGATTACATGGACAACCAATACGCTTAAGAACATGTTCCAGGATGCGATCTCCTACGCGTCGGAATACTATGATCTGATGAACGAGATCCGAATTGTTTCGGGGTACAGCGAAGAGCAGGCGGCAAAGCTGGGCGCGGAATACCGCACGCTGGCAAAAGAGATGAGCGTATCTTCTACCGACATTGCGAAGGCGGCCGTGGAATTCTGGCGGCAGGGCCTGGATGAGGACGAAACAAACCGGCGTATCAAGGCGGCGACGCAATACGCGAAGATCAGTTCGCTGGAATTTACAGAGGCGGCTGAACTGGTTACGGCAGCCACCAATACAATGGACTTGTCTGCGCAGAAGGTCGTAGATGTGTTTGCATACTTGGGAGACGAATCGGCATCGGGTTAACGACAAATAGCCCGTATACACAGTAATGTGTTATAAAAGAATCCACTTGTTCGGGGAAAGCCCTGAGGAGGGTAACTCCGATGCGTGTTAAGCGCGGTAACGACTGAATGTTGCATCAGTGATGATGTAGCTACGGTGGACTCCCTATTTAGGGATGAAGATACAGTCTGTTCTGCAACATACCTTATTTAAGTTGCAGAGGTAGGATGAAAATCCTATCCGCCTACAGAATATTTGTAGGTCATAAAAGTAACAGAAAGGCCGATGAAATTGGTGTGGCGATGCAGAAAGCATCTGCGTCCGCCGAAGAATTTGGCGTGAGCTTTGAATGGCTTGGCGCGTATATTGCGACCGTCAGCGAAAAAACGCGGCAGGCACCTGAGGTAATCGGTACGGCGTTCAACTCTCTGATGGCGCGCATGCACTCCATAAAGCAGAAGGGTTTTAATGAAGAGGACGCGACCCAGATCAACGACGTGACAAAAGCGCTGGGCACGCTCGGTATTGAACTGCTGGACGAAGAGAACAACTGGCGCAGCATGTCCGACATCATGACGGAAATTGCCGAACAATGGGACACGCTGGACGCAAAACAGAAGGCGTATATCTCGACCACCATCGCCGGCGCAAGACAGCAGAACACCTTCCTCGCATTGATGAGCGACATGGCTAAGGGCGCAGAGGGCGGCAGCCGTGCGTTTGAACTTTATGAGGGCGCGCTGAACGCGGCCGGCACAGCGACGCAGAAATACAGCGTGTATATGGAATCGGTTGAGGCGGCACAGGGACGGCTGAAGTCGTCTTTGGAAAGCCTTTATGGACTGCTGAGCGCGGACTGGATGAAAGGCGCTTATGACGGACTGGCCGGATTTGTCGACCTGATCGCGAGTGGCACGGAATCCCTGAGAGGGTTTAACGTTACAATCCCCGCGGCGGCAGCTGCGCTTGGAGCAGTTGTGGTGGTGCTCACCAAGATCGTATCGCTGATTAAGGCAATCAAAAGCATGGGGCTTGTTGCTGGCATTGCATCGGCCTCGAACCCGATCGGGCTGATCGTCACTGCGCTGGCGGGGCTTGTTACGGTTATCACGGCCGTTACCGGCGCGATCAAAAAAGCGTCTGCGGTAGAGCTGCCGGATTACAGCGAACAGCTGAGCACGCTGAAGGATTACACCGGGACGATCTCCCCGCTGATCGATGAATACACGAAACTCGCCGGAAAGCAAAACAAGACGACGAGCGACACGGAGCGGATGGACGCGATATTCGCGCAGTTGTCCGGAACCTCCTATACTTTACAGACAAAGCTGGAAGGACTGGAAGGCCAGTACAACAGCGGCAGCGAAGCTATCCGGGCGATGAACGAGGAACTGCGGGAACAGGTGGACCTGCAGAATTCGATCTCGCAGCTGGACGCGTTCAGCAAGTTCGCGGAGCAGGTTCAGACGGTTAAGGACGCGTACGCGGAGATGGACAAGGTTGATCTCCAGAAGAATGTACTGAAATACTGGGATGAATATACACAGGGGCTGGAAGATCCGGCGAAAGCATCTAAACGCGGGTTCACAAATTATCTGCAGGATATGTATATTCAAAGCAGCAGTCTGGGCGCTAAAAACCGAGAATGGTGGGGCGGTATGACTGCGGACGCCGAGAATTATTATTCGATAGCAGACGAATATCTTGAAGCGAGCCAATACGTTAATAAGCTCAGTAACGACATCAACATGGAGATGATGAACCTCAACACGCTGGTTGGGGCGAGCGCAGAGAAAGCGGCTGCCGGTATTTCCGACGCGTGGGACAGCATTGAACAGAGCTTGAACGCGTTCGGACAGGACAGCAGCTTTATGGATGTGCCGGCGGAAATTACGAAGAATATCGATTCGTTCATAGGCACGATCGTGGAATCGATGCGGAATTCAGTTGGCGGAGACGCAGACGCGCTGACGGAAGAAATGCTGAATAAGGCCGCTTCTCTGGTTAAAAGTTATGTGGGCGCGGTAAAGCAAAATCTTGAAGGAGCCGATATGGCCGACGTGCTCCCGGACAACTTCAAGAGCGCGCTGAGCGAATACAGCGACGAGCTGTTTACATTCCTGCAGAAGTTGTATGAACAGAACCCGGCAGCGGTTACAGAGGAATTGCTCAGTTCGGTCACGGAAATGTTCACGACGTGCAGAGACACACTAGCTGAACTCGCTTCCTCGCCGGAATTCACCAAGCTGATGGACGAATACAACGAGATGCTGAAAGCGCCGGAAGCTGTGGATTATGACGGCTACAAGAAAATCGTCGACGGTATCAACGGATATATTTCCGAATACAACGCGCAAGTTGAGAACGGTGAAATTGAAGGCGCGAAGATCGACCTGCTCCCCGACTATAATGAAGAGGAATTCGTCAAGTGGAAAGAAACGGCGGTGGCTTCGGTTACGGCCGTGGGGGAGGCCGCGGATGCGGCGGCCGAAAAAATGGGGAGCTTCGGCAAATACTACGCGGAATGGCTGGAGAAACAGAAAGCATCCGACGCGGCGAAGAACAATTACCGGGATGCGACGAGCGACATTCTGAGCAAATCGATGAACGCGGACACGAAGAAATTTGACGTGAGCCTTTTCAAGACCGCAATGGATGAAGCGCATGCGGCGAACGCAGACCTGGTGGAAGAGATGACGAAAGCCTACCCGATGCTGGGCGATATCTACGCAGGGCTGATGAAGGAAGGCGACGCATACAGCTACCTGAAGGGTATTATCAACGGAACCACGGTGGCGTACGCCGAAGAGCGTTCGGAGATGGCGGAAAATCTGAAAGCGCAGGAAGCGCTGGCGAAAGCGAAAGAGGCCGGGTTTGCCGACCAGGTGGGCGCGCTGGACAAGGCGTTCACGGAAGGTCAGGTACCGACGTTCGTCAATGGCGTGATGGGACTTTCGGGCGGACTGGAAAACGCGCGGAAGGAATTTAACACATGGTCTTCTGACATGCAGGAGAGCTTCGCGCAGACCTATCCTGAACTTTACAATATCCTCGCCGGGACGGTAGAAGTGACCGACGAAACGGGTGCGTGGGCGGAAGCACTGGCAAAGGTCTATGAAATGCTGGCGAATATTTCCTCGGCGTCGAAGGAAGATTTCTTTGCGGAGCAGGCCGAATATGCGAAAAACGAAAAGCTGAACGCGGAAGCGCAGACCGCGGCGGATAACAGTTACTCTGGGCAGATCAACGATCTGGCGGGTGTATTCATGGATTCGGCAAATCTGGAGGATAAAGCCGAAGCCATTGAAATGCTGCGGGAAAAGATCTACGAGATGTACACGGAAAACGCCACGCTGGCAGAAGGCTTCCGCGAGGACTACGGCAGCTTCTGGAACGTACTTTTCGACCCGGACAGTGATTGGGAAGACGTTGTATCAGCTTATGTGGAAATGCTTGAACAATGCCGCGGGAGCTTGCAGGAAACAGCAGACGCGCTTTATGAGGCGCAGAACGGTACGACGGAATACAATGCGGCCTTGGCGAACATTCAGGAGGCGTTGGACACCGGCTCGGAGGAGGCGCTTATCGCCGTATGGAACAGCCTCGGCAAAACAATGCAGAAGACATTGCTGGAAGGCTCGGACGCGATCAAGGATTATGTGACCAGTTTGGGCGACATGTCGGACGCACACGAAGACGCGCTGGACGCGGCGAAGAAACTGACGCGTGAGGGGCTGACAAAAGAAGGCACGCAGCTTGCCAAGCAGAATAAAATCTGGGAGGAAGCCGTCGATGTAATCAGCAACAGCGGGAAGTCCCAGGCGGAGTATCTGAAATCCATCGCCGGCATCGGGACAAAGCTGAACGACCTGGCGCTGGCGCAGGCAGACCTTGCGACCGTGATGGACACGACGCAGGCTGGCACCGACGCATACACTACGGCACTGGCGAATCTGGCGGACTATTGCGGATTCGCGATCAACTCTGAATATGATTTGGCTATGGCGGCGGCATTGCTGGCGGGGGACACGGACATGGCGACCAGCAGCGTCGAATGGTTGATCAGCTCAATGCTGACGCTGACAGGAATCAGTCTTGACCCCAGCACATGGATTTCGCAGCTAAAGGCATTGGCGGCTGAGGGCAATGAGACTGCCAATGCTATTCTTGGGCTTATTGAGCAGCTGGCAAGCGTAAACGGCGCGACTGTAAGCCTGGACAAAAATGGCAAGGTAAACGTCACCGGTCTTGGCTCGAAGAGCAACGGCAGAAGAAGCGGTTCCAGCAGCCGACGCAGTGGTGGCGGCGGAGGCGGAAGCAGCCGCCGCAGCCCCAGCAGTTCTTACGGCGGAGGCAGTGGCAGCAGCGGGAACAGCGGCCCCTCCGAGATTGAGCGGTTTCTGGACGTGCTCGACCAGATTGATACGATTCAGAACCACAAGAAAGCCATCATCGAGCTGGAGAAAGCGTACTTCGAAAGCCGCGGCGAAATTCAGGGCGTGCTGAAATGTATCGAATACGAAAAGCAGGCGATACAGGCTAACACGGATACGATACAGGCGAACCTCTCGAAGATCGAAAGCCTGATGGAAGCCAAGCGGGCGGAAGTCAACGCGATGAGTACCTCCGCGGAAGGTTATTCTGAGGCGGCGGACGATCTGAAGAGCTTGCAGCAGCAGCACATGGAATACAGCAAGCAGCTGAAGCAGAACCGGAACGATATCGAAGCACTGAACAAGGAAATTAAGGAATGGAAGAACAAGATCCGGCAGATGGAGATCGACCTGCGGAACACGATTCTGGAAGCGATCGAGGACCGGGAAGAGCTGAAGGAGCGCATGCTGCAGGGCACGATCGAAACAGAGGAAGCGATACTCGATATCATCAAGGCGCGATACGAAAAAGAACGCGACGAAATCCTTGAGACGGCGGACGCGAAAAAGGACGCGCTGGAAGAAGAAAAGCAGGCGCTGCAGGAACAGCTGAACGCGCGCAAGGAAGCGCAGCAAGAAGAAGAAAAGCTGGTTGAACTGAAAAAGCTGGAAGCGAAACTGGCGCGCATATCGGCCGACTCGACGCGGCGCAAAGAAGCGATGGAACTGCAGGAGCAGATTAAAGACCTGCGCGACGAAATCGCATGGGACACGGCGGAGAAGGAAGTCGAGGCCCAGCAGGACGCGATCGATCAACAGATCACGAGCACGGAAGAATACGCCGACTACATTGAAAAATACTACGAAGACCTGCTGGCGAACCCGCGCAATTTCATTGAAGAAGTGCAGAAGATCATGGCGCAGTCCGACGAGGAAATTCTGCAGTGGCTGAAGGAGAACAGCGAAGAGTATAAAAACTCCACGGACGCCACGCGCACGGATATCACAAACGGCTGGCAGGATATGCTCAACGACATGCGCGGCGCGATCGTCACATACTGGGACGAAATTGAAGAAATTATCTCGAAGGGCGACGACGCGATTATCCAGTTCCTGATGGACAACAGTGCGGACTATAAGGCGGCGGGCAAGCTGCAGGCGGAGGCATACGTCGACGCGTGGAAAGAGCAGCTGGAGAACCTGAAGAACGCCTACAAGGATGTTGCGGTGGATATCAGCAGCTATGATTACCAGCCGGTGATGCCGGCGTCGGGGAGTAATGGCGGCAGTTATGACGGTGGATATGATTCCAGCCCGAGTCCGAGTCCCAGCCCTGGTTCTACTCAAAAGCCTAACGGCAGCTCGAAGCCTAAGACGCTCTGGTCTTTTACGTTTGACGGCCAGGTGTATACCGGATATAGCTCTAGGTCTGCCGCAAACAGCGCGGCTAAGAGAATCGCTAAGCGCTGGCTGAATAATCACCTGGCGGCGGCGGGAGGCTCGGCTGGGCAGGCGCAGGTGCGCGCTCAGTACCAAACAATGCTCAGCGGTGCTATCAGTTCCATTAGAAGCTATAGCAGCACCAGCAGCGCGCCTCGGAACTCGAGCCAGGACACGCTTAGACCCTCGGCAAGCGGTAATGGGAAAACAACCGTATCGCAATATGCTTCGGGCGGCCTGAACACAAAGACCGGCCTTGCATGGCTGGACGGTACGCCGAGCAAGCCGGAGCGCGTCCTTTCGCCTTATCAGACCGAACTGTTTGAGGACATGATCGACACGCTGCACGCGATCAAAACAATTAACGTACCGACAATGCCGGCGTTTGGCGCGGAGACGAATTCCCGCTCTCAGCCGACGCTGACGTTCGGCGACGTTGTAATCCAGGTGGACAAGCTGGACAACGACACGGACTATGACGAACTGGCCGAAAAATTCTTCGACCATGTGCTGGAAAAATCCGGACGGGTTCAGTCTGTGGGCGGCATAAGGTTATCCAAGTGAATGAAAGGGAGGGGATCACCTCCCTTTTCATTGACAAAAATAAAGTAAAAAATATATTTGTTAAATTTTGTTGTTGATTTTTGCTCATGCCAGGAATATAATAAAAGCAAGCAGAGATGCTTCGTGTGGCGGCACGTAAAAGCTGTACTGTGCTCGGGCAGGTAAAACGCCGAGACTGAAAGATACTCGGAAGGGTATCGCGCCCGCGCTGGGGAGATAAGGCGAGTCCGCGTCGGGGACTTAAGGATTCCGACGGCTATAGATACCCGGAAGGGTATCGCGGCTGACAGCCAGCATAAAACCGCTATTTACAAAAGCAGGGCGCTGGATGACTTTAATGTTGTCCAGCGCGTTCTGATTTATGAGTATCTAAAGGCGGTTATACGTATGAGCAAAAAACAAGACAGGCTGATGGTCGTTCAGCAGATTCATACGGCCGCTGATTTGTATAGAAAAAATTTGGTAGGCAAAAAATTTTTATATGTGTTTGATGGTAGATACATTGAAGTAATTTATAAAGCAGAAAATTTTCGACATTTGACGGGCGTTGACACCAATCTGTCAGCAAAGGATTTTTATAGCAAAGCTGCACGACGTATGTTAACTGTCAAGCAAATTAATTTTACTTCGCAGCACCCGTATGATTTATGTGTCCGTAAATTACAACACCTTAGCCATGTTTCCACAATAATAACCACAAAGAGTTTTATACTTGAGGAAATTACAACGGTTACCTGTACATATAAATTTGGAACAACCGATTTGAAGTTTTCACTTTGTATGAACAAGGACACAAACGGAGACTGCTATGTGGCACAGTCGCTGAGAGATGAAGACTGCTCAGCTAAAAGCAAAACGGTCTATGGTGTAGCATATATTTTTTCAAAGTCGAATGATTCGAAAAAATATTCTAAGCTTCTGTTCTGCGATTCGGGCATGCCGGCAAATTCTTTGCCGGATGAAGTATTCAGCATGCTTGTTGAACCATTGCAGCAACGGTTGTTAACTCTGGCTGATAATGAATCTGAAGAGCTGCTTAACCCAATGGAGGATGAATGATATGATGATGGTTTACACCGTTGCGAAACCGGGTGCTCACTTTATCAGTGAAGAAGAAGCGCAGAGAATAAAAGAAGAGGCTTTCGATGCTGTGAAGTTCAACGAAATTATGGAATCGGCTGAACAATTCGAGCGGCTTTGCCTCCGAGAGGAATAAGATTGACTGGGTGCCGTATTTATAAAGGATAAAGGAGCAGCCCCTCACAGAGATCGATCCAAGCGAATATCTTTTTGATTGAATTAGCCTATTGACTAATCTTTGCGTTTGGGTTATAATGGGCACGGTTAACTTTTTGGCTAACTATCAGATGACAAAGTGATTCCAAATGGTGGTGGTCGATTGCGGATAACGTATGTGGATAAAAGAGTGGAGCGATTCTTTGAGGATTATGCAGAAATGAAGCGAAAAATCCCCGAAGATTGGGTTCGAACAGTGAAGAAGCATATAGACCGCTTAAAGGCGGCGGACACATTTGGTGATTTTCTGAAGCTGAATTTGGGGCGTCCCGAACCGATGAAAGGAGAAAATATAGGCAAGTATTCTGTTCGGATCACCGGAAATGTCCGATTAATCATGAAGCCAAATGAAAAAGGCGATGCTGTAATGATATGCGAAGAAATTGAGATGGAAGGAGTGGTCGATTATCATGGTAGAAAAGAAACATGGTATATCCCCTGATTTGCTGATCCACCCCGGCGAGACCATTTCTGATTTGTTGGAAGAGCGAAACATAACACAGAAGGAACTGGCGCAGAGAGCTGATGTTTCTGAAGCGTTTTTGAGCGAGGTAATCCACGGGAAGAAGGATATCTCCAAAGGGCTGGCAAGGGGGCTTGAATATGCCTTTGGCGTGCCAAAGTCGTTCTGGCTTAATTTGCAGGCAAACTACGACGCTGAATCTTTGAGCCTTCAAGAAGAGAAAAATATTTCAGAAGAAGAAAAGAATGCTTTGTTGGCGATTCACGAAGTTGTAGATTACTTGAAGAAGATACTGGTTATACCAGATGGTTTACCCCAAACAGAAACGATAATATGTCTTAGGAAGCTTTTCCGAGTAAGTAACCTGGCGGCATTGAAGGTGCTTGCTCCTTCTGGAGCTTTTAGGATGTCAGATAAAGTTTCTGTGGACCAATACGTTCTTGGCGCGTGGCTCTGCCTCTGTAAAGTTCTTGGATCAGAGAGACCAATTAGTTCTGACTTTGACCCAACGCGCGTTGATGAACTGGTTTCCAGGCTTAAAGAAATCATGCTATCGGATCATGGCGATTTGCAGAACTTACTAAAAGATCTGTTTGCGCAGCATGGTATCGACTTTAGCATCGTTCATAACTTCCGCGGCGCGCCGGTGCATGGGTATATAGCGAGCAAGGAAGATGGGGCATATCAAATGGTTCTTACGATACGCGGTGCGTTTGCGGATATTTTTTGGTTCTCATTGTTCCATGAATTAGGGCATATTGTGAATGGTGATGTTTCTAAATCTGGCAGTTTTATAGATGCAGAGTATTCAAAAGATGGGAAAAAAGAAGCCGCAGCCGACCTGTTTGCCAGCAGTAGATTGCTCGACCAGAAGAGCTATGAACGATTTGTCCAAGCCGGTTCGTATTCGTATGCTTCTATCGAAGCATATGCTCGGACGCAAGCAGTGCCTTCGTATGTAGTTATTGGAAGGCTGCAGAAGGAGGGACGAATTCCTTGGATCTGGCAGAAATATAAACCGCGTTATAAATGGGCTGAGGTATAAGGCTTGACCATAATAAATAATCTCAATTAACCTTGGATATGAGGCGTCTCTTCGGAGGCGCTTTTTTGTGCCCCCGAGGAAGTGATCACTCGCGCGGGCGCGAATAAAAACTTGGTTGAAGGACCCTTCATTACGTTATAAAGGATAAAGGAGTGAACACCGTATGGATGGATTTTCCTACAACGGAATTCATAGCGACACGATGGAAGTTGGATTTGCCCCGGCGGCTGACTCCAGACAGCGAAAATAGGCGACATACGAAGTTGCCGAAGATGAAATTACCGGCCGTGACGGCGGGTATTTTTATTTTACCCGGCTGAAGACGCGTGAGTTTTCTCTGCTGTGCTGGTTTGAAGAGATCACAATCAGGCAATGGGAGAAGATTAAGCGCTGGCTTGACCGAAAAACAGAGGGGCGGCTGATATTCGACGACGCGCCTTTTATGTATTACAATGTACGCCCGACAAAGGCGATTACATACAAAATTTATCCGGCGGACAACGGGCGAATCAGCGGCACATTTACTATAACATTTACGGCGTACGACCCGTGCGGCTACCTGCTTTATGACAGGCTGGATGTGACGAACGACGACTGCCTAAAAGCGGTCAATTATTGCGATATGCTGATCCCGTCGCTGATGCCTGAAGCGCCGGACAAAAACACGAGCGATTTTCTTCTATATAATTGCGGGACAGAGCCGTGCGACACGCGCATTTGTATTTCCGGTCTGATAAACGACAAGGTGCAGATTCGCAACGCAGCGAACAACCAGGTCTGCACGCTGGTGCCACTGGAAGGCTATCAGCGGATGCCGGTGGACGATAATAACGCCGGGTCTTATCTGGAGATTGACAGCCAGTATGGATCGGTGAAGCTGCTGGGGCTTGGTTCGCCGACGTTTGCGTTCGGGTACCATGACGACGGCTTCATTAAGCTGGAGCCTGCGAACCTGGAGCGCGACGGTGTTACCGCAACCACTACGGAAGACAGCAATGTTGTGGCGGTGGCAGGCGTGACGCTGAGCGAGAGCTATGCCGGGCGGTATATTTGGGTTGAGAGCGCATGGCGGAGAATTCTCAACGTAAAACTGGCGGACGGCGCGAACAGCGTTGTGATTGACACAAAGGCCGCGACCTCCTCTATGGCGGAGACGATGATCGCAACGCTGAATCGGATACAGATTACTGGATTCAGCAAAATGGAAAAACTTGAAGTTGAATACAAACCGAAAATTTTATAAGGAAGGAGACAGACAACAATGAAACGTGTATCTCTTTCCGTTTATGATTATAAACACAGAAAGCTTTGCGACCTGTACGATTCGGAAGCACAGGCCGAAGGGCAGGCGTATGACATTGTGTACAAAGAGGAGTTGAACGGTTGGAAGGAGCTTTCCTTCAGCATTCCCCCTACCGGGTTTCGGTGGCATTACATTAAGAGCGAGTACCTGCTGCGCTTGAAGATTGGAACGGCCGAAGACTGGTTTATTATCCACACGCCGAGAAAAACGAAGGGCAGCCGGCACATAGGGCAGGAGGTTAACTGCTCGCATCTTTCCTCTATCCTGAAGACAAAGAATTTGTACTTGGCCTTTGACGACGAGAACGGCATCGGCACGGCGGACTACCTGCTGGGGCAGATCCTCGCGAACACTGGATGGAGCATTGGTACGTGCGATACGTTCTACGAGCGGGACGGCTTCAGCGAAAGCGGGGAGAAGGTTGTCAAGCAGCGGTCGCTCAAGACGGAGAGCAAAGTGGGCAGTTATCAGCTGATCAACGAGCTGTGCGGGCTGTTTAACGCCTATCCTGTGTTCCACGGTGATACGAAAACGGTCGACCTGCACGCGCTGAATGACCGGGATATTATGGAAACGCGGGAGCTTTACATCGGCAAGAACCTCGATTCGCTCTCGGTGGAATATGACTCGGAAAGCATTGTGACCCGGCTGTACGTGGAGGGTGAATACGGCGACTACGGCTATGTGGGCATTGACGACGTGAACCCGACGGGGCTGAGCTACCTGTTAAACTTTGATTACTACAAAGAAATCGGCGTGTTCACAGACGAGCACCAGAAGGCGCTGGACGCTTATCTTGCGAACATGAAAGAAGCCACGGACAAGATCATGGCGAAGACGACCGAGATCAATGAGAAAGAGACGGAGCTGAACGGCCTCTGGGGACAGATCCCCTACGTGATCTACAAGGTGGAGAACGGCCAGATCGTTAACGACAGCGCGGGAAACCCGGCGGCTGTATATGGCGGGGGCGCGACGTTGGAAGACCGCGACCTGAAACAGGGCGACAGTATTATTGTTCTTTATACGGCGAAGCGGGACGGCGTGGTGGAAGACACTCCGGTGGCGCAATGCGCGTATGAAACCGTAGACGACAACAAGGAATTTGACATCCCGACCGGTTCGACCTATATACTGAAATACGCGAGCAAAGCCAAATCGAACAGCCTGATTGGCGCGAAGGAATGCGCGATCGAGGCGAAACTGAAGCGGCTGGAAACGATCACGAAGAAATACGAAGACCCGAGCACGAGCGAGAGCGCAAAGAAGGAATTCGAAAAAGAGATCACATCCATCCGCGCGGAGCTGGCGAAAATCCGATTTGGCGTGGAGGCGCAGCCGGCACAGGAGGCGACGGAAGACCAGGAGGCCATCCCGGCGCAGGAAGCGATCGAGGGGCTTTACAGCATGGTACACCGCGCGGTGGCGCTGGCGCTCGAGATCGACAAGCTGAAGAACGACGGCGCGGACAGTCAGGCCGGCCTTTTGCAGACGCAGGCGCAAATTGAAGCGAATTTCATGAACGCGATGGGCGACATGCTCAAGGACGGATACTGGTCGGACAGCAACTACACGGTGGGGCAGGAACGGTTCCTCTACGAAGATGCGGTCGACGTAATGAAGCAGGTGAGCCGGCCTTCCGTGTCTTACACGATGTCGCTGGTGCCGCTTTCGGAAGCGATGGGCTACACGGAGGGAAACCTGACGCTGAACTGCCGGGCGCGGGTTTACGACACGGAGCTGGGCGTGAACGATATCGTCTATGTAAAAACGGTTACGCGTTATCTGGACGACCCGAGCAGGGACTCGGCGGAGGTTTCGAACGAAGATGTGCTGATGTCTGGCAAAACATTCGACAGTGTGCTGAGCCGCATCACCCGCCTGTCCGACATGGTATATCAGAAGAACAGCCTGTACAGTCGCGCCGGGGCGATTAATGGAGACGGCTCCATCGCGATCGATCGGCTGGAAGGACAGCTGGATATTCTGAAGAACAAACTGCTTTTCTCCCGCTCCGGCTGGCACACGGACGACAACGGCAATATCATTCTGGAATCGGCGACCGGACAGAGCGCGATGTTGCTGAGCGGCGAAGGACTGATGATCGCCTACGGCAAAGACGATGAGGGCAACTGGAACTGGCGTACCTGCGGCACCGGCGAAGGGCTTGTGGCGGACACGATTACAACGGGCTTTTTAAGTTCTGATCGCATCCGGGCGGGCAGCATCACGGCGAACAAGCTGGCCTCGGACGTGGGCCAGAGCCTCGACCTGAGCAGCAACAAATCCATCACGATGATCGTTGAGGACGTGATCCCGAAGGCGATTGAATCGATGACCGACCTGTTTGGCGTGACGCTGACGCTCACTGCCGACAACGGTATCTATCTGGACAACATTCTGACACAGACCACGATCACCCCGATGGTAACGCGCAACGGCGCGAACATCACAAACAGCCTGGGCGCGGAAGCTTTCACGTGGACACGCCAAACCTATAAAACCTACGAGATGGAAATTGGTTTACGCGCCGGCGGGATTAGCTCGGCGAACGGCGAAGACGTGAACCCGGACGAGGAAAGCATCACGGCGACTACAACGGCTTACTGCAACGTATATTATCCCATCGCCGAGTATCGGATTGGAATCACGCCGATTGAAGGATTGAAATACGCGATCTACGGCTACGACGACAGCAACAAATATCTTGGCTGGACGGGGTGGACGATTGGCAGAAGCTATACGCTGCCGGCGGGGACGACAAGAGTCCGGTTCAGCCTTGGATTTGAGGACGAGCGTGACATCACGGACGAGAACATCTCTTCGCTCAAGAAGGTTGTGAACGTGACGGAGCTGGCGAAAACGGACGAAATGTGGCAGCCGAAACACCCGGCGGGGGACCCGTACAGCATTGTGCTGACAAACGAAGATGTGGACTTTCACGCGGTGTTTAGCTGCAAGCTGGAATACACGACGGTTGGAACGTACTTCGACATCGACCACAGCAACGAGCTTACCTATTATCGCTCCGGCGACTACAAGGGCGGCGAGTTTGCCATTGAGGACGACCAGCTGGTGGTTTACAGCGCGGGGAAGATTCAATACTCCATCGACGGTTCTGATCTCTACACGGATACGCTGGGCGAAATCCACAGCGTCGAGACGAACATGACGGTCATCGACCGGACGGACGACACGTATAACGCGGAAATTCTCAGCCAGACGCGCTCCAACTTTGAAGTGCTCTCGGCTAAGATTAACTCCGAAGTGGCGACGCTGGATGACAAGCTCTCCTCCCGCATCGAGCAGACGACAACCAGCATTACGCAGACCTTCACGGAACAGGCGGAGGAGATGGACGGCCGGCTCGGATCGCTGGAAACCTACATCCGCACAGACGCGAGCGGCATGGAAATCGGCAAATCGAACAGCCGGTTCAAGACGAAGATCGACAACGAAAAGCTGGCGTTTCTGGAAGGAGACGAAGAGATCGCCTATATCAGCAACAACAGAATGTATATCACAGAGGCGAACGTGACGAACAAGCTCACGGTGGGCGCGAAGGCGCTGGGCGGCGTATGGGAATGGGAAGCCGTTACCGCGGGCATGGGGCTTAAATATAAAAGGACATAAAGGAAGTGTAAGGCATGAGCGTTGAGCAAGAAACCGAGGGTTGGATTAAGGTACAATACGACACCTTAAAACCGGGAGAAAAACAGACGATAACATTTGGCGGAAACATGAGGTGGCTATACAACCATCTGCGGTTTAACGTCGGCGGGAACGAATACGATCGAATGTATACGCACGACATGGAAGGTATTTTTACATTCACTATTCCAGAGACGCTGACGGAATCCTGTTCGGTGCTGGTTACGCTCAGCATTATCGCGCCGGACACGGAACGTACGCTGGCGACGAAGCAAGCCCGGTTCAGCGTAAACGTGCCGCCCAAGGAAGCGGTTACAATACCCAGCGCCGTATTCGGTGTGCGAAACCTGAGCGGCGGCGCGGCGGAGCAATGGGAGCTGCAGGACGGCGCGCTTTACTGCATCCGCAAGATGAGCGACGTTGTAGTTACGGCAACATTCAAGGCGGGGTATTACCACTTTGGCGACCTCGCGGTATCTGTGGGGCGTTATTATAAATCCTTCTCGATCAAATATACGTCCGACGGAGAGCTGGACTCGATACCGGCCTCATACGACGCGGTGCCCGAGGCATCCCGCAACAGCTGCGTATACGGCAGTAAAACCCAACTAACTGTGCGCCATGTATTTGAGAAGATCGATATCTTTGGAGACGAAGTGCGTTGCTATGCGACGTCGTTGGACTCGGCGAAGCGGCGCGTGACAACGGAAGATGTAACGCTCGAAATCGCCAGTTCCACAACAGGAGTCGACTTTCCGGGACCATGGACGGGGAAGACGCTGAAGGTGCTCGACTACAGCTCGCCCTCGATCTACGACGTGAAAGCCTATCGAAGCACGGACGACTGTATGCCGGACGACGAAAGCAATTACGTGAGCGCAAGCTGCAGCGTGAACTTTTATCCGCTGGGCGGGAAGAACGCGCTGGAACCGGTAACCAGCGGCGGCAAAGTGGTGAAGGTCGAATTCCGGACGGTGGGCGACGAGGCGTGGACGGCACTGGGCACGCAGGACGTAGACGTTACGCAGGCATATGCGGTAGAGTTTCCGACGACGGAAGACCCGGTGGTACACGAGATACAGATTACGGTAAGCGACAAGCTTTCGACGGTATCGAAAATCACAACGCTTTCTTCCGGTATATACCCGATTTTCTTTCCGGCCGGTGGGCGCGGGGTATCCTTTGGAATGATCGGCAACGAGCAGGACGCGGTACAGATTTCAGCGGACTGGAAGATGTATCATGGCACTGGCACGACGAAGCGGGAGCTGACGGACGCGTTCCTCCGGAGCGAAATCTGGACGGGGACGTCGGAGCCTTCCGACAGCTATGTGCTGCCAAAGGGCTACCTGTATTTACAGCTGGACACGGGAGAGTGAACGGGAATGGCGTTATATATTGGAAACGCAGACAGCAAGCCGCAATACGTGGCGGGACTGTTTTACGGCGACGCGAACAATAAGCCGGTGCGCGTGGTCGCGGGCTGGATTGGCGACGAGAACAACAAACCCCGGCTGTTCTATTCGCCCAATCTGGAATACACAGTAGACGCTTACGGTGCGGACTGGTGGGGCGGAGAATTTTACATCAACATGCTGAACGTGAGCGGCGGCACAGGTCGGTACAGATACAAGTTCACGCTGACAGTTGAAGGGAAAGACCCGCTTGTTTACGAATCGCCGGAACCGACGCGGGCAACCTCGTGCAGTTACACGTTTACGCTGCCGAATGCCGGCACCTACGCGACATGGGAAGCGACAGTTATGGACGCGGCAAACGCGCACTGCATGGGGAGCCAGAGCGGCCGGTTCGACGTGGTACAGAAGCCGTTTGTTATGGGGTGCGAGGCGGCGCAGATCAGCATTTACACAAACGGTGTTTGGAAAGCGACGATCTACAGCAATGTGCTGAAGAACTACGACATAAACAAAGTGAAGGCGAGCGTCAAGGACGTGGATGACGATGACCGGACAGTGGAATGCGCGGTGGATTACTATGAGGAGAACTATGCGAGCCCCGAGGTGTGGTTTTACGGTGATACGCCTAGTACATACAGGCTGGAGTATTTGACGCTTACGACTTCTCGAGGCGTGAGCGCTACGGTTGGTTCGGGCGCGACTATCTCGGTGTATGTCAAATCGAAAACGGTTACCAATGTCGTCGACTTCTATGGTTCGCCTCCGCAGTTCTACTTCAATGCGAACGAGGACACACCGTCCATGGATTATGCAGACGCAGTGTATGGCGTTGTCAAAGTCAACAGCAAATGGTATTCCTTCAGCAACACGCTCGTCTATCAGAACGGCGATCTATGGGACGGCCAGCACATCGGCACGCTGTACTTCCTGGCTTCAGACTTCTACGGCGAGATCATACCCAGCATGGATGTATATTACAATTAAGGAGAGTGAACCGGCATGGCAGACAAAATTTCTCTCGGCCGCGTTGTAACCGTACCGCGCGGCAAATACGATGCGAGCGCGGAATACAAAAAATAGGACATTGTGGAATATGAGGGCAACGGCTACATTGTGCTTAAAGACGTGAGCGGCACGGCTCCGACGGGCGCGAACGACGACCCGAACTATTCGCTTATCAGCCGCAGGGGCGCGACCTTCACCCCCACGGTGGATGCAAGCGGCAATATCACATGGACAAACAATGCTGAACTGGAAAACCCGACGGCACGCAACATCACGGGACCGAAGGGCGAACAGGGCGATCCCGGCAAGAACTTTACAATCAAGGGCGTGTACGCGACGCTAGCGGCCTTGCAGGCGGGCGTGTCAAACCCCGCGCAGAGCGACTTTTATGCAGTGGGCACAGCCGGAGCTTACGAGGTCTACATGTGGAACAACAGCGCATGGCTGAACATGGGATCTCTTCATGGCCCCGCAGGCCCCGCGTTCATTCCAAGCGTGGACGACAGCGGCAACCTGAGCTGGAGCGCGATTGAAGGCTACGCCACGCCCGCGACAAAGAATATCAAAGGCCCCGCGGGCGACGTATGGAAGCCGACCGTGGCGGAGGACGGCGGAATCAGCTGGACAAAAGACAACACAGAAACCGCACCGGCGGCTGCGAACATCAAGGGGCCTCAGGGCGTTGCGGGGCCTGCGTTTGTGCCCACGGTGGCGGACGACGGTACGCTGAGCTGGGCACCCATCGACGGCTACACAACGCCCGCCTCGAAGAATATTATGGGACCGAACAAGATCACGGCGAACACGGCGACCGATTTCCCCAACACATCAGGGACACAGCGTTCCGGCATGCTGCGGGCGACCGGCGGAAAGGTGACGCTGGCTGTGGCGGGGCTAGATTATGCGGCTCCTCCGACCGTTACGTCCATCACCCTGACGGCGGCGGGATGGACTGAGAAGGCGCAGACCATCAGCACAGGGCTGAACATGGTAACGGCGAGCAACACAATTATTGTGGAACCCGCGCCGGCTTCGGTGGCTGCGTGGCGGGAGAGCGGAATCTACTGTTCCGCGCAGGCGGCGGGAAGCCTTACGTTCGCGTGCATCGACGACGCGCCCGCGGATGCGGTGACTGTGAACGTCATGGCGATGGATACAACGACAGCATAATGCGCTGTCTACCGAAACCTGTTTTCGTTGGATATTATACAGAGGGGGGAGTTTTTAATTCCTCCCATTTTTGTTATGTGCTATGGAGGTGAAGAGCATGAACGATACCTCTGCCGCGATTGAATTCGTGCAGGGCGATTCTGTTGATCGCGCGTTTACGTTGCTGGACGACGCTGGCGAAGCGATAAATCCGGCCTGGATTGCCGCCGTTTACTTTACCTGCCGGGCGGCGCAGTTCCAGCAGGAGCTTCATTACGACGAGGAATAGGGGGCTTATCCGCTGACGATATCGTATGAAGAGACGGCCAAGATACCGAAGGGGCATTGGACGTACGACCTTACGATTGAGTTTGTCGGAGAGAAGCGCCGCACCGCGACATACAACGGCCCCTTTGACGTAATGCCGAAGATCAACGCGGTAAATTACGAAGGGGGATGATAACCATGGCAGACTATGGAGTCGGCCTTCCCAAGGTGAATGTGGCCGCATGGAAACCGCCCAACATCAACGTATCCGTTGGGAAAGTTGGCGGATACGGGGGGAGCTTCACGCTTCAGCCCGCAACCGACAAAACGTTGGGCGGGATTAAAGTCGGCGACGCGCTGACGATTACCGAGGACGGCGTGCTGTCTGTTGTCAGAACGGACGCCGTCGAACAGGACAACACCCTGCCCGTTACCTCTGCGGCAGTATATGCTGAAATCGGCAATATCGCCGCTTTGTTAAACACTATTTAAGGAGCTGATTTTTAATGCCGAATTCCACTACGATTGCAACCCAGATTGCCCGAATTCAGACCGACCGAAATACAATTAGAACCAAATTGATTGACCTTGGACTGGCGACCTCGACCGCAACGCTGGACGATCTCGCTACAGCGATTGAAGGAATCGAAAACAATGGCGCGGTACAGGCGACTGTTACCGAGGGCGCGACCTACACCATCCCGAAGGGATACCACAACGGTTCCGGTACTGTTGCAGGCGTTGCGGGCGGCGGCAACTATACCCTGCAGACAAAGAAAGTTACCCCGACGAAGAAAGAACAGAGCATTACATCGGATGAAGGCTATTATGGCTTGTCCGCTGTGACCGTCGCGGCAATTCCGGAAGCGTATCAGGACGTTTCGAGCACTACAGCAGCAGCTGGTAATGTATTGGCCGGCAAGGTTTTCGTGACGGCGGACGGCAAAGTTACAACCGGTACGATGGTGAATAACGGCGCTGCTACGAAGACGCTGGACACAACAACAACCAGCTATACTATTCCCGCCGGCTATCACAGCGGCGAAGGCAAGGTATCCATCACGACAGAAACCAAGACCGTCACGCCGGCTGAAGAGGCGCAGGACGTTACACCTGCGGTGGGGAAGGTGCTCGCAAAGGTAACCGTTGGCGCGATCCCGGCCAAGTATGCCGACGCGACTGATGTAACGGTTACGGCAGACAAGCTGCTCAAGGACGAAACCGCAATCGGCTGGGACGCGGAGGCGGAGGCCCCTGTGGCCGTGACCGGTACGATGGCCAATAACGGCTCGGTTTCGAAAACACTGGATACAACAACCACAAGCTACACTATCGCGAAGGGTTACCATGACGGCACCGGCGTGGTCAAGCTGGTAACGGAAACGAAGTCTGCCACCCCGACCGAATCCGCGCAGACCATCTCCCCGACGGCGGGCAAGGTGCTCTCGAGCGTCACGGTCGCCCGCATCCCGACCAAGTACAAGGACGCGACCGGTATGACCGCCACAGCCGCTGGCATGCTGGCGGACACGACGGCAATCGGCTGGGACAGCGCGAAGTCTTTGCCCGTGCTGCTCACCGGCACAATGGCCAACAATGGCAGCACCAGCGCGACCATCGACGGGCTGACGGCAACTTCGGTTACCATCCCGGCGGGGTACACGACGGGCGGCACGGTGTCGCTCACCGATGATATCTACGACGCGCTGGCGGCGATCTGAGGCGGTGAAGTAAGATGGGAAACGTTCAGGGTGAGATTGATCGCATTAGCGGCGCGAAGACCACACTGGGTGACTATCTCACCCAGAACGGGGTCAGCGTGGCCGACAGCGACAAGATTGACACGATGGCAAGCAAGCTTTCGACTGTGACGGCGAAGCAGGATAAGATTACCGCGAAGGGCATCCTCAAAGGAGATGGCGCGGGCACCATCACGGCGGCGGTGGCGGGGACGGACTACGCCGCAGCAAGTCACACGCATAGTCTTGCGGGAATAATGGGGAGTGCGGCGAAAGGTAGCGCGACGAAACCGATTTATTGGAGCGGTTCGGCGTTTACTCCTATTACATCGTATGAAGGCAAAGCCGCGACTGCCGGAACTGCCGACAAGGTTACCAATTCCATTAAGATCAACGGCAAAACCTACGACGGTTCCGCCGCGGTTAACGTGGGCGTTATCGGCGCGGCATACGGCGGGTCGGGGAGGACGACGCTGAAAGAGAGCGCAAATGTTTTTATCCAGTCTCTTGATACCGCTTCAGCCACTCCTCAAGACGCAGATTTCTACATTTCGCAGTATGCGGGCGGCGGGGACACCACGAAAACATATTTCCGTCGCCCCATGAGCGCGCTCTGGGCTTATATCAAATCGAAAATCCCCTCCTGGGCGCTGGCAGCGTCGAAGCCGACCTACACGGCAGCCGAAGTGGGCGCTGAAGCGAGCGGCGCAGTGAGCACGCACAACACCAGCACGTCCGCCCACAGTACGCTGTTCGCAAACAAGGTGGATAAAGTCTCCGGCAAAGGGTTGTCCACGAACGACTACACGACTGCGGAAAAGACCAAGCTCAGCGGCATCGAAACCGGCGCGCAGAAAAACGTGCAAGCGGACTGGGCGGCCACCACTGGAGATGCAGTTATCTTGAACAAACCCACCTTGCCCACCGTCGCACAGGCGCAGGTCACGCTGACGGCGGCGGGATGGAGCGGCACTACTCAGACCGTGACTGTATCCGGCGTGACGGCTGATAACATGGTCATCGTCACCTATGCGCCCGGCAGCCGCGCGGCATGGACGGACGCGGATATTTACTGCTCCGCGCAGGCGGCGAACGCGCTGGTCTTCACCTGCTCGGATACGCCTACAGAAGACGTGACCGCGAATGTGGCGATCTTCGGCTAAGGGGGCGGCGCGCATGATCTATAACAGCTCGACAGGCTCGACCGATATTCTGGTCTGGCAGAGCGTCGAAATCACCACCCCGCCCACGAAAACGACGTATAATCTGGGCGAAGCGTTCGACCCGGCGGGAATGGTAGTCTCGCTCGTTTTTGCGGACGGCACGCGCATCGCAACGAACGCCTATACCGTCTCGCCTGCCACGCTCACGCTGGAAACCACGGCCGTCACGCTGACGGTATCCTTCGGCGGAGGGACGAAAACCGTCACGCAGGCCGTGACGGTGCAGGAAAAGAAGTCGATGAGCTACTCCGGCGCGCACATCACAAAGGAGATTACCGTAAACGGCGTGACGTATACGCAATACACGATTACCGGGAGCGGAACGCTGACGGTGGAAGGCACGTATGAAAACGTCGCGGTCTGGCTCTGCGGAGGCGGGGCGAACGGTGCGAAAGGTGGTTCCTCCGGCGGTGGACTTGGCGGAGGCGGCGCGTTTTGCGCCCAGTATGACAGTCAAAGCTTGTCCGGTACATATGCAATCGCGGTGGCGAGCGCTGGTGGAAATAGCACCATTACCCGTAGCAGCGAAACAGTTTTCTCGGCCAACGGAGCTAGCGGCGCGAACGGCGGTACTGGCGGCGGTGGTACGTCAAGTAATGGCGGCACGGGCGACGGTGTAACAAAATATCCGTTTGGAGACTCAACGATCTTCCAATGCCATTGTGCGGGAGGCGGTGGCGGTTCGGGCGAATACAATATTCGATATGACCCGGACGAGTATACGACTTATAGCAACTGTGCTTATGCTGGAAATGGCGGTTCTAACGGTGCGGCGGGTGGTAAAGGCTGGTCTCCGACTGTATACCAATCTCGCAACGCACCCGGGGGAAGTGTCGGAGGTGGAACCGGTGGTGGAAAATCAGCCGGAAGCGCAGCGACATTTTACGGCTCCGGTGGAGGTGGCGGCGGTACAGACGGACAAGATAACTATAGCTATCCGTACTACGGCAAAAATACTTACTATAACGGTGGCGCGGGATATCAAGGCGTTGTGTATATCCGCGTGCCGGCATAAAGGCAGAAAGGGGAAAGTATGATACTGAATTTACCAGCAGGGAGCGGGAAGGCAAAAATTGCCTACAGCGGAACCTGCACAACGGAAAGCTACACGGCGGACGGGCAGGCCTACACGCTTTACAAGATTACCGGCTCCGGCACCCTCTCCGTCAAGGGCCGCGCGAAAGGCGTGGATATCTGGCTTTGCGGCGGCGGGGCGAACGGAACGAATCTGGTAGACACCTACGACGGCCGTGGGGAAGGTGGTGCCGGCGCTTATGCTGCTTCAGCGGAAAATCAAACACTGAGCGGATCCTATGCTATTACGGTAGGCGCGGCGCAAGGAACAACGTCGTTTGGAACCCTGCTTTCTGTTACTGCCGTCTCCGGGAAATCTGGCGGCAGTGGCGGCGGTGGTGCGGGAGGATATAGAAGCCCGTCGAGCGAGAGCACGAATGTATCTGGCTATGGCGGCGGTTCCGGCGACGGACAAAGCAAGATACCGTTCGGAGACAGTACTACATTTAAGCCGCATTGTGCGGGCGGCGGTGGCGGCGCATATTATCGCGGCGCGGATTTGCAGTGGTTTACCGGAGGCGCTGGCGGCTCGAACGGCGGAAGTGGCGGCGCAGGAAGGTATTCGGACAGTTCCACTCTTTCGGGCGGAAGCGGCGGTAACTATGGGGGCGGCACTGGCGGATCGTCCTCCAATTCGGGACCGAACAGCGGGTCTGGCGCTAGATTTTATGGTTCTGGTGGCGGCGGCGCTGGATGTAAGGTCGTCCCTTATACGTATACCCCGAACAGCGCCTATGGCGGCTCCGGTTATCAGGGCATCGTGTACATCCGCGTGCCCGCTTAAACATAAGGGCTAAAGGGTGATCTTATGATTTTTAACAGGATGATCGGCGGCGGTGGGAAGGCTACAGTTACGTACAGCGGAAACCACACGACCGAAAGCTATACGTTGAACGGGCAGACTTATACGCTTTACAAGATTACCGGTTCCGGCACGCTGAACGTAAAGGGCAAAGCGAAAGGTGTAAAGATGTGGCTCTGCGGAGGCGGGGCGAACGGTAAGAAGGGCGGAGATGGCGGCGCGGGGGCTTACTGCGTGCAATTAGACAGCACAGATCTGAAAGGGGATTATGCTGTTACTGTGGGCGCGGCACAAGGAGCGACATCATTTGGCTCTTTGCTGTCTGTTACAGCCGTATCTAGTCGAGACGGCGGTACTGGGGGCGGTGGCACGGCGAGTTATTCCCCGGGCAAAGGCGACGGCGTTGCCAAGTATCCGTTTGGAGATACGTCCCTATATTGCCATTGTGCCGGTGGCGGTGCTGGGAAAGGCGAGGTTATCACGGGTAAAGAAAGCGACTATAATTATTATGTGAGCTCCATCTACGGATATGACGGCGGTTCGAATGGCGGTAACGGCTCAACCTATAGCGAGAATTGTGCTGGAGGAACTCGTGGCGGCGGTAATGGCGGCAATGAAGCCAGGGGCAGCGCTGCGACTTTCTACGGTAGCGGCGGCGGCGGCGGTGGCTGCGATCATTATTCGATTACGGTTGACCCCGGCTATGCGAATAGATACTATGACGGTGGTTCCGGCTACCAAGGCATTGTGTATCTGCTCATCCCAACTGAATAATTGAATAACAGGAGGATATAAAGGAATGAAATTTGCAGTTTTATCGACGGACCATACGATGGTTGAAAATGTAATTGTGGCGCGCGAAGACCAGCAAAGTGAGCTGCAGATCGCGCTGGGGCGCGTACTGATCGACGCAGGGCCTCTTGGCTTGACGGTCGGTGATCTTTTTAACGGCAGTGCTTGGACGCGCAATATAGAAGGGGAACAGGTCACGCTGCCCATCGGCGACAGCGCGGCTGTCACGGAAGCAATTGCAATTCTGGAAGGAGCGGATGACGAATGAATATGAGCGAAAGCCAGCGAACCAAACTGAAAGCAATTCGAGCGGCGATGGACGGCGGCGTAACGCTTGCGGCGGCGCAGGGCGCAGTTGAAATTAACGCCGTAGTAGAAATGATCCGCCCTTGGAAGGCGGGCGCATATGCAGTAGGCGATGTTCGAGTTTATGCAGGCGTCCCGTACAAGTGCGTGCAGGCGCATGACTCGACCGAAAACACGGACTGGACCCCGGATAAATACCCGGCGCTGTGGATGCAGTATCATGGCACATCCAAGGAGACGGCGCGGGCATGGGTTGCCCCGACCGGCGAGCAGGATATGTACCGCAAGGGCGAATGGATGATCTTCACGGACGGTAAGTATTACGAGTGCCTGACCGACACGAACTACAGCCCCACCGATCTGGCGAGTGCATGGAAAGCAGACGGAGAAGAAACCGGAACCGAAACCGACGAATGGCCTGCGTTTGTTCAGCCGACCGGGGCACACGACGCATACAAGACCGGCGACAAGATAACATTCAATGGCAAGCATTACATCTGCAAGATGGACGGCTGTACCTATTCTCCGACCGACTACCCGGACGGCTGGACGGAACAGGCATAACAAACAGCGGAGGCGAGGCGGATGATAACAATTAACGCGGCGTTCTCCCAGCGGGAACAGGAGCTTGGCCTGATCGGGCGGCGCGGGGAAAACGGAACAAGGCAGATTGCCTTTGACTGCGGCGAAGTCCTCGCCGAATACCCCGGCGCGAGTATTGTATGCGCGATGCAGCGGCAGGGCGACCTTGGGGCGTACCTGAAGGAATGCAGCGCAGACGGCAGCGCGAGAATTATTACGATTAGCGACGCGGACGTTTCTATCCCCGGCCAGATGAGGATAGAACTCCGCGCTCTGGTCGGCGACAAGCGGGTGAAGAGCGCGGTCTATACGGCGACGGTGGCCAGCAGTCTGATCGGGCAGGCGGAAACGCCGGACAGCCCCGTGGCGGACACGCTGGACAAACTCGAAGGCGCGCTGAGCAACGCGCAGGCAATTGTGGCGACCGTGCAGACAAAACTGGATAACGGCGAATTCGTCGGAGCGCAAGGCCCTCAGGGACCGCAGGGACCAAAAGGCGACACGGGAGCAAAGGGAGACACAGGCGCACCTGGCAAAGATGGCAAGGACGGCAAAGACGGCGCAAAGGGCGAAGACGGTAAAAACTTCCGCGTGCTCGGAACCTATGCGACGCTGAGCGCGCTGCAGGCGGCTGTAACCGCACCGGCGCAGGGAGACTATTACAATATTGGTACGGCTGCGCCTTACACGATCTACATGTGGGATACGTCAAAGGGCTGGCAGGATCAGGGACAGCTGCAGGGACCGACGGGTGCGAAGGGTGACCAAGGCGCGAAAGGCGACACTGGCGCGGCAGGCAAGGATGGTAAAGACGGCGCGGACGGCGCGACATTTACCCCGGCGGTAAGCGAAGCGGGCGTGCTGAGCTGGACGAACAACAAGAGCTTGACGAACCCGGCGAGCGTAAACATCAAGGGCCCAAAGGGCGATACTGGTTCTCCCGGCGCGAAGGGTGAAACAGGAAGCCAAGGCGCAAAGGGTACCGACGGCGTATCCCCGACCATTACAGTAAGCAAGACGGGCAAAGTCACGACACTGACCATCACAGACAAAGACGGCACGAAGACCGCGACCATTAACGACGGCGCGGACGGCGATGGTGCGGGCTCTGTTGGCGACATGCAGAAAGCCATTTACGACGCGAACGGCGACGGAATTGTGGACGATGCGGCCAAGCTGGGCGGACAGCTGCCGGCATATTACGCGAAAGCGTCCGATCTGTCCGGCAAAGTAAGCGCGGTAACAGGCAAGGGGCTTTCCACGAACGATTACACGACGGCGGAGAAAGAAAAACTGGCTGCAATCGAGGCGGGGGCGCAGAAGAACGTTGCGCCGACATGGACGAGCGTTACAGGAAAACCTGACGCCTTTACACCGGCCGACCACACCCATGCACAGACGGACATCACTGGATTGGAAACCGCACTGGCAGGGAAGGTGAGTGCCGTAACGGGCAAAGGGCTATCCAGCAACGACTACACGGACGACGAGAAGACAAAGCTTGGTGGCATCGCAGCCGGGGCGCAGAAAAATGTACAGGCGGACTGGACGGCGACAAGCGGAGACGCTTTCATCAAGAACAAACCCACGATCCCCACAGTCCCCACGAAGGTGTCCAGTTTTGAAAACGACGCTAAATATCTGACGAGCTACACAGAAACCGATCCCACGGTTCCTGCATGGGCGAAAGCCGAAAGCAAGCCCGCCTACACGGCAAGCGAGGTGGGGGCTGAGGCGAGCGGTGCTGTGAACACACACAACACCTCTTCTTCCGCGCACTCTACGCTATTTTCGGCAAAGCAGAACAAGATTACCGCTACGGGTCTACTGAAAGGAACTTCCACGGGGATTACGGCTGCGACGGCAGGAACGGATTACGCTGCGGCAAGCCACACACATACGGCGGCGGACGTTACGGGGCTTGCGACGGTTGCCACATCCGGAGCATACGGCGACCTGAGTGGAAAACCGACTATACCGACCCTCTATGCTTATACGGTAAGCCTGACGGCGGCAGGATGGGATGCGACGGAGAAAACGCAGACCGTGACCGCCACCCATGTGACGGCTGATAATCTGGTGCAGGTATCGCCGGCGGAAGCAAGCTTTGAGGCATGGCAGACGGCAGAGATTCGATGCACGGCACAGGCGGCAGGAACGCTTACTTTTATTTGCGGCGGCGATGTGCCGAACGAAGCGGTAACATACAACGTGGTGGTCATAGAAGGAGTGACGGCATGATATTGAATATAAGCTTGCCCGGCAAGGCGGGAAAGGCCGAGTTCACCTATACCGGTGCTTACACGCTCAAGCAGATCACTTCCGGTGGCGTGACGTATGACCTGTATACGCTGACCGGCTCTGGCACGCTGACCGTGACGGGGACGGCGAAGAATGTGGATGTGTGGTGCTGCGGGGGCGGGGCAACCTACTCGTATTACAGCGGCGGTGCTGGCGCGTATTGCGCGCAGGTAGACGCTCAGTCCCTTCACTGTGATTATGTGGTTGCCATAGGCGGTTCCGGCGGGAATACCTCAGTTGGCTCACTTGTCAGTGCGAATGGCACGACAACAGCCAACGGGGGCACAGGTGGCGGCGGTGGAAATATTGGCGCAAACTTTAACGCTCCCACAGGCGACGGGATAACTAAATACCCTTTCGGGGACACGACAAACTTTAGGTGTCATTGCGCAGGCGGCGGCGGTGGCGGCGTGAATTATTCCTCCGACGATAATAGTTGGCAATACAATGGCGGCGCTGGCGGCTCGAACGGTAGCAACGGGGCAAAGTCAACAAGCGGTATCGGCGACGCTGGCGCTGGTGGTAATTATGGCGGTGGGCAGGGCGGTTCGCGTCACTCGATCAATGGCAAAGCTGCGACATTTTATGGTTCTGGCGGCGGTGGATATGGTGCGGGTTCTATGGGAACTTACGGGCCAAATACCGGTACCGCTGGTGCGGGTTACCAAGGCGTCGTCTACATCCGCGTACCGGTATAAGGAGGGATACTATGATCATGCAGCCTTTGGCCACAGGCAGTGGCGGCGGGAGCGCGAAAATTTTCTTTGAGGCTGGCACTGCTGACCGCGGCAACTTCACATTTGATCTGGGGTTCGCTCCGACTGAATGGGTGGGCGTGGCGGATTACAGTGTGTCGAGTGGGTACTCTCGTGAAATCTGGTCTTATTCGAAAGACGGAACAGTTACTACAAAAACTGCGAATGGCGGCGCGTATGCAACGTGGGTTTTGTCGGGCACAAAACTGACGCTTACCGCAACCAGTGGAACAATGTCGTCCATTACAAATTACATTGTTTTTGCGCGCTAAAAGGAGGAAATATTATGAATAAAGTGTTTTGCATTTTGCTCACATAGGTTTTTATGATGACAGTATGCGTTGGTATCGCCGCGGCGGAGACAGCGGCTGAACCGACCGCTCCTGTGGCACCTGTGACTGAACCGGACGCTGCCGGTGCTTTCGACCTGACCGAACTGGCAGTGGCGGTGCTATGCTTTGTGCTCGGCCTGTTGACCACGATCGTGACGGGCGTAGTTCGAAAGAATTTCAACAAGAACAAGCTCACCAAGCAATACGACGAACTGTGGGCCCTCATCGGACAGAAACTGGAACAGGCGGGGCTAAAGGTCGACCGCGCGGCTATTGAGGCGGCGCTGAAACAGATGAGTGCCGCGGCACTGAAGGAGCTCGCCAAAGCGTTTAATAATGACGAACAGGCTGAATAATGAACATCAAGGTTAAGCTCACGCGTAAAACAAACGCGGACTATTATCATGCTGCCAAAGGGGATGTTGTTTCCATCCCCTTCGAGCAGTATTTACTGGGCGTTGTGGCGAGCGAGATAGGAGTCGCCCCGCTGGAGGCATGCAAAGCACAGACCATCGCGGCTCGAACATACGCGCTCCCGTATCTAACGAAGGGCGTGCCCATCAGCGACGCGTCCTCTACGGCGCAGGCGTATCGGGCGGAGCGGGCTGTAGACCCTGCTTATGAAAACGCGCATCGCGGCGTAAAAGCAACGGCCGGACTCGTGCTCTATTATGACGGCAAACCTCTGACAAGCTGCCCGTTCAGCAAGTCAAATGGCGGGCGCGAAATCAGCAACGCGGAGCGTTGGAATTCAACGGCGCTCCCATACCTGCCTTCGCAGGATGACCCGTGGGACTTGGCGGCTACAAACGGAAAGAAGTTGGGACACGGCGTGGGCATGAGCCAGGAAGGCGCGAAGTACGCGGCGGGCGCGCTCGGCAAAACCTGCGAGGAAATTCTCGCGTTTTATTATCCGGGGTGCGAAATACGCCCCGCGCAAGAAAAAGAGGTGCCGATAACAATGATTGGAACGGTAACGACCGCGAACGGCGGCGCGCTCAATATGCGGAAATATCCAGGCGCTTCGGCTGACCGGATTCTGAAGATTCCTAATGGGGCTGAAGTGAATATCCTGAGCACGGAAACGATCACGGACGGGTGGTACGAAGTGGAGTACAATGGGCAAACGGGGTATGTTATGGCCGCCTATGTGTCGGTGCGTGGTGAATCCGAGCCTAGTGCCTACACGGTCGGCGTCCGGTTCGACACAAGAGCCGAGGCCGAAGCGTTCAGAGCCTTGCTTCAGCAGGCAAAAATATATTGACAGGAGTGATTCCTGGTGGAATGGCTAATTCAATTCCTGGTAAAGTATTGGGTTGAGTAGCTGCTGACGGCGGTCGTTGGAGCGTTCGTCGCGTATATCAAGAAAGAGGCGAGCACGCAAAAAGCGCTCAGACACGGAATGGTGGCGCTGCTGCGGGACCGGCTTTATCAGGCACACAATCAATACGAACATCTCGGGTATTTTCCAATCGATGCGCGCGAAGTGGTCGAGGATATGTTCAAACAATATATAACGCTCGGCGGGAACGGCATTGTCCGGCATTTGAAAGAGGCGCTGGACGAACTCCCCACTGAGCCAGGGAAACAATGAAACAAAATCTTTCTAAACCCGAGACTTCGAAAATTATTCTTTTCAGAACTTTCTGGATATTCTGGGCGCTGGTTGTGCTTGTTATTGTGATGATCGCTTTGTTTCCCGCGGTAGGGGATTATATGATCGATGTACTGCAGACCGCGGCCACATTGGCCGGGGCGGTTCATGTCGGATATTTCGGAAAAGCTGGTATAGAAAATTTCAAGAAGATTGAGTCTGCGATGAGAAATTCTGTGGACGATGATGTCTATGACGACGAAGACTGCGAAGGATAAAGAAAAAATTTGACCCTGCTACTTCCTTTCCGGAGGTGGCAGGGTCATTTTTTGTTTTTGGACGCATGCAAATGCAGGAGATGTAGTTCATTGTGTAGTATAGTAGTTCCTTACGTAGTGTAAAGGAAGGGTTCCCCTTCATAAGGAAACATTCTATTGGTCGAGCTTCCCGGCGAACTTGTAGTAAATTTCTATTTTCTGCGTTGGTTTGCCATTCTGGTCACAGCGTCTATCGTGGACTACGATTTTGTCGATCAGCGCATTGAGCATCGGGATAGTCAGTTTGGTTGGATGGGTGTAACGTTTGACCATGTTAGCCCATTCGTTAAGACCTCTTTGGGTTTCGTCGGTAGCTCGTTGTGCTTCTTCGGCGGCAGCGATGAATTCTTGAAGGGCGGTTTGCTCGTCTTGGTATTTTTTGAGCAGCGTCGAGAAATTGTTCGGAGTGATGTTTCCTTCGGCGCGATCCTCATAGAGTGAGGCGAGCATCCCGTCTATTTTTCGTAGACGCCGCTTTTTATCATCAAGCTTCGCTTGCTCCTTGTCCCCACTAGACTGAGTTGCTTTGCGCGAAGAATTCATAATCTCCTGGGCAAAATCTATTTCGTTCCCAGCGAGTGTCGAGGTCCAATACTGTATCCGTGATAGCACATAATTGTAGAGGGTAGACTGCCTTATGTAATGCGCGGTGCAGTGTTCTTTACCGAATTCCGAATATTGCCGGCAGACGTAGGCTTTATCGTCGGGAGCATAGCAGGGACGGGCTTTCAACGCTTTCCCGCAGGTTGAACATTTTAGCAGACCGGCGAAAAGCTGGGGCGTCCCATCCCCGCAGGAACGACGCCGCCGTGAAATATTTTCCTGAACCCGCTCGAATGTCTCGCGCGATATAAGAGGCGGATGGGTATTTTCTACCCGGTAAAACTCATCAGCGGAGTTGTGAATTCGTTTTTTGCTTTTGTACGAAATCTTTTGCCTGCGGTAATGAATCGTATTTCCAATGTATGTTTCATCCATCAGTATGGAACGCACGGCGGAGCTTTGCCAGAAGCTTTTCTTCTCTTCGGCGGCGTTCTCATAGTATTGCGAATACGCGCCGTAGCGGCTATAGCCAACCCAGCCCGGGGTAGGGACTTTGGACGTCCTCAGATACCTTGCGATTACATTGTAGCCGTTTCCTTCCAGCGCAAGCGCGTATATCTTTTCGATGATCCAGCGGGTGTCTTCGTCGATGAGGAGTTTGCCTTTTTCTTTCGGACTCCATATATAACCGAGCGGCGGTGTGGGGCCTAGGCGTTCGCCTTTTTCATATTTCGCTTTTAGCGCGGCCTTTACTTTCCGGCTGGTGTCTTTGGCGTACCACTCGTTGAAGAGGTTCTTAAAAGGGGAGAAGTCGCTCATACCTTTCTCGGAGTCTTCGCCGTCGTTTACCGCCACATAGCGGACGCGCTTCTCAGGGAACACGTATTCCAAGTAGCGATCCACCTGAATGTGTTCGCGCCCCAACCGGGAGAGGTCTTTTGTGATAACGCAATTCAACGCGCCTTTGTCAATGTCCGCCATCATACGTTGAAACGCCGGTCGGTCAAAATTTGTACCAGACCATCCATCGTCGACGTATTCATCATAAATCGCAATGTTGTTGTCTTCGCAATATTGATGAAGAATCCGGCGCTGCGTTTCAATGCTGCCACTGTCGCCCGGCTCTCCGTCATCGTTGCTTAGCCGCATGTAAAGAGCGGCTACCCAGGGTTGTTTCATTCCCATCCTCCTTTCGATAGAGAAACAACCCACATTTGCATGCGGGTTGATTATAGCATAAGTGGAATTAAGACGCAATTTTAAGATTGCGAAGGATGAATTCTTTGAAGAGGTCGGCGAATGGTTGGCCGTCCGCAGCGAAATGTTCTGTTATAAGAATTTTCACTTTGCCGGCGTCAAAGCATTTTTGTTCAGTCAATAGTATATTCTTCTCTGCGATTCCGAACATGGCATTCTCCTTTAATTTTTCTCAAACAGTCCAGGCAAATGTATTCGTGCGAAAATAATCCAGCCGGTTCATAGAAGACGTTGGTCAGATCACGGCCACACATACAGCAATACAAAGCAGTCCCTCCTTTGACGAGACAGGTAGATCATTCCCCATAAAGAATTTCGACCCCATAAGCCTTAGCCGCCTCATGTTCAAGCCGGCAGCCGCGTGCCTGCTCCCAACCATTGCAAAAGTAAGCGGCATGACACAGACTCATATTTTCAAGGCTCTTTGCGAGAAAAGACAAGGGAATCTGAACGACGCCGCGCTCGGTCATCGCCTCCTTGTTGTACCATTCATCGGTAAAGGGTGTATTGACGACAACATAGCCCATGTTCTCCAGCGCCTTAATGGCACGGTTGCGGGTTTCAATAATTTCCTGTTCGGTTTTGCCAGCCATCGGCTGAGATAACATTGCCTTCTTCATATTTTAATATTCCTTTCTAAAATGCGATGTGTTACAATGTAAGTGGAGGTGGCGCATGTGACAGACAACGAGAAAAAGAAAATAGGCGCAGAACTTGATAAGCTGAGTGAAGCTGTAGAGAAGATCCAAGAATCCGCCGATGTACCAGGGCTCAAAGATGCGCTTGAAGCAATTTATAATCTGCTGGAGAAAATTATATCCGAGGAAGGGTGGCAGTAATTATTCTGCCGCCCCATTTTTCTCTGAGGAAAACTGTTCATTGGTAGCTTCAATTTCTGCAAAGCACGGGACAAAAGTAACGCGCCTCATTTCCTTCATGGCCGCATCATATTCTTTTTGAGCGGCAAGAAGACGCTTTAAGGCTTTGCTCATTTCCTCTGGTTCAGGGGCGTTAAAAATATATTGCATTGTATTTATCTCCTTTTAATTATATTTCATTTTTTGAAGAAGGCTTCTGTATAGGGGTTCCAGCTGCGGTGAGGACGCTTTGAATTTTTTCTGTTCGCAATTATGCGTCTTACCGGCTTTATAAAAACCATGACCGACTTCATGATACCGAGAGCGGTCCATATAGGCATATTCCATTTCAATATCCGGAAGCTGCTTTGTAATGCCTTTATAAAGCATAAAGGGCGGCATATAAACCGTTTTGAAGGCAAGCAGCCGCTCATCATTAAACCCTGGATCGAATGTAACGGGAGATTTCTCCTTCACGCCGGTTTCAGGAATTGCGGGATGCTGTTTAAGATAAGCGCCGCTGGGCTTAAATTTAACGACGCCTTTCTTGCCGCACAGTTTCAGGACGGCTTCATCGAGCTGCTCTTTTGTGCCGGTGATGCGCAGATAGTTTTCCATTAAACCTTATCCTCCTTCATGTTTTCAAGCAGCAGGTTATACAGATCGCGTGTGGTGGCGAGCGGAATGTCTTTGTCCCCGTCCGTTATCATGCCAGGTTTATATCGCCGGCCGAAGTTAAGCTCCCAACAGAAGTAGCCGGTCCAGTCGTTTTCTTTATCTTTCATAATAATTTCCAGCAGGTTTACAATGGGATCGTCCAGCTGGCACAGTTCAGGAAGGCGTATGGCGTCGTCTGTTGCATCCGAAACCTTTTCGCAGAAGTCGTTCCATTCCATCAATCGGTGCAGAATTTCATCGAATAAGTCAAATGTCATTGTGTTCTCCTTATGATATAATTGTGTCGGCGGGGAGAGGAGCGGAGGCGATCGCGTTTACATAGCCGCACCTGATGCATCGGGATGCGTAGCGCTATGTGAAAGGAGCGATGTGCCAATGGAACATGTTTGTGACGTTATGATCGAACTGTTTCTTGAGTACGTCGTCAAAAAGGTGATCTCATAGATGAAAACCTGGCTGACGGGGCAACTCGAAAAGGCCAGGAAAAACAAACCTGAGCCTAAGTACACTATTTGTACTTGGGAGCAGCATTGCCGGTAATAGAAACCGGCGGGGTTAACGCGATCGCCCCTTAATATTGCTGTACCGCTCCATCTCCCCGTTCACAAAAGAAAACATTGCAGTCTGCCGCGTGTTTGTGTATAATAGCCACAGGAGGTGGCTTCAATGCATAAGCCGTTAGGTAGCAAAGAGGTTATCTCGATACTCGAAAAGTAGCAGTGGCGCAAGCTCAAAAACCGTGGTAAGGGAAGCCATACGGTTCTTGAGAACCCTGAGAACGGGCTCCACGTTACGGTACCCCGCAGCAAAGAACTCCCAGCGGGAACCTAGAAGAGTATCGGGCGGCAAACCGGTGTGAATTTTGATGATCACCGGTGAGCGACCTCGCTTCAAAATGGACGGCCTTCTACTGGGCATGTCCATTTTTGTTTGTAAACGGCAGACCGCAATGATGGGGTGGGTTAAATAATTTCGTCCATTGTTTTCACAATGATGTCGCAGACTCCGTGCTCAAGGCAAAAAACGGAATCCAGTTCCCAGTCATTGTTGCGCTTTTTATTCAGCAGCTTAGCAGGAATGTTGGTCTTCTTGAGGATATGTTCCTTCATGGCTTTTAGGGAACTTTTGTAGCTGTCGGCCGCGTCGAACACCTTGGTGCTGTCGCCGGAAAGGGAGGCGCTGCCCTCGTGGATTACAACGCGAGCGCGGGGAAGCATGAAACGCTTATGACCGCTGAGGAAGATGATACCAGCCGCTGAAGCGCACACGCCCATGTTAACCGTATAAACCGGCGTCACAGAGGATTCGATTGTATCAATGAAAGACCACATCATATCGGCGTCGCCGCCGTAATTCATCAGATACAGCCAGATCGGTTTGCGCTCATTGACCGGCTTGCCCGCGTCTTCAATGTTCCAGCGGAGGATCAGCCGCTCATACTCGAGCATGTTGATATCGACTTCGCCGTCGAGCCAGAGTTTGCGCTCTTTTTCCAGCGTGTAATAGGATACCAGTTCAGGATCTGGCAACTGATAATTGCCAACGTTATCAGAAAGAATAGGAAGTACAAGTCCGTCCATATGTTCTCCTCTCAGGATCTATGTTCTACGCTGTCAGCCCAGTTGGACACAACACCGCGATAGTTATGGGTCAGTTTACAGACGGCGGCAAAAGGTTCATATCTCGCCTCGGCCAGATAATCCACAAAGCCGGAATGTTCAGGCCGGTGATACAGATCGCACTGGCCGGTATGACCGATGACGATTGTTTTGCAGCTGTCATGGATGCGGGTCAGGGTTTTCTTGAGCTCATCGAAGTAATAGTTCTGCGCTTCATCGATGATAACGACCTTATTTTCGATGTTTTGCCCGCGGAAGAAGGTGTGGGACACACAGTCGATATACGCGGTATCCTCCTTTACGTTCATCATGTTCTCCTGCTTGACAGCGTGCATTACATCGATGCCGGCCTTGAGCGCCGCCTGATAAAACGGCTCGTTATAAACAGAGAGCTTATCCTGCACGGTGCCGGGGAGAAACCCGATCTTCTGTTCCTGTACAGGGGAAGTGACGTAAACGATGCCCTCATAACGCCCATATTTGACGAGCAGTTCGGCCGTCATAACTGCGATGGTTGTTTTGCCGCAGCCGGCTTTCGCATCGCAGAGAACGATCAGCTTTTCGGGGTCCCAGATCGCGTCGCGAAACGCCCTCTGTTCGCCGTCAAGCTGGAGGCCGAAGAACGGATGATCGTCCAGTGTCTCCGGCGGGTTAGAATAATCGATAGTTTTTCGTTTTGCCAAACCGTATCATCACCTTTGCTTTTAATGGTTGTATATTGTCGCCCCGTGCCGTATAATGAGTGCGGAGGTGATTTTCTTGAAGAAGAACATATCTTCTCGGGAAGTTATCTCAATACTCAAAGAGCACGGATTCGTAGAAGACAAACGCCGGAGGACGGGCGGAGACACTATCTTTGTTAAACAGGGCTAGACGTCACACGTAAAAGTCCCCACAGGCCGGGAGTCGATACGAATCGGTACTTAGGTTAGTATCGAGAAACAGTCCGGATTGCCCATTCGGTGTTAGCTGTAATGGGCTCCGGGCGGCTTCCGCACTCATTGCACGGCGCAGGCCGGCAATATGCGAAGTTAGTCGGATTCTACCTTCGCCACGAATTCATCAATCGCGTCTTCAACAGGCATTGCTTTGCCCGATACGCGGCTGTAAATCATCCCGTTGCGCCCATACAAGTACAGGTCCCCGCCGGCATAGGCTTTAGAAACCCGCTTGAGAACGTCCCATCCCATTGCGGCGGCAACCTCATCCAGATAGATCAATGTGGTAATCGCATCGTCAATCAGCTCATGGTCCTGGTCGCGGAGAGCGGAAAGTCCATCGATAATTTCATTCAATGTTTTCATGCTTCACCTCATAAACAGCGGGAAATTAAGGGCAAGATCGCGAACGTCTTTCGCATAATCCGACGGGTTCGCGCCTTCAAGAATATCGGCGATTGTGTTAGCAATAAATTTTACTTCCGGCTCACGCATGCCGCGCGTCGTAATGGCGGGAGAGCCGATGCGGATACCGCTTGCCACGTTGGGGCTTAGCTTCTCGCCGGGAATGGTATTCTTGTTAACCGTGATATGACACGCGCCGAGAGCGGCCTCAATTTCCTTGCCTGTCTTGCCCGCATGGGAGACATTGAGCAGAAGCAGATGATTATCGGTGCCGCCGGTGACAAGACGGACGCCGCGTTCGGTAAGAACCCGCTCGAACGTCTTCGCGTTTTTTAGCACGTGCTTCTGATACTGCTTAAAGCCGGGTTCTAGCGCTTCCTTAAAGGCAATAGCTTTGGCTGCGATGATATGTTCCAAGGGGCCGCCCTGCAGGCGGGGGAACACCGCAAGATCAATCTGCCTGGCATACTCGGCTTTGCACAGAATCAACCCGGCGCGAGGACCGCGTAACGTTTTATGTGTGGTAGTCGTTACAAAATCAGCGTAGGGGACAGGAGAAGGATGAAGCCCCGTCGCGACCAGACCTGCGATATGCGCGATATCGGCCAGAAGATAAGCGCCGACGCTATCGGCAATCTCGCGGAACTTTTTGAAATCGATCACACGGGAATAAGCGGAAGCGCCGCAGACGATGAGCTTCGGCCGATGCTGCTGAGCGAGGTCATAAACCCTGTCGTAGTCGATCAGGCCGGTTTCTTCATTAACCCCGTAGAGCACCGCGTCGTAAAGCCGACCGCCCTGGCCTTGCGGATTGCAATGGCTCAGGTGGCCGCCGCCGCTGAGCGACATCCCCAGCACCTTATCGCCCGGTTTGAGCACCGCAGCGTAGACGGCGTTGTTGGTCGTGGTGCCGCAATGCGGCTGCACATTAGCATGTTCGGCCCCGAAGAGCTGCTTCGCGCGCTCAATGGCCAGACGCTCGATTTCGTCAATATACTCACAACCGCCATAATAGCGCCTGCCGGGATACCCTTCGGCGTATTTACAGGTCAGAATAGAACCGGCCGCGGCCAGCACGGCGGGACTTGGATAATTCTCCGAGGCGATCAGTTCGATTCCGCCCGTCTGACGCAGATATTCTTTACGAATTAGGGCAGACACTTGCGGGTCAGTCTGCTCGATCGTTTCCAGTTCACTCAATTTCATATCCGTTTACAGGCATTTCCTTTCCGGCCGCAGACAGCGGCTCGTAGTTTTTTGCAGAACGCCAACACCATTGACGATTTTCATAGACGAGGAATTGCGGGTAGCCGTTCTTATCGTTACGAACAGCATAAACTTCGACGTTCCGGCCTGTGTGGAGCGCGGAAACAATGAAGGAGTTGGTCATTCGACTCCGAGCGCCTCCGCTTCGCTATAGCCAGGCATCCCGCTGAAGCGTTCCATGACGGCGTCGCGCTGCGACTGACCTAGAAAGTGTTTCAGCAAATAGTCGCAATACAGATTCAGGTTCTGACAGCGGACAAGCGTGTGCTCGTAATCTCGAACGAGCGTTTTATACCTCACCGCACAGCCGCCTTTTTTACAGGAGCAGACGCGTTTTACTTCGCCCATAATATTAACCTCCAAAGAAACCGCCCCAGAGGAGCAGGCCGACCATCATTCCTGTTCCTACAACCGACCCGATACAGCCGGCTGCTATTTTAGTCGGGTCTTTCTCTTTAAGAGCGTTTAGCAAATTCACAAGGAAAGAAAGCGAATACAGAATAATTACAATAATTTGAGGAGCACCCATCACATCAAACCTTTCTATGTTGGAATTTATAAGTGATATTGGAGTAGTTCATTGCCATACCGTTTTTGCCGGATGACAGCAGCCACATGGACTGATTGGTGTTCGGTGAGTCGAGCCCACCGCGCTCTTCAATGTAGGGGCCGATTTTGTAGTAATCAACCCAGCACTGAAGGGAGAGATCGAACACCTGCGAGCCGGAATAGAGGCAGGTTTTAAGTCCCGCCTTCCGCACCGACATCAGGCATCGCGCCAGCGCGTCTCGGTCATTCCCCTCACCCATAAAGCAGACGCAGGTAATTCGGCCCGCATACTCCTTGAGTAAAGTTGGAAGATCGTGCTCAAGATCATAGCCGACATCCTGCTGCAGCTCCGGCGAGTGACAGCCGGGGCAGCGATGCGGGCAGTTTGAAACCTCCACCGCGAGACTGATTTCATCAGGGACTTCCTGCAGGACGACGCTGTAACCGGTGTATTTAATCATCGGCCGGTACCTGCACATAGAGGCCGCAGCAACATTCCTTTGTCGTCCGGAACGCAAGGCACGGACATTTGTTATCATCAGTCTTCTCGACCCGGCAGGGGCAATAGCCGTTGTTAGCGGCTATTCTCCCCCTGAGCATCGCGACGAAATCCTTATCAGGATTCAGTTTGATTTTCATATTCCTGTCCACCGAAATACCTCCGGTCATATTCATTCTTGCGCTCGGCCGACCACTTCGACACGCGGGTCAGATAGCCGATGATGCGCGTGGCATAATCCAGATTTTCACTGCTGCACTTTGGGCACTTCTCCAGCTTGTGCTTGCTGATATACCCGCAGTCGTTGCAGATGGTATTGGGAACGTTGAAGGTAAAATACGAGCAGCCTTCATGAATCGCGTTGAGAATGAGCAGCTCGTACTGGCGAGCGGTGAGGTGTTCTTCGAGGTTGATATGGCAGGCGCTGCCGCCGTCGAGATTGCGGATATAACGATCGCCATGCAGCCGAATCTTATCAAGAACCGTTGTTTTAGGATCTTCAACCACGAAGAAATAGCTGTTATAACACGCTCTCGGGACGGAGAGCCCGTCGGCTTTATCCCATTTGGCGTTCTTCACGCCTAAGCTTTCGGCTGGCACGTACTCCGTGTTAAACATAACGCCCGGCTCGGCATCGGCCACGTTCCGCCGGTGAATCGTATCAAGGATGAGATCAGTGAACTCGCCGTAAGCCTTGTTGTCACCGACCGGAATGCCCAGATACTCCGCCGCCTCGACCAGACCGTTGATGCCAACGGTAAGATACTGCTTCTCCGGCGAAACGAACCCTGCGTCATAAAGCGGGATCATATGCTTGGCCTGCGCATCCTTCACCATCGCGTTATACGCTTTCAAATAGCGATGGACATGCGCGGTCAGATCGTCAAGCGAGGCTTTGACCTTGGCCAGATCGCCGCCGCAGCCCTGAACGAGCCGGTTGATATTGATGGTCATGACGCGCTTGGAGCCGGTCGCGATGCCGCCCGCGCCAAGGCTGTAAGTGAACTGGTTTTCAACGATGTTGTTTTTCAGGCGGCAGTTATGCGTAATTACTCCGGAGGGAAGCATGAAGTAGGGCTCGCACCCATCATCAACCTCGAGGCAGTAAACATAATCGTATGTATTGGCGCTCTCGATCACCTCAGATACCGGGCGGTATGTATACATCCTGCTTTCGGGATCCCAACACTGGACTTCATCCCCCTCGACGAGCTCCTTCGCCTGGACGTCTCCGCGCCGGGTGGGGAAAAGATGGTTATCCGTCACCTCATACATACGGCGGGCGTTCGGCTTGACGTCGATTGTGATAAAATACATCTGACGGCCGGGGAGACGAATGAGAGTCGCGGGAACCACTTCCTCACCGAGCATAACCCGAACACGAAAATCCTGTTCCTGTTCAAGCATCTGGTAAAGACGCTCTGCAGCCCCGACAAGCAATGTGTTATGCTGGTCCCAGACGGAGAACAGTGTATCCGGCGCAAAGCAGCACGAACTCAAGCTATCCACGCTATCGCTGGTATAAGTGAAAAAACTGTGCCCTTCGGCATACATCTCGGCGATATGCTTCAGTGCCCGCTGGTCAACAGCCGTCTTGCCGTTGTTCAGGAGAGAGAACGTTTCGACCGGGAAGGTGATGATCTTGCGGAGCCGCTCCTGATTAAACCACTTCATAAACCGAACCTGCAGCCACCAGAGGGACTCCCAGAGATCGGTCATTACTGTGCCGTCCGGGAAGGCGAAACCTTCGAACAGCCCGCGGAAATACGGCTCATCAAAATAGGAAATATTCCAGAAGACGGCCTGATTGCCGCGCGCCGCCGCCGGTTGATTGACCGAGTAGACAACCTGCGCGAAGGTATCGGTGATCACGTTATCAATGGTGCGCTTGCGGCCAAAGAGCTCGGCCTGCGTATCAGGCTTCAGATAATAATCTTCGCCGTATTCCTTGACGAGGAAATAGTTCATATAGGCGAGAAACTCCGGGGTGGCAATCGCGCCGAGCACCTGAGCGGAAGCGGCGAACACCAGATTGACAAACCCGCCGGCGAAACTTTGCAGCGTCTTGGGAGCGTCCGACGTGCCGCCCAGCCCCTTCAAGCCGTGCAAAAGAAACGGGTACATAGTGATGCTAGCGCAATAGATCTGCGGGGTCTGGCCGGTTTCATCATGGCAATAGACACGATGGGTTTCGAGGTTATCAATGTAGCTGTCGGCCTCTTCCTCGCCGTACATGGCGGTGAGCATATCATGCATCATCAACCGGCTGGTATAGATGCGGCCGCGCTTACCGCTTTCGGACGCGAGGGTGGCCAGATTCTTTGAACTGACATTGGAGTTTGGATCATAGTCGCTGCTTTCGGCGGCGCATTTTTCATCCATATAACGTCTGATGAAATTTGCTTCCGGACGATAGCGCGCATATTTGTCGGGGATCATTCAACAGATACTCCTTTGCTGAGATATTTCATGGCCTGCGCAAAGTTCATGAGATTGCCGTCCTTGTCTTCGAGGGCGGGGACAACCTGAATGCCTTTTGCCTTCAGCTGCTCCGCATCGGAAACAATATTGCATGGGATCTAAAGCTGCGCGAGCCGCTCGGCAAGCAGGTCGCACATGGGGCAGCCGGGAAGAGTATAAAGCGTCATTTCGGAATCAAACTCCTTTCATATAATAAAGGGAACATTTTCATGCCCCCTTTTTCACATTTGAAAAATTTTATTTTGAATAAGCCACGCGACGCCTACCGCAACCGCATCAGATTCGTCGTCGCAGGCGTAACGCTGAGGGCCGACATAATCCTCAAGCATCTCGGCCACGCGGTCTTTCTCCGCATTGGCGTCGCCGGTGACGATGCGCTTGGTCATGCGAGGATCGATCTCTTCAAACTCTCTGCCCGTCAAATGCCAGGCATAAAGATCGGCCACGCCGACAACCTTATGCAAAACCCCGATGGTCTTCATCTGATAACGGCCGGGGTAAATCGCTTTCTCTCGAACCAATATGGCGTCCGGATAAGCGGTCATATATCGCTTCTATTCGCGCGCAATCTCCAGAAGCATCTGGCCATGCGTTTTCTTGCGGGCATACTTGTTGTTGACATTGCTGAGCTCGCGCACGGTGATCGTATTATTCTCACAATGAAGCAGCGCAAAGCCGGGGCGATGGAGCGAGAGATCGCAGGCGAAGACATCGACGGCGGTTTCAGGCACAGGGCGTCCCCTCGCTTTCACGCGCCAGCTTATCCGTCTCATAGGCGAAGAGCGCGCGGACAATGGCGTGCGCCAGATGATCATCGCTGATATCGCCGGCAAGATAAGCGTACAGATGTTGGATGCAATGCCCGATATGCTCCTCGGGCGGGATTTTTGTATAGTTACGGCAGGCGAAGGTTTCGCCGTATTTCTCAGCACCGGCCTTCGCGACTTCAGCCGCGGCAAACATTGCATGCACGGGCAGAAGCTGGAAAGCATAAGGGCTGCGGCTTTGCTTGCCGCCTTCGCTGTTCACGACGACGGGGACGTCTTTACCGACCCCGAAGATTACATTATCGCCAAGCATTTTATCACCTCAGAAATCAATAAAATCATGATACAGAAAGCGGGTGCGGGGCGGCACGCGGCAATCAAGATGCCAATGCCCGCAGAACCATTCAGGCTCGAGCGCGGCGGCGTCTACCTCGTCCATCCAGCGTTCCATGGTATAATCGGGAGGGCCTCCATAAATATTGGGAGCGCATCGATCCCACGGAATCATGCTCTGGGGGCAGGTATGGGAGAGGATAACATCGGGGCGATGGACGCGCGCGGTTTCCAGAATAGAATCTCTTTCAGGTTTTGAAAGCTGCTCATCAGGGAACCAGCGATATTGCGGGAACCCCTGCGCCTGACGCTCGAGCCGGATAAATTTATCGATGCTGTAAGCACCGCCGATCACCATGACGCTCGTGCCGCTGAAATCATACAGGCCGCCGTCTTTCGCATAGAGAATATTTGGAAACTCATCCTCGACGAGCACAGGGCCTGAAAGATAAGAACTGACATAGTCTTCCTCGCGGCAGACTTTGCGGCTGGGGCGCTGATCATGGTTGCCGCGAACCATAAAGAACGTCAGCGGCAAAGCGGCGAGCTCGGCCTTGAGTTTTCTATCCCGCTTACCGCCAAAGTAATTCACCCCGTTATCGCCAAGCACAACCATGAGATCTCCGCCGGCGTCTTTGCCGACGTCGTGAGACTCGCAGAAGAGTTCGACGGAACTATAATCGCCGTGTTTATCGCCGGTAAGCCAAATCATTGCGTGCTCCTTTTTAATCTCTGCCCGCATTGCGGGCAATATCGATCGGTTCGTTTAACTTCGTTGGGGCAGGCGGGGCAGCGCAGTGTATGAAGCTTGCGCCGCCCATCATCCATGGTTTGTTCCAGCGGAGGGAGGGGATTATCCCGGTTCTTGCGCCATTCAACCAGCTCGCTGGCGGGAACCAGTCGGAACTCTCCGCTCTCCCAATCAAAGCCGAGATAACCATGGGAAACTTCGACGCCCGCCGGAGGCCCCAACGCGGGGAAGCCCAGGGAAATGAGGACTTCCACCTTGTCAGGGTCACACAGCGTACCCGCAACCGCCTGGCGCACAGCTTCGTTTAGCTGAGAAAGCGTCATCTGCGGGCATCGGCGAGCGTCACGTCATAAGCGACGTCGTCCGGGATCTCCAGCGAGAGAAGCATCTTGTAAAGAGCGGCGAAATAAGCGGCGCGCGTGCGGCCGGCGTTAATCGCCTGCTTCATCTCCTCGGGCAGGTTTTCCTTCGGTTTCGGGGATTCCTTCACTCCCTCCGGCTTTGCCGGTTTCTCCGTCTTCAGGGAAGAGTCTGTTTTCGGCTCCTCCTTCTCCGCAAGAAAGTTGAGCAGATCCCACAGTTCTTTCATTTCGTTTGCCATAATTTCGAATCCTTTCACCATATTTAATATCAATCCATGCGCGCAGGAACGTGCCTGCAACGCAGACCGTGACGGCCAGCACCCACGCGGCCACATAGGAAACCCAGTGCGTCAATATCCAGATGAGCGCGGTAAGTACCGCCGCCCCAAGAAAAACGCCAAGGAAATCAATCAACATCTACATTACATCACCGCCTCGGAAGAGAATGATTATCATCGTCATCATCACAAGAGACAATGACAACCAGAAAAACAGCAAGAATGGCAACTAACACCCATAAAGGAACCCCCAGACGCACGAGGCTGGCAAACAGCGAAACGGTGGAGATTCCAAACATGCAGCCAACAAAGAACATATCAGACACCTGTGCTGCCAAATCCCCCGTTGCGCACGCCGGACGCGGTATCGTTCGCGGCCGTCAGATAAGGGAGGAAAATGCCCTGCATAAACTTCGCGCAGCCCGGCAGACGAACGGGCTCTTCGGCGGTGAGCTTGGCCTGAATATGCCCCTCATTAGACGAATAGTAATAATCGCTGTCGACGATCCCGGTGCTGTTGCGCAGGCGCAGGCCATATTTGAAACCGAGCCCGGATTTGGGAACGATCGCGAGGACTACGCCGGGCGGCATATGGCAGCGGATACCTGTCGGCAGAGTGAGCGGATACTCGGGGAGGACTTCAATTTCATAGGGAAGGAAGAAATCATAGCCCGCCGAACCGGCCGTTGCGCGGCAGGGAAGCGGAATCGCCTCCCAGATCTTACGCATTTCGGCTACGCCCAAAGGGGCGATTTGCCTTCCTTTTTCGAACGTCTCCCGGAACTCGTCAAAGGAAACCTTTTCAAAATAGATTTCGTCGGTATTCATCAGACATACCCCTCGTTTACAAATTCTTCATCCACGTTCGGATTGCGGATATACATGCCGCAGGCGCAATCGCCATGCTCGCGGAAGTCTTTACAGGGGCACTTCGTATCCTTCGTCTTTTCCCTCTTGCAGGGGCAGAAACCCGAGTTGGCCTTGATTCGTTTCCGAAGGTTCCAAAGAAATTCAGAGTCTGGATTCTTGATAAACCCATCAAGCATTCTTTTCCTCCCATGTGATATCATCAAAAATAACGGGAAACAGTTTCTGGAATTCGCAAAGCAACGGGCGCATGAGCGAGCGCATTTCCGGATAAGCGGCCGACGAGGTGCGCAGCTGAAAAATATGCCGCCATTCCCGCAGATTCGCCTTCATGACGATGATGCAGGCGGTGGAATTGGGGAGTACTTTACGTGCGTCCTCCGCCTTCATGCCGCACTCATGCCTGAGATACCGGTAATAAGTTTCGGCATGCTCCATGGACGCATCCCAGCCGCGGGAAGCGCACCATGTTTTCGCATCCAGATCGGGGCCTTCGGCTGGAAGATAGATATCCGGCCGGATGAAGCTGATATCTCCGGTCTTATCATCTTCGACATAGCGCTGGCTCTGAACGCAGAAACTGGGGAGCCGGTGCCGTGTGATCTCGGCCAGGACATCGCGCCCGGTGACGAGCTCAACCATGGCGTCGCCAAACTCAATAGGGGCTTCATGCCCCCGCTTTATAAGCCCGCCAAGAAACTTGCGCCAGCTATCGGCCGTGATTTTATCATGCGAGCGATAGCAATTACGGGCGGCGTATTCGATAAGGCGCAGCGTTTCCAGTGCGCGCTCCGGCGTGGACGGCGAGAGAATCTTAAAAGACTGGTCAATTACCTTCATCGAAGGTTGATTCCTCCTTTCCTTCTTCATTATTAATGAGGGAATCCGCCTCGACGCCGTCCGTGTTTTCAGGATCGGTTTCAGCGTATTCGCTATCCCGATCATAGAGGTTGCCGCGCATATCGCCGTTGAGGCGCATGAGCAGCGTTTCAAACCGGAGAGAGGAGAGCATAACGGTGCCCTCGTTAAAGAGAATGACGGAGCGGATTTTGCGCCCGACCGTCGCATCAAGCAGATGCTTACGGCCTTTGGCGGCTTTCACCTATTCTTTCGAGGTCATGGTGCGCGGGTTAAGAACGGCGATGACATGATTCGCGCAGACGGCATGCTTCAAGCCGGCGTTTACAAAGCGCAGTTCTTCCATTTATTCTTCACCTCCAAGGAGATATTGTTCGAGAACATTGGTCAGATTCGCAAAATTGAAACCGCTGCCGCTGCCGAAGTTGGGCATCAGCTGGCCGTTCCATTTTTCGATCATCTGCTGTTGGATTACAAGCTCGCTCAAGCCGGCCTTGCTGGCTTCCAATTCAGCCTTGGTAGCTTCGGCGGCATCCAGCCTGGCCTGCTTATCAGCCGCGGCACGGGTCTTGATCACATAGGCTTCGTTATCCACACGGATCTTTTCAGCCTCGGCGGACGCCTGTGCGTTGATCAGCGCGACGGCTTGATCGCTTTCCGCCTTGATGCGTTCCTGCTCGGCTTTCTGTTCGGCCTGTTTGACGGCGACGTCGTATTCGGTTTGCGCGGAAATTTTTTCTTTCTGTTGGCGCAGTTCGGTGTTGGTGAGTTCAGCGCTGAGGCGGGCACGCTCCTCAAGGATGGCAGTATACTCCGGCGTAAAATCGTACGTCTTCATGTTGACGCGGAGAATATTGATACCGTACGGTTTCGTGATCTCATCCAGCCGCTCGGCGATCTGCGCGGGAATTGCTTCCTTATTATTGACGATATCTTCGCTATCATAAAGAGAGAAGACCTGTTTGATAATCGCCAGAGCGTTGGACTCGACCAGGACACCGGTGTAATTCTTACCGTAGTTGGTATACACATCGTAAGACTTTTCCGGCGCGAGCTGATGCTGAATCTCGAACTCAAAGACAGGCACGAGCTGACGATCTTTTGTTTCGGCGGTATCAGACGTGGTTGGCTTCGAAGTGCCGCTGGCGATACGCAGCGTCTGGACCTGATTGGAGATTAGATCAAGCGAATCGACAAACGGGATTTTAAGAAACCAGCCTTCTGACACGCCTTCCTTCTGGACAACTCCCGCCCGACGCAGTACGCCGGTATGGTTATACGGAACGACTCCCACTGCGTTGACGCTAAGTACAAGCACAAGAAGCGCGCAGGCGGCGATAAGGATTATTTTTTTGATACGTTGAGATCGGATGCGCTCACGCTCGGCGGCCATATCTTCCACCGTTTTGCGCCAATCTCTTGTTTCCATAACAGAACCCCTTTCAAAATTTTCTTTTCATATAATAAAGGGAACATTTTTCACCCCGCTTTTTCAGTTTGAGCGGGCGAAACGGAAATTTTTTTGTAGCCGTCCATCCAAAGCTCGGTCACGCCGGGTTTGATAGAACGTTTGCCGTCCTGATACTGATAAGCGGGCTTCTTCTGCCAGCCAAGGAGCTTGATGACGTCGCCAGCCTTGACGGGATCTTTAGCAAAATCGGGCTTGCGAATTTTCATCACACCGGTGTCTCCGGTGGAGACGCTATAGAGCTTCAGCTTGGGGCTGTATTTTTCATCCACATCGATGACGGCGTAGCAGCCCTTCTTTTCGGGATAGACGCTGAGGGGGGCACCGAAATAATCGCACTCGAAGGGGATGATTTCTTCCATGGGGAGATCCTCATCCGGCAAAGCTGCTTCCAGATCGCGCAGGGCGACGAGGCGTTTCTGCTGCGTCTTCTCAACGAGCCCTTTATAGAACCGGTTCTCGCCGGACTTGAACTCCTGAAAGAGCTTGAGCAGCTTGGCGGAGCCGCCGAAATCGCTGAAGTATCCCATCTTGATGAGCGCGGTGATGCTTGTAGCGTCGAAGGCCGGAGACATATCCATATCGTAAAGCAGATCGGTGAAGTAAAGATACAGCGTATCGCGCATTTTATAGAGCGCGTCGGCGACTTTTCTACTGACGTGCTTGACGGAGGTGAGCGCGTCGGCGATGGTGTGCGCGCTTTCATCGATAAAGAAATCGCGGTTATCCTGCCCGAACTTGCAAGCGACGACGCGGATGCCGAACGCCCGACGCATTTCCTCCTTGGCTTTGGCGATGCGGTCTTTATCCTTCTTGGCGGCGTAGGCGCGAAGCAGGGTGGTGTAATACTGATAAGGATAGTGCGCCTTGAGCCATGCGCCGTAAAGACTATCCAGCGCGACGCAGGTGGCATGCGATGCATTAAAAAGATAGGAGCAGGAATCGTTGATGATCTGCCAGATTTTATCGGTGGTGGCGAGAGCTTCGGCCTCAGTGACATGCTCCTCCTCCACGATGCGCTGAGAGAACGTGGCGCGGAACTTTTCCTTGAGAGCGAGCACCTTTTCGGGATGCTTCTTCGAGATGGCCTTGATGGCGGCGTAGGATTCGGCCCCGGTGAAACCGCCATGCTGGAGGACCTTCATGATCTGCTCCTGAAACATGAGGAAGCTGTCGGGAATTTCTTTCGTCTGAAGCAGGTTATCCAGCGAGGGGATACCATAATCGAAATGCCGGCGGGCGAGGAATGTATCGATCATCGACTTGAAGCCCGGGCGGATGGCGGCGACGAACGCGGCCAGCTCGGTAATATTGCGCGGCTTATAGCGGGCGACCTTTTCAGTGGCCTTCTCGCGCTCAACCTGATTGAGCCCCATGGTGTAGCCTTTGGCGTACATATCCCAGACTGGATCATCCGGCGGGCACATGGCGAGCAGTTCGTTAACAGAGGGGAGGGGGATATTGGCGGCCTTGTAGGCGGCGGTGTTGATGTTGACGACGGTGACGGAAAGAAGATCGTTTTTTAGATATCCGTATCGATCCGCTGTCGCCCCGTCGATAAAAGCGGCATAAATAGTTCCCTTCTTGCCGGTTTTGCTATTGATACGATAAAGCCCAATTTCCCGGCGGATATCCTGATCGGTCAGAAGATAGGAGCATGGGCTGGGGGAGATGGAATCGACCATGCCAAGATATTTATTGGACATGCGCAGCTGCTCATGATACTCCTTGGGCACGTAATCGAACGGATCGATGGCTTCGCGGTCTTCATCGTCTTCGGCGTATTTTACATCAAGCTCATACTTTTTCAAGCTGTCAGAGATGGCGTTAGCCGTTTCGAAGGCGACGTTGGTAGAACGGCAATACATCTTCCAGGCGGAAAGCCGTTTGAGCGTGCCAAAGGCGACCATCTGCGCGCTATGCCACTCGCCCATGACCTCGGCCTGCGCTTTTTCAAACACCTCAACGTTGCCGCAGTTCAAATCCAAATCCGGCATCTGACCGGTGCTCAGGCGCTCTTTGGAAATAAACCGGTCGGGGTACATGGTGACGGGCATCTTCAAGCGATCAACGGAGGAGAAGCCGAGAAGCATATTCGTCAGGAAACTGACGCCGCTATTATGGACGACCATATGATTAAGTAAGTAGCTGTGTGAATTTTCGATATGCAGATCGTAGACTTTGCACTTCTGCCGAGGTAGAAGATTGATTCCAGTAACTGGAATAAGCCAGTACTTGTCGTTTTCAGATATTTTGCGTGACATCCCATAAGGAGTTGAATAAACGGGAATAACCCATTTATATGAGGTTTTGCAGTTATAACCGCGTTTATCAAACCAACGATCTCGCACTGTAAGCCGCGGCGGCTTCTCTCCAGCTTTCATACAAAGAATATTAAAGGCGTTCATCAAGGAAGGAGATGTATTGTCAAAGCATTTACGATCCGATTCAGCAAAACAGCCATCGGTACGCATAAGCCCCGATAAAAAAGCTTTTGATTTCTCGTTATCAAGAAGCAAAATCTCATCGGGGACAACTTTATCGTTTCCCTTTTTTGAAATGAAATACGTACAGCCAAGATATTTAGCAAAGGAAGAAGCATGCAGGGTAAGTTGAACCAATTTTTTATTTTTAGCTTTCGCTTCATAAATAGTTCCGCCAACCCGCGATGCCATAGTCTCAAAGATTTTGCGATTGTAAATATTTTTTTCGTTCTCCGCATTGATGGCAATACCACAGACATAACTGCCGTCGTTTCTATGTCGAACCCAGCCGTCTCCATACATCATACCAAGGAATTCGTAATAGAGCGCGTCTTTAACGACCCATCTGCTCATCAACCGAAAACAAGTATCCTTATATTTTTGCGTAAGCGCTTCTTGAGTATCAACACCATAATAATCGAGTATTTCTCTTTTTGCTTTATTGAGATATACCCCAGGGCCACGACGAACTTCCGCGGAAGTTCGCCCAACAACAAAATTGTATAACGCTGAACGGGAGATGTGGAATTTTTTCATCAGGATTTCCCAGCCAAACGCTTCGCGCATCATGTCTTTGCGTAATTCAAAAATATGATCTCCGTCAAATATAGAGGCTCTGCTAATGTATTTGCTGAGATCAACCACTTCGGCAGTTTGTGAGGCCGGCTGAACAATCTTCGGAATACAAAGCAAATCCCCTTTCTTCAGCCGCGATGCTTCCACCCAGTCATAAGAGCCGTTCAACCGGCAAACGAGAACACGATGATCCAACGTACATGTAGGATAAGAGCCAAACATCTTATTCGCCGGAGCCTGAATTTCAACAAGGGGTTCGTCAATATCATAAGAGAAGGTTTCAATTACTTTTTGATAATCCCCATCCTTATCAATTACAACGTCTCCAGGAGCCACTTGCGAAATTTGTTTCAGCCCGGTCAGTGTTGGCACACGCGCAGTGTCGGTGAAACAGCCCCTTCCAGATTGGGTTAACACCCCGCCTTCCCGCTTGGCAGTATCGACAACGCGGTTATCAATAAGAAAATAATCCGAAGTGTTGGTACCGGTAACGGCGTCTGTCTCATACCGGATCGCTTCTTCGTATTCCGGCCAGCGCTCCTGCGGCACTTCAGCTTTATACTGATCCCACGCCTGATGTACAAGGTCGAGATATTTTTGATTGCGCTCTTCCTGCGTCATGTCGGGATAAGCCGCGGGGAGCTTGCGGCGTTTACCAAACGAGACATCCTCAAAATCCAGGAAGACGTTTGTGTTTTCCATCGCTTCATTAATCTGGGCGACGGACAGAACGCCCTGCGCCTTGAACCTGTCGAGCAAATGCTTTTCAGAGGGATAATCCATATCCCAACCCTCTTCATCTTCATATTTAAGATGATGGGACTCAAGCAGCTGATCGCGCAGTTTGGAATCCTCCGGGTAAATGAAATGGGAATCGGTTGCGGCAATGAGCGGGATATTATACTTGCGATAAAGATCGAGCACGAGCCGGTTGACATCCTTCTGCTTATCGACGTTATGCGCCTGAACCTCGAGCATGAAGCTGCCGCGGAAATGATCGTTCAAGAGCGTAACGAGCCGTTCGGCCTCCTCCGCGCCGTACTTCCAAATACCGCCGACGCAGGCTGTGGTAACGAATACATCCTTCGGATCGAGGGCCATGAGCAGATCCAGATCGACGCGGGGGCGATAGTAATAGCCGGTGATATTCGCTTCGGAGAGCGCATAATTCAAATCGCCGACGCCTTTGCGCGTCTTCGCTGCCAGAATGAGATGGCAGTTGGATTTGTCTTTTTCGAAGCGGTCCTTGACGAAATAGGCTTCGGTAACATAGCGCCACTTCAGGCCATACTTTTCAGCTAGCTCGGCGCACTCCCAATAGTTGCCCTGCGTGCCATGGTTACAGGAGGAAAGAACCGTCTGGTTCAGTTCGACGGCGCGCCTGGCGTAATCCTCCATGGTGGCGACGCTGTCGGCAAGCATGATATTGGAGATGTGATCATGTTTATGATAATTGACGTACATAATACCTCCACCCCTTGTTATTTCAAATGAAACATGATATACTTTGTTTATAATGCACGAAAGGACTTGAACGACAATGGTAAAACGATTTGCGGCAGTTGCGCTGAGCATTATGCTTCTGCTTTGCGGCATCGCAAACGCGGAAACGCTGAAGATGCTGGACACGGGGGACGAAGTGCTTGCGCTGAAAAAGGCGCTGATGGCGGCGGGATATCTGGAAGCGACAGAAGAAACGACGAACGTATTCGACAAGGCGACAAAGAACGCCATCGAGGAGCTGCAGAAGGATTTTGAGCTGGAGGAAACGGGAATTGCAACGCCGGAAATACAGGTGATCTGTACGCTGTTGGGAAAACTTACGGAAACGAAATCAACCGCCGGACAAGAGGAAGCAGATGCCGACATGGTAGTTATGCCGGATGTTTACGGCATAACAGCAGAAGACGCAGCAGAAGCATTGAAAAAGCTTGGCCTCTATGTTATTTTTACGGAAAGATATGACGACTCGCAAGAAGGAACGGTGTGCTATACCGGTTGTAAACCCGGAGAGAAACTAAAAAAAGGAAGCAAGGTAATTGTGCGCGTTAGCAAGGGGCCTCGCAGGATTGAATCCAAAGCCAGCACCATTACCTGGTGGCACGTGAAGGGGTCTAATAGTGATGATTACGAATTTGAAAATCCTTACATTTACGAAGATACGCTCATCATCAAACTTGACGTGACACTCAACTCTGAATACAGCCTGCGTTGGCGGGGATATGGCACAGCCTGCATTACGGACAGATTTGATAAGACCGTTCCGATAGAGGTAAAGTATGAAAACGAGCAAATCAAAAAGGGCGAAACACAAGCAGTCACCCTAAGAATCCCTCTGAGAGACCTCGACGTTAAGAAGCCGACAACCTTATCTGTCGAGCTTCAGCTATACCGCGGTAAACAAACCCCGACGCAAATCCGTCTGGATTTCACAATGACATGGTAAATGAAAGCACAGCACAAAATGACCATTGACGTTTTGCGCTCCGGCGATGTATGATATAAATGATATCCGAGGTAATATTCAGTCCCTCCCAAAGGAGAATGAATATGAAAAAAGGTATCATTATCACGCTCGCGCTTGTTACATTTCTTGTAGCTGTTTTCAGCTTTGACATTCCGGCAATATCCGCGCTGGGTATTGCTTAGGCGCTGGAAACATTCCTGCGCAAGTGGGATGGCGCAAGTACAGCCTGTTTGATCGTAAGCCTTTTAGGAATGTACTCTTCTCTGTTTGGATGGATCGGCGTCGCCCTTGCTGCGCTTGATCTATACCAGACATAGAGGAAACGATGAAACAGGCGGAGAAGAAGCCCCCCACGGGGCTTTTTCTTTTATGGGCTGGAATAAACAGACAGAATATGATATACTATCATTGATATCCGAGAAAATATTTAGTCCCTCCCCGAAAGGAGAATAAATATGAACAAAGATATCAAAACCAAAGCTGCGCTGTTCTTTGCCGCAGTTAACGTACTGCTGGCGATTGCCGGTCTGTTCTTCCCGCTCGCGTCGTTATAGACGCTGGCCTGGGCGCTGGCTGGCTTCCTGCAAAAACAGGACGTCGAAACCGCATGCTGTCTCATTGTGGGCCTTTAGGGGATGAGCTTCTCCGCCTTTGGATGGGTCGGACTCGGCATTGCCGTTGCCGCCCTGATACTGGCGCGGAAAGCGCAATGAGACGAAGACGGAGCCTTGCTACAAGCAGGGCTCTTTCTTTTTGCCAATGGCCATTTTGTGCCGTGCTTTACAGAGTTAATTTTTCAATTCGACGAGATACTTGACGGTCGTCTGGCATTCCTGATAGACGATGATCTCGTCGTTGCGGAGCATTGCCCCTTCATGCGCATGCAGACAGTTCGCGCCAGGACATGCGGCCTGAAGTTTTTCATAGTCGAAGGAGTTATAAGCGCCGGAGAAAGAATAAACGTCGTACGGTTTGCCGTAGGCGACCTCATACAGTCCCATAAAAGCGCTGTTCTCACTGCCTTTAGCCCAATAAGAACCGGAAAGGGAAGTGTAACCAAGCGACTTGCGCGCCTTTGTGGCGAAATAGATACCGTAACCGAACATCTTGCCGGTGATAACCGCGTTGGTGGGCTTGAGAACAAGGCCGCCGGTGAGGATGGACCACCAGTTTTCATTGCGGCTGCCATGCCAGAGCAGCTTGGTAGCGATATGAGCAGGCTCGACATAATTATCGAACGCCTGCTGGGTACGAAGGTTCCGAACCCGCCACGCCTGACGGAATTTATCGGCGCAGGAACCGAGGCAGGACTTGATTTTAATGATGTCTTCGGGCGTTGCTTCTTCAAAGACAAGACCGTTCGCCTCGAGGACGGTCTGCTGTACTGGAGCAGTATCGACAACTTTTACCGGCTGCGGGACATAGACCTGACCGCGCATAATATCCAGCAGATCCTGTTCTCGGCGGATAATATCGCCGAACTGGTCGACCGAAGTGGCCAAATGAGAGCGGACGCTGGCCATGCGGCGGGGAATAATGCCGAACAATTCCGACAACAGCAGATTAAAATCATTCAAGCTGCGTTTATCAACCAGCGCGTTCAGCATGAGCTGCGCTTCATCGACCATCGCCATAGTGACCTTGTTGGACGAGATGGTGTAGTTCTCCGCAACCGCCTGCCGCGCCATTTCTCTCAGCCGGCGGACAATTTCAGCGATGGGTTTCTGCAGGATCGGCCGATAATCATCTGTAACAGGCTGTACTTCAATCAGGTCTCGCACAAGCCATGTACGATCAACATACCCTTTGGAAAGCTTTTCGTTGTATTTCTTCTCCCAGTCCCGGAGGGAGTAAGTCCGACGCTGCGGGCTTGCCCCCACACGACCGTAAGCCGCTTCCCAGACGGAGCCCATCGGGGTCATATCATAATATTTATTATTGTTGGCGTCGGCGGATATTTTCACCAGCCGCCGCGGTGTGTATTCCATCACAGCGTATACACCACGATATCGACGCGCGTATCATCAAACGTTTCGAGGATCAGCTCACGAACATCATCCCAGTTCAAACGATCGAGCCCGCAGCCGATGCGCGGCATAGCGAGACGGGTGATTCCACGCTCCTGAATATGCCGGCGGAGATCGAACAGAGCGGCTCCAAGCGTTTCAAGCGTGGGTTTTTCATAGCACCGTTCTTTGGTGACGAGGTTATAAACATCCAGCACGGGGAGCGCGCAAGGCCCCCAGCCTTCAAAATCATACTCGCCGTACATCTGGCGAAGCTTTTCCTTCATATCATACTGGGTATCAATCTGCCTGGCGACGCCAGCGCCCAGAGCAAAATCCGCGCTGATGCAATGCACAAGCGCCCAGCCGCGGGGCGCGCTAAGCAGATCGCCTTTGATTTCAGAGAATGTCAATTTCGGATTACAGGTTTCGCACATATCAATTTCCTCCTGTCAATAATAGCTGACTTCTTTGCCGGGCTCACGCAGATCTTTGAAAACCGGAAAACGGAGCGACTCGACGCCCGATTTATCCTGCGTGACCTCAAAATACTGCACCGTAACGACCCGACCAATAAATTGGGACGGATTCGCCCAGACCTCGCGGCGGAAAGAATCCGTCATGCCGGAGCCGACACGGACGGGATTGCCCTTAAAATCCACCACCAATGCGCCGAGCGTGCCCTTGAAGCGGCCGCCGCCTTCTTCGACACCGGTAATTGCAAGATCGCAATCCTGCATGGCTTTGACCTTAAGCAAATTCCGGGTTCGCTTGAACTCATAGGGCGCGTCGAGCAGGTTGATCATCACGCCTTCATGACTGAGGCCGCGCTGAATTTCAAGATGGCGAAGGATTTCACTTACATCGCCGCCGACATAGAGGACGGGAACGGCCTTGATATGCTCGACGTCATGGACGATCGCTTCCAGCTCCTGCCGGCGAAGATAATACGGCGTGGTGCAGTCGTGGTTGAGAAAAACGCTGTAATCAACGATATCGAACGCGTTGAACACAATGCCGCGCTTTTCACCATCCCGGCGGACAATCTGCACGGTGTGCTTATACTGCTCTTTGCTGGGGATATTCTCCCTGTCTGCGATGAGCAGCTCGCCGTCAAGCACAAAGCCAAGCGCTCCGCCGTCAGTAAGCGTGAGAATATCTTCTTCCAATTCGACAAGCCCTTCGATAGGCTGACCCTGCCGGGTATAGAAACGGGGCGGCTTGCCCTTCTCGGCCACGCACTGACAGCGAACGCCGTCCAGCTTTTCGGTAAGTGCGAACCGTCTGCCTTCAACCGCTTCGGGATGCTCGAAATATTTCTCGGCCAGCATACATTCATACACGGGAATAACCGTGCGGCCAAGAACCTTGTTGACCGTCTTAGCAGAAATACCGAGCGGGATATCCTTACAGAGGAATCGAACAAGGAACTCGCGCAAGGCCGGGTCGGCTATATTGGCGAGCGTATACTGCAGTCTGGCGAGGACCTGCATATCTGCGGCGCGCAGGCCGGACAAATATTCGCACATGGTAAAAAGATCATCCCAATATGAAGCCAGCGTGATATTCAAATTTTTCTCAAGCGACCTGCGCTGAACATGAAAGACGACCATAGGATCGAGCAGAAGCTTCAGGGCGGAAAACGCCGCAGGACTCTGGGCGCAGGCCAGAATTTCCGGCTCTTTCGCCTTGCCTCGCGCGGTTTGAATCGCATCGAAGCAAGGCCTGATTTCGTGAAGCTGAGATTCAAGAGTGAAAGACATGATGTATTCCTTTCTTGATTGATGTATAATTGCGTTATGCGGCCAGAGGCGAGGGAACCCATTTCGCACGATACGTTGAAGGGAAGGAGGCCACAGCTTCAAATGGAGAAGATAGTAACAATTTAGAACATTATTCTGATTGTGCTTCAGCTGATTGCAGCTGCGTTCGAGTTGGCTAAACCACAGGACACCGCTGTGACCATCCATGTTGAGGGCAATAACAACAACGTTATTGTCATTGTCAACACTGGGATGAAGTAACAACCGCCAGTGATGACGCGCCGTGTTACTTCTCCGGCGCATAACGCAAAAGGAATTGCGCGCGAATCGCGCAAGGAAATTACACAGATAAATACCAGGCCATTACCTCTTCAGGCGAAGACCACAGATCGTTCGGCAAACCACGTGCGTCCCGCGCTTTCAACATCCGGTCGAACGCGCGAAGATACGCTTCTTCATATTTCGGATATCGTTCAAAATCGCGCTGGCGATTTTTTACGGAGCCCATCGGGCAACCGATACAGCCGAGCCGGCCATAGCCTTCATCATACAGACGGCAATGCGGAACCTGAACCACATCGTTCAGGAAAGACCAGACTTCCTCTGTCGACCAATCGATGATGGGGTTGACGAGCGTTTTCATGGTACGATAACAAACTTCCACCATACGGCGGGACGAATCGTTATCATCGTTCAGGATGATACCGCCCTTCGAGCCTTCATGGAAATCGATGCCGCGCGTTAACGCAATCCGTTTCGCCCTTGCGGGCTGCTGGAGGATTTCCACAGAGCCGTGCATGGCGGCGCGGCGAGGGCTTTCCGCCCAGCGGACGCCCGTTATTGTAACACGCCCCTACCCGCCGGACTCTTTCAGATCGGCACAGCAATACCGCGCGCTCCGGGACGGCGGCTTGCCAACGGCGGGAATCAAATTCCACATGGTGATCGGGTTTCCGGCCGCGTTATACGGGATTTCCCGCGCTACGTCAGGATAATGATCCCGAATGAAACGAACCAGTTCAGGCGGGTCCACGCTTGTGACGCGATAATGCGCATCAAATTTAACGCCGGCCATTTCGCACAGATGATAAACGCATTGAGAATCTTTGCCGCCGGAGAAGGCGACATAGTACCCCTCTTCGGGCTCGAAGGTACGCAGCTTCAGGAGCGCCGCGTCGATTTTTCTCTGATCGATCATCATCTCTCCAATATCTCCTCGCAGAGGGGGCAGGAATTCAGCACGCCGCAGATCCACCGGCAGAAATACTTATCTTTATGCGGCCTCCAATCAAACTCAAAGAGAATTTTCTCGATCGTATCGACGACCCAGGCCATGGCGGCGTTATATGCGGCCGCGTCGAACGGTTCATCAATGAAGGTGCCATCCCGGAACATGTTGAAGCGCAGCCGGGCGGGGAAAACGCCGAATTTCTGCTTGACAAACGCGGCGTAAACATAGAGCTGCTTGCGATAAGTATCCAGTTCCTTTTTCATGGAGCTCATGGACTTGGATTTATGATCGATGACCTCAATTTCGCCGGTTTCGCGATTTTTGAGCACCAAGTCGGCGATTCCAACGAAAGGATAACCGCCGATTTCAATTTCGAACCGCTCTTCAGCGGCCAGAATATCATATTGATCACCGAAGCCGGAGAAAGTCTCGAAATATTCAAGGCCAGCGTCGTAATATTTCTGCGGCATGCCTTTGGGGAACGGGGGGAAGGAGTGCTGAAGCGCCTGATCATATCCTTCCTCATACTCGGACGCCATAAGAAAGTCGGGGAGCTCGCCCTTCGCCCATTTTTCCAGAATTTCATGACAGTGCGTACCGTATTCGGCGAAGGCGTTATTCTCATTGGGGACGCGATCGATATACTGGAGTTTATAAGCCAGAGGACATTGTTCAAAGGTTGCCAGACGGGAAAAAGACCACTTGGTTTCGGGAGGAATAGCGGCATCACCTCGATGGATATGGTATAATGGCTCTGCGCAGACAACGCCGAGCCAAGCCTTTATAAAAAGGAAGGTGTAACGACTGGACACGGAGCGCCCTGCAAGGGGCGAAGGCACAGTCTGAACTTACGGGCGACTGTAAGAGCCGCAAGGCCCCGCAGACAACAAGGCGGGTAACAAATTGCGAAAGCCGGTGGGAGAATTTGGAGGTTTATCGAAAGAATGTCAATTTTAATTTCATAGGCGTTGTCCTATTGGTTGCAAGTCATAGGAAACTATGACGGATTGGTTCACTTGTTCCCGACCGCCGCGGCGACCCCGCCGGGCAGATTGTTGCTGATGGCAATCGCTATCGCGCTTGTCGTCTTTATGGTACTGTACGACCGACCCCACCATGAATGGTCAAAAATGATGGCCCCATACCGCGGTAACGCGGTATTTGGAATCTCCGTAAATTCGGCGAACGTCTGCGCGTTCCCGTTACACCTTCGGGGGGGGGGGAATGTTTTATTTATCAGCCTTCAGCGCGGTGACGGCGGCCAGCTTTCGGGCTTCCTCTTCGATATAAAGCTCGCGGGCGCGGCGCTTGATACGCGCCTTCAGGCGGCGCTTTGCTTTGGCGCGGAGCTTTTCTTCTTCTTTCTCGCGCAGTTCGCGCTCCTTCGCCTGCATGGCTTCGAAGTCATATTTATCGCAGATCTTTTTGGCGCGGGTGGTGCTGCCGTAAAGCTTCTTGACGACGCAGGCGCAGAAGGCGGCGTATTTATCATAGGTTTCGCCGGGCATGAGGCGGACGGAGGTTGTGGTATCATCGTTCCAATGAACGACGGTGGTATTGTTGGGGTGCGCGATTTTAAGGATATCGGGGAGAAGCTTCGCCGGCTCCTCCGGTGCTTTTGTTTTAAGGGGCGCGGAAGCAAGACAAACACCGACAGCCTCCGCCGGGATTGTAACAGAGTACGGATAAACATCTCCGACGGTACACGCAGTCGACGAGAACGTGGGAAGTTCGGTCATAGACGAAGTGGTAAAAACGGAAGCGTCATTCATCATAAGTATCAAGTCCTTTCATTCGAATATCACGGAGGTGACCACGGAAAGCGTATTCGGAAACATGGAGCAGGGTTTTAAGCTGGTCGCGGGTATATTCCCCACCAAAGCCCTTGTAGAGATGGCGGATAAACCACTCATAAACATAAGAGCGGCACCCGTCCGGGTCGCGATAATATTTGCATGCGCTACAGTTTCTGCTATGCCGGTCGAAGCAACCGAGCATCAATGTGGAGACGACCCCACGATCCCATCTGCGATACCTAGCCATTGTTTTCCCTCCATTAATTTTGTCCGAATTCGCGCGCCCGTTTCCGCGACGCGCTGCTGAACGCGTTGGCGGCTGAGCCCGAGCTCGTCACCGAGCGACTGACAGGTTTTGCCGGCTATATGATAACGCAGATATAGCCGTGCCGCATCCTCGCCGACAATGGATTTCATATAAGAAACGATGCGCTGCGCATCCATAAAGGCGTCTGCATCGGTGATACAGCGCTGATCGCCGGGGAGATAATAGTCGATCATCATATCGGAAAGAAAACCGACGCCACTCTCTGGTTTACGGGACTGCGTGTTATTGTGCGCGTTAAGATGGGAGAGCTCGCTGCGAACCTGATGCCAGAGATAAGTCGACCAGGCGCATTTGCCGGGGACATAGCTCTGCACGGCGTAAACCGCAACAAGATGGACGAGCCCAAGCGAATCATCGAACCCCAAATCCCGCCGGTAGCGTGCGAGCTTTGAAGCATAGAGGACAAGCAGCCCATAATTCCGCTCGAGGAAGGCGCGCTGCGCATCAGTGAGCGGCGGACGAATTTTCTTTCTCATTAGAACGGCAATGTCTGAGCCAGCATGATGCCATACTCCGGCATGGAATCGGCGCGCGGGTCAGGCTTCTGCACTCCCTCCTTATTCCAGCTGAAATTATTCAGATCGCCTTTATCGGCCTGATAGATGCGGCGGCTATCGCCGCAATAACAGCACTCGATGAGTTTTTCGATGCCGCCTTCGCGGTTTTTGATGATGCGCAAATTCGGGCGCTCAACAACGATGGCGGAATCTGCAAGGTTGACGATCTGTGAAGAACCGGCGACATCAAATTTCCCAAATTGTTCGCCCGCTTTACGCTTGCGCGGGTGACAAACGGCCAGCACATGGACTGAAAAACGAACGGCAAACTTTTTGAGCGCGCCGATAAACTTGCCCTGCGCACGGGTTTCCTCATCGACGTCAGAGAGAGAAGTCATCAGGTTATCGACAAGAAAAAGCTTGCAGCCATAGCGGCGAACCGCCATGGTAAACACTTCGAGAATGGATTCCGCCTGATTATGCTCGAAGATTTCGTTATTATCGAAGAGAAAAAACTTGCCGCCGTAATATTCCGAAAGCCGCTGCTGAACCTGCCAGCTGAGAGAAGGCACCTGTTTGCTGCGGACGGAATCATATTTCAGACCGATATAATCGGAACCGGCGCACTGGAGGTTGATCCATTCCTGAAATTTTTCTTTACGGAGCTCCCCCGAATAAGCGCAGACATTGTGTCCTTGCTCGATTGCATTGAGAAGAAGCAAGCCCGTTAGCGTGGATTTTCCGCCGCCCGCGTCACCTGTAAAAACCGTAAGCCCGCCCTCAACCAAGCCACCAATCGCCGCGTCCAACGCGGGGATCATCGTCTTGATTCGGGGAACGGTCGTCGGGTCATACGGGGTGACGGTGCCGAGATCGAGCAAACCCTTGATGGGAACCTGTCGGGCGTTCTCGACCATATCGACCAGTTCGAATGGACCCAACGCAAAGAGAATTTCGTTCGCATCCTTACATTCCTTGCCGCGGTCTTCCCAGTAGGGATAATCCTCAACGATAGCGCACCGCGACTCGTCCAGCCGCTTGGCCACCTGCTGAACCATCTTGCGGCCGGGATCATCGTTATCACCAAAGAGAACGATTCGCTTGAATTTTTCCAGCCAGTCCCAGCAGTTTTCAATCCAGCTGAAATCCTCGCAGCCGGAGGGGACGGAAACGACGTTGGTGACGCCGGCCTCATAAAGCGACATGGCGTCCAGCTGGCCTTCCGTGATGACGAGCGGCTGGGCGAAGGAGCACATATCCATCCCGAAGAGAACAGCCTTTGTGCCGGGGGCGCGCCACTCCTTTCCTTTTTCACCCTCTTTCGGCTTCCACGGCCGGCGGAACTTCTCAAAGACATTGACGCCGTTTTCATAAAAAGGGAAGACGATCATGCCGGCGTCGTCGGACTGAATTTTGAAGGCGTCGACCGTTTCGCGGCTGATGCAGCGCTTCTCAAAATACTGATAGATCGCTTCCGTGGGCGGGTTGAGATGCGTATCGGGGAGCTTCCACGCTTTAGGCTTTTGTTTGGCGAGGCTGGAGGAGCGAGCGGAGCGGGCGGCATTGGTATCGCCGAAGAATTCGGCCAGCTCGTCAAAGTGCCCGCGCTTGCCGCAGGTGCCACGCTTGCAGACAAACACTCCTTTATCGATGGAGAGCGCGAAGGTTTCCTTATCCCCGTTATCCCCGCCGTGACAGAAGGGGCAATACTCCGGGACGATTTCTTCGCCCCCATCCTGCTTGGGTTTCACCTTAAAATTGCCGAGATACTGATCCGCGAACCGGATCATCTGATCTCTGTTATTCATATCAATCCATCACATTCGTTCGGAGAGTATAGCTGCGGCTATCGACCAACTCTTTACAGGCGCGGCATTTGCCCTGCACCTGCGCAAGCTGGTTAATGGCCTGCTTATCGGCGAAGAAATCATAAACCGGCTTGAGCAGGTCCATTTCGTTTTTACACTGCCGGCGTTCCCGGCGGACAGCGGCCAGCCGCCTATACATATCATAGCCTTTGGAGGCGTTCAGATTATCAGACAGCTCGATAACATGGAGAAGATCCTGCGTTTCCTGATCGAACTCCTGCCAGCGGCGCTCGTTTTCCTCATAGCGGGTGACGGCGGAGCGGGCGAAATCAAGAAAGGCGCGAATCTGATCGACCGGTTGGAGGGTATCGTACTCCTGCTTGCGATATAACCTGAGCACGGGGGCAGGAGCGGGGGATGCGGAAGCTGACGGCGGCTGCTCCGGGTTTGAATTCAGGATATCCTTCACAATCCGCTGCGAAAGCGGTTTATATTTGAGCTTTTTCCCCATATCACTTGAGCGCCTCCCAAACAAGCAGGTAACGATCGCTGCGCAGCTGCTCCATGAGGCACTGATAGGGATCGAGCGTGCCGGACATGACCATCTTTGCAATGTTAGGCGAGAAACCGGAAACGAGCGCGACGCCGAAATCATTTTCCCTGACGGGAATGGTATCGGTGCGGCCGCAAACATTCCAAAAGACCAGGCGGGGCAGGGAATAACCATAAAAATCGTACTTCTCCTTCACCTCATCGAACAGACTGCGATTGAAGTGCGGATAACACCCGGCGTCGAACTGCATATCGGAAATGATGAGGATATTTTTCGGAAGCTCTTCCTGCCTGAGCTTATTTTGAACCGCCGTATCAAGGATAAGATCAAACACAGCCTCGATATTCGTATTCGAACATTCATCATGCCGGCGGGCAATGCGCAGCTTGGACAGCAGCGTGCTCGCGCCGGAAAGATCGACCAGCTGAGGACGCACGGAGAAGGTGATATAGCGATTACGGTAAACGCCATGCAGCCGTTCGGCAAAATAAATCGCCAGACCGTGCGCGATATCGAGCGGCTGAACACCGCCGGCTTTCAAACCGCACGTCATACTGCCGCTGCCATCGGCGACGACGATGGTTTCCGCTCCATCGGGGACGGTATCAGGGAGCGCCCGCCAGAGCGCTTCAAGCGCGTCGTCCACACGCCGTTCACCTTCGTCATATTTTGCGGCGATTTCATGCGGCATGAGGACGGAGGAATTAATCTTGACATCCTTCACGCCAGCCTTGAGATCTTCCAGATATTGCTGCCGGCGATCTTCATCATGCTTAAGGAACGCCTTGCGATAAATCAAATTCGCGCGGGAGGGGACGGTATTATAATTGATTTGCCCCCACTCGCCGGCTGACATTTTCAGCTCGATAACATCCAGATAGCGGCGCAGCTTTGCGACGGCGCGGCGATAATTGCGCGGCGTGACGTGAAACTTTGCGGCCAGCAATTTTGCGGCTTCGCGATGGGAGGGGACGCGGCTCTTTTCGGATGGAAGCCATTTGGCAAGGAGCGAAATCGGCCGCTTTTGCAGCATATCCGCCGTATCCTGCCGCATCTGATCGGCAAGGATATCGAGAACGGAAGAAGCGAGCTGCGTATCGAGCAGGGTAAACAAATCGTCCCAGCGGCCATACTCCGCGAAAAGCGGGAGCAGGCGCATCAGGGCATAAGGAAACTCGCGCGCCAGATAGCGGGCGCAGACGCGAAAGAGCCGCCGTTCTCCCATACCCTGCCGGCAATCGCGGGCAAAGAAGAGCCAGACGATCGCCGCGGCCATATCTTCCGCACAGGCGGCGGCAAACATCGTTTCGATCTTCTCTTCAGGCGCTTCCCGCAGAGAGGAGACGGCAAAATTCAGATCAAGCAGGGCATGGCCGCTGGTGCGATAAACCTTCGCGCCGTTATCGGTATAAGAAACGTTCGCCGAACCATTCACGAGCGTTTCATTCATCTTATCATAAAAATTAACAGCCATTGAAACCTCTTTCAGGCGGCGAACGCCGCATATTTTTTTCGGATACGCTGCAGGGTGCGCATGGCCGTAGCATCGCCAAAGCCGGCGGCACGCCCCGCATCGCGCGTGGTGGCACCGTTCATTTTCTGCTGGACAAGTATTCTTTCAGGCTTGGAAAGGGTGCCGAGGAAGATATCGAAATCAGCCTGTGTCTCGATATCTTCCGCAGTAGAGCCTTCTTTGGCATAATAATCCAGCCCATCGAACATAATCGACGAATCAACGGGATAGGAAATGGTTTTTGTGAAATCAGTCGTGCGCTTGGGGATATGGACGACATTCATCTCCATCAGGTAGCGGCACATTGCGTTCGTCATATCAAGAAGCGGGGCTTTGCGCGCCGTTTCAATATCGGGGCTGCGGCGGATATGCTCCAGCATAACAATGGACGCTTCCTGAAAGAGATCCTCCGCGCAGGCGCTATAATTTTTATCATTGCGGCGTCTAAACTGATGGACAGCTGACCAGACCAGATTTATACAGGAACGAAAAATCTGATCTTCCTGGCTGGGAGAAAGATTCATTCGGCATCCTTTCTGCCAGCAGCCTGATATAAACGTTTTCTATGGGCGATTTACGAAATTACGGGATGAGGAGAAAAGTTAAAAGGGAAGATCATCCTCATTGAAACGATTGGCGGAAGCGGCAGCGGGCGCGACAGGAGGCTGCACAGCGTAATTATTATAAGCGGGGACAGGCTGAGCGGGGGCATAAGCCGGAGCGGGCGGAGCGTATCCGTAAGGCTGGGGCTGAGGCTGAACTGGTGCGGCGGCCTGCGCATCCTTCTTAGATGAGAGGAACTGCACCTTGCCGGCGCGGAGCTCGAGGGAGAATTTCATTGTGCCATCTCGCCCCTGATAGGAACGGACGCTCGGCTCGCCATCACAATAGACGGGATCGCCTTTATGGAGATACTTAGCACAGGCGTCGGCCTGCTTGCCCCAGACGGCGACGCGATAAAAGGTCGCGGCTTTTTCTTCGCCGTTGCGGGGCTGATAATCGGGGTCGACGGCCACGTTAAAGTTGGTGACCATATTTTCGCCGACCATGCGGTTTTCAGGATCAGCCGTAAGACGGCCGATGATTTCAGTTCTATGAAGACTCAATGCTTTTCCTCCCTTTCTCAGGCGGCAAACGCGGCGTAAAGCGCGTCGAGCGTAGCCTGATCTTTAATGGTACGATAATTCGCGGTGCCGCCGGTGATCGATTTGACTTTTGCCAGCAAATCGGCGCGTTCCATCGTTTTTGAAGCGGCCTTGATGACAGCATCTACCATTTCCGGCGTGACAGCCGAAGCGGGGATGGGGGCGGGCGGCTCGCTGAAGGGGAGCTGCGATTCATCCATTGGGGATGCGGCGGCGGGCATCGGTTCGGAAACGGGAGCCTTCACAGCACGCTCAATGGGTGCCGTTACAGCTTCCGGCTTTGCGCCGGCCAGCCAACCATGAATCTTCGCGCCGACTTCGGGCGTGATGACGAAATACTGGCCGTCGAACAGGCGGGTACGATCCTTCGTGGCGCATGCCTGATGCGCCTGATCAAGCTCGAAGAAGGTGGTGACTTCATATTCCAGCCCATCGCGGAATTGAATGCCCATACCTTTCTGGACGACCTTCTTGCGGCCATTCTCTTCTTCCATGGCGTACTCTTTCTTGGAACGCGCAGTGATGATGACGTGCATATCGCACTGAAGGATTTTATCAATGAGTTTATTATGCAGCGGAGTCACATCCCGCCAGGCGGTGTAGCTGTTGCCGCTGCGCTTTGCCGCGTTGGCCTGCATTTCAAGCAAGCCGCCTTCGCCTGTCCATGCATGGGTGAGGGAATCGATAATAAGGAATTCCATGCCGGCGCGCTGCGCTTCATCGATTGCGTCGATATATTTCTGGGGCCCGAAGGGCGGAGTGATATCGATTTTGCAGAACTCTCCGATTCGCACATTGCCGACCTGCTCATCGACGAACAGATTAGCGGAGCGGTTTTCGGTATCGACGACGCAGATTCTATCCCAAACCTGCGCGTCCGGCCAATCGGGATGGTCTGCGTGGACAAGACCATAGGCGAGCAAGAGAGAGCTCATCGTTTTGCCGCTGCCGGAGATGCCGCCGATGCCAAGCTTGATGCGTACCTGCGATTTTCTCGCTTTACTGATTGCCAAGGTAAAATACCCCCTTCTCAAATTTTGTTTTTCAATAATAAAGGGAACATTTTTGGCACCGTTTTTTCACTTTCCGAAAATTTTCTTTGAAAAAATTTTTATTTCACCACGGCAGCGTGTTCACCGCCCTCGCAAGCTGCTCGGGATGGGAGTGATCATATCGGTTTGTAACGCGCAGGGAGGAATGATTGGCGCAGTCCCTCGCCACGCCAGCGCCGTTGCGCTTTTCGACCTCGGAGATGAAGGTATGCCGCAGGCAATGGGGGCCCGTGGCAAGGCCGAGCTGTTTCTGTTTGAAGGCAAGCGCGCCATAGACCGTCTTCCGGTTCATCGGCTGGCCATGCGTGGAGAGGAAGAGCGGGCGGGAATGATCGGCCGCGTCGGGGCGGGTTTGAAGATACGCGTCGAGCACGTCGTAGAACGAATCCTTGACGTAAACATCCTCCCAGTTGCCGCCTTTGCGTTTGCAGTAGATTTTGCCGCGCTCGCCGTCGAGCACGTCGCCGATAGTCAGCGCGCACAGCTCGCTCACGCGCATGCCGGATTCCAGAATAAGCGTGCAGATGGCGCGATCGCGCAGCTTATTACGGCCGGGCATATCGCCGAGCAGCTTGCGTGTCTGCTGGACGGTCATGTACTTTTCCTTGCGCTCCCACTTTGGGACGGCCTTCTCATTAGGGAGCTTATGCGTGGTCAGCACGCCGCTGAGATCTTCCGCCGTGGCCTGCGCAACCTTCCACGCCCAGCGGAAGAACGGGTTGAGCATGCAAACGTAATTGTTGCGCGTGGTCATCTTGCAGCGGGCGGCAAGCTGGTTATAATATTCATCCAGCACGGCGGGCGTAAGGCCGGAGAGTTCGTTTTCCCCGACCTGCACGCCATGATCCCGCTCCAGCTGCCGGAGGATGCGATTGAGAACCTCGGCGCAATGTGCCGCTGAAACATCCGAAGCGCCGCCGGCCTTATAGCTCGCGGCATAGCGTTCAACCAGCCTGTACATTTCCCTGCTCCCTCCTTCTGCGCGCGGCGACGATCTGTTTATATTCCTCAACGACCTCATTCAGCCGGGGCGTGCGCAGATAGCGCCAGTAACGCGTGCCGAACTCGTCCTTATAGGAATTCTCATAACGGATATCGTGGACGTGGATGAAGGTTTCGAGGGCGAAGTTGTTCGTTTCAAAGATTTCGGGATTCTGATTCATCATAATAATTTTTTCCTCCTAATTGTTTTTCGGTTTCGGAAAGATAGAAGAGAATTGCCTGCCGGATTGCTTCCGATCGGGTAAGCCCCGCCTGCCGGCAGAGGGAATCGACGCGATGGACGATCCACGGCTCGAGCCGGAGATGAACGCGTTCGCTGCGGGGTTCCGCCCCAAGGGTTTTACGGCCGGCACCGCGCGGGTTTTTGATTTTGTCACACATAATTAAACACCTCGTTTCTGTGACCATATGATACCCGACGCGGAAGGAATTGTCAAGAGGGAATGCGAACGAACGTTCTTATTTATTTAACGCCGCGTCAAAAATTCGCGGCGAGGACGGGCTATTTTTGACAGTTTTGCTTAGTGTTTATGGAAGACGACGGACTGGCCGCCGGCAAGATCCCAGCATTTGGCGCAGGCGGAACAATTGCCGCTGCAGGACATGGCGTCAGCGGGAACACGGGTTTCGCGCCCATCCTGCATAAAGGCGACGGGATAATAACCCAGCAATGCACTAGGCATTTCGACGCCCGGCCACGCGCTGAGCACGAGACGGAAATTTTCGGGGAGGGTTTCGCGATCGATTGCGGCGAAGAGGTCGTACCGCTTAGTGAAGGCGAGAAACTTGGTGCCGGGATGAGAACGGATAACGCGCAACCACATATCGAGATATTCGCGGGAGAAGAAATCGCCGGAGACATGAATACGGAACATGCGCGGGGCGTTAGGGGAATCAAAATACCAGGCGAGATAGGATTCAAGGGCGGGGAGATCCTCTTGAGCGAGGGAGAAGTTTTCCGCATAAGCGTTGCGGACGCTGGGGCGGAGGCGTTCCAGCTTGCGGGCATAGCAGCCTTCACAGAAGCAGGTTTTGCAGGCGGAAGAGGAACAGGACGCGCCGGAAGGCAAAGAAAAAGACGGGATCGCTCCCATCTTCGTGTTGCCGGCGCTGATATGCACGGGAAGTTTATTCATTTGTCAGGACTCCTTATGGGTTGAAATAAGGGAAGAGGGAACCTCCTTTCTTTTTGAACTGAGGGCAAGCCCCGGAGGGGCTGTCAGGAGAACATATGCGACGAAACGATGTCAGAAAGAACGGAAACAGCAAGATCATAGGGAACAGGTGTAAAAAGAAGTGGTATGGTTATTTTTTCGTAATCTTCACGATAAGCCGCGTTTGCGATAATTTCCTTTATGACAGAGATAGCGCTTCCTCGAACGGCGGCGGAGGGGCATACAGTGTGCGGCGCACGTTCCATTCTTACCTGTTCTACAAGCGTGTAAAACGTATCGTCAAACCGTATGAGCGGTAAAATCTTATAAAGATCATAAAGATGCCGGGAATGCTCGGCTACCCGGCCGGTAAGATAGTAATCACACAGAGCGAATGTCTTATCGACAAAGGTTCTTTCTATCGCCTGTACCTTCACTGGAAATGAACCCGCCCCATGCTGACAGACGATGTTCTCAAAACCGTTTCCCAGCAAATAATCGCTGACAAAACTGGAAACCGGCTTTGTCTCACACGGAAAAGAACGCATGGAAACCATCGTTTCCACCATGAGCCTGCGGCGAAGAAAATCATCTTCAATAACAGAAGAATAATCTGCAAGGTAACGATTAAAATCTCTGCGGCTGCGGGTTTCTCCAAGATTAGTGGGAATGGCACTGATTTTCGCAAAGGCAGACACAATATTACGTTTCAACTGTTTCCGTTGGCCCTCCGAGAGGCGGGCATCGCAATCGATATTCAAGTCGATATCCTCTGAAAAACGATCGATTACATGATAGCATTTGGAGAGCGAGGTGCCACCCTTAAACACAGCGTTAGGCTGCGACAGAAAAAACGCACGCAGGTATTCCGTCACATAGTAATCCTTTTCAATAATGCTGGGCAGAATCGCTTTCGCTTCGGCTGTTCGAAGCACCAGCTGCGCAAAGAACTCTCTATCCTCATGTAGCATCGTAAATCACCCCGCTTTCAACAAGAGTTCGAATCGGCTTATCGGGGAAAAAGCCGCAAAGCTGAGATATATTTTCCTTTGTAACACCGTTTGCTTTTATAAATTTGCGCAGCGCATCCCGACGTTCTTGCGATAATGCGTTGGGCGGCAAAGCATCCAGCACCTCAAAGAGCATCATCGTCGAAACATTTTTCGAAGTGACGCGCGCCGGAGGCCGTTTCAGCACAACTTGCTGCCCACCGACGGAAACAATTCTGGAACGGGAAGAAACGGCGTTTGTAAAGATTTCAACGCCATTTGGCATCTGTGTCGAGAGCCCTAAGTTATTTATGAGCGTCGCGCCGGCGTAAAATCCGATTACCGCTCCATTCCGTTTGATATATTTTCTTTCGATGACATCGCGCGGATTCAGAACGCTGGGGCCGAAAATCGTCTCGGAGGGGATGTAATACACCCCTTTTTGGAAACGTTTTAGTTTCCCGCACTTGCAAAGAGCAGCAAGCTGGCTACTGACCCATGGACGGGAATAATTTTCAAATGATACGTCATCGAAAAAAATTGGAACGTTCTTCCCGTATTTCTTCAAAAGATAATCATAAAACGCTTCCATGCAGATCCTCCTTCCGCTTGGTTTCCTTAAAAATTATAATACATTTTCTGCGGAGCGTCAACTTTATTATAATTACTTCATTTTATTCAGAATATTCTCGTCCGGCGCGTGTTCCATCATAATCATGGCGTACATGGTGCCGTCCGGCTTGCGGAAGGCGGTAATGGTATCGGGCGGGAGGATATCTTTCAGCTCTGAATTCCCGCTGGCGGGAAGGGCTTTGCCGTCGCTGTCCTCGTTGTCATAGAGGAGCTTGAGGCGGGAGGCGATGGCCATGGGGTCAGTATCCCAGCAGAGAAGTTTGTTGCGGTTGCCGGTTGCGCGAATGAGATAATAATACATGGGGCGCTCCTTCTGTTAAGTTGAAGTTGATTTTTCGCGGCAGATCATGCCGTATTCTTTTGCGAAGTTTTCATTCATGACCGCCACGTCGATATTCCACATCGCGGTGGTTTTATATAGGCACCGTTTTAACTCGTTCTGTATCGGCGCAAGCCATTCCGGACGATGATTGGGGATAATGAGTATAAATTTCATCGGCAAGGTTTTTATATCGGCATGCCGGATAGCACCGCCAAGGCACGGTTCAGCGCGCCTCTCCGTATAAACTGCCAGGAAAAGCTGAAGCGAATCGCAGAACTTCGAGACGACTTTCGTTATCCATGTCTCAAATTGTCCCGGACTTCCATTCTGCCTTGGAGAAGAGGACTTCACTTCGACAAAGCAGAGCTGATTTTTCCGGTTCATAAAAATAAATTCAACGGTTGAAAAATTTTTGCCGAGACGATTATATGAACCGGATTTCTCGATATAATAAAAGCGTGCTTCGTCGAACGGACTGAACGTGATGCCAGACTCACGAACTGACAGACTCATAGGCGCTCAACCCATCGCTTTCCTGATTTCATCTTCGTACATTTGCCGGAAGGTTTCAGAAATTGCATTATGCTGGAGCGCGGCAAGAGACTTCTGCGTTTCGCAAACCACTTCCGAATCTTCCCAATAAAGCGAATGGTAAAGGATTTCGTCCTCTGCCTTGCGTTTGATTTCGAGATAATTCGTCAGGAAATAGTCGTGCGTAGAAACGAATACCTGTACCCCGTCGCGCTGCAGAGCAAGCAGCATTTCTGCGACGACGGGAATGTACCTTGGATTCAGATTCGCTTCGGGCTCATCCCAGAAAAGCACGGCTCCGTTTTCCAGCGTGCCGTTCTTTATCAGCTGCCACAGGAGAGCAAGTTTTCGAATGCCTTCCGCGACCAGACTGAACTCGATTTTTGCCTGATTGCCCGGACGGAGATAAAACCGATCCTCTTCAAGCAAAACCTTGCCCTTGGTCGCCTGATAAAGAATATCGAGATACTTCTTTCTGCTCTCCGGATCACGGCCGGTATTGATGTCAATCTTAGCCGCGCTTACCACGTCGACATAGGTTTCATCAAACTCTACGTTGCCGACATGAACAGCAGCTTCAAAATGCCAGCCGTTGGAGAGAATTTCCTTCGCGGGAATAAAAGTACTGTTCAGTTCTGGGAACTGACGCTCCCACCTTTCTTCGCCGCGCACATCCGCATCCCATTTTTTGGTTTGGGAAGTAATATTCATCGAGAGCTTCGCAGCGTCCGAGAAGATGCTGACAGACCCCGTCTTGATGTTTTTCTTGCGGCTGATTAAGCGGTGGATGCAGGCACCGTCGGGCATAAAGACCTTTACGACTTTCTGCGCGAAAGAAACATCATGCCTCACCGCTCTGCAGGCGCTATACAGCAACTTCATGATATGCGTTTTCCCAACGCCGTTTTCGCCGATAAAAACGTTTATCCCCTTGGAAAGCGGCAAATCAAGAGAACTGAAGACCGTGATATTATTTAACTGAATTTTGGTAATCGCCAATGTGCGTTACTCCCTTCCGGCGGCCTGCAAAGCGCCCATTGTGTTTGCTCCGTTACCAAACGCGGCGGAAGGCAAACCTGTTGTATTTATCATAGCATATGTCGGGGCAAACATCAATATGAGCCGCCGCGGCGGCAATCAGGTTTTAGCCGTTCCTCCAATTCCTTCAGTCGTTTTTCAAGAGCGATTCGTTTCTCAATTTCCAGCTCCATACAGCGTTCATGGTATTCATACGGAACGAAGCCGGCGCGGACGGAGGCCCTGTAATGCGCGCCGAGCGCAGTTTCATCCGGCGGGGAATCCCAGCCGCAATAGTTGCAGTGATAGCAATAACCGCTCCGACCATATTCGGAATAGCCCAGCGGACGCAGGGACATCGCTTCGCCGCAGCCGGGGCAGAGGATTTTTTCGGGTTCCATTCAGCCGGTCACCTCCTCCCATTCAGCCGATGATCAGATCTTCATTGGCGCGGGCAAGATATTCTTCGAGAAATTCCTCGTTGCTGCAGGGAACGACGGCGGCGTGCGTACGTTCGCGGGTTTCATCGTCCATCGCCGCGACGACAACATCCCAGAGCTTTCGCTGAGCGATTTCAAGGAATGCTTCGCGGACAGACAGGAAAGTGTGACCGTTATCCAAGCTGATACGTTTCATTCTTTATCCTCCCAGTATTGCTGTTTGCATTCCGAGTATTGCGAAAAACATTGTCACGCCAAACGCCAATGCTGTAAATTCTACCCACCACCTATCGTCCCGGCTGACTGCGGCAAGTGCAAAGTAGCCTACAAGCCCCATAATTGTCGGCAGAATGGGAATTGTGACGGTCGCCGTCGTCATGTCTGTTCCTCCTTTAACGGTTCTGGCGCGCAGGGCATGGGCATCCAGTGGGTGACATAGCCGGCATAACGCCGCCAAGATCCATCGACAGTCCAATCTTGCGCTACGGTGCGGTCGATCCCGTTGATATCTACCGCGACAAGACAAGCGTCAGAACAAGTAAAACCAATGCCGGGCGTGGGCCCATAATGTTTTTCGGGCGGCATTCTGTCCTTGACGCTTATCCAAGTCTGCGTGTCCTGCTCCAGCATGTCAGCAGCTGCTTCAAGCACGTCCTCAACAAATTCATCCTCCACATCCCGTCCATCAAACTGGTGGATAAACTGCCGCAACAACCTTATAACCTTTTCACGCGTCATCAGCCAGCCCCTTTACCATATCCTTCACGGCTTTGGTGTTCCGCAGCTTTTCGGCCAGCAACGACGCGGTCGCCGCCACAATTTCCGCCTTATGGTCTTCAAGGAATTTCTCAGTGCTATGTTCGACGAGGACTGTCAGCGCGGATTTCGGATTACGGTAGCGGTAATACTCGGCGCAGAGCGCATCCTCAATTTGACCGTAAAGCTTATCCCGGAGCGCGTTGACCACGCTCCTTTGAACGGCATCATCCTCAAGAACAACGCCGACGGTTACAAGATGTTCCATTACGCGCATACCTCCTCGTTATTCTGTTCGATTCTGGGAAGAATCCCCTTCCGTTTCAGCAGGTCGTAGAGAAAGAGCCGGCCTTTCTGCGTCCAGTAGGTGTGAACGTTGCAGGCCCCGTCGTCGTTAAGATAGGTCTTGGTCTGCGTATATCCCTCCGGGGTGTACTTCTGATACAGCAGCCACACGCCGCCGCTCTTATACTGCACGCCGAGCTCATGCAGCTTCTGGTTCATCGTCCGCGCAGAGAACCCGTAGTCCTTGGCAATCTGCACGATGGGCATGACGGACTGATTTTGCAGGATGAGATCATAGTAGCTGACCTTGGGCTGCATTTCCGCGATCTGCTGGGACTGGACGGCGTTCTGCGTGGCCAGCTGAGCGGCGCGGGCGCGTTCCTCTTTGAGATCCTGCAGAACCTTGATGAACAGATCGGGGTTGGCGAGCAGCTCATCGGCGGCGTAAAGGCCATGCTTGCGGACGGAGGGGATAACCTCATGGGTGATCCAGCGCCGGAAGGCTTTGGCCTCAGGTTTGTTCGATTCGATAATCAAAGAGTAAAGCCCGGATTCATTAACACACCACGCGAAAAGGGTATTATTTGCGGTGCGTATTCCTCTGAACACCCTTTTGTCTTCATCATCAATTCGTTCCATTGCCTGCGACGTGTCAGAAAGCGAAAGGATTCTGCAAGCATCCGCCGCTACAAACCATGGGTCATTGTTTTCATCTCGGTGGACGCGAACAGAACCGAACTCTGCACTATTGTAAACCGACAGTTCAGACGAAGCGCAAACCGTTTCCTGCTGATAGATATCGTCAAGGCTCCACCGTAGACCAAGCGCCGGGAAAACAGAAGTAGAAATCCAATTCTTGAAGCGTTTTGCAATTTCTTTTCGGCTGCCACAAACGATAACAATCAGCCCGTTTTTGTTGACAAAGTTGAGCGTCTGCTTTCCACCGGATGTTTCAATTTCATACTTCCGTTTTTCTTCATCATCAAGACGGTTGATAACGCTGGAAACATTACCCAGACCAATACACCTACACACATCGGCGGCCACAAACCATGGTTCGCCGTTCTGCAGTACCGTTCTCACGTCCCCGAACTGTTCGTTCTTAAAAAGCTGAATCTGATTTTCCATCTTGAACTCCTTTCAGTTTCTGATCTGTGGTAGTAGAGAAGCCTGTCACGTTTCACGGCACCCTTTTCGCCGTCGACCGTGAAACCCGACACGCATAGAGTTAAGCAAAATTGAACCGGGTTTGTCAAATGGGCGGGCAGGATGATTATTGCCACATAATTGTTAAAACAATCACATTTAAGCAAAAAACTTAAGTGAACGAATGGTAATGGTCTTGAGTAGAGTAGGATATATACTTCGTATATAGCGGACTTAGTGAATCCGTATCGTCGCCTTTCCTTCGGAGCTCAGCTTATCGGTGAACTCGACGGGGATTACCTGCGCTTTGGAGCTTGAACCTGTCTTGGCAGATGTCGCGCTGTACGCGTTCCACCAGCGTTCCCGCTCGGACATGAGATAGTTCTCATGCGCGGCTTCCTTATTGCGGCGGAGGGCGCTGCTGATCGCCTCCTGCTCATGCCGGTGATAGAGATTCGAAATGCGCATGCCGAGGAAGAAGGACGCTGTGACGAGGGCGAGGACGAAAAGGACGCTGAGAATACCGGCTGTAAGGGTCATGGTTTTACACTCCTTTGCTTTGCTTTACTTGGTTTCGTTTTTCTCTTCGGGTTCCTGCCATTTTTCTTTGTTGTGGTTCATCCAGACACTGAGAGCTACAAGGATGAGCGCGCCGACCCACATTACCGGCACCGCCCACAGCGGTCCTGTTTCCAGTACTGATACGCCCGGCACACGGGTGGGCAACGTTGCACCGCAGCCGGTGAACAAAACCGCGCAGCCGAGCAGCTTTATAGAATCGATAACATCCCTGACCTGTTTTCTTTTCGCTTTGTCGTTGTTATCCTGCATATGGATACCTCCTGTTTTATTTGGCGCGTCCAGCGCCATAAGATCATGAGCGGAACGTTGCACACCTGTTCTACGTATGGTATAATGCAAATAAGAGCGCTTGCGTTTCTTTTCCTTTCGCCATTTTGTTTTGGGAGGAGAAAAGAAAATGATAAAGTTGCTCGATAAATATTCCGCGTCGGTTTCACTCGTACTGAGCTAGGCCGGAGCGCTTGCGCCTTTCCCTGTAAACTTTGCGCTGAATTCAGCTGGGGTTGTCCTCGCGGCACGCGGGGCGATGATTCAGCGCAGCCTGATGGGTTACATCGGGGTAGGGTTGGCGTAGCTCGGGTTTATCCCGGCAGAGTGGCTGGCGATTGGACTAATCGTTATTTCCTGGCTGGGATGGTTAGCCGCAATCGCGCCGACAAGGAAGGAATGGGGCGGGTAACCGTCCCGTTTTTGTTTTGTTCCGCTCATGATTTTATGACGCCGGATTATATGATATAATCAAGGGCGAGGTGGTTGTATGGATACCCTTAAGCTTACGAAAAAAGAGCATCGCGATCTGGTTCGATTGAAGCGCGGCGAGAAGCTTACGCAAGAAGAAGGTTTCCCGCTTTATCAAAAAGGACTTGCAACTCGTAAATTTCTGAATTTTCAGTGCGGCACCCCAACCGAGGTGCAGTACTATATCAGCGAGGAAGGGGTTCAATATTTTCGCGATAGATTTGAGAGGATGAGATCTTCCTGGGGGAGGGCGGCAATCGCAGTTGCCACAATCGCCGGCGGATTAGTTGCCGTAATTGAATTTTTATGCAAGTCCGAATGAGCGATCAGATGGATTGCGAGCGATCCAAAGGAGACGATAAGCGCGACAATCAGAAGTGCCATAGCGCTGCGCCATGTGGTTTCGTCCTTGCTTTGGATGCAATAGATGCTGTTTTTTTTGAAGAGCGCGGGGACCACGTCGTTGCCGAGCCAGTCGCCGTATGCTGTGGCTTTCGGGGATGTGCTGAACGCTGTGAGCCGAAGCGCGTTGCTGAGCGAGACGCACGGCCTGTCTTCCCGCCAGACAATACCAGCCGGCGCGCAATGGTTTTTCACGGCGGCTTCCGGATTTTCATATCCGAGCGAGTGCGCGATATTCAGCCCGGAAAACCACCACGCGCCGTTTGTTTTTATCGCCCAGAGGTTGCCGAAGATTGGGTCGTCGAAAAATTTCGTATCGTCGATATCAAGTTTCATTTCAAGGCTCCTTGCATGTTATAATGTTCATGTCCACGGTTGATGGAAGAAAACGCCGAGCCGTAAGTTTTTAACCAAATTGATGATTTATCTCTTGCGTGGCGTAACCTGCGTGTTACAAGCTGTAAGCAATTACAGCGGCTTGGTATTTTTGTTCCCGACCGCCGGAGCAACACCTCTCGGCGTCTTGTTACTGGCAGCAATCGCGATAGCGCTTGTTGTCTTTGCAGAACTGCACGACCGCGGCGAACCTCTTCCATCAACGGTGGACATGAACTGTCCACGGCTTATGCGCCGGCCTCCAATCGTTCTATGAGATATTTCTGCCCTTTGCCGGTGACGAGCGTGGTTGTCCGGATGGTTTCCTCAAAGCCGGTGAAGACCTTGCTTTCCTTGACAGCGAACACGCCCTGATCGACATACCGCTGATACGGTTTATTATCCGGCATGAGGTATTTGTTATCGCGCAGCCACTTGAAGAGCCGGTTGCGGCCGATGGGAATGCCGCTGTTGGCGGCGACCTTGGCGAAATCGCCGAGCAGGATGGCGGCGTCGCTGGCGGAGATGGACTTGCCGAAATGAGTATAGGGGCGATCTTCCTCGATCTGCGCGCTGAGCGCGGCAATCCTTGCTTCGCGCTGCTTGAGCTTCTCGGTTGTGATAATGAGCGCCTTGGCGACGAGCTCATCGTCTGTCATGTTTTCTTCGCCGGCGATGTAGCCGCCCGTTTTGCGGATGGCGGGAAGTATTTCGTCGAACACCCAGCGTTCGAATTTTTCTGCATCCGGGAGTTTACTGTGGGTGATGAGGCGGTAAACGTCGCCTTCGGGAATGAAAATCATGTCGATTTGTTTATCCGCGGCCTGCGGGTGAGGTATACTGCGTTTTGCCGTATACCGGCAATGCGCGGCGATCGCGTCATTAGGACGGGCATATCCCAGCGCCTTCGCTACATCGCTGCCGCAGAACAAGAATTTCCCGGCTTCCTCGATAATCCTGACGTTTCCAAACTGTTCGTTGTTAAAAATTTGCGTCTGGTTTTCCATTCAATTTCCTCCTCGGAATAAAGTTCAGGTTCTTTTACAATGATTACCGCCTACGCTTTGCTAGGGGTGTTCATTTGCGTACCCTCCTTTGCGGATTGCTGCAAATACCGTGGTTAAAACTACGGTACCCCCATCATCCAGCCGGGCAATATTACCGCCGTCTATGGGGTATGGTATACCCCGTTTTAAGGCACACTGCATGGGGAAGGGTCTTCCACTTTGGAAACCCCTTGCAATGAATGAGCCTCATTACGCCGAGTGGTTCAGCTGCTTCCATTTCTTCGCCGGCATGGACAGGACGTCATAGCCGATGCTTTCCAGCTCGGAGGCGCGGTCGTAGCTGGGCACATCCTGACTGAAGCGGGTGACGGCGTTGCTCAGGCCGTACAGGCTGAGATCGCCGCCATGAATGAGGTAGCTGAGGACGCTCTCGCTTTCCTTTTTGCCAATGGCATATTCCTTGGCGGTGAGCTCGACGAAGGCGGGGATGCTTTCGGCGGTGATCTTCGCATCGCGGGCTTCCTGCATCATGGCGACCACCTTATCAAACTGCGTCTCATCCACAATAGCGCGCACGGTATCACGCACCTTCAGCATGAACGCGCGGTCGTCCGCCGTAATGGTTTCATCCGCATAGAGCGCATAGTCTTCGCCCTGCTGGGCTTTGGCCCCAATATGACGGCGCTTCTGCGCCGCATCATTTACAACCATGCCGTTGGAACACACCAGCCGATAGACGAGCGGGGAGGCTTCGAAACTGCCGAGGCCGACCTCCGAATTGGTGATGCAGATACCGGACTGCACAACGTCGCCGGGGGTTACGTCCGCCTGAAGGCGCGGGTTGACGGCCTTGATATACAGCTTGCGGTCGGTGACCTCGCAGCTGGCGATTTGCACATCCTTGATTTCGCCGAGGATGGGGAGGACGATGTTGGCGATTTCGTAGTTATCGATGCGGCGATAACGATCGGAGAGGAAGGCGCGGGCAGTGTTATCCAGCGTGCGCACCATGCGGCGGCGCTCCTTTGCGTCCTCGTCCCGGTGCCGCATCCAGTGGTTGACATTGGTGGCGAGCAGGCCGGGCGCATCGCTGAGCATCCGGCGGTAATAGGGGAGCGGAATGCCCGTCTGCTGGCCGATTTGCTGGTGGGCGACTTCGTTGACGTGAAAAGCGTAAGCGCTGTTATCGATGTTCAGGCGGACTTCATCGGTTACATCAAGCCCCATGGTGAGCTGCGCGGTATCGACAAGATAGTCGCGCTTAGCATTGTTCTGGCGTTCGATTTCCTGCGCGAGTTCCATCAGGGTGCGGCCGTACTTCATAATTATACGCTCCTTTTAGAATGAATATTCATATTCGACGTGCAGGATATCCTGCGGCTCGATTTCCAGATCGGGATCGTCAGTCAGTACCGCGTCCTGATGTTCGAGCACTCCCTCCTTTGCTTTATCGGTGATTTCGCTGCCGGTCAGGGAATTGTTTTCGTCTTCGACATACACCCGGTAGAACCGGCGGATTTCAACTGTGACTACGTGGGTCATTCCGCGAGCGCCTCCTCTTTTCCCTTCTTCTGTTCCGCGTCATAGGCGAGAATCAGCAGCGCGCCGGCGGCTTTATCCTCTTCGGGCACGGAGGGATCGTTCATGCGGCGGAGAATTTCGGCTTCGAGCGCCCCTTTGGCCGCGACCGCGGCGTTGACGATCAGCTGGCCCTCCTCGTTATCGGTGATTTCGCCGCGCTCGATCTTCTCGAACAGTTCGTGGTTCTGTTCCAGCTGCTTGATGAGTTCGTAGCACAGGTCGATGAAGTTTTCAGGCATGGGATCGACCTCCTTGGAAAATTGTTTTCTCGTATAATAAAGGGAACATTTGAGCCCCTGTTTTTTCACCTGTGCAAAATTATTTTGCGGAAATTTGCTTATCGAGCTGGCCGGCGCGGTCGACATGCGGCTTGAGCTCGACGATCTTGGCCTTGAGCGCGGATTCCTTTGCCTTCATCTGCTCCAGTTCGGCTTCGGCGGCGATGTATTCTTCCAGCATGCCCTGCAGCTGATAGCGTTCGCGCAGCTGTTTGCGGAAGCGGCGATCTGCGGCCGCGGCGGTGAGACTCATGTGCGTGATGGCCTTGGGCTGCGCGCCGAGCTTGGTGAGCACGTGCAGGTAGGACTTGCCGATTTTCTGGGCGATTTCTTCATTGGTATAGCCCTGCTTGCGCAGGATTTCCATGCGCTCCTTTTCAATCTCCGGAGAGGGGAAATTGGAATGCTTCAAGTAAGCGCGCGGGTTCTGCTTGCCGGTGTGCGACGGCTGATAGCGGGCGGGGTTGTAGCCCATTTCCTTGGCGGCGTCTCGAATTTTCTGAACGGTGGCCGTGGGGAGCGTGTTTGGGGTGGATTCGAGCGCGTTGTACACAGTGCTGACCGCATAGCCGGTGCGCTGGGCGATATCTTTGGCGGAGACGTAGCCGGAAGGTTTGCTGCGCTTCTTTTTCCGGCCGGGGATATAGCCAAAGCGTTCTGCGGCGGCGCGGACATAAGCGATGCATTCGGGGGAACCTATCTTGCCATGATAATATTGGTTCACGTTGCCGCCACAAACGCCAATCAAATCTCCCAACTCGGTAAAGGACGTCACGGGAGAGGCCGGAACAGGAATTTTTTCCAAATCGGCGATGTTAAAATCTTCACCCATACGGTAATGTCGGGGAACATAATTCATTTTCTTCGCGGTTTCACGAATTCTCTCGGCTACTGGTCCATTACTTGCGCCGGTAAGCGATTTCTTGACATAGCTTACGCAACTCCCGGTGGTCTTGGCGATATCTTCAAGGGTAACACGCTTGGAAGTTCCGTTCGCGTTCACGTTGACTTTCTGCATAATTATAACCTCCGTTTGATTAATAAAAACCGCCGCAGAGTATTTGCGACGGTTACATTAACTGCGCTATTCTTGCTGAATGAATGATAGTTTAATTTATTCTGCCCTCCTTGCTTCGTATGTCGGTGTACCGACCTACGCCTCCCATTTCACCTTCTTCGGCTCCGGCATAAACATCACCGCGTAAACCTTCTCGATCATCTCGCCGCCGGCGAAGTATTTATCCCACACATCGTCGCGGTTCTCTCCCTCGCCGTGCAGCTTGAAGAGCGCGCCGGGGAAACGCTCGCTGAGCTCAGCCATATCGTCCTCATGGCCGTACCAGCGCCATTCTCCATTCGGCTCCGCGTTAAAGACCTGATACTGCGGGTCGTAATAGAAATCGCCAAGCGGCATATTCAGCTCCTCGATAGCCGCTTCTATCTTTTCAACATCCTGCGCCGCGACATGCAGCGCCTCCATAGAATACGAAGTCAGATAGCCCATTCTTTGTCCTCCAAGCCCCTGCAGACACAGGGTTTCTCATGCTCTAGTTCGCGGTGTATCCTAACCCCTATCCGGTGCGACATCTTCTCCGCGCTTGTGCCGCATTAAGGATTCTCAGCAAAAAACGGCATCCTCCCCGATCAGGTCTTTCACGACTGCGCCGGCGGGCAGATATAGATCCCGCTCAACGCCCAGACCGAACGGCGGGAACTTCACTTCTTCCAGCTCCTGCAGGCTGAACCAGCCCCACTCCCAGCCGTAGCCGATGTTGGCAAGGCCGTAGAAATCCCAGCCGCCGTCGTCGGTACGTTCCGCTTCCGTGACCAGCCATGTGCAGGTGCCGCCGCCGAAGAACTTGACCAGCACCTGTGCGCCTTTGCCTTCGCCGTCCTGCGAGCCAAACGGATATTTTTCCAGCCGGCGTTCGATTTCTTTTGTGATGAGCTTCATTATTTTCCCTCCACGTTGAATTTGATTTCGGTCGGCTCTACGGTCAGCCCGTATTCGTTGCAGCACCATTCCACCAGCTGCGGAGCGAGCTGTTCCGCATTGGCACAAGCTTCTATCGCCCGCTTCTTGGATTGGCGCGGCACTTCCAGCAGCAAATGTTTAATGCCTGAGCCGAGGAAACAACTTACCACGTGCCCATACTCATATTCCGGCGTGGCGTGCAGGTAATAGCCGCGGGGTTCGTTCTTGTAGGTGAAACAGTTGGTTCCGCCCAAATTATAGATCACGGAGAGCCGGATACGGTTGGTCTTGGCATCCACCATGCGCGCATTGCGCGCCTTACTGATATCCACGCCCGCAACGGGCACGCAGCACTCAATTCTCATTCGCCGGTTCCTCCTTCAATTCATCAGTTTGCGTTTTTTTGCCTCCAAACCCCTTGAATAACCGGGGTTTGCGAATGCTCACCAGCTTCTTGGGGCAAGTATATGTCTTCGACACCTCATCCTCTCGAAATACCGTTATAACGGGAGTTTGAGCGCATAGTTTGTCAAGTTTGCGGAGCATTACCGGATCGCTGGTATAAATTCGCGCGTTGGGTTCATCCCGATTGAAGGTGATTATGGTTTCCATCTCGTATCTGCTGAGCTTGCCGGTCATTTGTGTGCCTCCTTCCATTCGCGCTTCTCAGCCTTGCCCCATTCGGTTAGGCAGGAATCGTCTGCAAACTGCGCGACTTCGCCGAAGGAGTAATCAGGCAGCATGTCCGCCAGACGCAGCACCAGCTGGTCTTTGCTGGTGTTGTGGTTGGTATAGGCGTCGCAAATGACGTTCCAGATAAGTCTCTCGAACATAGGCTCCTCTTCGCAGCAATATTCCTTGCACGACATTTCAAAGAAGCCGAGCTTGTCAAATCCATTTGCCATAATTCTTCCTCCTCCCGCGTTCACCAGTGATAATCCAGCGTACCGCCGAAGTAATAGCGGATTCCCGGCTTCGCGCGCCGCATGAACTCGTCGCGGGTTTCGAGGCCATTCTCCTCCGACCAAACGTAATCGCCGAACCTGTCGTTATAGTCTTCATTCAGATTGAATACGCCCTCCCAGATTTGACCGGTAGCAAAATCGGAAAGAGAATACTTTTCAAGTCCGCGTAATTCGTTGAGAAATCTTTCATGAGCATGCCGAAAGTACGCTTCGCGGAAACCTTCCCGCAAGATGAATCCGTCGTCCAGAATGATGATGGTGTCGCCGCAGCGATTCGCCAGATTTTTCTTCAGCCAAGAGATGGAGCTGGTTGGGTTCGGGTCGTCGTCCACATAATCCGCGATTTCGGGTTTGATATCGTCCAAATCCCAGCTTATGCTCAGGGCCTCGTCCGGAACGAGCGGATGGGTTTCAATCTGATAAATTCTGCCGTGCATGGTCAAGCCTCCTCATCATCTTCGGTCTTCGCTAGCGGCAATGGGTCTTCCTCAAAGCAGTAATACCAGTCCAGCAGATATTCCGGGGTATCGTAATCGGGGAGCAGCTCCCAGAAATCCTTGTCGTCAAATCCGGGGTGGTCTTCCCGCATTTCCTCCTCGACGAATTCCTGAAACCCGTCGAAGAAATCGCTGACCTTGTGCGGGTCGATGTTGAAGCTGTTGCGGTAGTCTGCAATAAACAGGGAACCCAGAGGGATTTCTTGCCGCAATTTCCAGAGGTTTTCCTCAGACATCATCTTCCATCAGCACCTCCGTAAGTTCCGCGATCTGTTTCAGCGTGCCGCGGATTGAAGTCCCGCCACCTTCAAACTCGAAGTCGGGCATGTTCTCCGGCATCAGAAATTCATAATTGTTTTCGTCATGACGAACCAGAACGCCGATCATCTTTGTTTCTTCCATTCTTCATCCCTCCGGTTCTTCAATGTCGATCGTAACGGTGTCCGTGGCAACGACCCTCCACGTTCCGTTCACCAGCTTCGCCGCCATTTTGCACGTCCAGTAGGCGCGGTCGAACCGGTCGCAGAAACGCTTTTCGCGGAAAGCTTCCTTTGCACATTCCAGCGCGTTCAACAGCTCAGAGCGTGTTGCCGTTGTGGTGAACACGGCCACTTCGTCCTCAATGTCGCATTCCGGGTAATGAATAATCACTGCGTGTCTCATTTAAGAATCTCTCCTTCCGCCTCAATCATCGGGTAAATTTCCACATCAACGCATGCCGTATCGACAATTTCACCGGCTGCGCGCGCTTCTTCGGCAATTTTGCAGGCTTCCTCCATGGTTTCCGCATCGATCACGAGAATCGATTCCCACGCTTCGCGAACGACGATGTTGAATTTCGGCATCATTCACCCTCCTTACGCCACATCTGCCGCCGCCCACATGAGTTCCTTGGTGAGCGCCAGCGTATCCATCCCGGCCACGTCCACATTTACCAGCCGGTTCGGGAACAGCAGCACGGCTTGCTCAACGCCGGCCGCTTCGTCATAGTAATAGCCGACATGCGCAAGCCGCGGGTTGACCTTGCGCAGAAAGTCCCGGCTCGACCGGATGAAGGCTTCGCGGTTTTCCTGTTCGCGCAGCCGCCGTTCGGCTTCGCGTTCGATTTCGGGTTCATCGGCCCCCAGCGCCTTCGCAATCCGGGCAAGCTCTTCACAGATACGGTTCAGTTCTTCCATGGTTCAGGCTCCCTTCGTTTCGTCGTTGGCCGCAAGGCTTTGCGAAGTCCAACCGGATGTTCGTATGCGCACATTTTCCGCGCCGACCAAATCGCACAGCATGCCCTCAATCGCCGCCCGATAGCGGGGATAGTGCCGCCGCTGCTCATTCCGGACAAAGCCGTCGTCGCGAGGCGAGAGAAAAATGGCGCAGGAATTTTCATTATCGGCCACGCCCACATAGAACAGCCGGTTCTGCGCGAATACATGGCTTTCACGATCCAGCCACTTATCGCAGGGGCCGAAAGAGGTGTACCGCGCCATGAGCATTGCGCGGATATTTTCGGGGTCGTCGTCCCAGTTCCAGACGTCGTTGTCCACATACCACTGATAACCGCAGTCTCCGCCATAGGCGAGATAATTTCCGCGTCCCATCGCTAACCCTCCGCTTTCGCATTTCTCGAATCCAGCGTCCATTCGCCGACGCAGTTCCCGTTGCTGTCCATGACTTTGCCGCTTCTGCGGCCGGAATAAATAGCATCCTTCAGCCGGTCGAGACAGGCCAGAATTTCCGCGGCTTCATAGCCGTCTTCAAAGGCCACGTTGCCGGTCGCAAACTCGATCTTCACCACGGTGCTATCCCTCCACTTCTTCGATTTCGCCGTCGATTTCAAGACTGTCGGCTACATAATCCTGCATGTCGGGCAAGGGGTACAGGGGACCCAGCGCCTTCTGCGCGGCTTCTTCTGCGGATTCCGCTTCGATGAGATACTCGCCGGACATCATCCATGTCACCGGCACACAATAGGTCTTCACCATTTACAGCACCCCCGCCCTTTTGCAGGCCGCAATCGCCAGCGCCGTGATATCCTGGTCGTTGCAGCCATATTCGTCATACCATCTGTGGATTTCGAACGTCATCATCACTTTGTGCAGCACGTCCCACGCAAACTGGGTTTCATAATCCTTGTATCCGCCCTTTTCCCGCAACTGCTCGCCGTACTGCTGGAGCCGGAGCTCATGGCGCTGAATTTTCTCCGTCAGCGGTTCAAGTTCCGGACGAAGTTTCGGGTTCACGTCCGCCATATCACCGAATCTCCGCAATTCGTCGAGACAATCCGCGAACATTTCTCGCAGTTTTCGACTGTGTTCGTTAGATGTAAGCAAAATGCGGTTGAGTATGTCAAATTCGCGCTGATCTCCGGGTTCGCCACATCCATATTTATCGATCATGTCCCGCACATCCGCGCAATCAAAGCGGGAATCCACCGATGCGCACGCCAGAATGTTGTAATCGGACGGCTCATGGCGCGGGGATTTCTGCGTGTTGGCAAAGCTGTCTCCGAACGCGAAGGAATACCCGTGGTCGCCGCGCTCCAGCGTAATTTCCCACACGTTGCGCGGTTCGCGGTCATACGGGAAGTACCGCATTTTCCCAACAAAATGCCGGCGAATCTTCACGCCCCATTTGCGCATGAATTCACCGGCCTGAGCATCGTATTCGGTTTTGTAGCGCTGCATGGTTCATTCCTCCCTATGCCACTGCAGTCCGCGCGCCTTATACAGCGGAATCCAATGGTTGTCCATGAAGCTGTAACCGGCTCCGTCGATACCGAAGAGGTAGCCGAAATCCTCCTGCTCGTAGATGCGGAAGCCGCACTCGGCCATAAGCTCCAGCCCGTCTTCCTCCTCAAGCCAGTAATCGTCCGCGGAGTCGCCGAACGACCACATCGTGCCCCACATGGGAAGATAGTCTGCATCCTCGTCCCTGCGGCCGGGCGTGATTTCCCGCACATCGTCAAGGTCAAGCTGCATCAGCTTTTCAACTACCGTAGTGGGCACCGCGTTAAATGAATTCACCCACGCGGTCGCAGCTTCTCGAATCGTATTGTACATCATGGTTATTTCTGCTCCTTCCACACGTTATAATCCTGCGCCTTCATGACTGCCCAGCCGCCGTCCACCTTGACGACAACTTCATCGCCATAGGCGAATTCTTCCGCTTCCTTGCGAGTTGTAAAAATCATCATTGCGATATCCTCCCTTTGTCAGGTATGCACGTTATACTGGCTATGTCCGCGATAATCCGAATAGATCAGCCCGCCGCAGATTCCACGCTTGCCGTTCTCGCACGTCTCCACGAAGTAATAATCCTGCGCGCCGTCCGGGTACAGCGTAATGGTCGCGCCCTCCCAGCCAAACGCCCGCGCCAAGGCTTTGCTGAACGCGCGCCGCATGTGTGGGTTCTGAGGAACATGGGCGCTCTGCGCCAGTTCAATCCGCGCCCTGCCGCTCCGATTCTCCGGGACGAACAGCTTCAAGGATTCCTGTTCGCCGGTGATGAGCTGTTTCAGCGCCGCGCGGTCTACGCGAAGGGTCTGCGTTAAACACATACCCTTGTTGCCGCCGACACTGCTCACCCAGCACAGCTGCAGGGTTCCCGCCGGAGTGATGCGCAGCCAGTTTCCGCAATCAGAATCGTAGAATTCGTCGCCGGTATTTGAAGCCAGCCATTTGCCCAGCCGGTCTGCGTTGATTAAAAAGCGGCCGTGCCGCCCGTCCAATTTTGCGCAGGTGCTCAGCGCGATGAATTCGCCGTCGCAATCCCGGCGCAGTGTGGCCAACATGGAATTTCCGTAAATGGACATGGTTATTTCCTCCTCCGTTTAATTTCGATTTCGTCCCAGTTGTTGCCCAGCTCCGGGTCAAGCAAATGTTCCCGCCATGCCTGATGAATCGCGTCCTTGCGTGTCGGCGCAAACACGCTGCGCTTGCGCTCTCCGCCGGCAATGGTAACGTCGTAGGTTCCGCGATTATTGGAATTTTCGCGATTATCCAGCCCGAAAAGGTCTGCCGTTTTGAGATTGCTCATTTTATTCCTCCTAACCAATCGTCTCCCGCATTGCTCAGCGGGTTCAACAGCCAGATTCCGTCCTCGTCCACCGACACGATTAACAGCCCGCTGCGATGTTCCGCGATGTCCCACGCATGCTGCGGGCAGGTATTATAGGCCGCCGACGCGGCCATGCTCAGCGCCAGATACAGCGCGGCAAGTTTCGCAATCATTCCATCCGCCCCCTCCAACTGCGAATTTGCCCGGCGTTATGGCTGAACACATTGCCGAATACCTCCGCGCGGACTTCTCCGCCCTGCCGGGTGTAGACGTGCATATGCGTGACCGCCCAGATTCCGCCCACAAAAAATGCGCCGGTCATCAGCACGATCACCAGCGCCACCACTCCGACTTTGCGCCCAATTTGCGCAGATTCCCAGATGTTTCGCATAGCGTCCCGCATTGCTATTCCTCCTCTTCAAATCTTGCAAGCTCTGCGCAGATTTTCTGCGCGTCCTCTTCTGAAAGGCCATATTCCGCAATCAGCTGCTCCTTGTCCTCTTTGCGCCAGCCGCCGTCGTACAGGTATGCTGCGCTGGTGATGTAGTCCATGGGGATTCCTCCTTTGAAATTTCCGCGATGTCTTAAATATAAATTTCCGCAATCAGGCTATTCCAGAATTTCCGCAATCAGACGATCCGACAAATTTGTAAATTTCCGCGATGTGGCGATGGGCGATGCAGGAATTTACAAATTTCCCGCATCGTTATCTACGATTTTCGAATTGCACACCTCCTTTATTTGCCATATAGGCAGAGCCGTAGAGCTGTTGAGCCGCAAGCAGCTGCGCCGGTTCATAGGCCGGGCTCAAACGCCGCGCACACCGGCATGAAACCCGCTGCGGTTTGCAGACATAAACACCGTCATGATATTCCGCCATTCGCCAACGACTGCATAATTCACACCATAAGGCATGAGGATCCGGGTGAGGATTACCTCCTTTGCTTAATTTTGGGCATAGAAAAACAGCCCCCGCGGCTTGCGCATAGGGCTGTTCTCAATTTTGCAGGTTATTCTTCTGTTTCGTTGGATTGGATGGATTGCCGTAAATAGCCGTCGGCGATGAGTTGTTTACGAAGGGCTTTTTCAATGTATGGCGTAACAGGTATTTTCTGTTCTTTCAACATCATAACACCTTTTGCCGTATCGGTATTATTTCGAATTGTAAAATTTATTCGAATACAATTTTGCCGCTGCCATTCATTATCATATTGCTTTTTCCGCTTCATATCGATCGCCATATTCTTCCCGCCTTTACCTTCACATTCTGCCGCCATTGTAACATAGCTGCCGCCGGAAGGCAAGGCCGGCGAAGCAGAATTGTTGCCAAAAGGCAAGGCCGGCAAGGCCGAAGGCGGAGCCAAATGCAAGGCAGAAGGCTGCGCAGGCAAAGCGGGCGAAGCCGAATTTTCTTCGTATGGTGTAGAATTTCCTCTATCCATAGTTATAACATTCCTGTAAATTCAATAAAACAATCATTCCGCTTTCGCTTTGCTGCGGTCGCAAGAGACGGTCTCGCATAAACCGCCCCTTGCAAACCGCAAAGTTCTGCGCAAAAATAGAATCGTATCCCCTTATAGCCGTTCCTGTTTCGCAACGGTACGACGCGCTACAGGCGCTCTTTCGAGCGCGTGTTTTGTCCCTGCTAGGATACGCCGGGTATGGCTTTTTCAGCCCCGCCGCCACTATCGTCGGATATGATGATTCCTGCCTTTATACAACGCCGCTGCGTCTTATAGGCATACCGCCGCCATGGTAGGTAGAGCACGCAAGCCATGCCATGCTATGCTATACAGCTATGGTTATAGGCTTGCCTTGCCATAAATTTATAACGCCCATTGCTATGATTGCCTTGTTTGGCAAAAATAAAGCGTTTGAAAAGGCCGGAGCAAACGCTTTATTGAAATAAATTAAGGCACGAGAAATAGACCAGCCCCACAAAGGGGTGGCCTTTATCGAAAATCATAGCACACACACAAGAGCATTTTTCCGCCGCCCGCAGGACGGCAGGGTATAGGTATAGGGTCATTCGGCGTCTTTTTTGGTCGCAGTAAATTTGTAGCTAGCGCCATTCATGGCCGCGCCGATAGTGTCGATAATGCACCAGCGGAACATGCTCACGGCCATACGCTTAAAGCTGTTAACGTTGCGCGTGTCACGACTTGCGAAACTGTACAGTAACGCGCTAACGTCGCTAGAACGCGGACTGTATTTGCACTCAGAACCGAAAACGGCTTTAATGCAATCCGCAAGCGCTTCCTTGATTTTCGCGCGGCTAGAAGTGCCTTCGCGGTTTTCAAACGCGCATTCTTCGCCGAACACAAAACCGCAAGCGTTCGCAAGGTTGCGGAAGGCGTCTTTCCAGTGGGCACTTGCAAACATGGGTTTTTCGCGGTCGTCGAACTCAGACGGCAGAATAGGCATGTCAACAAAGTCCATAGACTTATAAAGCCCGTCCTTGTCGCGGCGAACCTTGCAAGCCTTGCACATCGGAGACGTGACATATACAGCCGTCCCGGCGTTGCGCAAAGCGTCAATCTGTAACGCCTTATATTCGGCGTTATAGTCCTCCAGCGCCGTTTCGACGTTCGCCCATGCGCTAATAATATCGCCTTTTTCCGTATAGGTAGACTTGTACAGAGCAATGGCGTTATCCAGCGCGGTTTGACGTTCGCGCAGCTGTTCCGCAAAGTTGGACGCAAAGCAACACGGGTTAACGTTGACGCGCACGGTCTTAATTTGAGGCGCACTTGCCCGTTCAGTCATTTTCTGAGCGATGGCTTTGGCTTTGGCATTTTCCGCGCTGATGGTGATAGTGGTCTTTTCCATGGTGATCCTTCTTTCTACGGCTATCGCCGTTGTTTAATTATTTTTAGGTAACTTTAATAAGCCTTTTGGCAGGGAAGGAATCCTGCAAGCGGCGGAAAAATACCCTTGTGTGCCCGTCCTCTATCGCATATCATGCGCTTGTGGGCTTTTTCGCGCGCCCTTGCCGGATACACCGACGGCGCGCACCCATGGGGCGCAATCCCTGCGACGGGGGGCGGGGGCTATGCGGCTGTCAAGGGGCGGAAGACACTGCACAGTGTCTTGACATGACGCATGATAGCACACTATGCAGTGTATGTCAACCCCTTCTGCGAATTTTTTTTGCTTTTTTTCGCAACTTTTTGCTTGGCGGCGGTTTCTACCTATTATATAGCAAAAAGGATGGCGTTAGATATATCTAACTGGTATTATGGTGCTATATAGGGAAGGGAAGGGAAGGGAAGGGAAGGCAGGGAGGGAGGAAGGAAGGGAAGGAAGGGAAGGAAGGGAAGGAAGGCGAAGGACGGCGAAGGACGGCGAAGGACGGCGAAGGCAGGGCATCGGGGGTAAGCGCTTTATCAGGGTAGAGCGCTTCCCTCCGAGGGGTGGAGGGGTGGAGGGGTGGAGGGGTGGAGGGGTGGAGAGCCAAGGCAGACACTTCAGCAAAGTGAAGCGCTTTGGGCTGGACTACGTTAAATATTTAACGAAAAGGTAAACAGATGTTTACTGTTGTGAACGATTAAATAGCTGTTTAATTGTTAAGGAATTGTTAAGCTGTTAAGAGAATGTTAACAGTAAACTTTTGTTTACTATTGCCATGATGTGAACAATCGTTTACCTAGAGCGACGCTAGACATTCCCTGCCATGGCTTTTATTCGCTTTATTGTGTATCGATATATATCATATTTATTTGAAAAAGTATGGGCAGGGACAAAAAAATAACAGGGCATAACAGTATATTATGCCTTGTTATGGGGTTTACGTTTGTGGCGTGTGACGGCCTTCCAAATCCTCTATGCCTGTTATATATCAACATATTTTCGCAATCTCTGCCATAATCTTTCACAATCTTTCCCCAGCTCGTCTCAGCTGATTTGGCCGGACACCCATTTCACGCCGAATTCATTATGAAAACATATCATAAAACAGCCCTTAAAAGCTCCGCAAAAGCCCCGAAATCCCCCTGCAAAAGCCTTGAAAAAGCTCCCAAAACCGCCATTTTGCCGCGATAAATATCGAAATAAATTTCGGCCTTGACCGTTGTTGGATATGTTGGGAGTGGGTTTCAGGCATAACCTTCCCGTTGCAGAGATATTTTTTCTTTGAAGCTACGGACGCCCCCAGGAGCGAAGACAACGGCCGAAGCCGCGAAGTTACGAAGCCGCGAAGCCGCGCCCTTTGTTTTGATGTGAATTATTTAACGATAATTCCAAGAAGGTATGAGGCCCCTGCCCCAAGGTCCCAAGGCCGAAGCTGCGAAGGCCGCAGGCCGTTCCGAAGCGATGACATTTCTGTACTTCTGAGCAGAGCGAAGCTGCGAAGAAGTGCAGAAACTCCCCTTATTTCAAGATCAGAACCTGAGCCCATATATACGAAGTATATATCCTACTCTTCCCAAGACCGATATCCTCATGTTCACTTAAGTTTTTTGTTTCAATGTGAAATATTTAACATGTATATCGTAATAACTAATTTCATGGTCTGGCCAAGGCCGAAGGCCGAAGGCTGAGGTCAAGGTCATGACCAAAGGTCGGAGACAAACCGCCAAGACCGCAGCTCCCAAATATTACAGTTTATATATACGAAGTATATATCCCTACTCTTCCCTAGACCATATCCATTCGTTCACTTAAGTTTTTCATTTCAATGTGAAATATTTAACAATGCTTCTGCGGCTGCCGCAAAAATTTTTTTCGCCAAACTGAAAAAACGGCCATTAAAATGTTCCCTTTATTAATGATTGATTAAATCAGGGGGACCTGCCATGGAAAACTTTTACGACGTCGTGAACCGCCTCTGCGACCTGTACATCTCATACCGCCAGCGCTATGTGGTAATGCAGGCGGCGCCCGAGCTGGAAGCGGGGTATCGGATATACATGCCCAAGTCCAGATCCGGTCCCGTGAAGCTGACCAACCGGGCGGTGTGTCAGCATCTGAACCGGCAGATTGCAATCAGCGTCTTCGCCGGCGCGTACAGCAGCAAGTTCATCTGCTTCGACGTCGACTATCCCGACCCGTTCGAGGTGAAGAAGCTGATCGAGATCCTGACCGGGTATGGTGTGCCCCGCGAATTGATTTACGTCAGCACCAGCGGCGGCAAGGGGTACCATGTCGAGATCTTCTTTGACGGGCTTGTGTACACCGAGCAGCTGCGCAAGTTCTATGACTGCATATGCGTGGACGGCAACTTCGACCCGCACAAGATTGAGTTCAGGCCGACCAACGGGCAGGCCATTAAACTGCCGCTGTCGGTGCATTTTAAGACCGGGCGGGTGTGCTGGTATCTGGATCGGGATACGCTGCAGCCCATCGAGGACCCGGCGTATGTATTGCAGATTCAGCAGATGGCGGTGGCCGATTTCGAAAAGGTGTTGGAAATCCTGCCGCCGCGCAAGCCGTTTGATATGCCGGAGAATGAAACAGTCCCCACGCGGAAGATGAAGCGGGCAGACCTGGCGCAGATGGAGGGCGACGGCTATCCCGATTTGTTAGAGCCGGGGCACCGACACAACACGATGCTGGCCATTGGGATGTATAACCGGCGGCGCGGGCTAAGCCAGGAGCGCAACCGCGCGGAACTGCTGGCCTGGGCGGCGCACCAGCCGGAGGATTTCCTACTTCAGTCGCCGGCGGCATTGGAGCGCGAGACGGACGATATTATGCGCTGGGTTTACAGCGAGCAGTTTGTGGTGGCGTCCCCCGGAAAAGGGAAGCCGACCGTGTTCACTGCGGATGACATTGCTTATTGGGCGACGCAGCCGAATCGTACCTGCCGGAAGTTCATGTTCCTGCTGCGGTGGAAACTGAAACGACATGTTACCTGTCAGATGAGCTACGACTGGGCGGCGGCGGCACTGGGAACGACGTGGAAGACAGTCTTTGACGCGGCGTGGAAGATGGTACGCCAGCGGCAGATCGATCTGGTCCATGGAGCCGCATACATGGAAAACGGTCAGCTGAAACGAAAGCCGAACAAATATTATGTGGTTGGATCCACACCGCCGCCATTGCCAGAGGAGTGGAGCCTTCAGGCGAAGCAGGTCACGCTGCCGGATCATCTGGCTGAGCCCACGAAGGAGAATTTTATGGAAGTATATAGCATGGTGCTGCAGGCCATGGTGCTGCAGGCGCGGCTGAAAAAGATTATGGGGAAAAAAGAATTGGAGGAACTGGTTAATGGAGAATAAGTTGGAACGAATGGAAGAGATTCTGCTCGGGTGGATGGAGTTCCTTTATGGGAAAATTACACAATCGCCGGACGCATACGACATTAGTGACGTTTCAAAATATCTAGCTGAGGTTGGGAAAGTCGAACTTGAAGTTAGGTGTTACCTTGAACATAGTTCAAGATCTCAGTGTATGCCTCCAGATAAAATTTTGCAAGATTGACAGCCGTATCTGTTGACGAGCATTTCAATTTCGCGTATTCGAGGGCCAGCATTTGGATTTCATCGCGATTCAGAGGTTTCATAATGATCCTTTCCTGCGCCCGGCGTTAATGAAATTATAGCACAGAAGTGAGGAGTTTTGTATGCCGAAATGCAAACCGATGGATGAAGCTTATGCGGCCGAACAGGCGCAGAAGTGGCGGGAATTCTATGACGCGAACGCTGCGCTGTTCAAGGCCGACACTGAAGCGCACAAGGCCGGGGTCTTACAGGTGGCGGCGGAATTTGGGGCAGGACTGGATGGAGACGAAGATCTTTCAGCCTGCTATGCGGGGCTGATGGCTTACAACTGTATCCGGCTGGGGGTGAAGTTGCCGGTATCCAACGGGGAATTTGTAGCCGCCATTCAGGGCGGCGTTAAAAGGGAATAACCCATCGAAATCGATGGGAGTGGGGGAAACCTTGAAAATTGAATAACAATTTGGTTGACACAAAGCAACACGCGACGCTGGATTGCGCCGTTCCCAGGAAACCGGCGGTTTATTCTTTGCTGGGTATTACGATTACCTATTCCCGAAGCATGAGCAATGTTTGATTACTCTTGCCGTAGAAATGGGGCAACCGATAATGCCGGTTCGTTGCTCGACATCGTGATTGCCCATTCCTAGAGCGTGAAGAATAGTCCAATTACCCCCACAATAGGAATAATGCAGCCGAAGAATGCCAGCAGAAAATCAACCGCAGATATGCCTGAGCATTATAGCTAAGGCCAGAAGCGCTCCGACAATGGATATGGCGGAGACAAACAGTCCGACGCATGACAGGACAAGGCAAATACAGGCAATGATCTTTTCTTTATGAAGATTCTACAGATACTACATAGGCAATTACCTCCTGAGATATATTGCCGAGGTTTGCTACGAGGTGGGAACCTTCAAGTCCATTATATCATGCGTTCGTTGCTTTGTGTAGGGTTAGGGGAGGGATCAATAATTGGTTGACACAAAGAAGGCATGACACTGGATGTGCCACGCCTCAGAAAAGACTACAGCTTACTCATCGGACACAGCGACTGCCCATTCCTATAGTGTGAGCATAAGGGCAAATATACTCACAGCCGGAATGAGACAGCCAATGAGTGCCAGCAGGAGGTCTATAGCTGGCTATGTGGCGTCTGACGTAATCATGAGTATCGCAGACAGGAGTAACCCGACAAAGGATATGGCGGGGACCAGCAGACCGATACATGAGACGACAAGACAAACCCAAGCGATAATCTTTTCAATGTTCTACTTCATAGCGAACACCTCCGTGTTTATATTTGGCGAGGCGTGCTACAAGTAGCGTATTCAGTATATCACATGCTTTCTTCTTTGTGTAGGGTTAGGGGTGGGTAACGTTGGAAACGAAAGGAGGCAACCTCCAGGAAGCTGCCTCTCTGGCTTATTGACTTTGTGGCGGTGCAAATAGAGTACAGAGCAGTTCTATTACAAGCAGCACCTATGTGGCGCAGTTTGCAATTTCCGTAGAGCACCCGGCGCATGATAGGGTAAATTCTATTGCGCCCAATACAGTTTCGGAGGCCACCATTTGTACGATGGACCAGAACAGCGCTATGTCGTTTGCTGTGCCGTACTGTATCCCAATGCAAAACAATGTGATGCCAAGGAATACGATCAATAAGTCTT